>Ga0209678_1000004_pt1 | contig 347654 bp, 303 predicted proteins | sample WorMetilvaeELBA1_FD_187404 | JGI IMG/M metagenome (GOLD analysis project Ga0209678, IMG submission 187404) | Marine gutless worms symbiont microbial communities from Max Planck institute for Marine Microbiology, Germany - Olavius ilvae ELBA.1... ...
TTGCCAACGATCCCAAATTTCAGCTCTTTGTTCGGCGGTATAGTAAATGCGCGGTCTATGGGCCATTCCCAACACTCCATCTTTTGATTAAAGATTAAAGTGTTGCGTCGATCAGTTGAACCCACCGTCGATTCGAGAAGCCTGGGGAGTGGATTTCAGCGTCTGTTATTGAGAAATCGCCAGCGTAGCCGGCACTTTGTCCGGCTGCATGCGATTGTTATGTGGCGCGAGCACATATGACGATCCTACTGATTAGATTCTGACAGTACTTCGTCGTAGTGCGTCGCATGTGTGTCGTGGTCAGGGATGATTGCCGCAACCCAGTCTGGCATTACCGCCACATCGAGATCTGGTCCTGCAAATCTCATCAGGGCTTCTTCTCCGTCCCAAGTGGTGAGTACTGTGATATGCCTTGGATCTTCTCCGCGTGATACATGTATGTCTACGTTAAGAAATCCCTCGGTATCCAGCATTTTCGGTAAAACTATTTTACGGAAGCCTTCAAGCCACTCTTTAACCGCACTATCCGGTGCACGGGCTTCCCACCGTCTAACAATCTTCTGCGCCACGATATTTCCTCCCGACTGTGTAGTTATTTACTAATTTGCCTCGATGCTGAACGCCACATAACGCCACGCATCAGCGGCCGCGGAAAGCGCGTAGCGCTTGGAGCGGTCCGTCTGCATGCGCTTGTATGAGTACCCAGTCTTAGCTTGAAACCCTGGCACGTTATCGAATATCCAGATTGATGCCTGAATGGCCCGGTGCTGATAATTTGTTGTCGAAGATGATTCTTTCACAGCCTCTCTTAAGTCAATTGCCTTTGCTTATTTGCCGTTATTACAGGAGAAACCAAAATATAACTGAAAAAGACAGGCATACTACATACAGTTGCAAATGTCTCTTTCTCCAGTAGTTCCCTTCTTCGGTGAATTGACGTTCATCGAATAGAGTAAACGGATACATCGATTTAAGACTGTTCCCATCAATTATATTTTTATGCATGCCTATCCAAGTCACACAGAATATGATGGCCATGGTGAGGTAAATAAAAATACCTACAATTTTAATTAAGACGACAAAATCATCCATTTTGCACTCTAACAGCATGATTAAAACGTAATTGACCTGATAATATATTATCTGATGCTAGGCGTCCGCTTCTGGCCGTTTCGAGAAGCCTGGAAAGTTCATCTGAGTGTCAGCTATCGAGAAAGCAGATTCTGGAATCCTCTACGTCATAGGCTGAGAGCGACCCTTAACCAACATGCGCAAGTTTATCAACGAATTATTTCTTGGCGATGTTCATGTTTTGTCCGGTTGGTTTCTCCCAGCGTAGTCATTTTCTGATTGGCGGAGTATCTGAAAAACAGGGTGACCTCGTTTTCTGTGAGCTTATAATCGAGGCTCAACCACGGAGACTGACTATGACACCGGAGGTAGCCCAACGGATTTTCTTCCATCTCAGGTGGTACTACGAGAGCATGGAAAATAAATCGCCTAATTCTGAAATTCTAGAAAGGGTAACTAAAGAGCAGTTCGATCAAATTCTCACAGATGAGACTCAGATGAGTGAAGAGGCGATTGGGGGCTTTATGACAGCCTTAGAAAAGCAGGTTTCTGAAAATGGAATCGAGGCTATAACTGACACCAAAATAAAGAAGCTACTTGGGTCGTTTGAATCCAATTACTCGAAACACTACTGATCGAGGAGGTGCCGAAATTTCTGGTAGCTGCTCTCGTAAGTGCTTGATGATTTGAAACAGCCAAGGCCTGCATTGTATTCGATTTTCATGGACCGGGTGAATCGACAGCCGGTTGTCGCCCTTGGGATAGGAAGTTTAGGCGTCCGCTTTCAGATTCAATCTCTACAGAATAAATTGATTTCCTCCAAGAACCTTGTCCAGGCAGGTTCGTTTGGCAAAATAATGTGGTTCTTGCCCTCGAGAGCTACAAATCGTGCATCTGGAATCCCTGCTGCAAAGGCTCGGCCACTCGCAAACGGGGCCTAGCATCATCCCGGCAGTGGAGGACAAGCGTTGGTACAGATACTTGGGATAGAAGCTCAACAACATCTACTTCACCAAAAGCATGATGTAGCCGAAGGGCGTTTTCTTGCGAAACTGAAATTTTTTCTAGTTCGTTGAATGCATCCATTTGTTCCTGCGAGGCCTCCGGCATGAACATCGAGGTAAAGAGTTGCCTAAACGCTGGATTGTCTTGTCCCCAACCCTGTTCAATCAGTGTTGAAAATGCTTCTCCTCGCTTCTCCGCGTCCGACCCCTGTTTTCTCCAGCCCTGGACGTATCCGCCATACAGGATCAGGTGGGATACTCGTTCCGGGTGACGCACAGCGTAAGCAACAGAGACTGCACAGCCCTGCGAGATTCCGAGCAGAGCAAAGCGCTCGATTTTCATGTGATCCACTAATGACTCCAGGTCACTAACAAAATAATCAAAAGTAAGGTTATCAATGTCCCAATCGGATAGACCATTGCCCCGCTGGTCATATCGGATGAGTTGATATTGCTCAGACAAAGTTGACCACCAGTGTTGCCACGGTGGGTTTTGGACCTCGAACTCCAAATGGTTCATCCAATTCGCAGCTTTTACCAAGGGTGGCCCATCTCCTAACATCGAATAAGCGAGAGAGACCCCATCTCCCGTGGTGTGAATACGAACTTCCTGAGTGAGCTCGTTCCGCCGTCGTTTGGCCGACTTATTGTTAGCCTCTCCTTTGAGAACCTGATATGCACGCACTGGTTCACGTATATTCTTGAGTGTTTGCTCTCCCATGTCTTCGATGTAGAGGTCTAATTTTTCCTTCACAGCCGACCGAACAGCTTCAGAGACGCAGATACCACCCGGATTCGCGAGACTTTCAAGACGCGCGGCAATGTTGACACCGTCACCGTATATATCTCCCCGATCTTCAATCACATCGCCTAGATTCACGCCGATGCGAAAATCTACTCTACGGTCCTTTGACAAACTTTCATTCCGTTCTGCGAGCTGTTCCTGAATTTTAGACGCACACGAAACTGCATCGGTTACTGCTTCGAACTTAGCTAGCACCGCATCGCCCGCGTAGTGCATGACCTGACCATGACAGGAAGCTATCGTGTCAGCGATGAGATCCAGGTACTCGCTTAAAACTCTGTGAGTTGCATCTTCATCGTCACCAGTAAGTCGACTATATCCAGCCACATCGGCATACATTATTGCAGCCAGTTTACGGGGCAGACGTTCATCCATTACAAGAATATCTCGTGAGAGTTAAAAGCTCTTGGGATACTAGCGTGAAACAGTTACAGAGAGCAATTTACAGGGAATCTGAGCGTCCGAAACTGGCCGATTGGTCTTGCCTCTGCACTGATCAAACAAGCGAAGAAGCTGCCCGATGAGTTATACAAGTCATTGACCTGGGATCGAGGCAAAGAGCTCGCGGATCATCAACGCTTCACGCTAGAGACCGATATCGATGTTTACTTCTGCGATCCGCGTAGTCCCTGGCAACGGGGTTCTAATGAGAACACCAATCGATTGTTACGACAGTATCTTCCGCAAGGTACCGATTTATCGTTACACTCACAGGCCAGGCTCAATGCCATTGCTCGACAGTTAAACGAACGCCCTCGTAAAACTTTAGGATTCGAGACACCGGCAGAGAGATTTAACGCATTTGTTGCATCGACCGGTTGAGGTCACCGCACTTCAATAGTAATTCATGCACAACCCCGCGAATGACTGCTACTAGCCGTAGATTGCCTCCTGCCATGGTTAAATCAGCGTCTGCTTACGAAAAAATCGACGCTCAAACTTGATGCATTAGTGGCGATATTCGGAGAAAAGGAGGTTAGGCCTTGCCTTTTTGTGCTTAACCTGGAAAGTCAAATCGGGATTTGAGCAAAAAAACAAGACCTGACTCCTTATATCTCTCAAAGTTGTTCGAAATGCCAGGGAGCTTGCAACAGTTCCCAGGCAATTCAAAAGAGTCAGAACACCTCGTTGAAGGTCTGCAGCATCGAGCGCCATGACGCCTCGTCAGCGGCCTCGTCGTACTTGAGGTTATCGAGGCCGAAACTGCCCGCGTCGGGGTTGGTGAAGCCGTGGCGCACGCCGTCATAGCCGTGGAAGACGAGGTTCACACCGGCGTCGTTCATCGCCGCTTTGAAGGCCTCAGCGCGTTCGGCCGGGACGAAGGCATCGGCATTGCCATGCTCGACCACGACCCGCCCCTTGATGTTTCGCGCTTCATCGCCATTCGGCGGGGGCAGGGAACCGTGGAAACTGACCACGGCATCGAGATCGGCGCCAGAATAGGCGAGTTGCATCACCGTGGCACCACCGAAGCAGTAGCCGATCGCCACCAGGCGGCTGTCGTCGGTGATCGCTAGCGAGGCAAGCTTGTCGAGACCCTTCTGCGCTCGGCGCCGCCAGCCTTCCAGGTTCGAAGTCGTCGCTTTCATCCACTCGCCGGCCTGCGCGGGATGGGTCGTTACCTTATTGCCACCGTACATGTCCGCCGCGAAGGCCACGTAACCCAGTTCGGCTAGCTGTTCCGCACGGCTCCTGGCATAGTCGTCGAGCCCCCACCATTCGTGAACGACTAACACGCCGGGGCGCTTGCCCTCGACCGCATCGTTCCAGTACAGGTAGCCCGTCAGGTTGTCGCCGCCATCCTTATAGGCGACAGGCGCACTGCGGACTTCCGCCATTGCGCCCGAAAACGACAGACAGGCGACAAGCATAACAGTTAATATGGAAAGAATTTTCATGGTTGCACCTCCTCAGGTGGTTGGTCCCCAAACCGGGGACTGCAATTTTAACCCGAAATGCCCGTCAGGCTAGCCCTGTATCTCGACGGCCTCGAAATCAAAGGGATCAGTGTCACTGCTGTCCCCTATTATTCGCCAGTAACCGTTATTGACCGGAGATTGCCTCTTGCCAGGGTTTTATGAGCGCCTCCTTTTGGAGAAAGCTGACGATTATTCTCGATGGATCAGCGGCAATAACCCAAAGGAGACGCTGAGAGCTGAAACTTCAGAAACTGCTTCATACCCTAAGCGGCGCATTCACTACCAAAGTACGTCGATCTCCTCATGATCGATCGGATAACCAGCCTTTTCCCATCCTTTCAATCCAGCCTTGTAGTAATACACCTTTTCGTATCCCCAGGTCACCGCCAGCGCGACGGCATTGATTGCTACTGTATCTTGTTCGATCGGCTGGCTACTATACAAGACTACTTCCTGATTTTTTTGAGCGATTTTCGAAACTAGCACTTCGTTGAAATCGTATGAAAGCATTTCCAGGAAATGCGCACCCGGGATTCGTTTTTCACCCCACAGGTGATAAACGTCAACAAAAGGAACGCCTCGCTCGTGAAGCACTTCAGCGGCCTTGTTATCAATTACAATTGCACCCTGAATCTTTGCCTCCGTCCCTTCATACTTCACCAGACTTCTCCATTCGTTCCCGAAGGGCACTCCTGCTTTACGCAATCCATCGCGCACATCCCTTAGATCGCCAAACCATTTGAATAAATAACGAGTGTTCCAACTGCTGCGCCCAGGTTCCATGCCATGTTCCACGGCCAAAGCTCCCCAGCCTACTTTGGCTCTCAATGCGTTGGCTTTCTCTAACGCTTCTTGCGCCTTCTCCTTGCCTCCTAATTGGCCATATGCAGCCACGAGATAGACAAAGGTCCAGTCGTCATCCGGGTTGCGCTTAGCCGATGTTTCGAGGGTTTCCAAGGCATCTTGAAAATCGCCCATCTGATACTGTGCCTGGGCTAGCCGGTTAAGATAATACGCCGGATATTCTGGATCATGGCGCATGGCGGTACGAACCGAATTTGCCGCTTCGACCGGTTTTCCTGCCTTTAACAGGGCCGCCGCCATCGCCAGGTGTCCGGCAGGATCGTTCGCATTTACCGCAATTGCCTGCTCGGCTTCTTTGAGCGCTTTATCAGGTTTTCGGTAAAAGAGCGTAGAACTTTCCGCCGATATTTGATAGGAGAGTGCTGATGGATTCTCCATGGCTTTTTCGAGCGATTTCCTGGATCTGTTTCTCGCCTGAAATGGATAAATTCCGATCGCTCTTGCCCAGCCATTAATATTTATACTCCAGTCGACGGCGGCAAGGGCGGAGTAAATTAGCGAATAATCCGGGTCGAGATCAATGGCTTGCTCAAAAAAGGATTTAGCTTTGACAAGATCTTCGGGTGTACCCTGACGATAGCGCTCCCAGCCTCGCAGGTAAGCATCGTAAGCATCTTTGTTCGTGGTCTGAATTTCGGCTATTTCAGCTTGTTCACTGCCAATAAGAACGACTTCGAGCTCATCGACGATACTGGAGACGATCTTGTCCTGCATCGAGAATACGTCGTTTAGCGAACCGTCATAGCGCTCCGCCCATTTATGCCCTCCGCTCAAAGCGTCGATTAGCTGCGCATTGATCCTGACATCGTCACCGACCCGTCGAACGCTCCCTTCCATCACGTAGCGTACGCCCAGTTCTTCGGCGACCTGACGAATATCGACCGTTTTACCCTTGTACTTCGCGACCGAATTTCGGGATACGACGAAGAGACCGGAAACTTTGGAAATATCCGTAATTAAATCATCTGTCATGCCATAGACGAAAAAATCCTGCTCGGCATCATTGCTCACATTGACAAACGGCAGAACGGCTATGGATGGTTTGTCGGGCAAGGGGTACGCCATCCGTTCTACTGAAGCGGACTCTTCCCGTGGCGCCTGTGACTGAAACCAGAACACCGTGCCCATTGCGACAAGCAAAATGATCGAGACAAGCGCCACAACCAGTTTCCTGTTGACCTCAGGGGCATGCGGTTTAGCATCCCCGGCAGGCGCGGGAATCGATTCGCCAGTGGCCAGTTCCACCCGATACACATGGATTGCATGGTCAAATCCCTTCAACTCTTTTTCACCGAGACTCACGAATTCGAATGGCAATCGTTTTGAAAGCGAGTCATGCATCGCCGCCGTGATGCAGATACCGCCCGGTCCCGCCAGTTGTTCGACTCGTTGCGCCTGGACCACGCCCGTACCGGTGACCGTGTTGTCCGCAATTACGACTTCGCCCATCGAAATGCCGACGCGTACTACCGGACGGATGTCGTCCCGTAGGCGTGAGTTTTGATAAGTTTGATCGGCCTGAAATGCGAGGGCCGCGGTTACCGCATCGGAGCCGCGTTCGAAACTCGCCAATAGCGCGTCACCCCGAAGTTCCAGCACCTGCCCATGGTATTTTTCAATGGTCTGGCTGAAGCGTTTGAAGCTGTCCCGGATGCGTTCATGAGCAAGCTGTTTATCCTGGTGAACCAACTGGGTCGATCCGGCAACGTCGGCGTGCAGGATGACCGCTAGTTTGTCGGGCAGCCGGTCCTCCGCCACTACTGTCGGTGCCACGACAGGGGTGGCCGGCGGCAACTCCTCGCTTTCTAAAACGACCTCGGCAATCAGTCGGTAGCCTGTCTTGGCAATAGTCTCGATAACATGCGGTTCGCGGGCATTATCGCCAAACGCTTTACGCAGTTTGATAATCGCATTGCTGAGTGCATCGTAACCGACGATGCTGCCCGCCCAGACCTGCTCTTCGAGTTCCTGCCTGCTGATCACGGTATTGGGCCGGCAAGCCAGGTAATCGAGCACCGCCATGGCCTTGGGTTCGAGCTTTATCTCCTGCTCGCCATTACTGATGCGCAACGACGCCGGGTCGACCTGCCAGCCGTCCAGGGCAAACGCTTCCTTCTCCGTTTTGGTAACTTTTGTAGCCCCGAGATCCATAAATATTTAGTGTTCCTTGGGTAAAAATAACGTATGAATTTTTAGCCAAGGACATTGTACAGGGTTTTCCAATACCCTTGAAACTGCCGCCCCGGTTGGCTTTCAGGCGTTTCACATTTTTCAGCGTAAAAACATCGAAGATTCGTTGGATCGCCACGATCACTGGCATACCGCGCTCTGCTTCAATGGCTACAGAGTTAGTAGCTAGCCGTTAAACAAACCGAAAGCACCGGCTCCCTGCAAGCTCATTTCAACTAACCCCATTTAAAGAGGTGAGCACGATGAAAACGACCGCACTACTGGTAAAAGGAATCAAACTGCTTGGAAATCTGTTCTGCATACTAGGATTTTCCGTCGCAGCTTCAACTTCCGCAATCGCTACCGGGACCTATATTCTGCCTGAAAGCGTGACTGTACTTTCCGAAGAACAACTGCTGGATCGGATTGTTGGCAATACCGCCTTGAACCTGGGTTACGACGGTGGACGCGGTTATATCGAGTATTACGAACCGCCAACCGACGATCCAAAAAAGGGAATGATCAGAGGCATGTGGAGAAAGACGAAATATAGCGGTACCTGGAAAGTTGAAGGTAACTGGTTTTGCTTTCATTACGATGGAGCTTACCTGGCTCACTGGAACAGATGCTATTCGATCAAGATGGAAGGGGCCAGAATCACTATGTACCACGAGGATGGATCAACCTTCTATCCTTACGGTGGTCCATTAAGAATGGTTTCGGGGAATCCTGGTAATTTTTGAGGTGAGTATATGCGCAAATAACGCACAGCTGCACTTGAATCCCAGACAGCGAATGCCGGTAAATAGCATTGCCAGACGCCTGATGGTAGTTCATTTATCTATCATCAGGCTTTTGCTGGATTCCAGTCTGATTCACTTTAAGCAGGTACGCCTTATCTATTTTCGTCGATGGCCGCCTGGCGACCGTCGTGCCAGTTTAGAGCTGAAATCTGGTGTTTGAGGTGAGCTTCTGAGTGTCTCTTTTTGGCCGATTCGCGTCTCCTACTCAGCCTGTTTCAGCGTCGGCTATTGAGAAATCCACTACCAGGAGCCAACTAGCCGATTCATACCAGCCAGCCATTTTCAAACTAAATGGCCTCTCTGGTAACGACCACCTGTTTTGCGGCAATGCGATTATTCTCCATGTCATCATGAGCCTTGACGATATCCTCCATCGTATAGACCTCGACAGGCCAGTTAAATTCGCCCTGCTCAATGGAATTAGCGATTTCTGATAGTACCTCGCCTGGCAGGTTATCGGCATCACCACCATAAGCCGTGAGCCTGACACCGGTCGGAATGAAATCGATGGGATAGAACTCGGGAACAATCCATTGATTTGACAACATGCCAGTAAAACAGGTGGTGCCGCCAGGTCGGCAAGACTTTAACGTATCTCTTAGTGTCGGAGCGCCGACAAGTTCTATTGCGCCATCCACGCCTTCTGGACGAATATCCCCCTACCTTCTCTGCTACTTGACCATCGTCTACGAGCACATGATCGACGCCAATGTCTAGTAGTGCCTGTGCCCGGTCAGCTCTTCGTGTGGTTGAAAATACGATTGCTCCACGACGTTTCGCCAAGATGGCTGACATCAATCCAACCGAAGAGGTGCCTCCCCGGACAAGCAATGCGTCTCCCGCTGACAAATTTACCCCAACAGAAATCGAACCCCAGGCGGTTTGCAAAATCTCCGGAAGCGCGCCCAGGAGTCGCCAGTCAAGTTTAGTGTCCACGGGGATGACGCAAGCCGCCGGGACCAGAGTGTATTCAGCGTACCCGCCATCGAAAGTTCGACCCATACCACCCATCATGGCCACAGCACGGGTCCCCAACTCAAAACCTGTACCTGGCGCGGCTTCAATAACACCAGCTGCCTCTATTCCCAGCACCCTAGGAAATGAAACATCGTCGCCGGCCAAACCAAGGCGGGTATGCAGCTCTGAGCGATTCATCCCGAAAGCCTCTACCCGCAGCAAGACCCATCCGTCCCGAGGTACGGGCTTAGGTATGGTGCGAAGCTGTAATGATTCTGGCGGGCCTGGTACATCAAGAACAATAGCACGCATCTGGGTCATTGTTTACTCCTTCGGAATAGGTCGATTAAGCATCAAAAAGCCTATTTTATCCGGGAACTTCCTAACTTTGCGACTAGTCCTTAACGGCAGCTATTGGCCGATTCGAGAAGCCTGGGAAGCGGATTTCAGCGTCTGCTACGGAGAAACAATTCAAAACTTATAGTAAGTATTAGCTGAAGACTAACTCAACTTTTCTGGTACTCTCAGCCAAAAATCGGCTGGAGGTTAGTATGGCAACAAGAATCGAACGTATTACAAGCACTGCCCCATCCAAACATCTTTGCAAGCTGTAGACAGGGACGGGGCCGTTATCGTGGAAGATATTCTCAAACCTGATCAATTGGCCAGTCTTAACTTCGAACTTGATCAGTTTGTTTCAAAAGTTAATCCTGGTCTAAGGAATCCCACAACGGAAGAGATGATCGACTTCTATGGTCTTTCGACAATTCGTATTGACGGATTGCCAGCGAAATCCTCGACATTTCTCGATGTGATGTTATTACCCCAACTGCTCGAAACTGCGGATCATTTTTTACTATCGAACTGTAAAGACTACCTGTTAAACACGGCGCAATTGATTCAAATCGGACCCGGGGAGTCTGCCCAGGAATTACACCACGACGAGTCAGCTTGGGACGAGCAGACAAGCGCATTACCTTGGCCAAGATCACCGTTGCAAATCGAGGCAATGTTTGCACTCACAGATTTTACCACTGCCAATGGCGCAACTCAGGTGGTTCCGGGAAGCCACCAATGGTCGCGGGATCGTGAAGCCAAACCCGAAGAAATTGCTCGGGCAGAAATGAAAGCTGGATCAGCTTTGTTCTACTTAGGAACAGCTATACATGGTGGTGGAGCAAACGAAACGACTGATCAGCATCGGCGAGGTATGTTTCTTGGTTATGTAGTTGGCTGGCTTCGTACTGAAGAAAACACTTTCTTGACAGTTCCTATCGAGAAAGTCCGCACAATGCCCGTGCGTATCCAGGAATTGTTGGGCTATAAGGCACATGGCGCTATCGGTGTCGTCGATGTTGGCAGCCCAATGGTTCTACTTAAGTAATTAGCAAACTAACATCCCGGGGCGTCCGTTCATGGCCGTAGATTGACTCCCATCCCTGATAGTTGAGTGTCTCTTTACGAGAAAGCTGGCCCTTAGAATTGATTTGCCTGGGTTGATTGAACCTTAGCCGTCACGCAAGTATGAAACATCTGGGACTGATTGGTACTCTTTTCGTTCATTCTGCCAAGCCAGCCTTTTGAAATCCTTCGAGGAATATCTGTAAATGCTCAGGATTTTTAAAGGGTAATTGTTGGCCAAATCCCGAAATGCAGGCTTCTGGGTCCAGCTCAAGTAATTTTCCTACCGCCTTTTCGGCCTCCTCGACCCTGCCAGTGTGGCTGTAGGCCGGTATCAAGATCCAATAGGTAACATCCAATTCTGAATAAAATCGCACAGAACGTTCAGTGATTTCGACAGCCTCTGCATATCGGCCAGATACCAGGTGAGCAATCGCCATCGTATTGAGTAAAAAATGCATTTGCAGGTCGGTGGGGCTTAAGCGTTGCAAACGCTCGGCCAGTGGTATGGCGACCTCTGGTTCCCCAGCAAACACATGAACCCAACCTGCAGCCCAGCAAACCGTAGCACTGTTCGGGTTAATCTCAAGCGCGTGCCGTACGGCTTCTAAACTACCGGCATGATCCTTGTCTAAAATTGTCAAAATGAAACCAGCAAGGGCGGTGGCGTCGGCGTCATCCCGGTCAGCGGCAATGGCCCTTCGGGCAAGAACAAGAGCATTTTCCCGATCATCCTCGCGGGTTTCTGGCCAATGATGAACAAAACGCTGCTCTAAACACCAGGCGAGATTTGCCAGCACCGGTGCATAGTCAGGGTCGATATGGGCGGCCTGTTCGAGCAATTGAACGGCCCTTGTGTTCGCCTCCGGACGAAATGCATATAAATGCGGCAAAGCCTGTAACATCAAATCGTATGCTTGTAGGTTTTCGGGGCGCTTTCTGCGGGATCTCTCGATTTCGGCCACTCTTAGTTTTGGTTCAATCGTACCAACTACATTGATCGTCACTTGATCCTGTAAATCGAAAACATCCTCAAGCGTGCCGTCAAATCGGTCTGCCCAAATATGCGCACCATTCGATGCATCAATTAACTGACAGGATATCCGCACCGCAGTACCACCCTTACGTACGCTACCCTCAAGCACATATCTAACGCCTAAATCCTGAGCGATCTGGCGTATATCAACGGATCGGTTTTTATAGGCGAAAGAAGAATTGCGAGCAATCACAAACAGCCAATTTAAACGCGATAGCGCTGTAATAATGTCCTCGGCTATCCCGTCAGCAAAGTAATTCTGCTCCGGTTCATTGCTCATATTGGTAAATGGAAGAACTGCAATAGATGGTTTATCGGGCAGCTCCAGAGGTGGTCGTTCGTGATCGTCTCTTATCCCGAACTCTGATACCACCGCACTGGACTCTGGAACTGGAATCTGCTCACCAGGTTTAAGCTGAACATCAAAAGCTCTGATTGGCTGGTCGAAACCTTTCAGCGTTTGCTCACCGAGACTGTCGAACTTAAATGGCAATCTCGTCGGCACGGTCTCGGATACCGACCCTTGAACAACAACCCCGCCTGTCTCAGCTAGTTGCTCCAATCGCTGTGCCAGAACTATTCCCTCACCGGTCACCGTATTATCTGCAACCACGACTTCCCCCATAGCTATACCAATTCGGAGTAGGGGTCGAATGTCTCCGTAGAGTTGTTCATTGTATGTGGTGTTGGCAGCCTGAAATGCGATAGATGCGCTAACAGCATCCGATGCCCGGGCAAATTCGGCAACTAGCGCATCGCCTCGAATCTCTAGCGCGACCCCAGCATAGTTGCAGATTGTTTCAGAGAATCGCCGAAAAGTGTCTTGGGTACGTTCGTGTGCCAGGGTCTCATTTTGCTGGACAAGGGAGGTTGAGCCGACCACATCGGCATGGAGGATAACTGCTAACTTTCGCGATAGTTGATCCTTTTCCATGGATAGCCCAATAGAAAACAAAGTCGAAAGATACTATCACAGTCTAAAACACGGGGGTCCGCTGTAGGCCGTAGGTTGTCTCTGGGATGAATTACGCCAGCGTCAGCTTTGAAGAGAACCGACGATTAGCCTCGATAAGTCATCGGCGATATGCGACCCAAGAAAGACACTTGGCATAATTAATATTCCCGACTTGTTACCGGGATTCATCAGTAGAGTCCAGAACTGCCACCGGGCACTCACGGCTTTAATGTGATTCAATACAGCCGGATAGTTGAGAATGTCTAATAAACGAGATGGGGTACGGGGTACCAAGTGGACGATGACAATAATTTCGATGTGGTCGTAGTTGGCGCGGGTGCAGCCGGACTTTGGGCAGCGGTGACTCTACGCGACGCAGGAAAATCGGTTGTAGTTCTGGAAGCCAATGATCGCGTTGGAGGAAGGCTCAAGCGGGGAATGCTCAATAACGAGGTGATTGATTTGGGCGGTCAATGGGCTGGTCCGGGTCAGGATTTTACCTATAAAGTCGCCAAACGCTATGGCATGGAGACATATCTGACACCGACAATTGGCAAGGGACTCCTCGAGATACAAGGTGAAGTCTACCCCGTGGAAGACGATGCCGGTGTAGCTGAAAATATCGTTTCTTCATCCCATGAAATAGTCGACCAATGGGCCGATAAAATGCGTGATCCTTCATTTTGGGAGGGTAAGGAGCCACTCATGTGGGACCGAAAAACCTTGGAAGCCTGGTTAATTGAAGTGATTGAGGATCTACGGGTCCGGGACTACCTCACCTCCGTTACCCAGGGTTTGTTTACGGTACATCCTTGCCAGATATCCATTTTAGATTTTTTTGGTAGTTTTCTTGAACACACGATTGAAGACTCAATAAGTACCACCGATGGTGACCTGAAAGACTGTTTTCACGGTGGTTTACATCAGATCACTGAGCATATGGCAGCGAATCTGGGAGGATCCGTAATCCTCGAAACTCCGGTGCGCGCAATTACCCAGGATTCGACGTCGGTCACGGTGGTAGCCGATAAAGGTGTGTGGCATGCACAGCGTGTGATTGTGGCCTCACCTCCACCAATGGCATCGCGAATCAACTTTACACCGTCACTGCCGTTTCAAAAGAGCGGTTACATGGATCGTATGCCGATGGGTAGTGTAATCAAATGCCTACTGGCTTATCCCACCCCGTTCTGGCGCGACCAGGGACATTCAGGTTACGCGTCCATCACATCCGGGGTAATCGACGCCATAGGCGATGTGACTCCGCCTGAATATGATGGTGGAATTTTAGTCGCCTTTCTTTGTGGACATAATGCGATGGCCTGGTCGGATGCGACTACCGCAGAACGGCGTCAGCGAGTGGTTGAAGTCATAGCTGGATTACTGGGGCCCAAATCGCTGGAGCCGCTCGACTACGTTGAAAACGTGTGGACGGTAGAACCCTGGATTCTAGGTGGCTATTCTTGTGTTCCCGTGCCGGGAACCTACAGCATCTTCGGCGATACACTGTCTGACCCATGTGGAAGAATTCACTGGGCCAGTACCGAAACGGCGGAAAAAAATGTCGGTTTCGTAGACGGTGCACTTCGTTCTGGTGAACGCGCTGCGAACGAAGTGATAGCGCTTTTGTGACGAAAATAGGGTATCACTGTCAAACTCATATCGAGAGTGAAGGTCCGTTTCTGTCCGAAGAACGAACCCCAGGCATTAATTTTGAGCGGCGGCTTTGGAGATAACTGCCGCTTAGTTCCTTCACTCGGGCAGCTGAGTTCGACCCACAACGGACTCCGACGCTATGGTTGGCAGATCGTCATCGTTTCCCTTTGGCGAGGGGGTGCTCCAGGAGCCGGGTCACTGCGGCCTTTTCGTGGCTCGGCACAATGAGCATATCGGGCAAGCGCGCTTTCAGTGCGCGTACCTTGGCCCAGCTCTCCGCGAGCAACTCGTGCTCCCCCGTACCGGGGAAATGTTCACTGAGGAGGAGATCGGGCGGTAGCAGAGATCTGCAACGAACAGGATAGGTGGGTCGACGTTCAGGAATACCGACAACGATCCGTCGAGGTGACCCGGCGTAGGCAGCAGCACGATCGAGCCGTCGCCCATGAGATCGTGTCCGTGGGTGAATGGTTGCAGCGTGGCGCCTTCGATTGGAGCGTACACAATCTGCCGCCAATTCGCGCCCGGGACCTCGATGTCGCGACGCAGCACGCCCTCTCGCTCCGGGTGAGGACCGAGCATGTGCTCCCAGGCTTCCTTGGAGGTAATGAGCTCGGCTCCGGGGATATCCGCGATGCCACCGACATGATCGAAGTGAAGATGCGTGATGATGGCCTTGTCGACATCTTCCGGCGCGTAACCGGCGCGACTCAGTTGCTTCCCTAGCGCATCCTCGGGCTCGACGTGGAAGCGGAAAATATTGTTCATGATTACGCGCGTGACCGAATCAGGCCAAAACTCGGGATCCGTCACGGCTCGCGGCGTTATGCCTGCATCGATCAGGATGATAGCGTCGCGGTGCTCGATGACGCAGACGCTGATCGGCAACCCCTCGATGCGCTCACGACCGAAGAAGATCCACAACAGTGCATTCCAGGGACTTCCCTCCACGTGCTGCACGTGAAGATCCACGGTTCCAGTTTGCATGTGAGCCAGTCGCTGAATAGGCTGCGTCATGGTGAAGCTCCTTTCTTCATTGGCGCCACGACGGACGACGCGCCTTGCTTATACGGTATTTGCTAGCCGAGAAAGTCAATTAAACCATGCTGGAACATCTGCAATGTTGACTTGCATCAGTGGTTTAAGCGTTACAATCCATATTGATGCTGGCTTGTATAGAGCGTCTGAAACTGGCCGATTCCTGCAGCCTGGCGGCTGCGTTTCAGCGGCAGCTTTGGGGAAAACTGCGCCTCAATTCCACGTAGTCAGCGGCGATAACCGCAGTCGGTTTCTGCCGCTGATTCAGTGGGCCTCAACGGCAGCTTTCTCCAAAGCCGCCGCTGGCAAACTAGCTTCAAGGGGGCAATCTCCGAGCCAGCAGCGGACCTAAGTAGTGGTCAACTAGTTCGGAAAGCAAGTTAATTTTTTCTTTTTAATGCCTTATTGATTTGGAGGCATTAGTTTCGTGTCTTCAGAATTAGAAGTGGTATCTCTTGAGGCAGAAGAGACCCCGGCAATCGCTAGCAGGCTATTAATAGTGCACTTTACGTGACCTATCACTATGGGCTGAGATGGACTCACATATCCTTCTTTGAAGGGCACCAGGCTATCATTTTCCATCAAATAGGTGCCATTAGCTGAACCCAGGTCACAAAGGTAAATTCGGCCATTTTTCAATTTCATTGCGGCATGTCGTCTGCTGACAGAGGGGGAGTTTATATAGATATGGTCTTCTATATAAACTTCACCTTCCCTACCTATAATATAAGTATGACCGTCTACGAGTCCGAAATCCTCGCTCAATCTTTTACCCATTTAATCCCTGCTTCGATAACGTCCTGTGGTCCCCAAGAATATACCTACCACGAGATGTGAAGCAAGACACCTCTAATGCCGGCGCCTCGAAATCTAACGTTTTACGACACTAAACAAAGGAATAAGGGGATCGCTTACCGCCGCTGATGCATCGAGTTTGAGCATCTGTTTTCTCGTAAGCTGACTCTCAGCAGCGCTACCTGGGCTTCTCGAAACGACCAGGAACAGACACTCCGGCGAGCAAGACCAGTTCGATTTCGCTGGATCAGTTCAGCGACCACTGAACCTTCTGTGGGTGTCCGAAAATGGCCGATTCCTGCAGCCTGGTAGCTTCATTTCAGCGTCAGCTTTGGGGAAAACTGCCCCTCAGAATTGAAATTTCAGAGGCGATTCACGACCCAACTGAGACACTCAACATTGACTGTTAATCCAAGTAATAGCCATCATAAAATTGCTGTCTGCGGGAGAAGCGGTAGGCAGTGCACCGGCGATGGCTTTCGTTAACCTGTTCGCCTTTGTTACTATATGCAGGTGGAGGACAATGGATCGATTGACTGGATCATTATAAGGTTTTGTAATTATCAGTCGATTGGTCGACAAAGGACCGGGAAACTGATTCTAAATTGGGATTAGCTAAAAGGCGAGATAGGCTGCGCTAGTTTCCTCGTGAGGAGATAAGTAAAATGAACAAGGCAGAAAAGACCGTTCGTGACCTGTTGGCGCTGACCGATATCGAGATCAACGGCAACAGCCCCTGTGATATGCAGATACACGACCCGGATTTTTACCAGCGTGTACTTTCCTCTGGCCCGATTGGACTGGGCGAGGCCTACATGGACGGCTTGTGGGACTGCGAAGCACTGGATGATTTCGCTTATCAGGTGTTGCGTGCCGACCTTGAACATCGCATTACACCACTGAAACTGCTGCTGCCGATGATACGGGCAAAAATCGTTAACCTGCAGAGCCCACGCAGGGCTTTTCATATCGGCGAGCACCACTATGACATTGGTAACGATCTGTTCAAGTTGATGCTTGATCGGCGCATGACCTATACCTGGGGCTATTGGAAAGAGGCCGATAATCTCAACGACGCCCAGGAAGCCAAGCTTGACCTGGTCTGCAGAAAAGTGGGCCTGCAACCCGGCATGCGGGTGCTGGATATCGGTTGCGGCTGGGGCAGTTTTGCCGGCTTTGCCGCCGAACGATATGGCGTAGAAGTTGTCGGTGTCACCATTTCACGAGAACAGATTAAGCTTGGCCAGGAACTCCACCAGGACCCGGCTGTTGAACTGAGATTCCAGGACTACCGTGATGTAAACGAAAAGTTTGACCGTGTTATTTCCATCGGTATGTTCGAGGCCGTCGGGCCAAAGAATTTTCGCACTTTCATGAAAGTAGTTGAGCGCTGTCTCAACGATGACGGCCTGTTCCTGCTACACACCATCGGCGCCAATTCGCCTGCAACTGCGGTTGATCCCTGGACTGACAAGTACATCTTCCCCGGAGGAGTGTTACCGGTTTTTCAACAGATTGCCATTGCCGTCGAAGGCCTGTTCGTCATGGAAGACCTGCACAATTTCGGCACACACTACGACCCTACCCTGATGGCCTGGATGGCTAGCGTGGATAATCACCGTGATGAGATCAGGGCGCTGGGCTACGACGAGCGTTTCTACCGCATGTGGCGCTATTTTCTGCTCATGTCTGCCGGCTCCCATCGCGCCAGGCGCAACCAGCTGTGGCAGATTGTCTATAGCAAGCGGGGGCTCGACGGGGGCTACGACTCAATTCGCTAGCACAAAACAATAAAAATCAGTTTGGCCCGTGCCCCGTTTGAATGGGCAATTTAGACGAAATGCATTCCCATTGTTAGCTGAAAGCCGGAGTCGAATTTATTCGACTAGTGACGTTTCATTTTGAGCAGTCATCCGGATATAGTGCGAATGGGTTCCCGCGCGCAACGACTTGTAACGATACATCGGGCAATAGGTGGAACATCCTCGTCTATCCTGTCAGCGCAATCGTAATATGCCCCTTGGCCTGATAAATCCGTTCCCGCAACGGTAATTATTGGGAAATAAAATGGCTGCTTTCGCAGTTGAAGTATCTATTAAGTAGTTAGGGGACCGGCCAGGTACTACAGACAGGAAATGAAGTGGGCGTCGTGATCGTAGAATCATGAGGGCCCGTTGTTGGCCGGAGATTGCCTCTGAGCTCTGGATTTCGGGGGTCTGCTTTTGGGAAAAGCAAAGCTGGTCAGAATCAGCCGGGAACAATCCCTTTAACCGCCCATGCTCTAGCAGCGAGTAAAATCTCACCCTCTGGTCCGGTTGGTAACTTTTCTTTAATCGCTACTTTTATATTGTTTCGAATAGATTCATCCAAAGAAACACAATACTTCGGTGCGGACCCAACTCCTCCAAGGAATGGGCTCCAGTAATCATCGAAATTTTCGAAAGGCGTCGTAATATCGAGCGCGTTAACCGATATGTCTGTTAGACCAATCGAACCAAAGGCTTCTTTTAATGCCAATGGGCGACAGATCGGAGCTTTAATGCCATCGTCGAATTCTGCAGAACGTGCATCAAACGTAATCGCCGTATCAAAGAAATAACGCATAATCTGCATATGGCCAGCATAATCCCAAACATAGAGCGCAACCGTTCCACCTGGACGCACAATACGAGCCATTTCTGTTAGCGCTGCATAGGGATCTGGCACAAAATTTAGTACCAGCCCGCTAACTGCGTAATCAATTGAATCGCTCGGAATTCCCAGATCCTCTGCACTTCCAACCCGAAACTCGGCATCTTTCACTCTAGAACGGGCGACTTCAATAAAACCTTCCACCGTATCAATTCCGAGAACGGAAGAAGGTTTGCACGTTTTAGCTATCAGTTCGGTGAGACCTCCGGTACCACAGCCAATATCAACCCACGAACTACCTGTGGGTGCATCGAGCCACTGCAAGAAAAGCGGTGCTACTTTTTGACTCCATCGACCCATGTAATTTTCATATGCATCGGTGTTGCCCCAAAGGCCAGATTTTTTATTAGTCATATACTCGTACTCTGGGTTTTGTCAGCCACATAACAGCAAAATTAAGAGGCAGTTGAGCTGCTAATATATTCTCTGTTGCCAGGCATCTGCTTCTGGGCGAAGATTTCCTCATACGAGCGCTCATCGAACGTCTGCTTACGAGAAATCTTAAGCTCAAACTCGAAGCATCGGCGGCGATAAGCGACCCCATGGCGGAAGCCCAATTAACGTTTAAAGTTAAGTATTCCTATCCCGGATAATGCACCTGGAAGACTATCGCCTGCATCTTCGCGGTAACCGATGTGTAACCAAATTCCTCACCGATGGCCTTTTCAACGGCATCCACGATATCTGAGATGGACTCTGGAGCACGCTGTTCAATCTGTAAACGGACAGGAGTTCCTAAAACATAACCGGTAGCTACGTGACGTGCTTCATCGGCAGTACTTGTGCGCGGTAACACCGAGATTTCAATATCTCCAAATCCCGCTTCAAATAGAAGATTTTTAATCACATCAATTTCGTAGTAGCCGTAAGGCACATCCCAGAAGTTTGGTGGATCGTCTGGTAGACACTTGGCAACAGTCGTATTAACTGTGCGGATGAGGTGGTTGTGCTCAAACGAATCCCAAATATTAAAAAGAAATATCCCGCCTGGTTTTAGAATGCGAGCCGCTTCCTTCAATGCTGCGAGTTTGTCGGGAAAGAACATAACACTAAACTGGCATACAACCGCATCGAATGAAGAATCTTCAAAAGGGAGTTCCAATGCGTTTGCCGTTCGAAACTCAATGTTTTCATGATCTTCAAACTTGCCTCTATTCACATCGAGCATATCTTCATTGAGATCGGTTACTACGATGCGCACTTCCTGTTCTATTGCGTCACGGAGTTGGCGGGTTGCCATATCCGTACCTGCGGCCGTTTCAAGCAATACACCACCGGAAGGGACTGATACACGCTTTGCAAGATCTTCGGCATACTCACTGAAAATCAGAGGGCCAAGATACTTTTCATAGTTCCGCGGTATTTCTCCTATAAATGCTGAATGTGAATCTGTCATTATTTTACCCCCTCTCGAATATTCACATCCTAACAGTTAAGTTTAAGGATTATTGGCTTGTTTGTATGTTATTGCTTCATTGTTGAGCGGCCGTTCCTGGCCGGAGATCGTCTCTCAAATGGATCGCGCCAGCGTCCCCTATGGAGAAAATAGCCACTCAAATTCAATGAAACACCGGCATGAGAGATGTATTGCTTAACATCTCGTGGTAGGTATATTCTTGTGGGCCACAGGACGGTATTGGGGCAGGGCTAAAATGAGTAACAGGTTGAGCAAGGATTTTGGACTCATAGATGGTCAAACTTATATCATAGGCAGAGAAGGTGATGCTCATATAGAAGGCCATATCTATATAAATCCCCCCACTGTCAGCAGACGACATGCCGCGATGAAAATTAAAAATGGGCGAATTTACCTTCTCGACCTAAATTCAAGCAATGGCACCTATTTGATAGACAATAATAGTCTGGTGCCCTTCAAAGAAGGATATGTGAGTCCATCTCAGTCCATAGCGATAGGGCATGTAAAGTGCACAATTAATAGCCTGCTAGCGATTGCCGGCGTCTATTCTGCTTCAAATAATACCACTTCTAATTCTGATGAAACGCAACTAATACCCACAATCAATAAGACGCAAAAAAAAAGAGAAAGTTAACGCACTATTTTCTTCTCCCTGGAGTTCAATAAGTCTTAGTGGATTGCCTCTTGTGTAGGCCATGTTTCTTTGCACGGTCGATTTAAATCACCGACTGGATGAACAGACAATAAAAAGCATTAGCTTATTTGTTTAAAAAGTACGTCCGCTGCTGGCCGATTCGAGAAGCCTGGGGAGCGGATTTCAGCGTCCGCTATCGAGAAAATAGACCCTTGCCATGTGAAAATAGGCTTCCGAGTTCGACCCATCAGAGACATACATGATGAATTAACTGATTGATTCCGACTCAGCTTGCTGGCTCTTCGTTGAACACCGGCAAATCGTCGGTGATTTCGTACCACTTCGCCATGTCGCCAACGTAGATATGTCTTTCAGGTTTGGTTTCGGGGTCGTCATCCAGGCTGCCAAACGGAATCACCGCAATACCTCTTTCAGGATCGAGGCGCGGCATCTTCGATCCGCAGGTTTTGCAGAACACTTGCATGAAATATTTCGCATCAGGCACTTTGTAATACGCCAGATTATCTTCACCCTGAACAAACTTGACGCCATCCATTGACGTAAAGCCGTTGGTTGCATGCGCCGCAGCACGGGCCTTGCGGCATCGTTGGCAATGACAATTCTGCACCAACTTAAAGGGCTCGTTAATCTGGTATTTCACCGTGCCACACAAACAGCTACCGCGCACGATGCCTTCAAGTCCGGGATCAAGCGGTTCCTCTTCCACGCGCTGCATTCCGGTGTAATCGGGGTAGTCGTCGTGTCGGGGAAGTGCGCCGGTAATGTTGTGCCAGGGTGCCCTATGCGCGGCGAAGACATGACAATCCGATTTCTTACCGTCATCGTGACATCCGCCTGGCACCACCCAGTGACTCCCCTGTTCACTGGGGTAAGGCACAACCGAGCCACAGGTTCCGCAAAAACTGCGGGTGAGCAAATGCGATGAGCGATAGTGCACGATGGTTTCGGTGTCGCTAAGCCAGTTGAATTGTTCCGGTTCGACGAACCAGTAGGTGGCAAACGCCGAACCATGGGCCTTACGGCACATCTTGCAGTGGCAATTGAAGGCGTTAAACGGTTCAGCGGTGATCTCCCATTGCACACTTTCGCATAGACAGCCTGCTTGATTACTCATTTGTATCGCTCGTATATTAGTACAGCATCATTCTACTGCGAAATAGCTAGTTGTGGTCAACAGGTCCAGTTTTCCCCGTGCATCTGTTAATGGCCGATTCGAGAAAATCGGCACATGGATTTGAGCGTCTTCTTTATAGAAAACTGATCCCCGTCCAAAACAGGCTTGGTGCGGACTATCCTCCCTGGCATCAATGGATGTCGGGATTATGATTCAGTTGGAACGTTTCTACTTAAGCGTTCGGCGGTGACAGCTGCTTTTCGAACTGTTCCGGTATCAACAGGTAGCCCCCAACGAAAAAACAGACCGCCCCGGCGAACGTGCCAAAGTTCGCCAGCCACGGCGCGGCCAGTGCATTGCCGGGTTCCACGAAACTGGAGACCGCGGAAACCATGAAAAAGATCGAACCGAGGATGTTGACACCCGTGATCCACCACGAAAGGCTGTGAAACTCCCATGCCCAATAGCGATGCGAGACCTCCATAATCGCCGCATGGCTGGCGACGAGGAAGCAGATAGACCCCAATATATTGGGCGTCCATACCAGGATATCCTCATCGACCCAGTCGAGGCCGGAGATCATTGCGTCCGCGGTGTTCACATTGAATAAGAGCGTGCCGATCAGCTGAGACGCACCCGCCAGGTAGCCGAGATTGCGCGGACGCCAGCCGTAGAAAAGCCACCTGCGTGGCGCAGCGCCTGGCATTACAGTGTCGCCCACGTCGCCGTTGATTACTTCCAACCATTGCAGGTAACCGGCCGTGGTGAAAAACAGCGACCCGACGAAGAAGATCCAGCCGATGTGGCTTTGATCAATCGAACGGATAAGCGGCATCTCAGGCCAGGTACCCATGGCGCCGCCGATCGCGAACAGGGCCGAGCCGACCATGAATAAAACACCGATCCACCATCCGACCCGCCGCGGTGCCCAAAAACGAAACCAATTATGGTGTATTTCGCGGAACGTCGCGTGGAGATCAATTTCCGCCGACGTAACCACCAATGGCGCGAGGCCTTTGCGTTTGCGCCGCGAGGTCTGCAGCAGTGTGCGCCTCTTCGAACGTCTCTCGGCTACCCAGGTGAGAAAAGGGCCGACGTGATGCTGAATGTTGTCGGAATCGTGTTGTGGGTTCATCATCAGTGGCTTTTTGAAGGCGTTTTCCGGACAGGATTACGCTTACAAGACCGATGTTACTTATTAAACATGTTTCCCGCAAAGCAACTTAAGAGTCCAACGAGATGTTGAACTGCTGATGTCGAGCATTAGTTTGCGCAAACGTGCCCTGGTTTGTCGGGATGAGGTATCAAAAAGGTGGGGCATTTCTTTACTCGCAGGGAAAGGCTTCGTTAAGGCTGTTTAACACCAGGGTCGTACTATGGCGAGTTGGAGGCAGTATGTCGGGATATCTTGCGCACCTTCATTCTGGATTCAACTGCTAATTAGTCAGGTCGGCCGCACTCATCCCAGCGCGTCATCGCGGTGGGGGACGAATACCACGACTTGGCAATAGTTGATTAAAAATCGAAGAAGAAGGCCGATAAAAAACTCGACTAATGGCATTGAGCGATTCCCCGCGTTGCCAGCGATCCCACATCTCCGCTTTCTGTTCCGCGTTGTAATAGATTCGACCTCTGTACATCATTTTCCACACTCCATCTTTTGATTGAAAGATAAAGTGTTGCGTCGATCAGTTGAACCTGCCGCCGAAAATTGCCTCCTACCATCATTTTACGAGCGTCTGCTAACGAGAAAACAGAGGCTCAGATTCTTGAAATCTGCGACGATTTACGACCACAACCAAGACGCTCATCATTATCAGAGTTAGGTAATTACCAAGTAATTCTGTAGGCTTTTCTATATTTCTTGCTCTCCAGATGCTCTGATATCTTATGTCTTTAATGCTTGAACTGAAGAAAATTGTGTTTATCCTGAATTAAGCTGTCAGATCGTTACTAGCAAACATCCTTATATCATGTCCGAGCATCCAAATCTTACCCAACTCCTTGTTGATTGGCGCGCGGGTAACGAAAAGGCACTGAACCAGTTAATACCGTGTATACATAGCAGTCTTCGGCAGATAGCAGGCAGGTATATGCGTAGTGAGAATGCAGGACACACTTTACAGGCGACAGCCCTGGTTAATGAAGCCTTCATCAAATTGGTGGACGCGGATATCGCCTGGCAAAATCGGGCGCACTTCATGGCCCTTTCTGCGCGAGCGATGCGACAAATACTCGTTGATCACGCTCGAGCCAATCGGTCTGACAAACGTGGTGGAAGCGCTATCGCGGTAACGTTACATGAAACTCGTCTTGGAGATCAGGGTCAATCCGACCCTGATATATTGGCGCTCGAGAATGCATTGGAGCAACTCGTACAAATTGATCCGCGCAAGGCGCAGGCCATCGAATTGAGTTTTTACGGAGGCTTGACCTACAACGAAATAGCGGAAGCATTGGCGATATCTCCCGCAACCGTTGACCGTGAGTTACGTTTTGCCAAAGCCTGGCTGTATAGCCAGCTAAGTGATACCCAGTAAAGCACAACTGACTGAGTACTGCATCTGTTTCATTCGTCCAGAATTTTCATTGCGTTAACCAGACTGCGCCGCATCCGGTTAAATGATTCCGCCAGCGATGCCACTTCATCATTGCCTATAGGTTTGTATTCAGGCACCTCTAGTTCACCCATGCTTACGGCATGAGCAATATTGGACATTTGCCGAACCGGCTTTATGACCACGTGGTGCAGTAGAATGTTGAGTACACCTATTACAATCAGGAAAATGGCACTGGCGGCGATTAAAAACGTCCATAATGTACCTTGTGCGCGCTCCAACGAAACACTCATCGGGATACTGACAATCTGGCTTCCAACTATCTCCTCTAATTTCCAGCCGAATCCATTTGCTTCACCATATTGTGCGACCATCGTTGCGGGAGCAGCTCGCCTTTCTCCATGGCATTCCAGGCAGCTCTGGGCTTTGACCTGTATGGGCCGCGCCACATACAGGCTTGGCCCGGTCGCTGTTTTGCGAACACCAATAAGCTTCTTTTCTTCGGAATTACTGCGGAAGTAGTCAACAATCGTGCTTTCCCAGTCCGTTGCCCGTGAAGCCGGATTGGTGGGATTAAGAGTCGCTTCCTTATAGGTATAACTCGGATAGTTTTTGCGTAAGCGCTCAATATTTCTCCTCGCAGCGTAGGCGGGCACAGTTTGCGGCAAAAATTCATGCGCAAGTTGAGCGTTAAGGAGTGGGCGAATCTCGTCAACAGTATATCCGCGAATCGAGGTAGCGCTTTCCATCATGACTTCAGCAATGTGTAAAATTTCTTCCTGGGCATTGCGTTGTAAAACCTCGTAGGACACAAAACCCAGGCCTGCCATCCCCGTCAAATAAACAAGAACCATGATCAAATTAAATTTCGCTCTCAAGCCCACGGTCCGCCCTCTCTTTTTTGGTACTAATTGTTAGCTTTAACAGCAACTTTCCTTAGGAAATTACTTGCATCTTGTTCATTGTCAATATACTGACTTAACTGATTGCAGAGCGCTTCCCAATCTCTCGCGTTTGCCACTACACGCCGGATCAAAATAGCTGCAATTGGCCCCAACTCGGGCAGGAGGCTCTCCTCAAGCATAGCCAACTGTGACGGGCTCAACTCGAAGTAACTCCCTGGTTCGTTGTTGGCCAGATTCCGGGGTGCCGGTGGATTGGTTTGCATTGCTGCCTTTACTTTGATTTGTTCGCTAATCGATTTGCGCGCCCCATCTTCAGGAAGTACATCCATTAGATATTGAATTAGATCCTCCAGTGAATTAGACACCTTTGCATAGCGTTGTACCATCTTGGGCGTAATTGGACCCAACCACGGCAGGAGTATATCGGTTACTTTATTAAGAAAGTCGGCATCCCATTCAAAGCCGGTATTCGACGGTTTCATCCTGGTGGATATTTCCGGACGAAGTAACACATCCCGACCCTCTATACTTGTGCGGATCCTAATCAGATCGTCAAGTATTACAGCCATGTTTTTGTATCTCAGATGCCGGTCTCTGTGTAAGGCATTACCAAGAATCAAACAAATCTCTGGCGAGATATGATCTGGCAACACAGCGAGTGGATCATAATGCGGATCAAAGACCATTTTTATTATCTGTTGCAAGTCTTTACCGGGAAACGCCGGCCTGGCCGCCAACATTTCATAAAAGGTGGCACCTGTGGCCCAAATATCAGCGCGTGCATCAACGGGCTCACCATTCAATTGTTCTGGTGCCATATAGGCAAGCGTTCCGATACCCACACCGGTTCCTGTCAGATTTACATTCGCCATTTTAGCGACACCAAAATCGAGGATTCTAACCAGGCCATCCTGTGCGAGCATGATATTTGCGGGTTTGATATCGCGGTGTACGATGTCATTAGCGTGTGCGTTGGTCAGGCCATCACTGATTTGCATCGCGATATCGATCGCATCGCTAACTGGCAGTGGTCCGCGCGATATTCTGGCTGCCAAGGTCTCACCCTCATAAAACGACATGGTTATATACATGTTGCCTTCAGCCGTTTCGCCGATATCATGAATGGCACAGATATTTGGATGGTCCAATTGAGAAACGGCACGTGCTTCGGCCATGAAACGCTGTTTGACCATTTCATCCTGGTTGACTTGATTCGACAAGAATTTTAGTGCCACCCGCCGCTGCAGGCGGGTATCGAAGGCCCGGTAGATGACCCCCATGCCACCGGCGCCGATTTTCTCCTCGATTTTATGTGGCCCAATCACCTGGCCGACCTCTGGTAAGGCCAAATTGTCGATGTCGTCCACTAATCGTGAGGGATTCGGTGACAGGTTTTGCCAAAGATTGTCGACGCTAGCATGTGACTCAAGTAAATCACGTACTTCGCACAAGAGCACGTCATCGCTTTCCTGTTGTCACAGGAACGCATCCCGCTGTTCGACTGGCAATACTAGCGCTTGTTCGAACAGCAATTGCATCCTATCCCACCTTGCTTGTTCCACCACATCCCCCAACACGCCAAACCTATAAACCCACAAAAAGTAAGGCTTTTCCCCCTCGTATTACATTAACACATCCACGAATCAATGCGCATTTTTCCCTAGGTTTTAAGAGGAAGTCCGATTTCGCTAAAACCTAATTCATCAGGCGTAAAAAATTTTTTCTTCCTCGTGAGGGAATTCCGTTGTGCTTTTCGCTTAATCCAATGAGAAGCAAGAAAATCACCAATAATTGAAATTTAGGAGAAGAAATCATGAAAACCCACACTCACAAAATGCGTTCAACTATCACAAAAACTGATGAATCAGCGGAGGAAGTTATGAAGTGTTATAGAGGAAATAACACCGCCAGGAGGATTCTCTTCATATTCCCTATCCTGGCTATTTTACTCACCGTCAGCCCAATTCCTGCACAGGCCGGTGTGATCAATACGGTTACCAACAAGGTAACCACGATTCTGAATAAAGTTAAATCGATCGCTTCCAACACCAGTGGCTTACAGGACTTCATCACAACTCTGCGGGACATTCGTGACAGTATGGGCAGTGGTATGATCAGCGATTTGCGAGAGAGCATGGGCGAAGCGCAGGACCTGATCCAGTTCATCAAAGATCGCCGAGAAAGTGCGGGGGACACATCGCAGTACCCCAGTCTCCACGTTTTGGTTAAAAGCCTGGACGGGACTGCAGACGTATTGCTTGATCGCGATGGTCAGGGTGGTGTGCTCGAGGGTCTATCAGCACTGCTCGCAGTGCTGCCGGATAAAGTGCTCGCACCCGTCGCCAGAACAGTATCTAGAATCGGAATAGATGGCGATTTCGTCGCGAAAATAGACCAGATGGGAACCAATTTAGTGGAGCTTCGCGAGATCCTGAAAGAGACTGACGCTCGAAAGGACGCCGCAACTCAAGTGGCTGGAGATGATTGGGTCGATGGCGATGGCCTGCTTTTTGCAGAATTTGGGTGCCACATTCGTGGTCCAGCACAACTGGTCAGGTTAAGTCGAACCGCGAGAGGGGTAAAGACAATAGCTGAGCTAGTGAAATTAAAGGCCACATTAGTTGAAGCAAAAGCAAAATTTTTGAACACGGATAAAGGAGTCGGAATCTGGGGTTGGGTCAACGTTAAGATAAGTGCTAAACCGGAAGAATCTTTAGCCAAAGTTATGGTCGCAGCAGGTGATGGAGCGCTTATGTTAGTAGACAGGGCCGAGAAAATTATCGACACCTGTGAAGATCAGTATAAGCAGTAGCAGGCTGAGTAAACAGCTTAACCTTTAAACAGATAAGATAAGAAGCCCCGCCACTGTGCGGGGTTTTTTTATGCTTACGGGAAACGGAAGCTCAGCATCCTGTATTAAACAATTTGACAGCAATGAGTTCCTAGTCCTCATACCCTACATATCTAGCTGACATCCTGGACAAAACCGCAGTCCCACCAACCGAGGGGTTGCTCGAAAACAGACCACAGGTATTTCACCCCTCAGTGGACCGAACATTATCAGTTACTGTTTGTCCGTTGTGCCAAGTAATTCAAAGAATCCACCAATGAGACCCAGTATGACCGACGTACTAAGGAAGATTAGAATCGAGAACCCAACAGATAGTGCCTCATCAAATCCCATTGGAGCAAGCAGGCTCACAGCAGTAATCTCGCGTACACCCACGCCCCCAACACTTACGGGGATCATTGTCGAGAGAATTAATCCAGAGCGAATCCAACATATCGATACAAAGGAAAGATTCAGATCGATACCGATTGCGATTACATAATAAGCAATACAACCACAAAGATGTGCCACCAGTGATACAGTTAGAACTATAAAGACCTGACCGTCATTTGCGGACATATAAACTATTAAAGCCCTGCAAATACGTTACCGAATTTGTTAAATCTGCCAGAGGATTCATTGTCCGCGAAATTTTCCAGTTGATGTAGCACCCTTTCCGACGATCGGCATCGGAATGCAACCATGCCTGTACCAAGGATTGTTCCGGTCACGATGATTACAAACCAGAGTAGTGCAGCATAATCAACCGCAAAGGCAATGGCTCCAAAAACGATAAGAAGTATGGTCGCGATAACGCGATCGACAACCAACGCGGCGGCAACGAGCTCAATCCGAGCATTTCGAGATAGTTGAGCAAATCGCACTGCAAAGGCGGCTATCGATCCGCCAGGAATCACAAGACCATAAAAAACGGTAGACAGCCCGATCAAAAATACTCTGGGTAAGGACAGCATTATGTTTTGCATCACAAGTAGCTGCTTCATCCGTATCGCAGAAAAAAACTGGGCGAAGAGCGCAAATCCGACTGCGATTAAAAGACTGGTGACATCGGCGCCCTTTATTGTGGCGAGGACATCGTTAGCATCAAACAAAAATAGAATGAGCGCGAATACGGATAGGGAAAAGAAGTATCTAGCCGCCGTCTTCAATGCTGCCATGTTTACAAAATACTACGGCCAATCATGTTTAACGGAATTGTGTTGCCAAGATAGGTGAGCATCGTCGGTGCAAAATCTATCAGCGACATAGCCTCCCGGGATGGTGAGATTTCATCATCCATTATCACCATGAATCCTTTCTCGGATGGATGGTGAGGAAGGTAACCGTGGTTACCCCTGTGGATGGGATTGAAAATACGACTTCGTTGGGAGGGACCAAAAAGGCCGAGATAAAAATTTGCGATAGGCTGATAAAAGTCGTGTGGAAAAAATATTGAGCCAGCATCTGCCATGACATAATACTCACCATAGAGTGCGTCATCGAAACAAATCTGATACTGATGCATCTCACTGAAGTGAAACAGTCTGCAATTCTGCAGCTGTTGTAGTTTCGGAACTATAATTTTACGTGCTCGTTCGGTGTGGAACCACACTCGGGTACACGCGAGTTCACTGAAAAAGTTGTATTCGGCCTGCGGAACGCCCGATTCCTGTAGTAGCTTCATGATTGGTATTTTATTTCTAACTGGCTCCTGTCCATGGTCTGAAAGCAAAATCAGCGTTTTCCCATTACGATCGCATCCCTCCTGCAGAGCTGCCACAAACCGGTCAGTGCGGTGAAGAGCGTCACGCATCCCAGCTTCATTGTCGAGATGCCAGTGCTGGTAAAGATCCAGTGCATACATCTCCAGGAACTCGAACTTTAAATCGTGTGCAGGGGTATTCTTTGCAATTGTTTTCAAATCATCAAAATTAAGGGTAAGTTGATATTGCGCAGTTTCTCCCAGCAAACCAAATATGGTTTTGTGACCATTGAACTCAAGCATGATGTCTGGTGAAGCAGAGCGTCGTGTGTATTTGAATCGATGCTGCGTAAATTCACGTCGACGTTGTGGCGGAATTGCCGCCAGGTCAAAATCGGGGTGGAACTTCTGCCATATACACTGAGCCGTTGTCGTAACTATATCCGGAAAAGCATCAAACATCCTTTGTGTTGTGGTTCGTTCTTTTCGCGACTCGAGGCTAACCTGCCAAACCTGATGTTCATGTGGGTAAACACCACTCAAGAGAGTGGGAACGAATTCTGTACTTGGAATCGTAGAAATCTCCACACAGGAATGCCGTTTGATTAGTCCTGCAATTGCGGGGGTAGCTGCTTCCGAGATATAGCGATTATCGAGCGCAGGTACATAGCAAACTAATATTCGTCGTTCGGATTTATTCATCTCATCAGTCTCATTGTCGATCACAAGTTACTGTAACGCGAATATTGAAAAGTGCGTCTTTTTCCCCGACAGTAGTTGCTTCAGGGCTTGTGTTGTGGCTATTTAACGCACTGTGGTGATTGATGTCCCGACTGCGGAGATTCTGTACGTCGACGATCATTGACCCATGTGAGGCGATCTTATTGTATCTGTCTTGAGTATTGATTTGACTCGATGCTAGAGGTTCGACGTATAGGCACATGCGTCTGTTTCTGGGGGAGCCAATTGGGGGTCCGTTAACAAGAAAGCTGCCCCAGAAATCATATACAGCAGCAGCCGAGTTCGTCCCAATCCATACTCTGGGCATATTGGTATTGTGAATTTCGGTGCTCGTCTCATTCACCGCAATGCTAGAAATAACACCTTGGACGCACACTCAGGCATTAAGCCTGGTTCTGGATAGTAGGAAAAACCTTTTGGACTCGAACATGAAGCTATATCCACAGCACTAACCTGCCCCCACGCAAGCGACAGAATTGAAACCACAAGAATTAGTTTGATTTTGCCCACGCCCATTCCACTTATAGATTTCACTATTCTCCATATGGATATTCTTTGAATTCGTGACGTGCGTCACATACTAGCCAGCTACAGATTAATCCAATCGCGGTATGATCCATTAATGGGCAACGTCATACCAGAGCGCGAAATGAAGCGCAGACGGTTAATCATAAAGATCAACCGCTATATCTACAGCGCGGTAGCTGCCGGTTTGATCACCGCCGATGAAGTGCCGCACTTCAAAGAAAAAGTACGGACGAATAACAAATGGGAACGGCGAAAACAACCCCGTTAATAATCCAGCCATTCACCCATTACTCTCATTAACGGACCCTCGAGTAATTCGGTTAGGACCCCTTAAAACTGTAAGAGCTCTTTACAGTCACCCCCAAATGTGTAAAAAAATCTTACACTATTGCATGTGTCCAATTCTCTGAGCGCACAAAGAAAACTCAAAAATAAGCTTTCTTGTTTCTGTTACATGACAATCGCGTGAACTGCAACACACTTTATTCAAACAATAAAGCAAATACCCAACGATTAATAAATATTGGCATGATCTCTGCCTCTTAGTTAGTTATTAACAATAATTAAGAGGACTCGTTAATGATGCGCAGATTTATTATTTCATTTTTATTTCCCGTTTTGTTTCTTGCACCGCTTAGTGGAGTGCAAGCCACTGTTATGACTGTTGAAGATCTCACAGCCGATACCGGCCGAGGCTTCGGCGATAGCCTGAACCGTTATTCCTGGTCTTCGGAGACCTTTAATGGTGATCTGTATATCGGTACATTCAACGTGGGTTTTAACGTTACAGCGATACCGAATTATGCGAATCAGATTATCAATGCGCCCAATCCGAGTCTGGCGGCGGTTGACGCGTTTCGCCGCCTCTGGAGTGGCAGCCCACTGACGCCCAGTACCGGTGGAGAGATTTGGCGCTATGACGGCACAGATTGGAATCAGGTCCTGAAGACGGGTCCCGAAGATGTTGGTTTTCGGAGCATGGTAAAACACGGCGAGTATCTATACGCCGCCTCTGCCAACGGTCCCAATGGTCCAGCACCCGCCGACCCAAATTATTCTTTCCCGGGCACTGTAACCTATGATCTCCCTCCTCCTACGGATACTGCTGGCACTCAAATTTTCCGTAGCATGGATGGTGAAAGCTGGGAGGAGGTAACCGGGGGACCCAGCGCCAATCCATTGAATGCATCGTCTCGGTCGATGACGGAGATCAACGGCCAGTTAGTGCTTGATACCGAGAATCCGATTGGCGGCTCTGAGCTATGGACCTGCACGATCTGTGATGGCACAGACTGGGTTAATCCGGTGACCATGCCGGGGACACTTGCGATCGGCAAAGTTGCCGAGTTTGACGATAAAACAATTTTCGGAACCTGGGGTACTGGTGCACAACTGTTCAAGCTTGAAGGTGGAGGCTCAGTAGAGATTACACCCAGTTTCACTAATCCAGACGTTCTGGACAGTGATTCAGGTGTTATGGAGCTCATCGAGTTCAACGGACGGTTCTATCTGACAACTGTGGATTACTCCGATGGTTTTACGATGTTATCGACCGATGACCCTTTCAATACGGCGACTGATTCCTGGACCGTTCATACAATAGACGGCTTCAAAACCGAGTATCCAGCGCTGGCAGGAAGCGAAAACAACGCCTACGGCTGGACAGCCATAGTTAAAGATGGAGTTATGTATCTAGGAACCTTCAACTCCAATAAAGATGGTAGCGATATTGACCAGGCTCTGGGCTTTGATCTTCCTTTAGATGGTCGAGGTCAGATCTGGTCTACCAAGGACGGTGTCAACTTCGTGCTTGTTGAAGGTAACGGTTTCGATTCTTTTGCTACTTATGGGTTCCGTACATCTACCATCTGGAATGATCAACTTGTTTTTGGCTCTGCTTCCAATTTCTTTTTGCCGGATTTTCATAACTTCCCTTATGAAGAGTTCGATTTAGGCAACGAGGATCTTATGGCAGAGCTTTTGAAATACATTGAATCTCCGGAGTTTACTAACGAGTTTGGTATCGGATTTGAAGGCTTTAACGAACTTCATTCTTATGCTGGGACGCAAGTTTTTGCGCTCTCAGTGGTACCTGAGCCGGAAATGTTAGCCCTATTAGGAATTGGCCTGTTAAGTTTAGGTTTCGCCCGGCGCAGAATGCGTAACTAACAACTAGTAGGTAGAAAAACTAACAAAGCCACCTCAATTCTCAATTGGGGTGGCTTTAATATTCCGTAAACCTGCGATACCAGACTTGAAGGCATTGCAACAACATCCAGAAAAACATCAGCGCCTTGTGTTCACCAGATCTGCCCTCCCTGCCCACTGCAATTGGCAGTTTCGCTTCTCTAACGCTACTTAAACGCTACTATTTCCCCTCTTTGCTCGGTTCGTAGAATCCTGTTTTTATCGCGAATCTTCTTGTACTTTATATTGATTAGCCGGTTTTGCTTCTGGAATTCTGACATACGCTCATTAAAAGCCTTTTGATCGAATTCACCATCGGCCGAGGACTGCATAAACAACGAATTGAAATAACTTTGCTCGAGATTCAAGGTATTTAGCTCCGATTTCTTTTGCCACTCCAACTCGAAATCTGCGCGCTTGTTGTCTAGCTCCCAGGCGCGTAATTTCTTTCCATAAAGGAACTCGCCCAGCAATCTCTGATTGCTTTTGAACAGTTTCTCGACTTCTTTATTTTCTCGCGCGTTCCAGTTTTCTTCCTGTTTAGTTAGTCCGTCTCCGATTGGTTTCGCGTGAATAGGCTCGTAGTTACCGCGCAAACCCAAGTCGCCTGCCTTATCCAATGCAGTCTCATCGCGTTCATCCATCAAACGGTGTTTCTCCAGTTCGTTCTTCGTGTATTCGCTATGCTCTTCTATTGCAGCCTGCTTTTTAATCTCAAAAAGCTGATCCGAATAGGATTTCATATCCGCTTTGAGTTGATCGAGCGCAGCGTCGCTCGACTCAGCTGAATTTAGGAATAACTGAGTAATTTTTTGTTGCATTTCAGCTTCTCTCTCGGCGATTTTCGCATTGCGCTCCGCCCTCATATCTACCTGTTGTAGCTTGAAATTAACATCCAGATCTCGTGCACTTTCCTGGTACTCTTTTTTCAGGTCGCGGGTAAACTCACGAAACAACCGGCTTGCATCCTGAATTTCTCTGTTACGTTCGTTTTTTTGCTGCTGGCGCAATTTCTGCGCCTCCCGTCGTTCAGTCTTGACAGACTTGTCATCGACGGCAATAGAAGTGCCGATCGGCAAAACAGCAGCAAGAGACAGCATCATTACAAGTAGCAATTTCATCACGATCCCTCCACGGGTAACTAATAAAAATATATCAATTCTGCATAAGCCGTGCAGGTAAATTAAATGAATTGGTAATTCGAGTCCAGTTTGCAACAACCTGGGGAAACAGTTCGGCACTCGTTGCATCCGTCGCTGAATATAAAGTAGCGCTTCATATTCCTTGTCTCTTGTCTCGCCGACCTTGGTAAGCAGACTATCTCGGAAAAGTTGTCGTAGCGGCAAAGACCTGCACTATCCAGGACCCAACTCTTCTATCTCTCTCAAGCCAGGTACTCGAATATGGCCGCAGGTCGCCGCTGATCAGTTCGCTTTTAGCGAGGGCCGCTCTGGGGATAATAAACTGTCAACCTGCAATCACCGGGCACGATTTGAAATAGGTGGGTAAAACCGATTTATCAACTCTGCGACAATTAATCCGCAGATCACTCCTGAGGTATTTGCTACCATATCCAGCCATTCACCGTATCGATTTACAAATGGCTGCAATAATTCGATTGCGCCACTGTAAGCAATAAAAAATAAAACGATCACTATCCATTTATCCGGTTTGCGTAAAGCTACTGGAAACATAAGTGCAGCATAAGCGATGAGGTGATGGGTTTTATCAGTTCCTGGCACCGATGGTAGAGTTTCCAATGGCCAAAGAGACAAAGTTGTTATAATCAGTAGATTGACCATTGTAAAAGCAACCCAGTTTGTTCGTATTAAGGTCAGTAGTTTGATCATCCTGTTATGTTCATGCCTTTGCTCGACAACGCATTATCGTGTAAATCGTGGACGTCTGAAAGTGATCTACTATTTTGAAAAAAACCATTTTCTCTCATCAGAGAAATTATTTTCAATATAACGAATTTAAAACTGGATATCCGGGGAGAGAGCTGCAACTAACTATCTCGACTGACCAGGCTATTGGTGAGCTCACATGCAAAGCAATAATCAACTCAGCAGCAGAAATTGATATGAATTATACGGAGCGACTCAAGTGAAAAACGAAAAGGTAGCATTCAGCAACATTGTGAACTTCATCGCTTGGAACCTCGGGGAATTTGACAATAATTCATGCAAATCTGGAGAAAAGAAATGGAAGTAATAACGATTATGCTAGAGGTAATTTACGAGAGCATGGTGAGCCTGGTCAGTAGCATAACCCTGATGGAGTTTTGCTTGTTGTCTAGCCTGGTCCTATTAGTAACTATATCAAGGCGTCTTGGTTTCATTCATACCTCTATCCAGGAGACAAAAGGCGCAATAGAGGAAATTCGGGAAATTGTCGATACCGATACTCCGGAAAATACTGAGCCACTGGGAAAGGTTGAACCGAAGAGAAAAGTCGATTCACAGGAAAAAATTTATCCGCAGATATAGAAGGGCGAACACGGATCAGATAAATGAAATTAGAAGTCGTATCACGATTAAATTTTCCTGATTTACGGAGAGTATTGGGTACGATCAGCAACTGTTAAGCAACGGCTGCATCTAAAAAAAAGAATTACACATATGCACGAAACTACCATTGAAGTAGACAGCGGCCAGATGTACTAGCGGCACAATGACTCCGGCGTCTGCGCGGTCCTACCGCCTCTTCGATACCAGGCACCCCATTTTGAAGAGTTATCTATCGATCTACTACCGGACACTAAAAAATTGCGAACTAAGTCGCAGTGAATTGCTGAGAACTATGTCACAACTTTGAAATTTAACCCCGTCAGTCAGGATATACTGCTGGCTAATATCTGATAAAGGCAAACCCGCCGAAAGGCCGGGGCGCAAAACCAAGAGTCTAACGCGTGTATTCGTCATGACAGTCTGGTTGCCAGAGCTGATGTAATAGTGCAGAACTGTGTCGATATTATCGGATTCCGTTTTGTGCTTTTTTTTTGCACGACACTGAATCGATAGAACCTTATCTCTGAAACATCTAAGTAGCTTCTAGTCAACAAGCCCCGTAGTTCCTAAACCGTTATCGGATTAAACGAGGTCTGTGTAGCCCGTGCGCACAGCCTTGATCTGACCTGGAGGAATTATGTTTATTTCTGATTACACCAAGTCGGGGGAAATGGCAACCAAACTACTGGTTTGTTTTTTTCTAATATTTTTTATAGCCGGTTGTGGCTCGGCGGTGGAGATCCCAGAAAATTCCACATCGAAGACTCAACCAAAAACCACTAGCCCACAGGTAACGCTTACCAGCAGTGAGGAAAACGTAGCCTTCAATGGAAATGTTACCCTGACCTGGGACAGTACCGATGTCACTAGCTGCACCTCATCGGATAACTGGTCTGGAAGCAATGCGGTAAAGGGCTCACGGACGATAAATGGTTTGACCTCTGACAAGGTTTACAGCCTGTCGTGCAGCGGTGTCGATGGCACCGCTACTGCCGAGGTCAACGTCAGGGTCCAGGGGGCTCTAGTTCCGACGGTAACTGTGTCAGCCAGCCCGGAAAACCTGGCCTATAGTGGATCGACGCAGTTGAGCTGGACCAGTAGCAACGCAAGTAGCTGCACGGCATCTGGAGACTGGTCAGGCAACAAGGCTACCTCGGGCTCAACCAGTTTCAGCAATCTCCTGTCGGGTAAAACTTACAGTCTGACCTGCACGGGGAACGGCGGCAGCGCGACTGATTCCGTTAGAATTATGGTCGCCGGGCCAACAGCCTCATCAGTCAACCTGACTGCCAGCTCATCGAGCCTGCCTTTCAATGGCGCTACCACATTGAGCTGGAGTAGCAACAATACCACGGGCTGCACGGCCTCAGGGGATTGGTCGGGAAGCAAAGCGCCATCGGGCTCGCAGACTATGTCGGCGCTAACTTCAAACAGGGTGTTCAACCTGTCCTGTAGTGGCCCCGGCGGCACGGCGAGCGATACAGTCAACATTACTGTGGCGGCCCCATCACCGACATTGTCGTTTTCGGCAAGCCCGGGAAGCGTGTCACAAAACGGTTCGACCACGCTGAGCTGGAATAGTATCGATGCCACCAGTTGTACCGCTACTGGAGACTGGTCGGGCAACAAGGGTACCTCAGGATCGGAGATAATAAGTGGATTGACTTCTGACAGTCAGTTTATGCTCGCCTGCAGCGGTGCTGGTGGTACTATCAATGATACCGTCAGCGTCACGGTAGCTGCGCCGGCACCAACATTGTCGTTTTCGGCAAGCCCGGGAAGCGTGTCACAAAACGGTTCGACCACGCTGGGCTGGAATAGCATCGATGCCACGAGTTGCGTAGCCTCCGGCGACTGGTCGGGGGACAAGAGTACGTCAGGGTCCGAAAGCACCGGCTCATTGACGATAGACGGTCAATACACGCTAACCTGCGATGGCGCTGGTGGGTCCGTGAATGAGTCTGTTAATGTGACGGTTGTGCTGAGCAATAACGGAACCGCATTATTGTCCTGGACACCTCCGACCGAGAACACGGATGGCTCTCCACTAACCGATCTGGCCGGTTACAAGATCCGTTACGGCACATCTCCCGGCAACTATAGCGAAACCGAAACAATAAACGACCCAGGATTAACCAGTTTCATGATAGAAAACCTGGCCAATGCTGACTGGTATTTTGTTATGACCTCGTTCAATTCCTCAGGAGTCGAAAGTGATTACTCGACAGAAATGAGTAAACCCATTAACTAGCGTAAGGGAATGTCCTGTGTTTCGGTGACAGTTAATCTAGATGCATCCTGGAACACAGTTAGGCGCTAGCTTTTGGCCTCTGAGCGCGATTCGTTGGGTCAGGACACGATGTTCTGCTTTATGCTGGAAAGATTTCCCGGATCGCAGGCGCGCTTGACGTCCACGAGTCGATCATAGTTGTCGCCGTAGTGAATCTGGACACGGTCCGCGTCGTCGACCGGATCGGGCAGTGATGCAATGAATACCATCGAGAATTAGGCGTCTCGATGGCCAAACGCTGTGGCCTCCGGGGCCCCGACGCCGGCCTCAGATTTCTTTACAGACGCTGTTAGAAGGGACGCTCACCAGCCCGTCTTTGGTGTGCGTCCTGACCGTGAAGCGATGTGGGCCGCTCTCCCACAGCGGCACTTCGAGGGATGTCCCGCCCTCCGCAATATAATCGTACTCGGTTCCGGCCGGTGTGATGTGGGCAACTGTGTAGTGGGAGATATTGTCGACCGGCAATGGATCGTTGTTTTCATAAGCCGTCGGGGCGATCCAACTCAACTTCGCGGTCTTATCCCCCAACTTCTTGATACAGTCTACGTCAGGCGTCGCAGTCTGAGCAGTAGCAAAGTCGGCCAACATAAATAGCGCCAAAACGACAGCAGTTTTCATCCAGCATCGCCTCCCGTTAATCGAGATAGGGGGTATAGGAAGTATAAACATACTATGTCCATTATCACATCAAAGTAAAGAGCAGGGGCTGTCGATGTCATCCGGCTGTGGAATACCCTAAAGCTGACTGAATCTCGCCAACATGCTCAATGTTATCCCTCTTCGCGTCGCCCATTCCAGCACCCACCATAATGACACGAACCATCTTTTCAGGATTGACTTACATCGAAAAATAATCCTGTTTGAAGCGATTAGCCGCAATGTCAGGACACAATTGATAGGATGCCTACTGTTGTATTCAAAGAAACATACCCAGTCAAATTTCCGCATTGGGTCAAATATCGTCGTTGACTCATCGAAGCTGAGCGTCACCTATCTTCAAAGCTGACGCTGGCGCGATTCATCTCAGAGGCGGCCTATGGCCAGATTTGGACGACCAACGATAAATTTCTAATATGCTATCAAGTTAAAAAACATAGCAAGCTCATCTGAAACGAAGTGCATCGACCGGCGTTGGTTTACTGCAACCGGCTCCAGCATCGCGATCCGCTGCCGGACGAGCTTCTTGAGTCGCCTGATACGAACTTGCAAGCCCTCCTCTGAGAATCAGCGCTGAAATTAAGATTACCCCGCTCTGGCTGTTTTTTTATGTCTGATGGAAATCGAGGATCCGAATCCGGCTCTTTAGGCCATCTATAAAAATAATGTTTTCAATGGCTTATGTCGTAAACCTCATATATTTATTAAATTGTGAAATATGTCGCTGTTACTTGTCTGCGCCTGGTATAACCTAGCCGGCCCATGTTTAATTCAATCTTTCAGGCTGATTTGGTTTCCGTCATCTCCATTCAGATAGCTCTCTGGCTATTTGGCGCAGCGCTCTTCTATTGCTTCATCAGGTACACCCAGAGTGGGACAGCAGAAACCGATATTAATCCAGTTGATTTATTTCTGACTTTGCTCTCAGGAGAAGAATACGACACTATGCCCAGTGCAGATTGTTCTTTCTGGTAATGCTTATTATGGCAGGCAAAGCCATCTTTAACCTGTAACAGGTTTATTTACTGATCATCCTTTAATAACCTGCCGATTATCCATCAGTATCGATCTCGTTTGTCATATTCGACTTCAACATTTTGAACGGCAACGTACTGGGTTAGACTTTTTCTAGACTTCCCCTGAACGCCAGTTTCCGTTCAGGCGAGTCAATCCCCTGTAATCTGATTTTTTTGTTGGGTCCAGGCTCATTGACGATATCACCGCCAGTTACCTTTACGACCTTACATGGGCAGTTGAGATAGTCAGCAAAAGCTATTCCTGAAAAGATCAGTAATAGACTGACCATGTACTTTACTCATGTTTACTCGCAAGGGAATGCTGCGCGGAGGGCATTTATGGTCACACTGCTCGCAGCCAAATTAAGTTTTTCGGGATTTCCTTTGGCGTATTTGATGAAGGCCCGCTTTAAATCCGCCAGGTTTACCCCATCGGGCATGCAATACTTTTTTGAATCCCGATCGTTCCATACGTCCTGTACGCCAGCCAGATAGTATATGCATTTTAGATGCCCCTGTTCACAAGAATACAATATCTCGTTACCGTCATAAAACGCTGTGGCCTTAGCTGAGCCGACAACAGACATTGCCGCAATGGCGATGAAAGCTAATACTTTTAATTTCATTTTCATATTGATTCTTTAATGATGTTAATCAGATTATTCAGCCTATTATTTAGCAACAATTTCCGGGTATTGTGCTCGCTGTTAAAGGACGAAGCTATGTCATATTCCTGAACGCTTTCTACTGACCGGAATGACTCGGCAATAGATTCATCGAAAGCACTCTCTAATTCTCTGTAAACAGCATTAACCCAGTTCTTATCATCAGTTTTCCAATTTTCAAGCTCTTGTTCTGTATGTACAGGTTTGTTTAAAAAGTGCAGCCCATCAGATATCATTCGGCGCAATCTATCTATAGATTCGTCTTTGCGCCCAGATCCGGTAAAGAAATTATCAACATCTTTTAATAAACCTGGAGCCTTCCACTAAATAACCCATCCAATGATTAGTGGCATATTTGAAATAATAAAAAATCTATGGAATTCCCCAAGATCGAAGTACGAAGGGGCGTCGCTCATTAAATGATAAGCCATGTACAAAGCAACCACGGTTGCTAATAGAAACCAGATTGCCGAGATAACTATCCAGAATCGCAGTTTTCTGTTGGTCTGAGGCATTTGGCTGTATACAACGTCCTTTGTGTTGTTATTGCACAAAGTATACACAATTGGCTTTGTACTAATCGAGTAGCCTGAATCAGGAGTTTTTCTGGGAATCAGTGGAACTGCAAGCCCTGATCGATACGCACTTAAGGTTGGCAATCGAAAAAAGGTCTGCAAGAAGACATAGAACATCTTCTCCGGTGCGGCTCCTTTTATGATTTTATAATAATTCATATCAGTCTCCTCACTGCCACTGGTTTTAGATTAATTAGATAATTCCTGGCGATAACTATTCTGGCACAGGGGGGAGGACGTCCCTGTGGCTACGAATCTGAGGGCCTTTTTTGGACAATTCTGCACGCTAAAGGCCAGTATCCGGAATCAAAATATTACCCTGCCCCGGGTATAACTTTTTCGAGATAGCACCGCGTGCCAACCCTCCGGCGCACTCTCACAGCATCAAAACAGCACTGATTGGAATATAAAGATAACAGGAATAAATCCCGCCGCGTGGCCTCTAGCCTTCAGTGTCGGCCTCGATGTCCTTCAACACAAGTATGGTACTTGAGTGGTCATAGGCATCAATTGTCACTCAGCGAATTCGCTGGCAGAGTTTTTCGAGGTTCTTAGAGAGGTCTTCGGGGAGGGTCCGGTTGTGCTCGAACAGCTCTACAATTACGGTGCCTGAGTAAATGCGACAGTACTATCAACAGGTTTCATAAAGCTGGCTGTCTGCTGTCTTCCAGGTGATGCGTCCTGCTTGAGTCCCGAACCGATAAATAGGTTCACAACGGTGATAGAAACTCAATTTGGTTGTTTCAATCCATTGCCGAGTAGCGCTTCCATTTGAGTCAATTATTGTCTTAATTGGCTAAATCACTTGTTTAGATCTCTAGAATAATTCTAGAATCATTCCATAAGTATTTGACAAAACTCATTATTATCATTTAGAGTCCAGTAATTAAAGTTAAAAACCCCACGTATTCAAATCGGTCTACGACAATAATGACGTTTCATAATTTCCGGGGAAAAGAGGGATGGGGATAACCGGAAAGCAACTTTTGCTTTTTTTTGGGGGAGCAAAATGCCAGGTAAAAAATCGGGGGAAGAGCATCTTAAATGTCTTGAGCTTGATCAAGTTGCAACACGCGGGTTAGGTAAAGCAAAAGATATTCTGGAACCAGCCATGGATAAGGTGTCGGATAATATGTACGCGTACATACCTGAAGAACCCGAGTTAAATTCGATCTATTACGATAAATCAGAGATCGATCAAATCCGTTCTGTTTGCGTGACGCTGAGTCCATGCTGATATCGCCTCAACAAGACAATCTGAACAAGGTCGTCATCCTCAATCCCAAAGGAGGCTGCGGCAAGTCAACGCTCGCAACCAATCTGGCGGCTTTCTACGCACAGCAGGGTAAGACGCCGACCATAATGGACTTTGATCCACAGGGCTCGGCGATAACCTGGCTCAAGCGCCGCTCGGGGTCTTTGCCCACCATTCATGGCATAGCGGCCTATAAAAAGACCGTGCAGACTACCCGCAGCTGGCAGCTTCGCGTACCCGACGACACTGTCAACGTGATCGTGGATTCGCCGGCCGGCATCGGCCATGACGACCTGCGCGAGATCACGCGGGACTCGACGAAGATACTGATCCCCGTCTTGCCGTCGTCTATAGACATTGACGCAGTCTCGCATTTCATCGCTGACCTGCAATTGATCGCGAAAGCCGGTAGTAATAATCGCAAGCTGGCAGTCGTCGCAAATCGCACACGCAAACATTCCAAAAGCCTCGCAAGGCTTATGCGTTTTCTCGAATCACTCGACATCCCCATCATAGCGGTACTTCGTGACAGCCAGAGTTTCGTGGAATCGACTGAGGAGGGAATCGGCTTGCATGAGATGCAATCATCACTAGTTCGCCCCGACCTCGAGCAGTTTGAAAGAATTGCACGTTGGTTTGATGGATGGTCTGAGCGACGCCGGATCACTGCGGATATCCTGGATATCCAGCGCCGGTCATTCTCGAAAGTGTCGTTTATGCGCAGGCGCCGGGCCGAGTCAACCTGAATTTCTGCGTTCGAAGGAATTCAGGGTCTATATTCTCCATTCCAGACACTGGTCAGTCTCTTAACAGCGACGACAAACGGCCTGTTCTGTTGAAAAGCTCGCCTCTGGCAACACTCAGACCACGCAGTCGTAACCGATACATTTTCAATATCCGCTTCAAGTGTGCAAACAGCATCTCGACTTTCTTGCGATCCCCGCGCGTCTACCGATAAGTCGCACTGGGTTTTGAAAATGCAGTGCCAAAAAACGACCGGCTTTTTCTTATTGCATCCGCAATAATGCGGTATCGGCATTCCAGGCTTCTGGCGGGAGACTCCGCCTAATCGATTACCGCGGCGATGGCTTCACACAGCGCATCCATGTTGCCGGTGGTCATCGCGGCGACATTGAAACGCCCGGAGTCGACCGCGTATACAGCCGATTCCTCGCGCATTTTCACCACCTGGTCCTTGCTCAGGCCGGAAAACGAGAACATGCCGTTCTGACGTTCGATGAAACTGAAATCCTGGGCGACACCCTTGTCTTTCAGCGTCGTCACCAGCAGGCTGCGCATTTGCTTGATGCGTTCGCGCATCGCCGCAAGTTCCGCCTCCCATTCCGCGCGCAGTTCGGCGTCGGTCAGGATAGAAGCAACCAGCACCGAGCCATGCTTCGGCGGATTCGAATAAATCACCCGAATGATGCTTTTGACCTGGCTGAACACGGTCGCGGCGACCTCGGCATTGCCGGCCACCAGCGTGAAAGCGCCGGTACGCTCGCCATAAATACCGAAGTTCTTCGAAAACGAACTGGCAACCAGGATTTCATCGCATTGCTCGGCGAACAGGCGCAAGCCCTCGGCGTCTTCATCGAGACCGCGCGCAAATCCCTGGTAAGCGAAATCGAACAGCGGTAATAACCCGCGGCTCGAACACAACTCGGCCAGCTGCGCCCACTGCCCGCGATCGGGATCGATTCCGGTCGGGTTGTGACAGCAGCCATGAAATAACACGACATCTCCGGCCGATGCCTGGGCAAGGTCGGCAAGCATCGCCTCGAAGTCCATGTCATGTGCATCCGCATCATAGTAAGCGTAACGCGAAGTCTCGAGACCGGCGGCCTGGAAGATACCGATGTGGTTAGCCCAGGTCGGGTCCGACACCCACACGCGGCTCGCGCCGATTTGCCGGCTGATCAGTTCAGCGGCAATCCGCAGTCCACCGGTACCGCCCGGGGTTTGCGCGGTTTGCGCGCGGCCTTCGGCGACGATCGATGAATCGGCGCCGAACAACAGCTGCTGAACGGCCAGCGCGTAATCGGCGTTGCCGGGAATGCCAAGGTAAGTCTTGCTATTTTCGACGTCGAGCAAACGCGTTTCGGCCTTTTTGACCGAATTCAATACCGGCGTATTACCGCTGTCATCCTTGTACACGCCTACGCCAAGGTTGATCTTCTCGCTGCGCGAATCGCTCAGAAATTTATCATTGAGGCCCAGAATCGGGTCGGCCGGAGCCGCTGCAATATTTTCTAACATGGTTCCCTTCAGGGTTAGGGTAAGTCGGGATGTGACAACGGAAGATTTTACTCGTCGAATCCCGGTGCAACAATAGTCCGCCAGCCATTTTTCCAATAATATTACAGATTCGTCCGCCCCTTTTTCCTTATCGGGTTGTCATCCCGCGGCTTGACCGCGGTATCCAGTGGTCTCAAAAACCCTGTTTTCGTGGATCCCGCGGCCAAGCCGCGGGATGACAGCAAGAAAGAAAGCGATCGGTGACAAATGAGATGCATCCGCATTCTTCTACAACCCCTTTAGCCAGACAATTTTGTCCCTCAACTCCCTTATTGTTCGCGCTTCAATCTGAATCATGGGATATCATCCTGCGGTGAATAGCAACAACACACATACGTTTATCGCTTCTCAGACACGGGGCATCGTCATGGTCATAATCGGCCTGTCGGTTGCGGCGTTCACGGGTGCGATCATGAAATTACTGGGTGATCAGATTTCAGCCTATCAGGTGGCCTGGTTTCGATTCACCGGGATGAGCGTGGTATTGCTGCCCTATCTGATCTGGCGTTACGGACTCTCTGGACTAAATCCCGCGCGACCGATTATCCAGCTGATCCGTGGCCTGACAATGGCTGGTGGCACCACCGCTTTTGTAATCGGCGCACAGACTGTCGACTTTGCCGACGCGATTGCCATCCTGTATGCCTACCCCTTTCTACTGGTTATTATCGCGGTATTATTTCTCGGTGAACATGCTAACTGGTCAGTTTGGATAGGTGTAGTCGGAGGATTTACAGGTGTCCTGCTGGTCATGCGCCCGGAGTTCGACCAGGTCAATACCGGTAATTTCTATATTTTCGCCTGTGCCGTCATTATCAGCATCCAGCTGGCGTTAAACCGAAAACTGAGCATTGTTTCCCCGCCGATCGTTACTGCCTTTGCGGGCGCAGTTTGCGCCGCACTGGTCCTGACGCTATTGCTACCGGGTTCCTGGAAACCGATTCCCGATGACGCCTGGTGGTATATAGGTTTGTTGGTGGTTGCCGGCGCGATCAACCAGACCTTACTGGTGTACGCGTTCGCTCACGCCGACGCATCGACACTGGCCCCGTTCACCTATTTCGAAATTGTCTCCGCCGTCATTTTCGGGTTCCTGTTTTTTGGCACATTGCCCACCATGTTATCCTGGCTTGGAATACTGCTGATCACCCTGGGAGGTCTCTATGTTTCACGAGCATTGCGGGTGAGGAATATTTCGCGTCGGGGTCCTAAGATATAAAGCAAAGAAAGGGGACGGTGACAAATTAGAAGCATTCGCAAATGTCACCGACCACTTTTTCCATTTACTGCCATCCCCGCGAATCTCTTTCTCGTCACCCCCCCCGCAAATCTCTTTTCTGTCATCCCCGTGAAAGCGGGGATCTTGAAATGTTGGCATCGTTGTGAGATCCCCGCTTTCGCGGGGATGACAGTATTAAAATTGTGAGGTAACGACGATAGAGTATGGAGAGATACCTAGTTTCGTGACGGTCTGGCATAGCGGAAAGACCTGATTTCATTACTCAACCGAATTGTCAATCGGCGAGGTTAGCTGACGACCGGTAGAAACGATGCCACCCGCTCGATCGTCCAGAACGCCGCCAGGCTACCGATGCCGTATGGCAGTAGGCGCCAGCTGCCTTGCGGTACTGTGAAAGGCAGCTTTTTCAGCACGGCGACGAGACTCAAAACCACAGCTATGAACAGCAGCTGCCCGGTTTCGACACCGACATTGAACATGAACAGCGCCAGCGGCACCTCGGTCTGCGGTACACCGATCTCGCTGAGCGCGCCGGCGAAACCGAGACCATGGAACAGGCCGAACAGGAACGCGATCAGCCATGGCCAGCGTTCGGTAATACCGATCTGGCCGTTGTGCTTATGCACGATCTCCGCCGCCAGGAACAGGATACTGAGCGCGATGATCGCCTCGGTCGGCGCCGACGGTACGCGAATCACGTCGAGCGTGGCCAGCGCCAGCGTAATGCTGTGAGCGACGGTAAACGCGGTCACCGCCTTGAACAGTTCACCGAAACCGACCACGATCAGCAACAGCGCCAGCACGAACAACAGGTGATCCGCGCCTTCCAGAATATGAATCGTGCCGAGGAGCCAGTAATCACCGGCAACCTTGAGCTTCGATGCCTCGCGCGGAATTTCAAACCGCGGTGCACTCGGGCGCAGAATCGCCGAGTGCTGGCTACCGTCCTGCAGCTGGACCAGTAACAGTACATCGGTCTGAACCTCGGTGAGACCTTCGATTTCGATTATCTTGCCGGGCAACGACCCGGAGTTTATTTTATAGGTCGCGTGTTCGAGGAGTGCACCCGGCACATTTTGCAGCGTGGGCGTACCCACCCGTTCCAGGTTGGCGGGAAGTATCGGTGTAATTGCGAGCACCCTGTCGCCACGCATGGGCACTTTCCAGGTGACCGCAAACAACCCGGTCTTCTGTTGCTTGATATCCAGCAACGCGGGGCGGATCTCGTCGGCATTGACCGGCATAAGCAAGTACAGGCTTGCCAACACGAAGCAGATAACCATTTTGAACCACTCGCGAATCACTCTGCCCGACCCTCACCCTGCTGCGGCAGGATTGCTATCTCATCGCCCGGCGCGAATTCCTCGATAACGATGCTGTATTGCTCGCGCAGGTTGGTATAAAACTTGTCGTTAAGCTCCTCGCCCCGGTCGAGCGACCAATCGGCGAGCACGCGTTCGCGTACCTCGGTAACCACCGGCGGAGGCGGTTCGGTAATGCTATTCACGTACACCAGGTGCACCCCGAAACCGGACAACACGGGGCCATGCCATTGTCCGGGCACCAGGGTAACCAGCGTGTCGGTAGAACCACTGCCCAGATTTCTTTGAATCTCGGCCCGATCCTTTTGCGGATAATAATTCTGCAACATCAGACCATCACCGAGCGCCCCCGGGTCCTCAATGGCATCGCCCTGCGCGATCAATCTCGCCTTGACGGTTTCCGCGTCATCCAGGGTCGCGTCACCACGTTTGTCCGGATCGAAAAAGACCTGGGTGAAGGTATAAAGCACTGGTTGCTGGTAGCGATCCTGGTGCGCTTCGAAATAGGCCTGCAACTCTTCTTCGGCGGGCGGCGTCAACGCCACCAGGTCCTTGGCGAGAAACTCCAGCTTCTGCGCCAGGCGGCGACGGATGACCATATCGTGCTTGTTCAACCCCATGGTCAGGGCTTCGCGATAGAGTACGGTTTCCTTGATATACTGCTGAATCAGACCGTCGAACTCTTGCGCCGTCGGGGGACGGTTCCAGCGCTTCTGCCAACTGGCTCGCATCCACTCGATTTCACCCGCGGTCACGACAATGGTTTTGTCGGTTTCTTCCACCACCGGCTCGGCGAACAGGCCGAACAATGCATAAATAACCGCGCCGATGAACACAAAGTGCACCAGCGGTTCACGTAACAGTTTCACTAAATCAATGTCCTCGCGCCACCTGCTGCGACGGTTTTATAACCAAATCCATACTCCACTGCAATCCACGCCGAGCTTCAGGTTTTCAGGCTCTCTACCAGCGACAGCATTGCAGCTTTCAACTCTTCATCCTCTATCCATTGCGCATTACGCTCGATCGCCTCGACCGATTCGGCACTGACCTGGCGCGGCTGAGGCAAACTTTGAGGCTGCTCGAGCTTTAACAGCGGATCCGGCACGGTGCGGAACTTCAGCGTTTGCTCGAAACTAAAGGCTTCGCGTAACTGCTGCTGCAACTCCCTGCTGTGTAAACGCAGGTAGTTCGCCACCATCGGGCTGCTTGCAGCGATGACAATTTCATCCTGATTGATCGTCAGCACGGTGACCGACTGCTGGACCGCTTCGGGTAGATTCTCTTCGAGGAAATGCTGCAATCCCGGCGCCTGGCGTTTGACCTGTTCGAATTCGGCGGGTAGCACCGATTGGCACAGCCTGGAAATCTTATTCGTTGCCATCAGGCTTTGTGGCGCTGGCGTCTGGCCCGCGGCGGCTGTGGCCTGGTCTTGCCGATGCCGAGCCGTTGATACACCCGCGTCACTACCTCGTCATCGAGAAATCGGTGCTTGCCCGGTTTCAGCCACTTGGGTAGCTTGAACTGATCGTAACGCACCCGCACGAAGCGGCTAACCTCCACCCCGACCGATTCCCAGAGACGCCTTACCTCGCGGTTACGCCCCTCCTTCAGCACCACGTGATACCAGTGATTGGTTCCACTGCCGCCCGAATCGAGAATTTCATCGAAATGCGCCGGACCATCGTCGAGTTGCACGCCGTCGTGCAACTGCTGCAGCATTTCCTGGCTCACGGCACCATGCACGCGCACCGCGTACTCGCGTTCCACCTCGTAGGAGGGATGCATCAGGCGATCTGCCAGTTCGCCATCATTGGTAAACAGTAAAAGTCCGCTGGTGTTGATATCGAGCCGCCCGATGCTGACCCAGCGGCCCTGGTTAAGATTGGGTAAATGCTGGTATACGTCATCGCGACCCTCAGGATCCGAGCGGGTGCAAACCTGGCCAATCGGCTTGTGATAGAGCAGGATCTTCGGTCGGGCAAAGTGTCGCTGCAGACGCAGCAGTTTGCCATCGATGGCGATCTTCTCGCGGCCGTCGATCTGGTCGCCCGGTTTGGCGGGCTTGCCGTTGACGCTGATGCGCCCGGCTTGCAGCATCGCGTCGAGCTGGCGTCGCGAGCCAATGCCCTGGTTGGCCAGAAACTTCTGAATTCTTTCCATCACGCGATTATACAGTTACGTCGAATTAAAGCCCGCGAAAGCAGTAATGGTTTGTGCCATCTCCACAACAATATTAGCCATTCCGATACGTCAGACCGCCGCGGAAGCGGAGATCTCGGGATGGTGGCGTCGTTACAAGATTCCGATACGTCGGACCGCCGCTTGCACAGGAATGACGGTGACTATTTTAGTCATCCCCGCGGACGCGGGGATCTTGTAAAGGTGGCGTCGTTACAAGATTCCGATACGTCGGACCGCCGCTTGCGCGGGAAAGACAGAGTATCAGGGGGAATGATAGCAAGAGTTCGCTGGAACTTTATAACACGCCGGCATTGCAAGATCGCGGGTGATGGGCAGGTCCGGGCCGTGCTTCAATATCGAATTTAAAAAAAACCCGGGTGGTGCCGCAGGCTTTAACTGATCGATTTAAGCTTGCTGATTAACGGTTGTAACTGCCGTTCGTATTTAATCCAGGCGGAAGAACTGCCCTGATACATTTTTTTTCTGACCTGTACCTGGCTGGCTGTTTTCACTTCCCTTTTGGTGGCGTGGAAATCAAGACAGCTCTGTTCCCAGTCTAATCCACAATAATCCAGCAGTTTGCGAGTTTCGATTTCCTGATTTTCAGTCAACTCCTCATAGTCCAGATGATAAATCGTGTTGGGGAAACGCGTTTGCCAGAATTCCATCAAATCGTGATACAGCAGGTAGTATTCAGAAAGCTCATCCATATCATAGCCGTATCCAGTACCTTCCCCCGAAAAGTTATGCTTAAATATTGACCAGCAAACTGCCATCGGACTCCGTTTCACATGAATTATTTTTGCAGATGGAATGGCTGACAGGATAAGCCCCAGGAAAATAAAATTTGATGGCATCTTGTCGATAATGATTCTTTCGGATCGATCCAAATTTTCGAGGTAGCCCAGGTAATCAGAGTGTATTTTACTCTCGATATTTTTTCTTAAAGCAGGGTTATTGTCAGGCCTGCCCTTTTCTACTGCAGCCCTGAGAATCGGTCTGACAATCTGTCTCAACCTGGCAAGCTCTCCCTCGCCATATACCTGTGAATGACTGGCAAGAATCTGATCGACCAGAGAGGTTCCAGAACGAGGCATACCAACGATAAAAATTGGGATTAAAGAAGAAGCACCAGCATAAGCAGGTGGCTTAACAACATCTGTTTTTTCGGGAAACAGCTCCTTTATTTTTGCGCAGACGTCTTGTTCTATTGCAACATCGTAATCTATCTCCTGGCGTCTTAAATGATTGCCTTCCAGTAGCAGCTCAAAATGTCTTTCGTAATTTCCGGACTGTTCATACACATTGGCAAGAGCAAAATAATAATTTTTCAAATCCGCGCCAGTGAAATCTTTCCGCTTTATCTGTCTTTCCATAAAGTCGATTTCCCTATCACTCGCCTGGTAATATTCACCCAGGCAACTCCGGTTAAAATAGGCTTCCGAGTAATCAGGGACTAGTCGGATTGCCTCGTTGTAGCTTTCCAGAGCCCCGTCGAACAGTCCTAAACGACTCTGTACATTTCCTCGGTTGTAAAAAGCGTTTGCGTAATCAGGTTTCAACTGAACTGCCTTGTCGTAGCTGGCTAACGCTGCCTCGGGTTGCCCAGATTCGCTGAATGCATTTCCACGATTCGCATAAGCCGCGGCAAGGTCAGGCTTTAACTGAATCGCCTTGTTGAAATTCTCAATGGCTTTATCGAATTGCCCAAATCCTGATAACAAAACGCCGCAGTTGGTATAAGCTTCAAAATAATCGGGTTTTAACTCGATGGCCTTGTTGAAACTTTCCAGTGCCTGCTGAAATTCCCCGGCCTGATAAAGCTCTTTGCCCCGGTTATAAAAAACCTCCGCATCATCGGGCTTTAACTGTGTATCGTCTTTAAGATTCATTATGCTGGTACACAAAAATTACTCCTCGGGACTTTCCGAAATTGGCTGATCGGCGCAATTGTCGAAATTCTTAATCTGCTGCCGTATCTACGAGTACACAGAATATCGAGGGTATAAGAAGAATAAAAGGCCTTTTCGCCCGCAACCAATCAGCAAGCACAGAAAAATGGAGGGTTGAGCACAGATTATGCCGGTACGTATCCCGCCTGAGGGGTCAGTTTACGGCCCAGCGCTGGCCGATGCCGGTGGAGGATTCGGAGATCAGGGTTTTGGCGTTGGTGTCGAGCTTAAGATCGAGGATAGTGGCCGAGTCCGGCCGCACCTTGTACTTGACCTTCGGTTTCCAGGTTTCACGCTGCTTACCGGTACTTACTTCCCAGATATCGATGGCCTTGGCCGCCCGGCCCGAGGCGAGCAGGCGATTGTCATCGGAAAAATCCGCCGACACCAGGGTCATCTTGATTTCATCGAGGCGCGACACCAGGCTGCCTTTACCCTCGGTGGCATAAATATGCGCGTCGCTAATATAGGCGTTGGCGAGCGCGAACTCACCATCGTCGGACAATGCGACCAGTGCAATCTTGTATTTCATATTTTTCGACCACCGATGTTCGCCGTTACTCAGATCCCACAGGCTGGCGTGCCAGTCGTCCGAACCGGTTAGTGCGAAACGTCCATCTTTCGAAAGCGCCACGCTGGTCACTCTTTCATGATGCGCAAACACGTAGCGCATCTTGCCCTGCACCATATCGAAATACACCGCCTGGTTGTCCTTGCTGCCGATGAGGGCGTAGCGCCCGTCCGCCGACACCGCGACAGTGGTCAGATTGGGCCACGACCAGTAACCGGTGAGACGCCCGGACTTGACAGCCCAGCGCGCGATTGAGCTCTGTTCCACGGTCACCAGGACATCGCCGGAGGCAGAAAACGCGGCGGCGACAATACCACCCTCACTGCCCTCTTCGTGCTGCACACTATATTTATCCTGGTGGGTCTGCAGATCCCAGACGCGACCGAAACCGTTAATTTCCGCGGTCAGCAAATGTTTGCCATCGGGGCTGATGGCCGCGCTATACGAACCGGTATCGGCATGCACCCAGGTGTCAAGCGCCTGTTTGGGCTCGCTACAGGCGACGAGCAGGGTGCAGATCAGGATTGTATTCAGCAGGTTTCGCATCTACCTGAGTATAGATGCTAATCAGCCGGTGCCTCGCTTTTTTCGGCGGATTCGGCAGGCTCCGGAGATTCGGATTCGTCGGCGGCTTTGCTATCCGGCAACAACAGCGCCAGCTCGGGATTGAACTGATCGATATCTCTGATTTCAGCCAGCGTCGGCAGCTCGTTGAGGGACTTTAAATTGAAGTAGTCGAGAAACCCGCTGGTGGTGCCATACAGCGTTGGACGGCCCGGTACTTCCTTGTGCCCCAGCGACTTCACCCAGTCGCGCTCCTGCAGGGCATTAATGATGCTGGTGCTGACACTAACACCGCGGATATCCTCGATCTCGCCGCGCGTGATCGGTTGCCGGTAAGCGATCAGCGCCAGGATTTCGAGCAACGCGCGCGAATATCGCGGCGGCTTCTGTTCCCACAAACGGACCACCCAGGTTTCGAAGTCGGCCCGAACCTGGAAACGGAACCCCGAAGCGACCTGCTTCAGCTCGAAGCCGCTGTCCGCGTATTTTTCGGTCAGTTGCTGAATCGCCTGGCGGATTTCGTCCTTGCCCGGCTGCTCGATATCGCCGACGAACAGCTCAAACAGCTGATTTACCGACAGCGGCTTGTCGGCAGCGGAGAACAGGGCTTCGAGAATTGATTTGAGTTTGTCGATGTCCATATATCAGGCTTTGGCTTTGACGTATATCGGGGCATAGGGTTCGGTCTGCACCAGTTCGATCAGGGACTCCTTGAGCAATTCAAGAATAGCGATAAAACTGACCACGACTCCCATCCTCCCCTCAGCGGGATTGAAAAAATCGTTGAAACTGGTGAAATCGTCGGCCGACACGCGATCGAGCACAATTACCATGCGTTCGCGCACCGACAACGGTTCGCGATCGACATGATGGCTGGCAAACTGCTCGGCGCGATTGACCACGTCGCGAAACGCGCTCATCAGGTCATTCAGTTCGACCGTCGGCAGGTTCAGTTTGACCTTGAATTTGGGGATATCGATATTGGTTAGATAAGTGTCTCGCTCCAGCCTGTCGAGCGCATCGAGATCTTCCGCGGCCTGTTTGAACTGTTCGTATTCCTGCAGACGACGCACCAGCTCGGCGCGCGGATCGTCTTCGTCCTGCGATTCGGTGGGTCGCGGCAGCAACATGCGTGATTTTATCTCGGCGAGCATCGATGCCATCACCAGGTACTCGGCGGCAAGCTCGAGTTCGAGATGCTCCATCAGGTGGATGTACTCCATGTACTGTTTGGTTATCGCCGCAATCGGAATATTGAGCACGTTGAGGTTCTGCCGCTTGATCATGTAGAGCAACAGGTCGAGCGGCCCTTCGAAGGCTTCGAGAAAAACCAGCAGTGCGTCGGGCGGAATGTACAAATCCTGCGGGATGACGGTCAGCGGTTCACCCTGCACCAGCGCGAACGGCATTTCGGACTGGTTGGAGGCATAGTTGGCAAACACCTTTTGCATTACCAGCGCCCGCTCAAACCCATCACCTTGCGCACCTCTTCGATGGTGTCCTGGGCCACGTCGCGGGCATACTCGCAGCCCTCATTGATGATGCTGTCCACCCCGGAGAGGTCCTTCAGGTACTCCTCGACGCGTTGTTGTATCGGTTTCAATTCCTCGAGGATCGCATCGACGACATACTGTTTGCAGTCAATACAGCCAATCCCGGCGGTACGACAACCTTCAGCCAGCATTTTTTTGGTGTCCTCGGAGGTATACACCTGGTGGAACTCCCATACCGGGCACTTGTCCGGCTCACCGGGGTCGGTGCGGCGGATCCGCGCCGGATCAGTCGGCATGGTCCTGATTTTCTTCGCTACGCTGTCGGGATCTTCACGCAAGGCGATAACATTGTTATATGACTTCGACATTTTCTGCCCATCGATACCCGGCATCTTCGACGATACGGTGAGCAGGGATTGCGGCTCGGGTAGAATTATTCGTCCCTGGCCGTCGAGATAGCCGAGTAATCGGTCGCGGTCACTCAGGCTGATATTCTGTTGCGATTCGAGTAATGCCCGACCGATCGACAAACCCTGGCTGTCACCCTGCTCCTGGTAGCGTTTGCGCGCATCCTCGTAAAGCTTCGCGTTTTTCCGGCCCATTTTCTTGATCGCAGCCATCGCCTTGGCTTCGAAATCGGGTTCGCGGCCGTAAAAGTGATTAAAGCGCCGCGCGACTTCGCGGGTTAACTCGACATGGGCGACCTGGTCTTCGCCCACCGGCACAAAGGCCGCCTTGTACATGAGGATATCCGCGCTTTGCAGCAACGGATAACCGAGAAAACCATAGGTGGCCAGGTCACGGTCCTTAATTTTATCCTGTTGGTCCTTGAAACTCGGCACGCGTTCGAGCCAGCCCAGCGGCGTAATCATCGACAACAGGGTGTGCAGCTCGGCATGTTCGGGTATGCGCGACTGCACGAACAGGGTCGCATTACCCGGATTGACTCCAGCGGCCAGCCAGTCGATTACCATATCGCGGGTGCTTTCGGCGATGATCGACGGATCTTCGTAATGCGTGGTGAGCGCGTGCCAGTCGGCAACGAAGAAAAAACACCCGTAACTGTGCTGTAACTCGATCCAGTTTTTCAACACGCCGTGATAGTGGCCTAAATGCAACAATCCGGTAGGACGCATGCCCGAAAGCACGCGGTTGTTTTGACTAATGGTGTTCAATAATGATGATCCAAAAAAATGATGGCAGCCCTGCGCAGAATTATACTGACAAGCTGCACCTCAGACCAAGGTTTAATATTTCATCCTGCGGGACCGATAATGACAGTAACGATACCAGTCATCCCGATACGTCGGACCGCCGTGGAAGCGGGGACCCTGCAATGGGTACTAGATCCCCGCTTGCGCGGGGATGACTGGTATGGATTTGGTCATTCCCGCGCAAGCGGCGGTCCTAGTATCGGGATGACGCAAAATCGGCCGGGGATGACAGTAATATGGAAGAAGGGGTTTCACTCGAGGAAGGAAACGTCGCCGCGGCCATGGCGGAGAATCTCGGGATGACCATCGATGAGGCTGATGACCGTGGTTGGTTCGACGCCGCAAAAACCGCCATCAATGACCAGATCGACCTCGCGCTCGAAAATCTCACGAATTTCTTCGGCATCGTCGAGGGCCTGCTGCTCGCCGGGTGGAATCAGCGTGCTGCTCATGATGGGCTGCCCGAGCGCCATTAACAGCGCATGTACGATGTTGTTGTCCGGAACGCGCACGCCGATAGTCTTGCGCTTCGGGTTCATCAGGCGACGCGGCACCTGCGAAGTCGCCTGTAGCAGAAAGGTATAAGGGCCCGGGGTCAGGGTTTTCATCAGGCGGTAATCCGAATTACTCACCTTGGCATAGGTGCCGATTTCAGACAGGTCGCTGCACACCAGGGTGAAGTGATGTTTGTTGTCGGTGCGCCGGATACGCTGGATTCGTTCCATCGCGGCCTTATCGCCGATATGACAGCCGAGCGCATAGCTGGAATCGGTCGGATAGATCACCAGTCCGCCCCGATCGATGATCGCGACCGCCTGATCGATTAGCCGTCGTTGCGGATTATCCGGATGAATTTCAAAGAATTGCGCCATAAGTCTTACTGAATGCCAGGGACGCGATCATACAGGAAATTATTGGGAATAAAACAACGATTAGAAACAATATTTAAATCAACAAATTAGCGGGACAATCTGAAAAGAAATACAGGAAAAAGCCTAATTTTTGTTACATTTTTGCAACAAAAACCAAGTTTGTTGTTTTTTTCTAAAAAAATGGTTGCTATTGTGATAAAAATGACTATTATTCGTCTCCATAAGCGATTCGACCGGGCTAACGCGCTTGCGTCTGTCAAATCGAGATGGCTTATATCCTAAGCACAACTATATAACTGACTTAAGGGTAATTAACCATGAAATTTAGAACAACCGCAATTGCATTGGCTGTAACCGGCACTGTTGCTGCTCCCGTAGCAGTACAGGCTGGTGCCGACGAAATCTACGCGTCTGCTCGCGTAGGTGTTGAATATAAAGACGGAGATGGAAGCGATACTGCTGATTTTGACGTCAGAAGTGTTGGATCACGCTTCGGCGCGAGAGGCGAAACCGATCTGGGCAACGGCCTGACTGGTTTCGGTCGCTACGAGTGGGGTGTCGACTTCAATAACGGTGATTCAGATGATCTTAGCGGAGACGGAAGCATCTCGATTCGTCACCGTTACGTCGGACTGAAAGGCGACTTCGGTAGCGCATTTGTCGGACAAACCTACCACACCTTCTACAACTTCGTAGTTGGTGGAACGGACGTTCCGTGGGTAGGTTCTGGTTTCAACCAGGTTGCCTATGTTGGTCGTACCGACAACGGTCTGTCCTATGCCGGCAGCTCCGACGCATTCGCGTTTGGCGCGACTGCATACATGAGCCGCGATTCAGGAGAAGATGCGATTGACGTATACGAAGTCGGCGCCAGCTACACTTTCGGCAACGACATGACTCTGGGTGCTGCAATGCAAGGCACCGCGGCAGACATCGACGATGGCGACGGTACTCCAATCGGTAACTCCAATGACGAACCAGTATTCGGTGTAGTGCTGACCGGCGTAATGCTGGGCGACGCGTCGATCGGACTTGGCGCTCAGGTACAGGACGATGACTCCAGCTTCATCGCTGATGTAGGCTTCAACAACTTCTACGCTCACCTTGAAATGGAATTCATCGATGAAGACTCTCCGGGTAACACCAATGGTACTGACGATGTAGAGCCTGTGTTGGTTACGCTTGGTTACAACCAACCGCTGGGACGTAAGACTCGGATGTATTACGAAGCCCTTTTTAACGACGCAGATGACGGCTGTGCGACTGCAGACAGTGATTGCGACGGAACATGGTTTTACGCTGTCCTGAAGTACGACATCATCTAAGTTAGACGATTCGTAAAGCAGTACTTAAAGGGCTCCTTCGGGAGCCCTTTTTTATTGCCTGCCCCGGCAGCTTACCACTGGAACATCTCAATGTGCCGGGTAACCCGTCACTGCCATCATATTGAACCACCCCTTCAATCCTCGTCATCCTCGCGCAAGCGCCCCCCAGCGTATGCTGGGTCGACGTATCCGGATCTTGCAATCGTGTCATCGTCCCGAGATCCCCGCTTGCGCGGGGATGACTGAGAAAAAACGCGGCGACGACTTAATATGGCGGGGATGACTTAAGGGTGGCGGGGATGGCTCAATGACTGGGATTACGGCGATGACCGGGATGACGCGGACTTGATGATCGATGTTATCGTTAAGTCTTAAAATAGTCACCCAAGCCAGATTGAATACGCTAGAATCTGCATTGCATTAATCACATCCGCATTCAATGAAACAGCTTGCCGACTTTTTCCCACTGTTACTTTTTTTCATTCTCTACAAGTTTTACCTCGACCTGCCCGATGAATTTATCCTGGCTGTCAATGACTGGGTACCACTGATGAAGTTGACGCCCGGACAGTCGACCGATGCTATCTACCTGGCCACGCTGGCCGCAATCGTGGTAACGCTGGTGCAGGTAGTGCTGGCGGCGATCATCGTTAAAAAAGTGGAAAAGATGCCGCTCATCACACTGGCACTGCTGCTGGTGTTCGGTGGCGCGACGCTGGCGCTCAAGGATCCGCTTTTCATTCAGTGGAAACCGAGCGCGATCAACTGGCTGTTTGCGCTGGTTTTTCTAGGCAGTCACCTGATTGGCGATAAACCCCTGATCCAGCGCATGATGGGTAATGCGATCGAAATTTCCGAGCCGCGCGTGTGGGCGCAGCTAAACCTGTCCTGGGTCGCATTTTTTATTTTCGCCGGGGTCGCCAATGTCATCGTCGCGCCTGCAATCGATCCCTTCGGATTGCAGTTGAGCGAAGATACCTGGGTTGATTTCAAACTGTTCGGACTGATGGGTATGACTATCGTATTCGTCATCGGGCAGGCGTTTTATCTTGCCAGGTACATGCCCAATACAGATGAGGAGACCAGCTGATGTTATACAGCATCGTAGGAATTGATAACGAGAACAGCCTCGCGGCACGCATGTCGGTTCGCGCCGCGCATGTCACCCGGCTGAACGAATTGCGTGACGCCGGTCGATTGATCATTGCCGGGCCGAATCCAGCCATCGACAGCGAAGACCCGGGCGAGGCCGGATTTACCGGTAGCATCATTATCGCGGAATTCGACTCGCTACAAGCCGCACAAGAATGGGCCGATGCCGATCCTTACATCGAATCCGGTGCTTACGCGTCGGTAAGCGTTAAACCGTTCAAGAAAGCGCTGCCTTGAGGCAGCGTCCCGGAAGCCGCGCCAGCAGCTATCCGGGATCTAGTGAGACGCTAATCGGATAAAAGTTTCGAGCAATCAGGTCTAGTACAGATCGAGGAACCTGGTTACTGCATGAACCCTGCCGCGACTTAACCAAATGCGCTTAGCGGGTTCCCTGCCCGGCAAGGCAGGTAGCAGATTGTCAAAGGTTCTTGCTCGGACTTTCCAGGTTGTCGCTGATTTCACGCAGCAGCATGTCTTCCGACTCGATACGCTCGGCCATCGCCTCGCCGATGGACGACAGGTCATGATAGAGATTAACCAGGCTTTCCGGTTCGTCGACACCTTCGTATTTATCATTGAAATCGACAAACAGCTGGGTCGTACCTGGAATTGCCGGGTAAACCTGATCGGCAACTCTCCTGATATTTCCACGCCGTTCCTTGCCGTCGATAATCCTTTCGTATATTTCGAAATGTCCCAGCGCAGTGTAATCCACCAACTGCTGGTTAAAACTGCGCAAGTTATGCATTACGGTGACGGGAGGCACCTCGCTGGACTCGAGTTCGGCCAACTCACACATCGATACCAGCACCTGCTGCCTCTCCTGCAAGAGATTATTGATGGTATGGGACTGTCGGGTACGTCGATTTTCTTCAGCCGAAATCTTCTCGGCTATCTGGGCTATCTTGTCAATTTGTGAGTCGCTCACGGGTAACCTCATTGCTACTACTGTCAGGTAAAACTAAAACCAGCTGCGAAGTGCTTATTATGCGGTCGAAATCGTCATCGGTAAACAGTCATTATATGTTTTGCAGCTTATTATTTTTGTTAAACTCGTCGGATTTGGCAAAGGTGGCAGCGTGAGTAAATCCCAACAATCCAGGCTGGACAGCCTCGAACTCTTCTACAGCGAACAGGACCATACGGTTCAGACACTCAACGATATCGTTGCGCAACAGGGCCAGGACATTACCCGCCTGAATTTGCAGCTCGAGCAAATCAGGGCTCAATTAGAATCGTTGAAGAGTGAATCCACCACTGAAATCAATTCCGGGTTCGAGATACCGCCGCATTACTGATGAACGCCAGACAGCAAGACGCGCTGGCAAACCTGCTTGCCCTTGCGCGGACGCAGGCGGGCAAGATCAATATCCTGCCCAATGAAAACGGTGTCGAAATACAATTACTGGAAACGCAGCTTGGTTTCCAGCATAGTTTTATTTCGGGTGCGCTACCGCTTCGCGCAAGGCAAACGACTCAGGCCCTGTTAAAAGCCTGCAACAACAAGCAACGCAACATCAAAACCATTCTCGATCTCACCGCCGGGTGGGGCTTTGACGGCTTTACCCTCGCCTCGCACGGCCAGCAGGTTACGTTGCTGGAACAAAACGAACTGGTGCACGCAATTGTCGCCTGTTCGCTCGACCGATTGCGGGCTGACCCAAAAAACCTCGCTGTCGCCGACCGGCTTCTAATTAAAAATACCAACGCAAACAGTTACTTACAATCACAAGACAGCAACCCGGTCTACGACTGCATTTATCTTGACCCAATGTTTCCACGCTCCAAATCCGGCGCCAAACCGGCCAAGGAGATGCAAATACTGCAGGCATTGACCAGCAATCTTGAAATCGATTCATGTTTCGAACTGGCATTGCAGAAAGCGCGCCGGCGAGTGGTGGTGAAACGCCCGGCGAGGGCTGCCTTGCTCAGCGCGCTGAAACCCGACCTGGTTTATCGCGAGAAAACGGTTCGCTTCGATGTTTATCTGACCAGGTAACCGTCATCCGCTTTACGCGGTAACAGCTGGCACCGAGTCCGCGCCATCAAATCAGTCGCGAAAATTATTGAACTGCAGCGGGATGCCTAGCCCGGCTTCGCGCAGGCTTTGCATAACCTGCTGCAGGTCGTCGCGCTTCTTGCCGGTTACCCTGAGCTGCTCTCCCTGAATCGCTGCCTGAACCTTGAGCTTGCTGTCCTTGATCAGTTTTACCATCTTGCGCGCCAGGTCCCTGTCCAGCCCTTCCCTCACCGTGACCTGCTGGCGGGCCCGCTTGTTCATTTCGACGATGTCTGCAAAATCGAGACATTCGACGTCGATGCCCCGTTTTGACATTTTCTCCTTCATAATCGGGACCATCTGCTTTACCTGTAATTCCGATTCCGCCTCAAGGGTTAGACTGTTACCCGACTGGGCAATATTCGCATTGGAACCTTTAAAATCGTAGCGGGTACCGATTTCACGATTCGCCTGGTCGAGCGCATTACTCAGCTCGTGGTGGTCTACTTCGGAAACAACGTCAAATGAGGGCATCTTATACTCTTGCTCAGGGTCTAATGGTTAAGGCACTGAAATCATTGCTGAAATTATAATTCGGGATCGCAAGATTCTGAAATTTATTTTCACTCTGCAGGGCTCTGCCGGCGTAATCATAACTGGCATTGCTACAGATTTCCCGCAGACCGCGCTCGTCTGCTTCCACTACACATCCCAGATGAGTGCCGATGGCATAGCCGACAAAATACCCGGCGTGCCTGGAGCGCAATTCATTAGTCGCAAACGCAGGCTGGTGACTAAGCCGCGACCCGGGATCCTGCAAACTCACGTTCGCCTGGCGCAGGCCTGCAATAGTTGCCACCGAGCGGGCTATGACCACGACCACCAGGTTATCCTGGCGCAGAAACACCGGCTCATCGGGCGTCAGGGGCTCGAGGTTGAAGTGATAGGAGCTTTGCACCGCGGGGGGTCTGATATCGATTGCAAAATCGACCAGCACATAAACAACAGCCAGTCCCAGAACAGCAAACCAGGCTTTAAACAATCGTTTGAGTAGAATCGGTTTCAATAATCTGCAAATCAGTCGTTGAAACTGGCGCGGCGTATCGGTCCGGCATATCCCTGCGGCATCCATCGATGCTCATATGCCCGTCAGAAAACATCGCGAGGCTAAGCGCCGAGCCTGACCTCCTCGCCAGCCTGCTCACTGCAGTAACGGCTCAAACAGCTGAACAGTTCCTCGCCACCGCCCTGCAATCTCCAGCACTGCTCATCCGTGTCGTAATCGAAGTGAAAGCCACCCGAGCGCGCCGCTACCCATAACTGCGACAGTGGCGTCTGCTTATTGACGATGATCTGGCTACCGTTGCCGAATTCGAGGGTCAAGATACCGCCGGCACTGTCGTAGTCGATATCGACGCCACAGTCATCGACCGCCTCCTCGATCGCGGTCATGGTATCCTCGGCGAGTTGATTGAAATCGGATTCATTCATCTTCGCCAGCCTCGAAATCGAGCGATAGCGAATTGATGCAGTAGCGTTTGCCCGTGCTGTCGCGCGGGCCATCCTCAAATACATGCCCGAGATGACATCCGCATTTATCACACATCGCCTCGACCCGCCGCATACCGAGGCTCGAATCTTCCTCGTAACGAATCACCTGGTCGGTTACCGGCCTGTCGAAGGAAGGCCAGCCGGACCCGGAATCGTACTTGTCGTCCGAGGCGAACAGGGCTTCGCCACAGCATTTGCAAAGGTATTTTCCGCTGCGCGGATTGTGATTATACTCACCGCTGAACGGCGGCTCGGTGCCCTTTTCACGACATACCCGGTATTCTTCCGCGCTTAATTTATTGCGCCACTTATCGTCATCACTCATCTTCATCTCCTCTTGTCGGCAGATACACCTCTTTACCATCGACCAGGTATATCCAGCCCCGTGCGATACGATAGATGAGCCAGATAGTCAACCCGACCAACACCGCATAACCTATGAATATCCAGGTTGTTGATATCCCGATCACCATCCACAGGAGCCCGTACCAGAAGGTTGCCTTTTGCCATCTGAAATGCGATTCCAGCCAGCTACCACGCACATTGTCCTGCTTGATATAGTTGATAATCAGAGCGAGCACGGCAGTAAACAATAATACAAAAGAAAGCGCCTGCAGAATGTATACCGAATAGGCATATTTTTTAAGTTCTGCCTGCTGCACTTTATCAAACTTCATTCCCGGTCTCCCAGCAGATCCTCGAATCTGGCCTGATCGAGGATTTCCACACCTAGTGCTTCCGCTTTAGCCACCTTGGAGCCGGGTTTATCGCCACTGATAACCGCGGTGGTTCTGGCGGACACACTCCCGCTGACCTTGGCGCCGCGGGCTTTAAGCAAGCTGGCTGCCTGGTCCCGGCTAAGGCCTTCAAGCGTACCAGTGATAACATAGGTCTTACCCTCCAGGGTCTGCGCCTGCTGTTGCTGCATGGCGCCCTGTTGCGGCCAGTTCACACCCTGCAGTAAAATTTTTTCGACTATGTCCCTGATTTTTTCCTGATCGAAGAAATGACGTATATTGCCGGCCACTACCGGGCCCACGTCTTCAACCTGCTGCAAGACTTCCTCATCCGCATCCATGACTGCCTCGATGCTGCCGAGGTAGTCGGCGAGCGCCTCCGCCGTGGCTTCACCAACTTCACGAATTCCAAGCGCAAAAATAAATCGCGCCAGGGTCGTCTGTTTACTCTGTTCGAGCGCGTCCAGGAGATTACGCGCTGATTTTTCCGCCATGCGTTCGAGCCCGGACAGCTGCTCAAGCGACAAATGATAAAGATCGGCGATCGAGTCGATCATCCCCTGTTCCACCATTTGTTCGACCAGTTTATCTCCCAGGCCCTCGATATCCAACGCCTTGCGCGAGGCGTAGTGCTTGATGGCCTCCTTGCGCTGGGCCGCACATACCAGCCCGCCGACACAACGATAAGCCGCCTGCCCGGGTTGCTGCAGGACCTCCGAATCGCAAACCGGGCATCGCGCCGGCATGCGCGGTCGTTTTAACCTGCCTTCACGCTGCTGCAGTACTGGCGCGACCACCTCCGGTATCACGTATCCGGCCCGGCGCACAATGACGACGTCACCGATGCGCACATCCTTGCGCTCGATCTCGTCCATATTGTGCAGGGTTGCATTACTCACCATGACACCGCCGACCGCTACCGGTTCGAGCCTTGCTACCGGTGTTAACGCACCGGTTCTGCCTACCTGGAAATCAACATCCAGCAGGCGTGTCATGACTTCCTGGGCCGGGAACTTGTAAGCGATTGCCCAGCGTGGCGCGCGCGACACGAACCCGGCCTCTCGCTGCCATGCCGTATTATCGAGTTTGAACACGACACCGTCGATATCGAAAGGCAGGCTGTCGCGTTGTTCGAGTATGCGCTGGTGATAATCCAGGCAATCCTCAATCGAATCGAGTAACTCGATCTGACGGCTTACCGGAATTCCGATGTCGCGCAGATACTGCATTTGCTGGAACTGGCTGCCGGGCAATTCGACACCCTTGCAAAGTCCTGTCCCATAGCTGCAAAAGGTCAGCGGTCGGCTTGCAGTAATGCGGGAATCGAGCAGCCGTAAACTGCCCGCAGCTGCATTGCGCGGGTTGGCAAACACCTTACCGCCAGCCTCCCGTTGACTCCGATTGAGCGCGTCAAACCCTTCCAGGTCCATATAAACTTCACCGCGGACTTCGAGACGCCGGGGCGGATTCTTGCCCAGCAGGAGCAGCGGAATCGAGGCGATGGTACGGGCATTGGCAGTGATGTTTTCACCGCTACGACCATCTCCCCGGGTCGCCGCCCGCACCAGATAGCCGTCCTCGTAGAGCAGGCTTACCGCAAGCCCGTCGAGTTTGGGTTCCGCGCAGTAACCGAGCGCCGAATCGCGCTCGAGCCTGTCGCGCAGCCGGCGATCGAAACTGAGTAATTCCTCATTATCGAAGGCGTTATCAAGCGATAGCATCGGCACTTCATGGGCAACCGTCTCGAAGTGACTTGCCGGCTCGGAACCCACTCGCTGGGTGGGTGAATCGGCGCTAACCAGTTCCGGGTACTCGACTTCGAGTTGTTGCAGGCGACGCAACAGGCGATCGTAGGCCTGATCGGTGATGACTGGCGCATCGAGGACATAATAAAGGTGGTTATGCTCGTTCAGCTCCTGCCTGAGTTGAGCCACCTCGGCCCTGCTGGATTCGGGAATCGACATCAGTACTGCTGTAGCTATACCAGTTTTTCACGAATATCGGTGACGTCGCTGATGGTCAATAGCTCGTGATCGGTTTTATAAACCGTGACGTTCAAAATACGCACCAGCTCGTCGATTTTTTTCAGCATCGCCTCATATGCCAGTCGTGGATTTGCACAGGAATCCAGATCGATAAAGCAGTTAAACCCCAGCGTGGAGAAGTTGAGATCCCCGATTTCATGGAAATTACCCGGTTCGCTTAAACTGGCTATCTGAAACGCAAGTTCCTCCTCTTCACGATACTCGAGCAGGCCGTCGGGGCTCAGTTGCAGGTCAACCTTCTGCACTGCAGACTCCGCTTCCTCACCAACAATCAACCTGAAGTCATCGTGCCGAAGGTAATGACTGATCAAGCGGTCCTGATCCTTGTCGGCGAGCTCCGGCAGTATGAATATCTCAGGATCGGGTAACTCAGACGGCGTGCTCCCCGCATCCTCGGCGGGATTTATGACAAATTCTTCCAGGTTCTCGTCGGTTTCGTTTTCGGTGAGTATCTTGTTCAGATTATTCATTTCGAAACGCAATTGCTCGTCTTCGACAAACGTCGAATCGACTTCTTCGCGGGTAAACGTTTCGACCGCGTTACGCTTGCGTAAGCGAGTCTGGTGCAGCCCGTACAGATAGATTGCGACCGCCAGTACTACGGCAATGATAATCAGAACCCATCTAAATGTGCTTGCATCCATTACTGAACTCCGGCAAGCGCTACCGCTTCGCCGACATCGACTGATACCAGGCGTGATACACCGGGCTCGTGCATGGTAACGCCGTTCAGACTTTCGGCTATCTCCATGGTTATCTTGTTATGCGTAATCATGATGAATTGCACCTGCGATGACATTTCCATGACCATTGTACAAAAACGGCCCACGTTGGCATCGTCCAGTGGCGCATCGACCTCATCGAGCATACAGAATGGCGATGGGTTGAGTTCGAAAATCGCGAAAATCAATGCCACCGCGGTAAGCGCCTTCTCGCCCCCGGATAATAACTGGAGGTTGGTCACACGCTTGCCCGGCGGCCTGGCCATGATTTGCACACCGGTGTTGAGCAAATCATTTTCAGTCATCTCCAGATGAGCTTCGCCACCGCCGAACAACTTGGGAAAGCGTTCGATCATGCGGCTGTTAACCTGTTCGAAAGTTTCCTTGAAACGATCCCTTGTCTCCTTGTCGATTTTCCTGATCGCACCCTCGAGTGTCTCGAGCGCCGAAATCAGATCCTGGTGCTGCGCGTCGAGGTATTGTTTACGTTCAGCCTGCTCCTTGTATTCCTCGATTGCGGCCAGGTTGATCGGCCCCAGGCGTTCGATGCGCCGGTTCAGGGTTTCCAGGCGACTGCTCCATTCCTCCAGTTCGGCTTCCGTGTCCAGATTCTGCTTCAGCTCGTCGATATCCTCGCCGGACTTTTGCAATTGCTCCTCGATCGTTTTGCAACGAATATCGGCCTCCTGCAACTGCATGCGTTCCTGCTCGAGTTGATTGCGGAATTCATCGACCTGCTGCTGGCGGCTGTTGCGCTCGGTTTCGAGTTCACGCTGCCGGTTATCGAGTTCGCCGACGGCCTGCTGCGCAAGCTTCAGTTCCTGCTCGTTCTGATTGCGTCGCTGCAACAATTCCTGCAGTTCGGATTCCAGTTCATCGATAGGATCCGCGGCGCCATTGATTGCCTTGTCCAGTTCCTTGATGCGTTCATCGAACTGTTCGCTTTGCTGCCTGACACGATCGACATTGGAACGCGTAGCGCGTTGCTCCGTTTCCAGTGCCTGTTGTTGAATCTGTTGCTGGTGAGCACTTTCCCGGGCTTGCTGCAGCGATTCCCGGGTTTCCCCAAGTTGTTGCTGTAACTGGGACTTTTGCTCCAGCAGACCTTCTTCCAGGGTCGTCATTTGCGCGATCTGCTCAAGAAACTCGTTGCGCTTGTTACTGTTCGCCAGCAACTCACTGCTATGCGCGGCCTTGGCCTGGTCGAGTTCCACGAGCTCGTTTTGTATTTGCTCTCGACGGTTTTGTACCTGTTCGGCCTGGTTCTGCTGGTTACTCAGTTGCTGGCGCAGTTCAGACAACTGATGCTGCAGACCCGCCAGGGATTTCTGACCCTGGTCCCATTCCTGTTCGAGAATCTGTAAACGTTGCCGGTCGCCATCGTAACTCGACTTCACCGCCATCGCCGACCCGGTAATATGCTCCAGCTGTGCGCGGATAGACTTGATTTCCTCTGCGCGCTCGAGCATGCCCGCATGATGGTCTTCATCGCCGAGCTGAAAAATCCAGTTACCACCCGCCCACAGCCCCTGCGCCGTCACCAGGCTTTCACCGGCTTTCAACTGAGTCCTCTTGCTGCGTAAATCATCCAGATCCCGGCACAGGTAGATTCCTTGCAGGATCGCCGACAGGTCGACTTCGCATTCGACGTAATCGCTGAGTTTCGGCCATTCGCGAGAACTGGCCTGAGACGGCACCGGCTCGCGATCAAAGACAGCAAGATTGTGATTCGGCACGAACGCATCGGGGATCGCTTCACCCGCATTCACGCAGTAAGCTCCCAGAAACGGCGACATTACGACTTCAACCGCCTTGCCGATATCGCCCTTGACCTTGAGCAGACTGGCCAGGCGACGACCCGAGTCAATTCTGTTTTGCTCGAGCCACTGCTTAACCTCATCGCTGGTTTCAGCCAGCACGTGTTGCTGCAGCGCTTCCAGCGAGCTCAAACGTCCGCGCAGAGTCTGCACCTGGTTACGTCTTACATCCAGCTGGTTAGCCAGATCCTCGCAGCCAGCACGCAATTGCTGGATTTCTTCAGCACGGGTTTGCGCCTGCGCCATGCTGGCCGCGTATTCCTCGTTGCTGGCCGCGACGCTGGATTCCAGCTCATTGATTTCACGCACGGCGTCGCTGGCATCAAGATTATCCAGCTCCTGTTGCAGGCGCAGGCGTTGTTGATCGGTGCGCTGAACCTGTCGCTCGATATGCTCGATGCCCCTGTTCTCAATTTGCGCAGCTTCGTGAACATGGTGGAATTCGCGCCGGAACTGATCCCAGAGTTCCTGCCATTCATGCATTTTTTCTTCCGCCGCTTGCTGCGCCTGTTGCTGCTGTTGCAAATGATCACTGCTGGATTCCAGTTCAGGCGATATACTCGCGAGCTGCTGTTCCAGCTGCGCCAGCCGCTCAGTATCGGTGCTTAGTATCTTGCCCGCCTCTTCGATCGATTGCTCGAGGGTGGCTAACTCCTGGCGGTTATGCTGACGCAGGTTCTTCTGCATCTCGATAGCCTGTTCCTTGCTCGAAATGTCCGCGCCCAGGCGGTAAAACTGGCCTTGTACCTGGTTGTGCTGCTCGCTTGCCTCGGCGAGCTTTTGTCGCCCCTGTTCAATTTCACGCTCAGTCTCGCGTAATCCCGCGGTGCGCTCTTCCATCCCCGTTTCAACGCCGGCAAGCTTGCGATTGTGCGCGTCAATTTCAAGATCAAACAGCTGTTTCTGTAACAACAGGCTTTCGGCTTCGAGTCGACGCTGGTCCTGTTTCAGCCGTTTGTACTTTTCCGCGGTTTTCGACTGGCGGTCGAGTCGTGAGAGTTGCTTGTCAATTTCATCGATCAGGTCTATCAGGCGATCGAGATTCTCGCGGGTATGTCGAATTCGAGTTTCGGTTTCGCGACGACGCTCCTTGTATTTGGAGATACCCGCGGCTTCTTCGAGATAAACCCGCAGTTCGTCAGGCTTGGCATCGATGACCTGGCTAACCATGCCCTGCTCGATAATCGAGTAGCTGCGCGGCCCAAGGCCGGTGCCGAGAAAGATATCGGCAATGTCACGGCGACGACAGCGGGTGTTATTGAGGAAGTACCTGGACTTGCCGACCCGGGTCGCTATGCATTTCACCGAAATTTCATTGTACTTGGCGTACTCACCCGTGACCCGGCCATCCGAGTTATCGAAAACCAGTTCAACCGAAGCCTGACCTACGGGTTGCCGGCCAGAAGATCCGCTGAAGATAACGTCTTCCATCGACTCGCCGCGCAGGTTCCTCGCCGAGGATTCACCCATAACCCAGCGTACCGCATCGATAACATTCGATTTGCCACAACCGTTTGGACCCACGATACCGGTAACGTTCGCCGGGAACATGATTTTGCTCGGGTCGACGAACGACTTGAAGCCGGCGATTTTAATTTGACTGAGACGCATTTGAGCGAGAACTTCCAGGTTAAATTTTTTGCGCGCCGATTATATCATCAGCAAAACCATGCAACAGTAAATCCTGCTAAAAAATTGCCTATTCCGTCTGCCCATATATAATTACGCGCCGCGGAGCCTGTTGCCGTGCCCTGGCATGCCTAAACTGAGAGATCCAATATGAGTACCGAAGCTTCCACGACGCTGGACACTTTTGCAAATCCAAATCCGGAACGTGATTACATGATTCACATCGACACGCCGGAATTCACCTGCTTATGCCCTCTCACCGGGCAACCTGACTTCGCCAGTATCGAAATCGAGTATGTGCCCGATGAACTGTGCCTGGAACTGAAGGCACTCAAGCTCTATTTCTGGTCCTACCGCGACCGCGGGGCCTTTCATGAGGCGGTTACCAATCAGATCCTGTCGGACCTGGAGGCCGCGATCACGCCACGCTTTATGCGTATCAATGCCGAATTCAACGTACGCGGCGGTGTTTATACCCGGGTCGTGGTCGAGCATCGCGCCGAGGGCTGGCAGGCACCCGAACTGGTCGAACTGGCCTGAGTAACACCCGCCTGTGATTAACGACATCGTCACCGGTACCCAGGGACTGGCGCGCGCAATGCGCTTGCTCAACCAGCCCGGGGTGCGGATTTACGTTATCGTGCCGCTGAGCATAAATCTGCTGCTGTTCGGTGGACTGGTGTTTTATGGCTACAACCAGTTTGTTCCGTTCGTCGAATGGCTGATGTCATTCGTACCCGAATTCTTCGCTTTCCTCGAATGGCTGATCTGGCTGTTTTTCGGAGCACTTGCGGCGATCACCGTATTTTTTGCCTTCACCCCGGTGGCAAATATCATCGCCGCGCCCTTCAATGCGCTGATGGCTGAGAAAATCGAAAGTCACCTGACCGGAATTCCGGTTTCATCGGATGTCAGTTTCGCGCGTATGGCGCTGGATGCCATTGGCTCGCAACTACGTAAGCTGGTTTACATCCTGCTGTGGGCAATAGGGCTATTCCTGGTCAGCCTGATTCCGGTGATCAACCTGATTTCACCGGTGCTGTGGGTAGTGTTTGGTTCATGGTTGTTATCGCTGGAATACTTCGATTACCCGCTGGGCAACCACGACATCGTATTTGACGAGCAGAAACGACTGTTGCGCGAGCGGCGCGGTATAGCGCTTGGCTTCGGCGGTTCGGTAATGATCATGACCAGCATTCCCGTCGTCAACTTCATCGCGATGCCGGTCGCGGTCGCCGGCGCAACCCTGCTCTGGGTCGAACAGTTCCAGTCCACACCCTCCTCCAGCAAAATCTAAGATCTTCCCAACCCGAAAATAATGGCTCCGATCGGTACGGCCATCGGATTCCTTTTGCGGCGGTCCGACGTATCGGAGCGCCGTACTGACTCACCTGGCCAATAAGGGCCTTCCAGAGCAACCTCGGGAAAACTTAATGTGGTCTTGTTTGCGGGATCTCCGCATTCACGCTCTGCTGCCCGGAATAGACAACCAAGCACAGATTCACTGGGCTTGCTAAGGCTACCTCGGGAGTAAGTCGGCAAAAGGCGCTCCCAAACGGCAAAAGGCGCCGTTTGGCACATCCCTGTGACCGCTTGGAGCTCGGCATCCTGCCTCGCTACACTTTTGCCGACTTACTCCCGAGGTAGCCACCGACTGTTAGGGGAAACCGGTGAAACTCGTCGCGCCGTAAAGGCCGGGTGCTGAAAAAGAGTCGATTTTGACGGGTCAGGCCGCAGGGACGCGGCCTGGGGCGAGTCGAGACAGGGAGGTCGCGGTCCGGCGTCCCGGGTCTCGCCTTGCCCGTCAAAATCGACTCTTTTTCAGGAAGCCGCAGGCTACCCGGTCAGGCGTGAGGAGTTTCACCGGTTTCCCCGTGGGATGCTATCCAAAATTGAGTCTATACGATGCGAAACAGAGGCAGGGTATTGATTTTCATTACTCACCTCCGAGCAGTAGTTCGTCAAAGCAAGAAGGATGGGGGCATGATTAGAGGTAGATGGTTGGGAGATTTAGCGGCTGGCCGCTTTGGCGGGACTCTGCTTCGGGTAGAATATCGATGCTCGGCCAGCAACCGTCGAGCAGTGCCTGGCCATACTCGGTCATGCCTGCGGCCATCGTGGTTTTCCGGCTGGTGGCGTGATCGTAATCCAGTCGATGCCAACTGACCTGCAATCCATCGGCTGCCGGATCGATCATCATGTACCAGCCGTGGCTACCGCCATCGTTGGCCGGCATGCCGATAACGCCGGCATTTAACCAGAACAGGTTATCTAACTCCTGGCCGAATGGAATGCCGCAGTGACCGCCGATAATTACATCGACCCCGGCCGCCCTGATCTGCTCCAGCTTGGCTGCGACGTCACTCGATGCAAATACGAACTCATTGATGCTAGACAGGCTACCGTGCACCACCTTGAAACTCCTGATGCCGATCTTGAAATCGATACTGCGCGGCAGACCCTGCATCCAGCGCCGTTGTTCGGCTGTCACGCGTCGATCTGCGTATTGATACCAGGTAACCGCCAGGGTGGAGCAACTGCTATCTTCTGCGAAACCACAACCGCAGTCGGCTTCGCTGAAAGCGAGCGCTTCCTCGCAGTTACCCATCACCACGTGGATCCCCCAGTCCCGGATCAAATCGATGGTCTGCGCGGGTTCGGCACAATAGGCGACGATATCACCGGTACAGATAATACGTTCGGCGGGAATATCGAGTTCAGCCGCGCGGGCCTGCAGCGCCATGGTTGCCGCGAGATTGCTGTAAGGCCCACCGAAAACGAGTAGTTTTTCAGCGATATCACCGAGATGTTTTATTGCCATACTGAACCTTCGAGCCAGGTATTCCGTGCCATTGCGAGATTACGAGTAACGCTAGGCGGTTAAAGATCATTAGGACCTTGACCCGGGTTGAAAAGTTCGCATACTAAGCCGCTTCTTCTCTGCAACCGGAGATCAGGTTTGCGCGTTCTAATGCTGGTCTTGCTGATGTCTCACCTGTCATCGGCACTATCTGAACCACGACAGTCACTGGTGCCCGGCGGGATTGCTATCATCAGCCTCGAGGCGGGAGATGATTCGGCCTACAGCTTCCGCGGCAAACCGGTGCTGGTAACTCAAATCGAGGGCAGGCCAAGCGCACTGGTTGGTCTGCCGCTCAGTCTCCAGCCAGGCGAGCACTATATCGAAAATCGTAGCACCGACCAGATTCACAAGAAATTTTTCGAGATCAAACCGAAGCAGTACAGCACGCAGAATATCACCATAACCGATAAGCGCAAGGTCAACCCCTACGCCAGCGACATGGAACGTATTCTCGCGGAAAAGGCGCGTAAACAAAAGGCCCGGAATCATTATTCAAAAGGTGATGTCGACATCAATTTCCTCACGCCGGTAACCGGTACGAATACCGGTAGCTTCGGGCGGCGTAGGGTCTTTAACGGGCAAAAACGACGCCCGCATAGCGGAATGGACCTGGCCGCGGCTACAGGAACACCGATTCTCGCACCCAGCGCCGGCACGGTGATAGAACTGGGAGACTTCTTTTTCAGCGGTAACCTGGTTTACATCGACCATGGCCAGGGACTGATATCGATGTTCGCCCACCTGGACGAAATTAATGTCGTACTCGGTGAACGGGTTGAAAAAGGACAGGTCGTCGGCAAGGTCGGCGCCACCGGTCGCGTAACAGGTCCACACCTGCACTGGAGCCTGGGATTGAACGGGACCTGGATCGACCCCGCTTTATTTATTGGTGCCGCAAACTAGAAGGTTAAACGTACGCCGAGGTGGATGTTATTGTCATCGGCATCGTAATCACCATCATCGTCGGTATCTATCTCCAGGTGCCTGATACCGATGAAACCGGTAGTTTCAGGCAGAATTTCGACTTGAAATCCAACCGTATAATCGATGATTTCATTGGCGTCGGCGAAACTGGTGATGTCCGGCGTGTAAAACCCCCGCGCATAGAGCGCCATCGGCATGGTTCCGGGAAAGGTGTACTTGACTACGCCACCGACGCCAAACCCGGCCAAACTGTCGTCGGGATCATCGAGATAGCCCAGATAAGCCTTTACACCGACGCCGAAAGTCAGCGGCGTTTCCTCGGACGGCTGACGCATCTGGATCAGGCTGGCCTGTCCGATTATATCGTCGTCGTCATTGAAAAACAGACCGAGCGCGAGATCTGCGCCACCCCAGCCAATCAGGCTGGAATCCGAGCGAAAGGTAAACTGCGCTGTTTCCTTGCTTAGCGCGGCTTCAAAATCGTTAGCAGTCGCTGGAGATATGGCCGCAAGGCCAAGCAGGAAAATGTAACTGAGACGAATAAATTTCATGGCTGACCCGATACGAAAAACTGGCGCAATCATAACACATGAAATTGCCGTAATGCGCAAACAGAAAGCCTTAAATTTAATCGTTCGCTGAATGCAATCAGCGGCGAATGATTAGCGCTGTGAGCTATTGAATAACGGGGTGACCGGGATGATTTCGCTAGTGACCGGGGTATCGAGCCAGCGCACGATCGGTGCCCACTGTTCGAGGTCGATTTTGTTGCGGGCGCCTGATATTTCCTCGACTCCAATGCCAAGCTCGATTGCCCTGGCGTAAAGCTGGGTATCACGAAGACTCGAAATAAACGGAATATTGAGACTGAACAGGAATCGTTCGAGGGAATGATACATCAGCGTATTCTTGCGCACCCGGTTAGCCACCACGGCGACGCGAATCATTTTCCTGCGCGCCCCGCCGGTCGTTAACAGGGCCTTTATGAAATGCGCGGTGGCATGGATATCGATCGGTGACGGCAGCACTGGAATCAGCACCGAGTCGTTTTGTTGAAAAAGGGTAACCAGTTCGTTGATATCGGCTCCAGCCGGTGAGTCGATAATCGCGACATCGGTTTCCGGAGGCACGCGCAATTGCCAGGAACGGGTCAGTCTATGGTCGGAATTCTTCGAGGCGTCGACGCCGATGATTGGTTCCATATCCGCCGTCCGTCGGTTAATCCAGGCTAGCGAGGAGCCCTGCGAATCGTGATCGAACAGGCGTACCGTCTTTCCCCGACGTGCGTAATACGAGGCGATATTGGTCGTAATCGTGGTCTTACCACATCCGCCTTTGGCGTTGGTTACGAGGATTCTTTGTAGGCTCATGCTACAAAGTCTATGTCGAAAAAGCTGGTTTTTCCGGAATTTAGTGATTAATGGCGGTGTTTTCTGGTTGAACGTTATTTTTTATGCTTTTTGCCACTTTTTTTACCCGCAAAAGGGTTGCTTCCCGATTTTAACTCGATGCGCAGCGGGGTGCCCCTGAGTTTCAACCGGGTGATAAAAAAGTTGACCAGGTAACGCCGGTAGGACTCTGGCAAGTGCTGTGTCTGCTTACCATGGATCACGATAACGGGAGGATTGCGCCCCCCCTGGTAGGCATAGCGTAACTTGATACGTCGACCATGGTGCAAGGGCGGGTTGTGTTTGAATACGGCTTCTTCAAGCAGGTCGGTCAGGTAGCGTGTATTGAAATCCTTGAACGCCGAGGCATAAGCCTGGTCTACCGAAACTATCATTTCGCCTACCCCGGTGCCGTGCCGGGCAGAAATAAAATGCTGCTCGGCAAATGGTACGAACGTCAACCTTCGTTTTAAGGTACTGCGATTCTGCTCGCGCTGCTCTATGTCGAGGCCATCCCACTTGTTAATCGCCAGAACCAGTGCGCGACCACCGTTGATCACGTATCCCAGCAGGGTCATATCCTGATCGGTGAGGCCGTCACGCGCATCGATTACCAGAATCACGACATGCGCTTTTTCGATCGCCTCGAGGGCCTTGATAACGCTGAATTTTTCGATCGCCTGCCGCACCTTGCCGCGACGACGGACCCCGGCAGTATCGATCAGCGTGTAGTGCTTTCCACGACGTTCAAACGGCACCGCAATTGTATCGCGAGTAGTACCCGGTTGATCGAAGGCAACCACACGCTCCTCTCCGGCGAGCCGGTTTATCAGCGTCGACTTGCCAACATTTGGGCGTCCGATAACCGCAATCTGGGGGCCGCTATCGGTCGCCTCCGGCGCCTGCTCTGCCGGGTAGGGTTCAAGTAACTTGTCGAGCAAAACACCGGTACCCTTGCGGTGTGCGGCTGATATCATTTCCACATGCTCGAATCCCAGGGCAAAAAAATCGCTCTGTGCCTGATCCGGATTAAGACCGTCTACCTTGTTTACCACCAGGTAGCAGGATTTACCGGATTTGCGTACCAGGTCGGCAATCAACCGATCCCCGCTGGTAAGGCCATCATATGCGTCTACCAGGAAAATAATTTCATCCGCCTCGTCCATTGCCTGGCGGGTTTGTCGAGCCATCAAATCATCGAGATCCTGCTTCTCACCGCTCAAGCCGCCGGTATCAACCACGATAAACTTCTTGTCGCCGCGCTCACCCACTCCGTACTGACGGTCGCGGGTCAGGCCGGGTTCATTCGCGACTATCGCGTTACGGCTGCGGGTAAAGACATTAAACAGGGTGGATTTGCCGACATTGGGACGCCCAATCAAGGCGATGACAGGGATCATTGCCGTACTGAAACAGAGGCAAGCAGGCCGAGTCTATCGAGCGTGAGAACCGTATCCTGCCACGCAATGGGCTGTACATAATTGCGTGTGTATGAAGTCCGGATCCGGCTAAGCAGTGTCCCATCGGCCTTGGAAAACCAGTGCAGGTAGCCATCCAGATCGGCAACTACCAGGTTGTCCCCGATAACAGCCGGGGCAGTGATTCTGCGCGCATGCAGGACCTCCTGTTTCCAGAAAGCGCTGCCGGTTCGACGATCGATAGCCCACAAATGACTGTTGTCGGCACTCAGATATAACGCGTCGTCATCTATTGCGATTGGCTGGTAGCTGGAAAACTCGCGCGACCACAGTAATTCGCCGTTAAACGCCTGTAACGCCGCTAACCGTCCCTGGTACGAGGCAACGTAAATAACGCCGTCAGCGAGGACAAAACGACCGTCTACATCTACCAGGCGCTCTATCTCGGTGCGTCCGCTGGGGGCAGCAATGGTCGACTCCCACCTGGTTTGTCCGCTGTCACGTTCGTAAGCGATCAACTTGCCGTCATCGAAACCGGCAAATACCAGCGGTCCGGCAACCAGTGGCTGGCTATTCCCGGTCAGCGATAACGACGGTACGCGACGTGATACCACCCATTGCTCGGCGCCATCAGCAATTGCCAGGCTGCGCAGCTTGCCGTTGACACTGCGCACGAAAACCTGGTCACCATCAACCACGGGGGGCGAGCGAATTTCACTTTGAATACGGGTTCCCCACAGTTTAACCAGTTCTTCGTCCGACTCCCGGTAGGCGACGATATCTCCATCCTGCGAAGTCGCGATGAGAACCTGCTCGTTGCCGCTCAGCCCGGCAATGGGCGTCAGATCAGTATCAAATTTCCACAGCTTGCGGCCTTTGACCAGGTCGACACAGGTTACCCTGCCGTTGGTATCGATACTGTAGACACGATCGCCGATTACCAGCGGCCGCAGCCGGTAAGATGCGCTGTTCCTCGATGCCCGCGTATCAAGCGACCAGTTAAGCTGCAGCGGAACCTCGGTCTTGATCGCGGTTAGTTCCGCCGGGGGCTCGGTATTATCCTTCGCGCCCCCGCATGAAACGAGTAAACCAAGCAGAAATAACGTGCTTGTGGTTCGAGCAGAATTCAACTGGTGCTCCCCAGATCATTCAGCTTACGCTGCAGGAATTGGGCGTTGGCAGGAGCCGGCTCGGACGACTGGGCCTTGCGGTAGGCTTCAACTGCTTCGTCATCCTTACCCTGCAGGGCGAGAATATCACCCCGCAGTTCATTCGCAATTGCGGCAAACTCATCTGGAAACTGGATAGCCAAAGTGCTCATCGCCTGACCATACTGCCCGGTCTGCAGCTGCACTGCAGCGAGTCTTGTGCGCGCAATATAGGCTAGCGGTCGCTCTCCGGCACTACCCACTACCTGCTGCAAGGCGGACTCGGCCTGTTCGAACTCGGCGGCGATAACATGTTGCCGGGCAAGCGCCATATGTGCCATCAGGGCGTAATCGGTCGATGCATGCTCCGCTATCAGGGTATCAGCATGTGCCAGCAGTTCTTCCTCATTACCGGCGGCAAGCGCGTCGATCATCTGGGAAAAATGACCGGAAGCCTCTGCCGCGGCGGTTTCCTGCACTTGCACCCAGTATCTATAACCGACAATACCACCAACACCTATGACAATCCCAAAAACGATCGATAACCCGTTCTCTTTCAGCCAGGCTTTTAGTTTCTCGACCTGTTCTTCTTCGGTATCCATCTGTAACCTCTTGTTTTAATCCAGTAACGGCGCCAGTTGGGTAACGATATCTGTCTGCATAATTTCAGACTGCGCCTTTTCTTCACGAAAAAATTTAATCGCTATGGTACCCGCTTCAAGTTCAGCTTCACCGAGTATCAACGCGATCCTGGCTCCCGACCTGTCGGCCTTGCGCATTTGACTCTTGAAGCTGCCACCGCCCGCATGAACCACCAGCTGCAGGAGCGGCATATGGTCACGGATCATTTCAGCGAGCTGCTGGGCCCTGGCGATACTGTTTTCACCGCGCATGATCAGGTAAACATCGCAACCGGCGTCTTCGGCCGCCTTGTCCTGGTCAACAATCATCGACACGAGTCGTTCGCAACCCATCGAGAAACCGGCGGCATAATTGGGCTTGCCACCAAGCTGTTCGACGAGACCATCGTAACGGCCGCCTGCACACACTGTGCCTTGCGCGCCGAGGGTTTCGGTTACCCATTCAAATACGGTATGGCTATAGTAATCCAGTCCGCGTACCAGTCGCCGGTTTACCTCGTATGAGACTCCGGTTTGATCGAGAATATCGATCAGCTCGGCAAAATGTTCCTGCGATTCCTGGTCAAGACTATCCTGCAGGCCTGGCCCGGCCTCTATCAATGCCTGCATATCAGGGTTCTTGCTATCCAGAATTCGTAACGGATTGGTTTCAAGCCGTCGCTGGCTGTCCGCGTCCAGTTGCTGGTAGTGATCGCGAAAATACTCGACCAGGATGCTTCGAAAATTCTGCCGACAGCGGTTACTGCCCAGGCTGTTGATTTGCAGCTCTATATTTTCCAGTCCCAGACGCTTCCAGAAGCGTGCAGCAAGCAGGATTAACTCAGCCTCGATGTCGGCACCCGCGACGCCGAAAGTTTCGGCGCCAAGCTGGTGGAATTGTCGATAACGTCCCTTTTGCGGGCGCTCGTGGCGAAACATCGGCCCGCAATACCAGAGCCTGTGTTGCTGATCCTGCAACATTCCCGCCTGCAGTCCTGCACGTACCACGCTGGCCGTGTTTTCCGGACGCAAACTGAGACTGTCGCCATTACGATCTTCGAAACTGTACATTTCCTTTTCGACAATATCGGTGACCGTGCCGATGGAACGCGCGAACAACGCGGTCTTCTCGACGATGGGCGTGCGGATCTGGCGGTAGCCATAAGATTCAGCGAGAGCGCGATACTCGTCTTCCAACTGGTTCCAGGCAGGCATATGGGAAGGCAGAATATCGTGCATTCCGCGAATAACCTGAAATTGATTTGCCACCTGCTACCCCGCTCTATCTACCTATTCTGAGACGCGCGGTATTATCGTCGCGAACCCTGGGGGCGACGTCGATCTCCTCACCATTAAACATGATTTCGACACCATGACCATTGCCCAGGAAAACAGAAAATGGAGCCTGACCAATCAACTCCACTGCATCGTCCGCACGTAACAGGTCATACACCAGCTGATACGAGTTAGCGTCTTTTATATCCGCCCAGGTATCGGCATGCACAACAAGGCTGACCTTGTCCGTACCGGCAGGCGCGATGCGGGAGGGTTCATTGCGCGTACCCTGGGTTGTTTGCAGCGAACCGGTTTCAGCTTCGACCACTTCAACTTCTGCAACTTCAGCTTCGGCCACCTCAGCTTCGGCGACTTCATCTTCGACGACCTCGGTTTCGACGACCTCGCTCGTGACGACGTCCGCTTCAACGACTTCACTTTCTGCGGCCTCGGCTGCTTCCGCAGCGGGTTGCTGCGTGACCATTGACTCTGCTTCGACCTCTGCGTCCGTCACCGCTGCTGATTGACCGTCAGTTGCCTCGACGGTTTCACCTGTCTCGATCGATTCTTCTGAAACCGCCTCAATTTCACTGCTCACGACGACATCCGATTTAGCACCCTCTTCGATAGCGGGAGTCTGCGTGTCCAGTGAAATCGGCGCCTCGGTGTCTTGCTCGCTGTTCCATAACCAGGCGGCGAGTGAAACGCCGGCAATTAACACGACGATATAAGTCGTCCACCTGACACGCGCATCCGCAACCGACAATTCAGATGCCACGTTACTGGTTGAGGATATCGGTGGGTCTTCTCCTGAGTAAAAGTCGATGTACTGATCTATCATATCGTTTTCATCCAGCGAAACGATACGTGCATAGGCTCGCAAATAACCCTTGACGAAGATCGGAGCACCAATTTCCCCGAAACGGTTGTCCTCTATGGCCTCGACGATACTGGTGCTCAAGTGCATGCGCTTGGCGACATCATCAAGCGATATACCCATCTGGATTCGTGCCGCCTGCAAGCGTTCGCCCGGGCCAGCTCCGCTCGACCTCTGAGTATCCTTCGCCTGTTCGTCTACGGCGCCCATTTTACTGAATCGCCTGCCATGCTTTATATTCTTCGGAATTCGGGAATTCACTACCCAGGCGTTGCGCCAGTTCGGAAACATCTCCCCTGCCATCTATCTGCAGGGTATTTCTAATCGCCAGCCATAAACTCCTTGCGGTAGGCCTGGCTACCAGGTGAAAGCGGTCCAGATAGGGTTTGGCAACAGAGTATTGGCCCTGGTCGAAAAGTAACTGCGCCATTGCCAGTAAAGCAGGACCGAAATCGCTCCTCGCTGCGATCGCCTTGCGCAAGTATTCTTTCGCTTTCTCGGTCTCACGCTGTTCACCAACCTGCAACAGGCAAAGCGCCGCGTTGGTATAAGCAAACTCCGGGGTACTATACAAAGGGTTTTTCAGCGCCTGCAAAAAGTACTTTTCAGATTCCAGTTCGCGCCCGTGACGACACAGAAAAGCGCCAAAATTATTGGCTGCGCGGGAATTCGTTGGATCCAGCGTGGTCGCCTTCCTGTAGTGGTATTCCGCCTTTTCGGTTTGCAACAAACGATCCTGCAAAATGGCGAACGCATTATGTGCAGAGGCGGAATTTGGATCCTGGCGCAATGCCTTGGACAGTTTTTCATTCGCCAGCTCGAGATTATTCTGCTCCAGGTAGCCGATGCCGAGTTGCACATTGACCGCACTGGCCTGTTCGTTCTGGTCTTTATCGACGACTGGTGTCATACAGGCCTGCAACAATCCGCACAACATCAACGCCGGAACAATTTTATTAATGCGCAAGCGTCACCCCTTTAACTTCATTCAGACTCAGTTGGTACTTCTCGCTGCGGCGACTACGGTCATGAAAAGCGCCTACCAGTTGACCGCAGGCAGCATCGATGTCGTCGCCACGCGCACGCCGGGTGACGGTTACAATCCCCTTGCCCGCGGTGTAGTCCCGGAATCGGTCAATCGCCTCCTGCTCCGAACACCGGTAAATCGCATGCGGGTATGGATTGAAAGGGATGAGGTTCAGCTTGCAGGGAATGTTACCGATCAGCGCAACAAGCTGACGCGCATGTTCAAGGCTGTCGTTGATTCCGTCCAGCATAACATACTCGAAAGTAATCTTGCGGCTCTTGTAGCCATCGATGTAACTGTGACAGGCGCGCATCAATTCCGCGATGGGATACTTGCGATTGATTGGCACCAGCTGGTTGCGCAGACGATCATTCGGGGCATGCAGCGACACCGCCAGCGCTACATCTGTAGACTGTTCCAGTTTTTCCATCGCCGGCACCACACCCGCGGTGCTTATCGTGACTCTCCGCTTGCTCAGTGCATAACCGAAGTCATCACACATCGTATCGACTGCCGCGATGACGGCGTCAAAGTTCAGCAGCGGTTCGCCCATCCCCATCATGACGACATTGGTAACACCCTGCTCGTAACCTTCCGCAAGCAGGCTGTGATGGGCAAAATGAAGCTGGGCGATGATTTCTGCGGTGGTCAGGTTGCGATTAAAGCCCTGCTTGGCAGTCGAGCAGAAGCTGCAGTTCAGGGTACAGCCCAATTGTGAAGACACGCACAAGGTCATGCGCGATTTTTCCGGGATCAGAACACACTCGATGGCGTTGTCCGTGTCATCGACGCTCAGCAGCCACTTGCGTGTGCCATCGGCCGAGTGTTGCTGAGTGAGTATTTTTGGCAGTTCGATGCAGCAGTTCGCGCTCAAAAACTCGCGCAGGGCTTTCGACATGTCTGTCATCAGGGAGAAATCAACTACACCGCGCTGATGAACCCATTGCATCAACTGGCGGGCGCGAAACGGCTTCCCGCCATTGGAGACAAAAAACGTCTCGAGCGCTGCTCGATTGAAATCAAGTAAGTTAATTTTTCCAGTTTTGGACATCAGATCGGGTTCAGGTACTCTGGCTCGGATAACTACACTTTGCGGGCAATGACAGACTGCCGCATTAATCGGCGGATTTTACGCATAAATTCGACTCAGTAGAAGTGAAATGCTTCGTCATATCAAGTATTCGCGGGCTTTTGCCTGATTTTCTCTGCAAAACAGCTTGTTAGGCCCTTGCAGCCAGATATAATTCGCCTTTTTGCCGCTCTAACAGACCCCAAGAGACTAGATGATTTTCGCTGAAACCCGAGGCAATGATGGCAGGCATGACAATCGTGTGAGCTTTTCCAGCGCATTGCTGTCGCCGATCGCCTCGTTCGGTGGAATTTACAGCCCCGAGTCAATGCCAGCAATAGACGCCGGGTTCCTGCGCCGGCATCTGCAGAGTTCCTATAAGGAGCTGGCACTCGCCCTGTTGCAGCACCTGGATATTGATGTCGATGTGAAAATATTATCCCGGGCGCTAGATCTGTACGACAGGTTTGACGATGCAGCCGATCCGGTTCCGCTAGTCAGGCTTGAAGATAAATTGTTTGTCAGCGAGCTTTACCATGGACCCACCCGCGCCTTTAAGGATATGGCGTTACAGCCTTTTGGCCTGATTTTATCCGAGCTGGCACAACAACAGGAGCAGCAGTATCTGATATTGACCGCCACCAGCGGGGATACCGGTCCGGCGGCGCTGGAAACCTTCCGTGATCGCGCCAATATCCGTGTTGCCTGCCTGTATCCGGATGGCGGAACCTCGGATGTACAGCGGCTGCAAATGGTCACCGAGAATGCCCCGAATCTCAAGGTGATCGGGATCCACGGGAATTTTGACGATGCCCAGGCGGCACTTAAATCGCTGCTCTCGTCGCCAACCTTCAACCGGCGCCTGAACCAGCTGGGCATATCCCTTTCGGCAGCCAACTCGGTGAATTTCGGGCGCATCATTTTTCAGATGCTATACCAGTTTCACTGCTACCTCGCGCTGGTTCGCCAACACGAGATCGGGCCGGGGGACAAAGTCGTGCTGCATATTCCGAGCGGTAACTTCGGTAACGCGCTCGGCGCCTACTATGCACATCGCATGGGTTTGCCCATCGCAAAAATCGTCATCGCGTCCAATGCCAATAACGTGCTTACCGAATGGATTCATAGCGGTTGCTACGACCTGAGTAAACGCGATCTGATTGCGACGACTTCGCCAGCTATGGATATCCTCAAGTCATCAAACGTGGAACGCGTGTTATTTGATCTGTTCGGCGCAGCCCGCACCCGCGAGCTGATGCATCAGCTCGATACCGATGGTCGTTACCAGCTTGATCAGCAGGAGCATGAGCAGATAACGAATATATTCGCCGCGGACTTCTGTTCGGATGATGAAGGCAGGCAATATATTCGGCAGGCTTTCGAACGGGGCTACCTGGTGGATCCACACACGGCCACCTGCTTCAAGACCTGTCGGTCGGCCGAGTTTAAAGACCAGGTAAATATCATTTACTCGACCGCCGAGTGGACCAAGTTTGCCTCGATAATCGATAATGCGATAAACGCGAACGAACCGGACTCCGACCAGGCTGCACTGCAATCCGTCTCGACAGCCGCCGGCATCAAGGTACCCGGAGTTATCGCCGGACTGTTTGACAAACCGATCGCCCACCCCGAAATCGTCGAAAAACAGGCTATTGAAGCTGAGATACTGAAGTTCCTCGAGTCGGTTAACTAGGTTCCTGTCGTCACAAAGATGATTAATACCGGATTTGGTCGACGCCTATCATCGCCGGGGTAGCGGCATCACCAGGCAACTGGCGGTACCCGGACAAAGCGATGCAAATTGGCGGGTTTGGGTAATCGCGAGTGGAACCTGCGCACGATCAACATTTGCAAACCCGAGCCTTTCGAAGTATGCCCCGGCAGACTCGGTTAGCAAGTAGACGGCTTTTTTGCGGTCGGCTTCGGCCAGATCTATCAGGTACCGGGAAATACTTCGCGCCAGGCCGGATGAGCGATATTGCTCCTGCACCACGACGGATCGCAGCAGCGCGTAATCCCCGGCTGGCTCGAGCCCGCCTGCGGCAATCAACTCATCGCCGTCGAATATTCCGAAAAAATTCTGCGCCTGCGCGGCACAATCCTGCACGGGCAAATTATTGTGGCGCAACAAGGCTTCCAGCTGGGCCAGGTTGGCGGGGTGCAATCTGCCTATCGGGCTAAGAGACATAACCCGGGCTCTGCCGGTCTAATCACCATCGAGCGTTTCGACACGAATCCGGTGTACTGCACCGTGAACCGCCTCCAGGTCGGTAATCGCCTCGATGGCATCGACCATTTGCTGCTCACGAATCTTTTGCGTCAGCATGATAATCGTCGCCCGGGTCACTCCGCTTTCCGGTTCCTTCTGCAGAATCGCCTCGATGGAAATATCCTTGTTCCCCATGATGCGGGTAATCTCGGCCATAACCCCGGGGCGGTCATCGACTCGCATGCGCAAATAGTAGGCGGTTTCGATCTCGGTAATCGGCAGGATCGGAATATCAACAATCTGATCGGGCTGAAAAGCCAGGTGCGGTACTCGATTTTGCGCATCGGTCGTGATCGTGCGCGCTACATCGATAATGTCCGCAATCACGGCAGACGCGGTTGGATCGGCACCGGCCCCGGCGCCATAGTAAAGCGAGGGCCCGAGCTTGTCGGCCTGCACCAGCACGGCATTCATGACACCATCGGCATTGGCGATCAGCCTTTTCTCCGGGATCAGGGTCGGATGCACGCGCATCTCGATACCCTTATCGGTACGTCGCGCGACGCCGAGATGCTTGATGCGGTAACCGAGCTGGCCGGCATAGACCACGTCCTCGGTTGAGATGCCGCTTATACCCTCGGTATAGACTGCATCAAACTGTAGCGGGATACCGAATGCTATCGATGACAGGATACAAAGCTTGTGTGCTGCGTCGACGCCCTCGACATCAAAAGTTGGGTCGGCCTCGGCGTAACCCAGTTCCTGTGCCTCGCGTAAAACATCATCGAAATCACGCCCCTTGTCACGCATTTCGGTAAGAATAAAGTTACCGGTACCATTGATAATTCCGGCAACCGACTCGATGTGATTAGCGCTCAGACCTTCACGAATCGACTTTATAATCGGAATGCCACCCGCAACTGCGGCTTCAAACACTACATTGACTCCGCGGTGCTGTGCCGCGGCAAAGATTTCATTTCCGTGCAACGCGATCAAGGCCTTGTTGGCGGTTACTACATGCTTGCCATTTTCGATAGCCCGCATCACCAGGTCCAGTGCTGGCTGGTAGCCACCAATCAGCTCGATGACGATATCGATCGCGGGATTGTTGACCACTTCAAAGGGATCGCTAACCAGGTCGATATCACCGCTACCTGCCGGCAGGCCGGTGCTAACCGAGCGTCGTGAAGCCTGGACAATCTCGATCTTTCGTCCTGCGCGCCGCGCTATTTCGGCGGCATTATTTTTTAACACCATGGCGGTGCTGGCGCCCACGGTACCAACACCAAGCAAACCCAGTTTCACCGGTTTCAATCCTAGTCTCCAGAAGTCTTTGCAGGGATTTTTCGAACGCGCAACCTTAAGAAATGTATCGCCGACTGTCAACCGCGGACAACGCTTTGACCGCGTTGATCAGCTGACCAAATTACTTTATTCTGCGCTGCATGCCTCTCGCTGAAGATATCGTTACAAGTCGCCACCGCATCACCGCCTACAGCACAGGCTCGGTCACCGTTAACGACGGCGTTTACCGGCAAAGCCTGGTTATCACCGCCAGCACCGTGCTGTGCCCGTGGCCAGTTAACTCGTTACAACAGCTGGACACCGAAAACCTGGCGCCGATACTCGAAACGAAGCCCGCTGTAGTACTGCTCGGCACAGGCGAGCAGCAGTTGTTTCCCGAGCCAAAGATATACGCACTGTTCGGCCAACAGGGCATCGGGCTCGAAGTCATGAATAACGGCGCCCTGTGCCGCACTTTCAACATCCTCGTCGCCGAAGACCGCGACGTCACCGCCGCCATCATCCTCCCCTCTTAAGCTCTTCCCGTCGGCCCACCATGGCTTCGATCCGCGGCTACATCGTGAGTAAGCTCGCAAAAGGCGCTATCAAACGGCAAAAAGCGCCGTTTGGCCCATCCCTGGGATCGCTTGAAGCCCGAAACGTCGGACCGCGGCGTCCCTGCCTCGCTACACTTTTGCGAGCTTACTCACGACGTAGCCAATTTATCAGGAGGCAACCGCTGAACCCTCTTGTGGCGTAAAGGCTGGTTGCTGAAAAAGGCTCGCTTTTGAAGGGTCAGGTGGCAGGGACGCCGCCTGTGGCGAGTCGAGACAGGGATGTCGCGGTCCCGCGTCTCGGGTCTCGCCTTGCCCTTTAAAAGCGAGCCTTTTTCAGGAAGCCGCAGGCCAACCAGTCAGTCGCAAGAGGGTTCAGCGGTTGCCGAGGTCTGGTGAAAGTGGGGATTATTCTTCGTTGATGATGTTGTCGAGCGAGTAACCGCTGTGCTCGAGGATGCGGCGCAGCTTGCGTAACGCATCCATCTGGATCTGGCGCACGCGTTCGCGAGTTACGCCAAGTTCGAGCCCGACCTCTTCGAGGGTACCGCGCGGATGATTGCGCAGGCCGAAGCGACGCACTACAACATCGCGCTGCTTTTCGTCGAGTTCATCCAGCCAGCTGTCAAGATGCTGGATGACGCTTTCATCCTGCAGAATACTGGAAGGGTCGGCATTGCTGTCATCGGGAATTACATCGAGTAAAGGACGTTCACCTTCACCGCCCATGGGGATATCGAAAGAAGAAACACGATCGGCCAGCCTGAACATTTTTTCGACGTCCTTGACCGGTTTTTTCAGCAACCTGGCAACGTCTTCGGGAGTTGCTTCGCGATTGAGTTCCTGGGTGAGTTTTCGGGCCGCTCTGAGGTAAGTGTTCAATTCCTTGATAACATGGATCGGTAACCTGATAGTTCGCGTCTGATTCATCAGGCCACGCTCTATGGTTTGCCGAATCCACCAGGTCGCATAGGTGGAGAAACGGAAACCGCGCTCAGGATCAAATTTTTCTACCGCGCGAATCAGTCCGAGGTTACCCTCTTCGATCAAATCGAGCAGTGCCAGCCCACGATTCATATAACGACGCGCAATTTTCACCACCAGGCGCAAATTACATTCGATCATTTTGTCGCGAGCCGCGGTGTCGCCTTTTAGCGAGAGACGCGAATAGTAAACTTCTTCTTCCGCGGTCAACAGCGGCGAGACTTCTATTTCCTTGAGATAAAGCCGGGTCGGGTCGGAGTCCGATGCCCGGCGAGTGGAGGTCTTGCGGCGATCAGCCTGCGGCTTGCGACGCTCGACGAATTTTTCGCTCTCGGTAACGTCATCGTCATCGCTTTCATCTTCATTATCGTCGCTTGCGGTGGTCTCATCTTCAGCCGAATCATCATCGTCATCGAGGTCTGCAGCTTCCCGGTCTTCCACCAGGTCCTCTACCAGCTCTTCAGGCGGTATTTCAGTATCTTCGATAAGTGACTTATCGGTCGACTTGGTCATTCAGAGGTTCCTTTATTGATTAGGCAAATACTTCATTGGATCTACCGGCTTGCCATTTCGTCTAATCTCAAAATGTAACTTTGCGGTGTTATCTCTACGTCCCATTTTTGCTACAACCTTCCCCGACTTTACCAGAGCCCCTTCTTGCACCAGACGTTCCTGGCAATAGGCATAAGCACTTAAATAGGTATCGCTATGTTTGATTATGATGAGATTACCATAACCGGACAAACCATTACCACTATATACAACCTTACCATCGGCCACCGCGCGTACCGGCTGTCCGAATTTACCCGCAATGTCGATGCCGCGACGGTCGAGCTGGGAGGCGAGGAAAGTATTCAGCGGTTTACCCTGCGTCGGCCAGGTCCATTTCACCGGGCCACGCTTGCTGTACGGGTCCTTGCTGCTGGTGGTGCTGGCTTTGGTTTTGGATGTTGTTTTTGTTTTTGCTTTTGTAGCAGGTTTCTGCACGCCGCTAGCGGCGACAGTTTTACTGCCTGGTTTTATCATGCGCAGGCGCTGGCCCGGATGAATCGGGGTATTGACGTCGATCTGGTTCCAGCGCGCCAGTTCCTTGTAGTCGAGCCCGTAGCGCCAGGCGATCGAGTACAGCGTATCGCTTCGTTTGACTGTATACCAGCCGGGGCCCCTGGAAACATAAGTGGGTGGTTCTACCGTGACACAGGATACCAGCAACATTACTGCGATAGCGGTAACAATGGCTGATTTCATTTATCGACGTCTACTGAGTGAGATAGTAAAAACCGATCGCCAGTACCAGAATAACGACGATTGCCCATCCGATGTATTCAATATACCTGACTAACCTGGGTTCGATTGCCGGCCCAAACCTGGCGAGGCACCAGGCGAGCAGGTAAAATCGAGCACCTCGCCCGATAATCGATGCCAATACAAACGGGATAATCGCCAGGTTCAGCACACCGGCCGCGATGGTGAAAATCTTGTACGGAACAGGTGAAAACCCGGCTACCAGCACCGCCCAGAAACCCCATTGCTCAAACCAGATCGTGACCGTTTCAAATCTGGCCTGATAACCCCATTCGATAATAAAAGGCTCCACCTGGTCGAACAGAAATGCACCGATCAAGTACCCGACCAGACCACCGAGCACGGAAAAAAACAGGGTTAGCGCCGCGAACCGCATTGCCAGTGAAGGCCTCGACAATGACATTGGCGCGAGCATTACATCAGGTGGGGGGAACGGCAGGATAAAGGATTCGACAAAACTGAGCACCGACAAATAGTAAGGCGCATGCCGGTGGCGCGAATAGTTCATTACGCGTTGGTAGATTTGCTCAAACAGCTGCACTAGTTCAATCCCGGCAACAGCGGCACGAAGGCGACTTTTTCCAGCTTTTCGCTAACCAGTCCGTCCTTGTCCCGCGTTATTTTAGTCATCGTCTGGTCGATACCATTGTCGAACGGCAGCACCATGATGCCGCCATCGTTCAACTGTGCTACCAGCGCCTCGGGTATCTCGGTACAGGCCGCAGTCATAATAATTCTATCGAACCGATAACTGAGATTTGGCCAACCACCCGTGCCATCAGTGTAACGCAACTGCACATTATGCATTTCGAGTTCGGCGAGGCGCTTCTTCGCCTGCAAATGCAGTGCTTCAATGCGTTCGACGCTATACACTTGTGGAAAAATACTCGCCAGCACCGCGGTCTGGTAGCCGCAACCCGTGCCGATTTCAAGCACCGAGCCGGGCATACCATCTTCCAGCAACAGCTGGGTCATATACGCCACGATGAAAGGTTGCGATATAGTCTGCCCGTAACCAATCGGCAGCGCGGTGTCCTCGTAGGCACGGTGTGCCAGCGCTTCATCGACGAACAGGTGTCGTGGCACCCGTCGCATCACGTCGAGCACCTGCGCATTGTTGATGCCTTGCCGTCGCAGGCGCGAGATCAGGCGATCGCGGGTACGCTGTGAGGTCATACCGATGCCCTGGTGATTTCGATTCGAAGAACTCACAGAACTTCAAGCCAACTCTGCAACGGTGCAATTCCGTGGTGGCGGGTCAAATCGATCTGCATTGGGGTGACCGATGCGGTAGCGTGTTCGACCGCAAAAAAATCAGTCCCCGGGCCCGCATCCTGCGCTTCACCAGGGGGGCCAACCCAGTAGATTGGACGTCCATGGGGGTCCTGCTGTTTAACCATCGACTCGGCCTTGTGCCTGAAACCGAGCCGGGTAGCTTCGATCGCAACAATTTCATCGTAGGGCAAATTGGGAACGTTGATATTTAACAGGGTATCGTCCGGCAACGGGCTATGCGTCAGTCGCTCGACCACACGACGCGTGATTTGCGCCGCGCTGGAAAAATGAGTGGCAGGTTTACCAACCAATGAAACGGCAATCGCGGGCAGCCCCAGGTAGCGACCTTCCATCGCGCCGGCCACGGTACCCGAATACAGCACGTCGTCCCCCAGATTGGGACCGGAGTTGATCCCCGAAACCACCATATCCGGGGGATTCTCGAGCAGTCCGGAAAGCGCCAGATGGACGCAGTCAGTAGGCGTGCCATCGACATAGTAATAACCGTCCACGGATTGCTCCACGCGCAGCGGGCGCATCAGGGTCAGGGAATTACTGGCACCGCTTCTGTTACGCTCGGGTGCGACCACGGAGATGTCCGCGACCAATGCGAGTTCCTGTGCAAGAACCCTGATCCCCGGGGCGAGATAGCCATCATCGTTGGTAATGAGTATATGCATCGGAACAGGATTCTATATGATTTGAATGTAGGTCTGAGAGCATTTTCGGATAATATTGGCGAAATTATCTATTTGAACTGAAAAACGAAGATGAATGATGACGACGAATCTGAATTCGCCCGGCTGATTCCCGGAGTCAGGCGCCTGCATAGTGATCGTATCAATACTTATTCACGGCGTGGGCCCGGGAAAATACCTCCGCGAACGAGAAACCGGGAAATCGACCTGCAGACAGATTTTCCCGCCGAAACCGCAGCTGCGCACGATACCCAGTTCAATTCCGGTCTGCAAAAAAAGCTGCAGCGCAAAATCAAACAGGGAGTGATTCGGCCAGAAAGCAGTATTGACCTGCATGGTTATCGTCAAACCGAAGCGCTGGAGGCGCTTGAAATATTCATTACCGAAGCGCTCCAACGTCGCCTGCGGATGGTTTTAGTGATTCATGGCCAGGGCTATCGCTCACAAAGTGATGCGATCCTCAGGCCACTGGTACAACGTTGGCTCGCGAATCAGTCGCAGGTGCTCGCCTGGTGCCCTGCCCAGGCGCGTGACGGAGCTGCCGGCGCGAGTTACGTATACCTGCGCTCGAACTGATTATCTGTCGATGGGCCAATTGATCTCGGCGGCGGTTTGTATGCCAACCACCACCTCGGCGAGGGATTGCGGCATTATCGCCTGCTGTGCCGAAAGTGGAATTCTACCGCCCATGATCTCTGCCCGACGCTGCGGGTAAAGCGGTTTCAGGTAGGGCTCTGCATAACCCTGCGGATATTGCGGAATACTATCCACGGTGTACTTGTCCGACGCACCCAGCGTATGCATCAGCTCGTGGGCAATTACCACCTGGTTAGAGCCTCGATAGGATTTATCGGCAAACGCGTTGATGATACCGATCAGTCCACCTTCCAGGCCAACCGAATGGCGCAGGGAGCGGGTAGTTTCAATATCATAATAGGTCACGAACAGTTCGACATCGCCTTCGTCCTGGTCACTGTTCCAGGCGCGATGGGCGGCCCAGGCCCGGAACCTGAGACTCCACCAGATATTCCCCAGCACGGATTGCTCCGCGGGTAGCAGTGGGGGTCCCGACTGCAGGCGACCGTTGTATTCGACGTCGATGGCATCGATCTGAATACCGTAACGCCTGGCCTCGCTGTTAACGAATTTTTCCACCGCCGCAAAACTGTTCCTGCTTAGTGAATCTATGTAATTTTCGGTAGCACTGCGACCGTCGCCATTGACCGCGTATATTCGCACCCAGAGCGGATTCTCCCAACTGGTAGAACGGAATTTGATCAGGGCTTCGTTGACTGCAACAAACAGCAATACCAGCAGCAGGATCAGGTAGCGCAGATTTCTTCGCATCGAGCTTTAGCTGACCAGTCGTTCCGCCTGGTACAGTGTTTCGATGCCGGCGGTTTTCTTGTAAGCGTTTTCACTGAGGTAACGGCGCCAACGCCGCGCGTTGGGCTCACCGTGGAACAGGCCTATCAGGTGGCGGACCATGCGCGTCAATGGCATTCCCTGGCTGAGCTGTCGTTCGATATAGGGATAAATCCGATGCAGCATTGCAATTCTGTCAGGGATTTCGACCTGTTGCTGATCGAAAATCACCTGGTCGACATTGTGCAACAGGTAAGGATTTTGATAGGGCTCGCGCCCGAGCATAACTCCATCAACCTGTTGCAAATGCGCCAGACAGGCGTCCAGGGTTTTAATGCCGCCATTGATAATGATCTCCTGCGCGGGGAAATCCTGTTTCAAACGGTAAACCCAGTCATACTTAAGCGGCGGAATCTCCCGGTTCTGTTTGGGATTGAGGCCCTGTAACCAGGCATTGCGCGCATGCACAATCATTGCTTCCGCACCCGCGTCAACCTGTGCCGCGACGAAACCGGCAAAAATGTCGTAGTCATTCTGCTGATCGATGCCGATGCGATGTTTTACCGTTACCGGCAAACTGGTTGCCGATTTTAACGCCGCCACGCAGTCGGCCACCAACCCGGGATCCTTCATCAGGCAGGCGCCAAAACTACCCGACTGGACCCGGTCACTGGGACATCCGCAATTCAGGTTGATTTCATTGTAACCATACTCATTGCAAATCTGCGCTGCACGGTATAGCTGCTCCGGGTCTGATCCGCCGAGTTGAACCGCCAACGGGTGCTCCTCGTCACTGAAGCCGAGCAGACGATCAGGATCGCCATGCAGAATCGCCGCGGCGGTAACCATTTCGGTATACAAAAGTATGTTTTTGGAAAACAGGCGCAGGAAAAATCGGGAATGACGGTCGGAACAGTCCATCATCGGCGCCACACTGAAGCGGCGCCCGACTGTTGACCTGGTTTTGTTTTGCTCTTTCATCGCCCTCTTCGCCTGCAACTCAGGCAATTCTTCTCACATCTTGCACATTAGGCAGTTGTGACAACTTGTCAATAATAACCACCAGTTCGTCGACGCTGCGAATTTCCATGGTCATATTGGTATACACCATTTGCTCGACTTTGTTAGTGCTGGAGTTGATGTCTAACAGGTTGATCTTAAGGTTAGCTAAAATGGTACTGATATCCTGCATCAGGCCGGTTCGCTGATAAGCAGTCATACTAAGTTCAACCGGGTAAACCGAATCATTTTGATGCCCCCATTCAACCTCTATCAAACGCTGGCGCTTTGCTTCCGGCAAGGACAGAATATTCGAACAGCTGCGCTTGTGTATGGAAATACCGCTATTGATCGTAATAAAGCCTATGATCTCATCGCCCGGCACGGGTTTACAGCAGCGCGCGAACTGGGTCATCAGGTTTCCGACTCCCTGCACACTGACATCATCTTTAGACGTCGGCGAATTGCTTTCCTTTTTGATTTTTTTGAACGGGTCCTGTTCAGGCGTGGATTGCAGGAAGCCCAGAATCTGTGCCGAGGTGATCAGGCCACGGCCGATATCAGCAAAAAACTGGTCGGTTTCCTTGCGCTTGAAATGCGCCACAAGCTGTTTCAGATTTGCATTATGAATAGAGTATTTACTCAAAATGCGATCGTAAATTGATTTGCCATCGAGCAGGTTCTGTTCGAAATCCTGGTGATTAAACCAGTTGCGCACCTTCGACCGGGTTCCGGCAGACTTGATAAAACCCAGGTTCCTATTCATCCAGTCACGGCTGGGCCGGCTTTCCTTCGTGGTCAGGATTTCGACTTCATCACCGGTCTGTAACACCGTGGTTAGATTCACGATCCGACCATTGACCTTGGCACCGCGACAACGATGCCCGACCTCTGAGTGAATACTGTAGGCGAAATCGAGCGGTGTGCCACCCTGTGGAATGTCGATAATCTGGCCTCTCGGCGTAAACACGTACACGCGGTCACTGGATAATTCGGTTGAGATTTCCGATATCGCGTCCGAAACTTCCTCTTCGGAACCCTGCAGAAGGTCACGCATCTGCGCAATATTCGATTCCATGCGCTGGTCCAGCTTCGCGCCTTCCTTGTAGCGCCAGTGCGAAGCAACCCCGAGCTCAGAATTCTCGTGCATCTCGTAAGTCCTGATCTGCACCTCGACAACCTTTCCATCTTCATCGACCACCGCGGTATGCAGTGACTGGTAGCCATTATTCTTCGGATTGGCCACATAGTCGTCGAACTCACTCGGAATATGCTGCCAGGTGGTGTGCACCACCCCGAGAACGGCGTAACAGTCGGCTACCGAATCAACCAGTATGCGCACCGCGCGAACGTCGAAGAGTTCATGGAACTCCAGGTTCTTACGCTGCATCTTGCGCCAGATGCTGACGATATGTTTGACCCTGCCCTCGACGCTGGCGGTCAAATCCTGATCCGCCAGTAGCTGCCTGAGACGGCTCTTGAACTGCTCGATGAAAGCTTCCCGTTCGCTGCGCTTTTCTTCCAGTAATTTGGCGATCCGCTTGTAGCTCTGGGGCTCCAGTGCACGAAAAGCCAGATCCTCGAGTTCCCATTTAAGCAAACCCATGCCGAGCCGGTTTGCCAGTGGCGCATAAATATCGAGCGTTTCCTGCGCAACCCAACGCCGCTGCTCGTAGGCAAGGTATTTCAACAGGCGCAAGCGCTCCACCCGATAACACAGTTTGATCAGCATAACGCACACATCGCTGATAATCGCCATTAAAAGGCGCCGCAGGTTTTCCGCCTGCTGTGGACTATCGATTTGTGCCTGCGTACCTTCCTTGAGGCTATTCAACTGGTTGACGCCCTGGGTCAAGCGGGCAATCTTGCTGCCGAATTCGGCTTCGATACGCTTGTCATCCAGTACTCCGCGCAACCCGGGATCACTCAACAGGGTCGCAACAACCGTATCGCTGTCACTACCCATTTCGAGAACCCGTCGGGCGACGTCAACACTGCGCGGCCGGCCATTGTCGGGTTGGTCGGCAGCGGAGGCATAGTCGAGTGCGCTGGCAAACTGATCGCTCCAGCCAAACTGGCTGGTGATCGTTGCAACAAATTCTTTGTCCGTCACGGAATTCATAATCAGGCGAATCAGGAACGCAGAATCTTCATCGGTGAGATATTATAGACCCTGCGACTCACCAGGATACCGGCGAGCGTTAGTACCAGGCAGGCCGACACGAGACTGTAGCCCCACAGTGACGCCGAGAAATGGTATTCGATATCGAAAAAGTAAACGCTGACCGCCCAGCCCGCCATGCTGGCGATGGCGGCGGAAAAGAAACCGATCAGCGCCCCCATCAGGGTGAATTCGAACACATGCACACGATACAACTGACTGGTATGTGCACCCAGCGCGCGCAGCAGCGAAGATTCGACTTCGCGTTCATGCCTGCCGGTCTGGATAGCCGCCAACAGAACGATCGTCGCCGAGGCGAGCGCAAACAGGAAAAAGAACTGTAAAGCCGCGGTAGCCTTGTCGACAATAGCCTGAACCCGCGCCATCAACTCGCTGATGTCGAGCAACGTGATTGAAGGATAACGCTGCAGCAGCTGTTTTAAATCAGCCTTGTGCCGGTCCCTGATCAATGCACTCAGCAACCAGGTCTGTGGCATCTCGGCGATCAATTCCGCATTCGCGATGAGAAAAAAATTAGGTTTGAAGTTTTCCCATAATACGGAGCGGATACTCGTAACCGAGGCCTGCAGGGTCTTGCTACCCACCGTCATGGTTAGCTGATCGCCTAACTTCAACCCCAGCCTCTGGGCCAGCCCTTCCTCGACCGAAAACTGTGCCGGATCACGGTTTTCACTGAGCCAGTAGCCGGCGACAATTTTGTTCTGCTCGGGTAACGCGTCGGCGTAGGTGATATTGAAGGTATGGGTCGCACTATGCGATCCGCGCGGATGTGAAAAACTGATTTTATCGACATCTACCCCGTTGATCTGCGCCATGCGGGCTCGCACCAGCGCATAGGGTGTCGATGCTTCAATCTGGCGCTGACGCAGAAATTCCTCGATCCCGGCAATATCGCTGCTGCGAATATTGATCAGGAAATAATTGGGTATGTCGGCGGGTAACTGCGCCTCCCATTCACCCATCAGTTCATCCTTGACCACCGCGATTAACAGTATCGCAATCAGTACCAGGCTAAATCCCGACATCACGTAAATCGCCCCGCGCGAACTCGCCTGCAGGCGGCTCAGCAGATACTGGCGTAGCCAGAACCGACGTCGCGACGAAACCAGTAGCAGCTTCACCATCCAGCCCAGGATCAAAGGCAGGATGAAAGCGCAGGCCAGCACAATACCCAGAACGGCGATCGCCAGCAGCGAGCTTTGCATCAAGATCACGAGGACGCAGAATACGGCAGTAATGGCGCTGCCGGTCATCAGCAAACCACGCGACCAGGAACGACGATTGACCACCGTGCGTAGAACCTGCATCGGCGGAGTCGCAGTCGCATTGAGCAGATACGGCAGCGAAAAACCGGCCAGCGCGAGCAGGCCCACGGCAGCTGCGGTCAAATAGGGGCGCAAAGCATAAACCTGCGGCAAGGTCTTACCAAACCAGCCGTCCAATGCCCACTGCAACGGGAACTGCGTCGCCCAGCCAAGCATCACACCGACCGCAGTCGCGGCAATCCAGAGCCGACCCAATTTCCCGAGGTAGTATTTGAACAGGCTCCGTTGGGAGATTCCAAATGCGCGCAGCATTGCTATCTTGGGCGCCTCCCGGTTCGCCGTGTAGCGCGCGGTAATTGCAATTGCGGCCATCGCAATAACCAGCGTCAATACGATTGCGAGCGCGAAGAATTTGCGCGTGCGTTCGAGCGCACGGCGCATTTCCGGGCGGGCATTTTCCAGATCCTGGATTTCTTCACCCGGTTTCAGATTAGTCGTCAGCCAGGTCTTGAAACTGGCCATGTCGGCCTGGTCGCCGGCAACCATCAGGCGGTATCTAACCCTGCTGCCCGGTACCACGAGGCCCGTTTTTGTAAGATCTTTGATATTCATCAACACCCTGGGCGCCAGGTTGAAAATGGCGCCACCGCGATCCGGCTCGTAGGTAAGCAGCCAACTGGCAGCAAACTGCTTTTCTCCCAGGGTCAACTCCTGGCCAATGATTGATCCCAGTTTCGAATCCAGCCAGACCTCCCCGAGCGCAGGCCCCTGTTCGGCATAGCTTCGCTGCGCCGTCACGTCATGCGCCCGCTCCAGTTTACCGCGCAGCGGATACGCCCCGTCGACCGCCTTTAACTCGACTAGCTGTGGTTCGTCATCGATAAAAACCGTGGTGCGCAGGCTTACGCTCTGGCTTACCTGCAGACCCCGCTCGAGAGCGGCAGCCCTGTATTCAGAATCGAATTTCTTGCCTGACAGAATTACCAGGTCGGCGGCCAGCAGCTCGCTTGCCTGACGGTCTAGCAAAAGGCTGATACGATTTGTAACGAGCTGGCTAGAGGTAACAATGGCAACCGTTATTACCGTGGCAACAAACATTAGCCAGTAGGAATGTATGGTCGCGTGCTTTAGTTTCATCTTCGCTTAGTTCGCCAGCAGGCGACCGGATTCCATCAGAATCTGACGATCGCCTCGTTGCAGCAATTCTTCTTCATGCGTAACCAGCACCAGGGTCGTACCCGACTGGTCACGTAAATGAAACATCAGGTCGGCGATCTGTCGCCCGGTAGCCGCATCGAGATTACCCGTGGGTTCGTCAGCGAACAACACGGTTGGCCTGGTGGCAAAAGCGCGCGCTATCGCGACCCGTTGCTGTTCACCACCGGATAGATGATCCACCTGGGTATAGGCTTTTGCCTCCAGCCCTACCTGTTGCAAACTGGTTGCGGCAAGCTCGCTGGCATTCTCGATGGCGCCAAGCTCAAGCGGTAACATGACGTTCTGCAGTGCGTTGGCGCCCTTCACCAGATGAAACGACTGGAACACGAAGCCAACCTTGCCGGCCCGGATAGATGAACGTTGCTCTTCGTTTTTATCAGCCAGATTCTGGCCCAGCAAAACTACTTCCCCCGAACTTGCCTGGTCGAGCCCGGCCATCAAACCCAGCAGCGTGGTTTTGCCCGAACCTGACGCTCCCTTGATCACGACAGCTTCCTGGTACTTAACATCCAGCGAGATATTATTTAGGATGTCGAGTTCGCCATCCGGAGTATTTACCGTCTTGCCAACCTGTTTTAACGCAATGCAAAGATTATTTTCTGCCATGACTCTGTTCTTGCTGCTGGGTTTCCACAGCTATGGTTATGCGAATCACTCCGCAACGAAAATCCTGATTTTAGGCGACAGTTTAAGCGCCGCCCACAATATACCGGTAGACAAGGGGTGGGCACACTTGTTCAGCTCCAATATAAGGTCAAGTTTCCCACAAACAAGCGTTATTAACGCGAGCATCAGCGGAGAAACTACCTTCGGCGGCTTACAACGCCTGCCCGGGCTGCTGGCTGATCATCAGCCGACCCATCTGATCATCGAGCTGGGTGGTAACGACGGGCTCAGGGGACTTGGTTTCGGGCAGAGTACCGACAACCTGCGGCAAATGGTGCAGCTCGCCGAGGCCCGGGACATCGAGGTTCTGTTGATCGGCGTGCGTATGCCGCCTAATTTTGGCGCCGCCTATAACGCTCGTTTTCAAAAGGTTTTTGAAAGCGTCGCCGGTGAATTCAGTATTCACTACCTGCCCAGGTTTCTCGAGGGCGTCGCAGCCGCCGATCCGGCGCTAATGCAGGCCGACGGTATCCATCCAACTGCCCTGGCGCAACCCATACTGGCGCAAAAGGTCGAACGCATGATGCGGCAAATCCTTACTCACCAAGCAACCTCTCAAGCTGGTGTAAATCGGTTACCTGGTGCTCCGGCTCAGGCAGGTGATCAGGCCACCTGATACTGTCGCGATTGATCCAGACAGCGTGATAACCAGCCGCCAGTGCACCAGCCACATCGTATGCCGGATGATCACCAACGTAGACTATTTCTTCGGGAGACGCGTCGAAACGCTCTGCCAGATGCTCGTAGATCAAGCTGTCCGGTTTGGCTGCCATAACATCAGCTGCACTAACCGAGTGCTCGATCAAATGAGCCAGGCCGACATGCTCGACGCTGGCATTGCCATTACTGATCGAGCCAAGGCGGAATTTCTGCTTTAAGCGCTGCAGACAGGGTAGAACATCGGCGTAAAATTCGACCTGCTGACGCGCTTCGAAAAATACCTCGAACCCATATCTGGACAACTGTTCACCGTCGTAATCATGAATATCACCAATATGTTGCAGAAAATCGCAACGCATGGCGGTCATGTCCACCGTGTAGCGTTGCTCCCTTGCACTGAATTCTCGCCGATACTCGACCATTTGTGTGGGACTATAGCGCTCGGTGACACGCGGATAATGCTCCGCGATCCATTGATACAGAGTCTCCTCCGCGCGATGAATCGTCGGCATACAGGGCCACAGGGTATCATCGAGGTCAAAGGCAATTACGGTTACTTGTTCGAACACGGCAGTTCCAGTCAGCGTAGCGGCGAATTCTAAGGGTTTTACAGGCAATACGATAGATTTACATGGACGGATAATCGATAAAGCGATAGCCGTCGCGCTGAAAAAATCTTGCGCCATATTTCTTTCCCTGTCGACGAATGTTCTTTACTATTACCCGCCATCACAGCGCACACAGTATTTCATGAACCAGGCCAGCAATCGACATAGCGTTAACGTTTCCGGTGTCATCATCGGCGGTAACGCACCCGTAGTGGTGCAATCGATGACCAACACCGATACCGCTGATATTGCCGCCACGGTCGCACAGGTACAGTTACTCTACGAATCCGGTTCGGAACTGGTGCGCTTAACGGTTAACAATGATGCCGCGGCCAGCGCAATACCACATATCGTCGAGCAGCTGAATGCCCGCAATTGCCAGGTACCCTTAATCGGTGATTTTCATTTCAATGGCCATAAACTGCTTAGTCAGCACCCCGCCTGCGCGGGCGCGCTGGCCAAGTACCGCATCAATCCGGGTAATGTCGGGCGGGGTAAAAAGCGCGACAAGCAGTTTAGCGAAATGATTGAAATTGCCTGTCTTCATGATAAACCGGTGCGTATCGGCGTGAATTGGGGCAGCCTGGACCAGCAGTTGCTGGCCAACCTGCTGACGCGCAATGCCAACCTCGCAGATCCGCTTTCGCTGGCAGCGATCAACCGTCAGGCAGTTATCGAATCGGCGCTTGGCAGCGCCGCATTTGCCGAGGAAATCGGCCTCCCTGCTGATCACATAATCATCAGTTGTAAAATGAGCCGGGTACCGGATCTGGTCGAGGTGTATCAAAGCCTGGCGCAAAGATGTCGCTATGCGCTGCACCTGGGTTTGACCGAAGCCGGTATGGGGGACCCGGGTATTATTGCTTCAAGCGCCGCACTGGCAATCCTGCTCAACCAGGGTATCGGCGATACAATCCGTGTTTCGCTGACACCGGAACCCGGCGCAACCCGGGAGCGCGAAGTCAAAGTGGCGCAGCAGGTATTGCAGTCACTGGAGATACGTTCGTTTTCGCCAAGCGTGACCGCATGTCCCGGCTGCGGACGCACCACCAGCGAGTATTTCCAGGTGCTTGCGCAACAGATCCAGCAGGAACTGGGTGCATCGATGCCGACCTGGAAACATGACTACCCTGGTGTGGAATCCATGAAAGTGGCGGTTATGGGATGCGTGGTAAACGGTCCGGGTGAAAGTAAACACGCCAATATCGGTATCAGCTTGCCGGGGACCGGGGAACAACCGGTCGCGCCGGTTTACGAAGATGGATTAAAAACGGTTACGCTGAAGGGTGACGATATTGCGCGGGAATTTATCGGGCTGGTGAAAAACTACGTTAAGACTCACTACGCTTCGAGTTAAGCTTTAATCTCCCTGATTTCGCAGGCAATCTCGAACAGAACTTCGTTACTGGATACCCGGGCGACAACCACCTCCGCTTCCATCGGTGAAGTGGTAGAGTTGCTCGGAGTCAAAACAATTTGCAGCGTGGTGCCTGATTCGAATTTTTCGCTTGATGTAAACAGGATGCCCTTGCTACTTAGATTGATTACGTTGCCCTGGTACTGCTTTGTGCTTCCCTCTACCGAAAAGCTCAATTCGCAATCGATAGGCATGCGCAGGAAGTCACGTTTTTCCGCATAATCGATCATTTAAAAATCCTGTCAAATTTTGAACAGTTTACCAAAATTAGCGACGTCCAGTATTTTACGTACTTCGGGCGTGGCTTGTTTAATTTCAATACTCGATGATTCGCCACCGGCGTGCTCACGCAACAGCAGCAGCATACCGAGCGCCGAGCTATCGAGGTAATCAGTTTCCGCCAAATCAACCACATATTCAACACCATTGCCCGCAGTATCGGCATAAGAAGCACGAAACTCGTCGTACAGTTGAAAATCAAATTTGCCGGCGACTGCGATGGTTACCTTGTTACCTTCATCGGAAGTCATCATATTTATGCTCATTACTATTACCTCTTTCCTGATTCGAACCTGAAGCAGTTAGCTTTATTGATTCAAATCCGTACCGATTAAAACATTCAAATATAGCCGCGGTCCAGCAAGATCTTTTTAACGTCTGCTTACGTTGGCGTGACTGTGCGCTACCACTTTGGATACTACATCCGGTAAGTTACCAATCTATAGTTATCCAAAGCGCAACAACATCCTCCCTTATAGACCATATTAAGGCCTTTTTTCAGCGCCGCCGGGTAAAGCCTGTGAATCAGTTCACGCAACCATCCTGCACATCGATCCAGCGGCGACAGCAACAGCACAACGGCCCGCCCTGCCAGGGCAGCAACATTGCTCGAAGCAGTTATGGTATAGGTTGGAGCTTTCAGCCAGGACCAGGCTAATCAGCAGATAATAACCTGGTTCTTGCCGTTAATTTTGGCCTGGTAGAGGGCTTTATCAGCGCGCTTGAATACGCTCAGGAAACTATCGCCGAGACGCACCAGGGTAATACCGATGCTGATCTGAACACGACCCTGCACACCACATCGCTGCAGATCGAGTTCATCGATACTGCTGCGAATGCGTTCACTGACATCGATTGCTCCATGAATATCGGTTTGTGCCAGGCCACCTACAAACTCGTCACCTCCATAGCGATAAACGAGGTCAGTGTTACGCACCACCTGGCTGATCACCTGCGCAACTTCGCGTAACACCTGATCGCCGACGTCGTGGCCACAGCCGTCGTTGATTTGCTTGAATCCGTCGAGGTCCATCATCAGTAAAGCCATCGATTGACTGTGACGTTTAGCCAGGTCTATTTCACGCGGCAGGTTCTTTTCCATCGCCATGCGATTGTTCAGCCCGGTCAGGGGATCACGATAGGCCGACTTTATAGCGATCTGATACATAAGTGCGTTCTTGATCGGATAAAGCAGCGAACACATCAGATCTTCCAGTTCGCAAAGTTCATAGCTGTTAAAACTGGAGCGCTTGTAAAGGGTCAGCTCACCCAGCAACCGGTTCTGCATTTTGAGCCGGTACCTGGCATTGAATCCGGTAACTACACCCTGCTCTATACAGGTATCGATATCCGCGCAGCTGAATTGAAATCCGCAATAACTTACCTCGGCAGCGATTTCAGCCATAAACGCCTCGATAATCTGATCGATTTCGAGGTTACGCGACAGTAAGTCCGAAATTTGCAGGATACGTAAATGTTTCTGATCGGTTTGCGCAGCATCACCTGGTCGCGGATCCAGCGCGATGACCTGCGCAGGTACCTTGGACGGCAATTTCTCATCGCTGGTTATTTGAATTGTTTGCGCCATATAATCACTCACCTGTGTCTTGACTGCTTCTTAGCAGAAATACATGCTAAATACGTGCCAAGTTATTAATTCGTTATTTATCAACAAGTTAAAAGGAGAGGTCTTACCGGGAGTGGCAAAATGGCAATTTTTTGTCGGATTACGCGAGCATATTAACTGTAAAAGCGCACCCACAGCCTAAAGAACTCGTATTCGCGGCCGAACAATGTAGCAAGTGACATATTTTCAACGCTCGGCGCAACGATTTGTACCAGGTCCCGGTATCAAGGGTCAGATAGCGATTGAGTAAACGGCAGCTTTTTACCCGGGGTGGACATTAATTGCCAGTATGGATATTAAAATCCTTAGCGAGTTTTTGACCGGCAAGCCAGCCGCTTCCCAAACCGGCGACCTGTTGGCTCAACTCAAGACTGCAGGCACGGTGGAGGCCGAGGTAATCAAGGTATTACAGGGCAAATTGTTGTTAAGCAGCCGCCTTGGCGAAATACTGACCACCAATACACTGAACTACAAACCCGGAGACCAGATCAATCTGCGGCTCGGCGGCGACGCACAAAACCCGGTGCTCAGGGCGAGCCCGAGAATACCCGGCCCGGTAATACTCGACAGCACCAGCAATCCTCGCTTGAGCCGCGTCCTTCCCCCGGACCAGCCGGTCCTCGCTTTAGTCAGCGGAATTACCGCTCAACGCATCGAAATCAGACTTGCTGGTCAAATCCTGACCCTGCCTCGACAACCAGGGATAGCGCCGGACCAATTGCTCAGCCTGCAGCGCAACGATGCCACGCGCAACATAGAAATTACTCCGCTTGATCGCAAGCTCATTTACAAGGGGCTGTTAAAGCAACTGGTACCCGGGCAACCGAAATCGAACTCCAACAGCCTGGTCAGGTTACTTAACCTGGTTAACAAGGCGGTAGATGCGACGCAATCGAATTCCGCACCGGTGGCTGACTCTTCCAGGCAACCACCCCCGACGGCGATCGCAACCAGATTTCAATCGCAGGTATCACAGCCCTCCACACCGCCGGCCAGGAAAATTTCCGCAACGCCTACTGACAAATAACCGCTAATGGCGAAAACCGATACGCAGGCTCAATTAGTGGTAGCCAGGGCGACAGGAATATCATCCCGGGAAACAACCAGCCGCAACGAGGTAACACCCGGCACCAGCAATCGACTGCTGGGCAAGCTACTGCGACAGGTCAGCAAGGCGGATAGTGGTCCCGCGGCTCCCGCAAAACCGGAGCAGCCCGTGGCTACACGGTCCGGGACTGCAGCGCAGGCTGCCAGCGTCAACGCACCCAATCCCCTGCCAGGGCCGCCGCTGGCGCGTACAGCTAACAATGGCAATGGAGCTATCGGCAGTAACGCACCGGCTTTCGCAAACGTAGCACAGCCTGCCCCCGTTCCCGAACCGGCAAAACAGCCCCAATCGACATTACCCGCCGGTCAAATATACCCGCCGCAGGGCAATGCACCGCGGGAGTTGAACCCGAACCAGCCGCCACCTCAGCCCAGTGCGACTCCGACCCTTTTGCAGATACTGCTGCAAATGGTGCCGAAGACCTCCGCTATCGACGCCAACCGGATAAAGCAATGGTTTGAGTTTTCCAGCCTGATTCGATCAGCGGACGCCAAACCCGGCAGCGCAACACCTGCCGACTCGTTCAAGGCGCTAAAACAACTGCTCGGTAAGGACGCATTCAGTCGTGAACTGGACCTGACGCTCCAGCCCGGCACAAAATCATCCGCCGCCGACGAAGCGGCGCCCGCCAAAACCATACCGCGGGAAATTCTCCTGGCACAGGTCAGGGACGGCATCAAACTGGTCGAGCAGGCCCTGTCACAAAACCTGTTGCAACGTGCTTCACTGGGCATGCAACAGGAGACCCAGCAACTCCCGTCGCTGAGCCTGGCCCTGCCGTTTCTCGATCAGCAGGAAATCAAACCGCTGCACGTGGAGGCCGAGCAACGCGACCAGCCGCAGGAAGATAAGGAGCAAAGCTGGGATATCCGGCTGAGTTTCGAACTGGCCGAACTGGGACCTGTCGCCTGTCATCTGTTTCTGCAGGGCGCGACCGTAGCCGCCAGTTTTTACTGTGAGAACGCGCGCACCCGCGTGCAGGTCGAACAAGCGCTGCCAGAGCTAAACCAGCAGCTGTCGGTGGCTGGTTTCAACGCGGGTGAGCTGCACAGTTTTTTGGGGAAACCGGGCCAGTCCCGGCTCGCGGCCACGACCAGTTATGCTGAATCATTAATCGATATCGAGGTGTAGTCATGAACAAACTGCCGAGATTTGCAATCGCCCTCGAATACGATGGCAAGCAGGCTCCACTGGTGACAGCCAAGGGGCATGATGAAATAGCCAATAGAATTCTGCAACTGGCACATGAGGCCAATGTGCCGATTCAAAAGGACAACGAACTGGCGCTGGTACTCGATCATATCGATCTGGGTGATCATATTCCCGAAGCGCTATATGTCATCATCGCCGAAATCCTGACCTTCGCCTACCGACTGTCGGGTAAACACAAGGACTTCATGGACGATATTGAAATGCGCACCGATCACGGCGCTGAAGCCAACTCTTCGAACCAGGATTACTGAGCTTCCAGGCGGTTTTCAAAACAGCGAGGCGGACACTTACGACCAGGCGATAGCGTGCTATGCTGTCCGCTAGTCGACCACGGCAAACCGCGCTGACAAGCTTATCGAGGCTACATTATGAAAATCACCGATATCGAAGTTCACATCCTGGGCGGCCCGCAGGAAGAGCGACCGCATTGGGTAAGTCACTTCCCTGTCCCCGCTGCAAACGAGTTACTCGTGATCCTGCACACGGACAGTGGTATTTCGGGCTTTGGTCTGGGTAGCAGCAATGGCCGACTTGAACAAACTGCCGAAATGTTTGCCGGCGGCTTGCGGGAAATAATCGTCGGTTCCGATGCCCTGTCACCGGAACGCTTGTATGAAAAACTGTTCTCGCTAAGCTGGCACCGGATCGCAGCCGAAAAGGGCTGGAGCAAAGCACAGATAGTCCTTGCCTCTGCGGCCGTCGATATCGCCATGTGGGACATACTGGGAAAGCACGGCAACATGCCGCTTTACCGGCTTTTTGGCGGCTATAAAGATGTTGTGCCCTGCTATGTCACCTGTGGCTACTACCGCGAAGGTAAGGATCTCGACGAGCTGCGTGAAGAAATGCACATGCTTAAGTCACAGGGACATACCGCCTTCAAAGCCAAGCTTGGTGCTTTGAGCCTGGAACAGGATATGCAGCGCCTGCATACCATTCGGGACGTGATTGGTGATGAAGCCGAGCTCATGCTCGACGTCAATTGCGGCTGGGACCTGGACACCGCGCTGGCGGCCGTAAAGCAACTGCGGGAAGTAAATCCGCGATGGCTGGAAGAGCCCATGCAGTGGTATGACGACCGGCGACTGTTAAAACTGCTGGCGCAGCATACCGACATACCGCTGTCTTCCGGCGAGAGTGAGCTGAATGCGCATGGATGTCGCGCCTTAATCGAAGAGCAGGCAATCCAGATTCTGCAGTTTGACTGCACGCGAATGGGCGGGTTCACCATGGGACGAAAGCTGTCGGCGCTGGCCGAGCTTAATCACGTAGACGTGGCACCCCACCATGATTGTTTCATCCACGCCCATATTGTCGCGGCAAGCCCGGCGGGTTTGATCGTCGAAGCCTTTACCGACCCGGAGCGCGATCCGTTGCAGGCCGAACTGTTCGAAAATCCACCGCTTATCAGGGACGGCATGCTGCAACTTAATGACGATCCCGGTCTTGGTTTAACCCTGCGTACCGATACGCTGGCCAAATATGGCCGACGAATAATGTAGTATCGGTAAAAACTCATCAGTGCGGCGGCACTAACCTTACCAGCGCAGAAAGATCTGTCATGGAGTCGTGCATAACAGTGGGCATCGAGTCTGATTGCGGGCAACTTTGCGGGCCGCGTCAATCCAGCCTATTGTGTGAACCAGTTCACAGGAAAAGCCAGTCTTTCCTATTTTGAGGGCTATAAATCCCAATTAGCCACTGTTACTATTGTCCCGAAATATTACAAAGGGCATTCGTGATGGATTCTTTCATGCAAAAACTGGCGGCCGCTTTTGCTGCTGTTGCGCTGGCAGCCGTGCTGGTCGCCTGTGGCGGTGGAGGCGGTTCAGCCGACAGCAGCGAGGCTCAAGGTAAAGGTACAGTCGGTATCCTGTTAACCGACAAGCCGGCTGATCCGGCACTGTTTGAAGCCATAATCGCATCGATTATCAAGGTCGAGCTCATGGGCTCGGAAGAAAATGGACGTGTCGAGCTCTACTCGGGTCCTGCCAAGAAATTTGATCTGTTAAGGCTCAGGAACGAATCGATACCACTGGCCTTCAAGGACGATGTACCCACCGGCACCTATTGCAAGATTCGACTGATCCTGGATGAGCTTACGCTTGTTTTAACCGACGATACACCCGACGACCTTTCCAACAATCCGACTGATAACCCCAAGTTACCGGGTAACGGCAAACTCGACCTGGTGGTGCGCAACTGTTTTGACGTCGTCGACGGAGAAGTTTCAGCCCTGCAGCTGGATATGGATGCCGGTAAATCGTTTCACATCATCGAAAAGGGGAACTGCTCTAGCAATCCAAATAAAGGTTGCTTTAATTTCCGCCCGGTCGTTTTTGTCGACGTCATCGATAAGGATTTCGCTAGCAAGCTGGTTCGCCTGTACGGAACAATAAAAGAAGTATATTCAGATAGCCTGTTACTTTGCGACGCGCTTCCGAACCAGAACATGGATAACGAGGGCTGCGTCAAGGTTCATTTCAGCAAGAACTCCGCCTTCTTCGATAATATTGATAACGGTGGTGCTCCAACGTCGATTAGCGACGAACTGCTGCAGGAAAATAATGTAGGCAAGAATCTTATCGTCGTGGGCTGGGTGAAGTCCTGGCCCGGTAAAGATAACGACGATAACAAGCCCAAAGCGTATTACCCGGTACTGTACCTCGAGGCACTGGTCGCTGAACTGGGCAATTTCCTGCAAAAAGTCGAAGGGGTGGTGGTCAATGCTGGTGACACAGAGTTTGACATGACTATTTCAGCTGGCCAGATGATATCCCCTGGACCGCTGCAGGTGATACTCCAGGCTGGCGAGCCTTCCATCAACGGCACCCGGATCGTATCCAAATCCGGTATGCTCCTAACACCGGCGGATGTCAAAGTGTCCTTGCCGGTTCAAGTCGATGGCATACCGCAATCGAACCTTTATGAGCTAGAAGCCACCCTGGTCATCGTCGACACAGACGCCCCGGATACCCAACAGATCACTGGCGTTCTGCGGTCAGTCGCTAATGATACCCTGGAATTGGCGCCAGACGTGGATACGGTTTGCGGTGTCGCAACCAACCCGCTTGTGGTTGATTTGACCAGCGACGTAGAAATTCTGACGGTCACCATAACCGATGTCAGCAGTGAAATTACACCTGGTGGCACCCTGCAAGCCGATCAGACAGTGGGCATGGGTGGCAGCTGTGAATTGACCGGCTATCAAACCGACAATGTCGTCATCGTTGATGACCAGCAAGAATAAGAAGTACCAATCCCGCACCAGCGACTGCCATCTATTCAAGGTTTGCGTGGATAAATGATCTGAGCCCGTCGACATAAGCCGTGCCAGTGACCATAAATCCATCATTATGGCCACCACGCATCTCCAGGAACTGTTTGGCTTCGGGTGCGGCAGCGAAAATTTCACGACCTTCTGCGAAAGGAATGATGTCATCGCTCCTGCTATGGGCAACCAGAACCGGACAGGTAATAGTGCTGACATGATTTTTGGTGTCATATTTGAAACTAGCTAACCAACTTACCGGTAAAAAGGGGTAAATCCGTTTGGCCATGGCAGGTACCGAACTAAAGCCGGACTCTATAATGAGTGCCGCCGGAGTGTGCTTGCTGGCCAGCCAGCTGGCAATCGATGCACCCAGCGATCGACCAAAAATAATCACCTGTTTTGGGTTAATTCCCCGGGTTTGCACCAGGTAGTCCCATGCGGCCTTCGCATCGCGGTAAGTGCCCTGCTCCGAGACTTTACCCTCGCTTTGTCCGTAGCCACGATAGTCAAGAATAAAAACGTTGAGCTCGAGACGATGAAAAATTTCGATGGACTCGAGACGGTGCGATATATTGCCGGCATTGCCATGAAAAAACAGTAGCGTGCCCTTTGCGGCACGGTGCGGAATGAACCATCCATGCAGGTTGACCTTGTCCCCGGTTACGAATTGCACGTCCTGATACTCGAGGCCGATGCGTTCCGGTGTCGCGACAATATGCCTGCCGGGCATATCAGGGTAATAAATCAGGCTTGACTGCCGGTAATAAACAAAGGCGACAATTACCGCGTAAAGACAAACGCCCGCAATCAGCAGCTTCCAGATACTGGTCATGTCAATAGTTACTCGTCTGCGTATCCCGCTAATAATATCCGACCAGGCTGCCTTTCACTATTTGAAAAAACCGTGCGCGATCAGCAACAATCGATGCTGAAAGTTTTCTTTCGCCTGTCTTATAGCAGCGTAAAGTCTCGCTCGTACTCTGCTTGCCGGCATCACCCTGTCTGCCGGTTCGATTCAGGTAAAGCAAACTTTAATTATTGAGACAGGGATGTCGCGCGGTTATGCGTAGGTATCGATGATCCGCTTTGAATCTTTCTTCTGCCGGTTTTTCTTCTGCTGGCGAGGTTGCTGTTTTCTCTCACGATCAGGCTTTTTCAGGGCATCCTGTACCCGGGGACTTTGATTCACCGATTTGATGAGGGGGTCGGACATTGTTACAAACCTGTGTTCTCCTGATTCGTCTCTGCGATACTGCCGGTAGCGGCATTTCGAAGTTCGTCATCGTTGTCTGTCCTTATCGACCGTTCTCCCGGAAAGTTAACAGCTAATTTACTGCGTCAGGCGTCATGTGGTAGTGCGCTGAAAAATCTTTTCGATCTTATCCTTCAAGGTTGCCGCGGTGAAAGGTTTGACCACATAAGCATTGACACCGGCTTCTGCGGCAACCACTATCTGCTCGCGCTTCGCCTCGGCCGTGACCATCAAAACCGGCATATCGCTGAGCGCTTCATCAGCGCGTACCGTCCTGAGCAAGGTCAATCCATCCATTCCAGGCATATCCCAGTCGGTTACCAGAAAATCAAACCTGCCGGATTTCAGCATAGGTAACGCAGTTTTACCGTCGTCAGCCTCGGCGGTATTGTTGAAGCCAAGCTCGCGTAACAGGTTTTTGATAATGCTGCGCATGGTCGAAAAATCGTCGACGATCAGGATACTTATATCTTTATCCATGCAATCGAGCCTCGATTGTACTGCATTGGAGTGACCCCGGAATCGACCGCCCGGGGTTTAGCGGCAGCGCCTGTTCGATGCCGAACCGGGTTGTGTGGAAGTTTTCCAACTGATGTACGTCGCCAGACATCGCAAAACCTTCAGTTATGCGCATTCCATTCAGACATCCGTGCCTTAACACGCAACAGGGCCTGACCATGTAGCTGACAGATTCTGGACTCGGTGACATCGAGTATCTCACCGATTTCGCGAAAATTGAGTTCATCGTCATAATACAGCGACATCACCAGTTGTTCCTTTTCCGGCAACAGGCGAATACTTTCAGCTAACTGCTGGCGATACTCATCGTGGATGAATGACTCGTCCGGAGTATCGTCCGACGAGTTCGGTATCGCCGCATCCTGCATATTGTCTTCCATCGTATCGATACTGTAGATGCGCGACGATGATGAATCGATCAATATCTGGTGGTAATCGCTGAGACTGATCCCCAACGCCGCCGCGACGTCGGCATCCCTTGCATCCTCGCCGGTCTCGTTTTCAATTTTTCGAATCGCCTCGGTCACCGAACGGAATTTGCGATGTACCGAGCGCGGGGTCCAGTCTGAACGGCGGATTTCATCAATCATCGAGCCGCGGATGCGAATCCCGGCGAAGGTCTCGAAACTGGCGCCCATATCCGGATTGAAGCTACTCGCCGCCTCAAGCAGACCGACCATACCCGCCTGGATCAGATCGTCGATCTGCACGGTCGGCGGCAGACGATTCAGCAGGTGGTAGGCAATTCTTTTGACCAGCGATGCATGGCGAACAATCTGGTCATTTTCTCCCAGACTCTCGACCTCGGCATACATAGCGTGTCCGTTCATAGGAGATCTTCCTGCGCGTTGAAATTAACCAGGCGCTCGATGAAGAACTCGAGATGTCCTTCCATATCGCTGGGGGTCGGCCACTTCTGCGTCTTTTTGGCGATCTGTTTGAAGGCCAGTGCCGCAGGACTGCGCGGAAAGGCTTCGACCACGGCTTTTTGTTTCTGCACCGCTTTCTTAAGACAATCGTCGTAGGGTATGCTGCCGAGAAAATCGAGCGTAACATCGAGAAACTTTTGCGAAACCCGCGCCAGCTTGTTGTAGAGTTCCCGGCCCTGTTGCGGACCATGCGCCTGGTTCGCCAGCACGTGAAAGCGTTCAACGCCGTAATCGCGATTCATTACCTTGACCATCGCGTAGGCATCGGTTATCGAGGCTGGTTCGTCACAAACCACGACGATCACCTCGCGAGCCGCACGCGTGTAGCTGACGACACTGTCGGAAAGCCCTGCCGCGGTATCGATCAACAAGGTGTCCACCGGTTCGGTCAATTCGGAAAACGAACGGATGACGCCCGCATTCTGGGCCGGTGTCAGGTCTGACATCGATGCTATTCCGGAAGATGCCGGAACGATCTTGATGCCGGCAGGGCCTTCGATGATCGTCTCCTCGAGTGAGCATTCTCCATTGACGACATGTGAAAGATTGAGACCCGGATTTAAACCCAGCAGCACGTCGATGTTGGCGAGACCCATATCGGCATCCATCAGCATAACCCGCTCACCGCTTTGTGCCAGGGTTACCGCAAGATTGACCGTAACGTTACTTTTACCTACGCCGCCCTTACCACTGGTGACCGCGATCACCCGTACCGGATGTTGCGATTTCATTTGTCTAATACCTTGCGCCTGATCCATTGTGTTTCCTATGCCTGGTTCTTGTTGATGATGTGGTTGTAACGCACTGCTAACGCTTCCCGATCGAACTGTTCGCCATAACGCTGCATCAAGGCAACCGCCTTGCTGATCAGGCGATGACTTTTTGCGGGCTCCAGATCCTCGGGTACCTTCTGTCCCGTGCCGCAGTAAGCCAGCACCAATTGATGTCGGATCGAGGCGGTAATGATTCCGCCGAGACTGGCGGCTTCGTCCAGCTTGGTTACGAATGCACCGGCCAGTTTGACCTTGTTAAAATTGAGGGTTGTCTGGTTCAGCACCGCCAGCTGGCTATTTGCCGATAGCACGAGGTAAGGTTCGATTTCCGGCGAACCCAGCTGCAGGCGATGGAATTGTTCGCTCAGGCGCAGATCACGCTGGCTCATACCTGCCGTGTCGATCAGCACCAGCTTCTTGTCGCTCAGCATATCCAGTCGATCACAGAGTTCTTCGCTGTTTGCCGCCATCAACAGGGGCACTTCCAGCAAACTGGCATAATGCTGCAATTGCTCCTGCGCCACGATCCTGAACTGGTCGGTGCTGATCATCGCAACCGAGCGTTTGCCGTGAGCCTGCACGAAGCGCGCGGCCAGTTTGGCGATAGTCGTGGTCTTGCCCACCCCGGTCGATCCGACCAGCGCGATTCGACCGCCTTCGGCGAGCAGATCGCGTCGGTCAACCGGAATGCACCGGGCTATAAGGCCGAGCTAGCGCTGCCAGACCTTGTGCGGGTCGTCGCTAAGCTCGCCGAGGTGCGACATCACCGTATCGCATACGTCCACACCCAATCCCATTTCTGACATAAGGTTCAGCAGTACGGTACGCACCGGGTGCTTCTGGCTGAATCGATCCCACTGCAATACGGACAGTTGACTTTCCATCAGGTCACGCAGATTTTGCAGCTCGACCTTGACTTCATCGATGGCCGGTTTTTCCACAGCAGTCCGCGCTGGCGCCGATTTCGGTTTCGCAACAGCGGCTTTCCTGGCGACCGGTTTTTTAGCTGCAGTTCCGGCAGCGGTTTGCTTTGCTGCGACCTTTGCCGCCGGTCGTGATTTAGCGCGTGATCTGGCGACCGCAGCCCTGACCTCAGCATCGTTCGGTCGCTTTACGGGAGCGGGTTTGATGGCAGCGACAGAAGCCTGCTTCGCCACCGCAGCGGGCGCGGTTTGTACTTTAGCCGCAGCCTGACCATCGGCGACGGGACCCAGGGTGGGTTCTCTGCGTCCATCGTTCAAAATTGTGCCGATCCAGGCATCGCTGGCGACATCGTTATTATGCACGGCAGTCGATTCAACAACCTGCAGCTCGCGCCGCGGTGCCGGAGCGACTGAAGCCATGTTGGCAACCGCGGCCTCGTCAAAATCGATGGCCGACAGGATTTCAACACCGCCCGGGACCTTTTTATTGCCCAGAATCACCGCGTCGGGTCCCTGCTCCTGTTTAACCAGCTGCAGCGCATCGCGCATGGTGGGTGCAAATGTTCGTTTAACTCTCATTTCCAGTCCTCACTTCACTACCTTCCAGGGCTTCGGGGCCACCAACGCTGGCGACAACCCGCAGTTGTTTATCATCCGGTACTTCGTCGTAACTGAGTACATGCAGTTGCGGAATCGCATGACGTACCATTCGGGCCAGGAACGCCCGCAGGCTTTGCGATACCAGCAAGACCATCGGTTCGCCTCGTGCCTGCTGATTCTCAGCGGCCTGTTTTAACGAACTGTGTATCATTTGTGCCAATCCCGGTTCGAATGCCATCATGTTACCGTCCTGTCCCTGCACAGATTGAAGCAAAATCTGTTCCAACGAAGGGTGTAAGGTCATAACAGTGAGCTCTGAAGCCATTCCGAAGATACTTTGTACGATTTGACGACCCAGACTGATACGCACGAGCGCGCTCAGTGCGCCGGCATCTTGACTCTTGCTACCGTGTTCTGCCAAGGTTTCGGCGATACTGCGCAAATCCCGAATTGCAATCTGTTCCTGCAGCAGGTTCTGCAAAACCTTGACGATTACGCTCAGTTCGAGCGGCTTCGGCGTCAGTCCATCCACCAGTTTGGGTGAGCTGCGCTTGAGGACTTCGAGCAGTTCCTGTACCTCTTCATGGCCGATCAATTCGTGAGCGTTGTCCTGCAGCAACTGGCTTAAATGCGTGGCGATTACCGTCGATACGTCGACCACGGTGTAGCCCAGCGTCTGGGCATGATCGCGTTGCGAAGGTTCGATCCAATAGGCTTCGAGGCCAAAGGCCGGATCCTCGGTACGGGTGCCGCTCAATTCTCCGTACACCGTACCCGGATTGATCGCCAGATCCCTGCCCGGTTGCACTTCCGCCTCTCCCATCGGCACGCCGAGCAGGCTCAGGCGATAGCTGTTTGGCGATAAATCGAGATTATCGCGAATATGTACCGGCTGGATCAGAAATCCCAGCTCCTGCGACAGCTTTTTACGTACACCCTTGATGCGAGTCATCAGTTCACCGCCCTGGCGGGCATCTACCAGTGGAATCAATCCATAGCCAACTTCGAGACCGATAATGTCGACCGTCTGCACATCGTCCCAGCTCAATTCCTTTTGCTCGGGAAGAGACTCGAGTTCTTCCGGCTCTGCTTCGACCAGTTCTCCCTGCTGCTGCTTACGATACAACACGTACGCGAGTCCTCCAGCCATCGCGGCAATCGTCAGGAAGGCGGCATTGGGCATGCCCGGGATCAATCCCAGCAAGGTCATGATCGCAGCGGCCACGACCAGCGCACGCGGATTATCGAACATCTGGCTGAACACCTGGCTCGACATAGCCTCGGCGGTGGAAACACGCGTCACGATAATCGCGGTCGCGGTAGACAGCACCAATGACGGAATTTGTGCCACCAGGCCATCACCGATGGTCAGCAGGGTGTAGTTACGCACCGCGACCCCTGCTTCGAGATCGTGCTGGAACACACTGATCGAAAGTCCACCGATTATGTTGATGAACAGGATTAGAATTCCGGCAATAGCATCACCCCTGACGAACTTGCTGGCACCGTCCATGGAACCATAAAAATCAGCCTCCTGGGCGATTTCGCTGCGCCGCTGGCGCGCTTCATCCTGGGTGCACAAACCGGCGTTCAAATCAGCATCGATAGCCATCTGCTTGCCCGGCATTGCATCCAGCGTAAAGCGCGCGCTGACCTCCGAGACTCGCCCCGCACCCTTGGTCACCACGACAAAATTGATGATGACGAGGATGGCGAAAACAACCAGGCCGACGGCATAGTTACCGCCTATAACGAAGTCGCCAAAGGCTTCAATTACTTTTCCTGCCGCTGCCGTACCGGTGTGACCTTCGAGCAGCACGATGCGGGTAGAGGCGATATTCAGGGCCAGGCGTAACAACGTGGCAACCAGTAAAATAGTCGGAAACACGGTAAAATCGAGTGGCCGCAGCGCATACACCGAGACCAGCAATACCACCAGTCCAAAAGTAATATTGAATGTGAACAGCATATCGAGTGCCATCGGCGGCAGCGGGATCACTACCATCGCCAGCATCATGATAACTATCAGCGGCGCGGCAAGGCCCTGGGCATTGAAGCCCCGCAATTGTGCACTCAGTGTTTCACCTGTCATCTAGGCTTCCTCGTCGGTGGGCATGTAAGGATCGGGACGATTCGGTGCTTCGGTTCCCTGTTCGCGCGCTGTACGCAGCTGGAAGACGAAAGCCAGCACCTGTGCCACTGCAAAGTAAAGGTGGCCGGGGATTTCCTGGTCCAGTTTGCAGTTAGCGTAAAGCGCTCGCGCCAGCGGCGGCGCTTCGAAAATTTCGATATCGTGAAACGCGGCAATCTCCCTGATCTTGAGGGCGATTAAGTCCCTCCCCATCGCCAGCACCACGGGAGCAGCCATGCTGTCATGATGATATTTCAATGCCACTGCGTAGTGTGTCGGATTGGTAATAATGACGTCGGCTTCAGGTACCGCTTCCATCATTCGCATCTGCGCCATTTCCTGTTGCAGTTGTCTGACTTTGGATTTAACTTCAGGTTTACCCTCGGTGTCTTTCATTTCATCGCGCACTTCCTGCAGGGTCATTTTCAGTTTCTGCGAGTGATCCCATAGCTGAAAGGGTACGTCGATTGCGGCTATCAGAATCAGGGTCGAAGACACTACGAGGAAACTGATGCCCAGCAGCCAGGCGCCATTTTGCAGCGCCAACGCCAGCGATTGCGAGCCCAGTCCGAGAAAATCATCGGCCTTGCTCCACAGAAACGCGACCGCGACTATCGATACCACGAGAAACTTCGCGATGGACTTTATTAATTCCATCAGACCCTTCGACGAAAATATGCGCTTGAAACCGCTCAACGGATTGATGCGGTCCGCCTTGAAGGCAATCGCTTCGAAACTGAATGACCAGCCGCCGATCGCCAACGGAGTAAAGATTGCGACCACCGTCATCAGGAACAGGAACGGCCCGATCGCAGTCAGGGCCTCCGAAACTACAATCGAAAACTTGTCGAACACAGCATGTCGCGAAAAGACTTCCTCACGCGTCAGGGTAAAGCCCTGCTCCATGAAACCCGCAATATGACTAATCATGTGCGAGCCCATGAACAACAGGCCGAGCGCGCCGAAAACCATGATGGTCATGCTGTTGAGTTCCTTCGAGCGCGGCACCTGCCCCTTCTTCTTCGCGTCAAGAAGTTTTTTCGGGGTCGGTAGTTCCGTCTTTTCCTGACCGGAGTCGCTCTCGCTCGACATATCCGCTCGTCCTTATGGGGTCACAATGGATTGTGACAATTGCATCGCCTGCAACATCATTTGATTGATGCGTGGCAAAAATCCGGGAATTACCAGTAGCAAAATGATAAAACCCATGAACATGGTGACCGGAAAACCTACCGAAAATATATTCAGTTGCGGCGCGGCGCGAGTCATGACGCCCATTGACAGGGTAATAACCAGCATGGAGATTAACGCCGGAATCGCGATCCACAACGCGCCGATAAACATTTGACTGCCCCAGGCAAACAGCGACCAGAAACTATCCCGCCCTACCCCGGTTGGAGAAATCGGCAGGCTCTGGAAGCTACTTACCACCAGCTGGATCAGCATCAGGTGACCGCCCAGCGCGAGGAACAGCAAGGTTCCGATGATAATGAAAAACTGCGATACCACGGGTACGTTGACGCCGTTGGTGGGATCAACCATCGATGCAAATCCGAGGCCCATGCCGAGGGCGATCGCTTCACCCGCAATCATCAACGCACCGAAAACCAGCTGCATGGTAAATCCCATCGACAGGCCTATCAGGATCTGTTGCATGGAGATGAAAAGTCCATGCAGCGATAATGCCTCCACCCGGGGTAACTCGGGCAATAGCGGCAGCACCAGCACCGACAGCACCACGGTCATAATGACCTTGATCCGCGTGGGCACCAGCCGGGTGCCGATAACCGGCATCGCTATCAACATCGCACCGATGCGCATCATCGGCCAGACCAGTGATCCGACGAATGCTGTTGCCTGGGCGAAACTGAAGTCCATCTGTCGATTACCCGATCAAACCTGGAATATTCAGGTACAGGCGCCGCGTAAAGCTCAACAGGAGATTGAGCATCCAGGGTCCGGCGACCAGAATTGACAGCAGCAGGATCATCAGCTTGGGAATGAAGCTCAGTGTCTGTTCATTGATTGAGGTTGCCGCCTGGAACATCCCGATGATCAGACCGATACCGAGCGCCGAAAGCAACATGGGCGCGGCAATCATCGCGATCACGTAGAGTGCCTGCTGGGACAGGTCAATGATGGTATCGGGAGTCATCTCAGCCAGCCAGCATAAAACTCGAGGCCAGGGTCCCCATGATAAGCGCCCAGCCGTCAACCAGTACAAACAGCATCAACTTGAACGGCAGCGAAATAATCATCGGTGACAGCATCATCATACCCATCGACATCAATACACTGGCGACTACCAGGTCGATAATCACGAAGGGGATGAATATCAGGAAACCGATCTGAAAAGCCGTCTTCAGTTCGCTGGTGACAAAGGCGGGCATCAGCAGGGTCAACGGTGTCTCCTGCGGCGATTCGATTTCGGTCACCCCTGCGATATCGGCAAACATGCGAATATCGGTTTCACGGGTCTGCGCCAGCATAAATGTTTTGAAAGGCTCGGTTGCCGCGCGCATCGCGTCAATCTCCGACATCGAACCGTTCAGGTAAGGTTCGATCGCCAGCTGGTAAGTCTGGTCGAACACGGGTGACATGATGAACAGCGTCAAAAACAGGGCCAGCCCGAGAATTATCTGGTTGGACGGGGTTTGTGCAGTGCCGAGCGCCTGGCGCAAAATAGATAGAACGATAATGACGCGGGTGAACGATGTCATCATTAGCAGGATTGCCGGCAGCAGCGTCAACATCGTCATCAACGCCAGAATCTCGAGGGTCACCGTATAGGTTTCACCATCGCCGTTGCCACCGTCGACGGAAATGGCTGGAATTCCAGCCGATTGTGCCTGCACTTCGGGCATCACCAACAGTAAAAACAGGCCGGGCAGGTACCTCATGAATTCTCCCGCTCGCCCATTAATCGACCCAGACGGGTAGCAAAAGATGATGCTTCAAGCGGTCCACCGGGAATCTCCAGTGGTACTGCCAGGGTATGCAGTTTTTCGATATGCCCCGGTGTCAAGCCGAGCAGAATCTGCTCTTCTCCTACCTGCACCAGCACGATACGATCGCGCGTCCCGATCGAAAGCCCGGCGATGATCCTGATCAGGCCGCTTTGTGAGTGCTGGTTTAGATTGAATTTCCTGACCACCCAGGCGAGCATGAAAATAACCAGCACGACCAGTACCAGGCCGCCGGTCAGTTTCAACAGGTAGGGCGACGATAATGGTTCCAGCGCCACGCTCTCCAGGGGCTCGGCCTGAGCCCGCAGCGCGCCGCTGAACAAGCTACCGAATATAAGTAACCAGCGCATCAGCGTAGATTCTTGATCCGGTCGGCAGGGCTGACGACATCCGTCAGGCGTATGCCAAACTTTTCGTTAACCACGACCACTTCACCATGCGCGACGAGGGTGCCGTTCACCAGCACATCCATCGGTTCACCGGCCAGCCGGTCGAGTTCGACAATAGAACCCTGGTTGAGTTGCAGCAGGTTGCGAATGCTGAGCTGGGTACGACCGATTTCCATACCCACGGTCACCGGAATGTCGAGGATAACGTCGAGCTTGACGTCTCCTGCGTCGGGGTTGGCGGTATCCTTCAAATGCTTCGCCTCAACCTGGCGAAAATTATCGTCACCATCGACTTCGGCGGCTGCGCCTTCGGCAGTCAGATCCGCTGCCATTTCATCCTGTTCCAGAACCTGTTCTGTTTCGTTACTCATAAGTAGTCTCCTGCAGACTAGTCGTGGTGCGTAATAGCGTTTTTGATGTCTTCGTTCTCGGGGTCGTAGATTTCGACAATTTCTTCTACCTTGACCGCGGCATTGCCCTGATGCTCACCATATTGACCGCGGATAATCGGCATATCCTCGGCGAGAATCATCACCTGTTCGGGTAAATCGAAAGGTATAATGTCGCCGGCCTTGAAATTGATTAACTCGGAGACCGGTATTTCCTTTTCTACAAACAGGGCTTGCATGTTGATCCTTGCGTGCATCAATTCTTCCTTCCGCAGAATCGCCCAGCGCTCGTCAATATCGCCATGGTCACTCTGCACGCCAGCATCGAGCAGCGTGCGGATCGGTTCGATCATCGAGTAGGGATAAACAATGTGGATGTCGCCGCCACCGCCATCGAGCTCGACATGGAAGTTTGATACCACGATAACTTCGGTGGGACTGACGATGGTCGCCATGCTCGGGTTGACTTCGTGGTTGTGATAATTGAAGTTCACCGACATTACCGGTTCCCATGCTTTCACCAGGTCTTCAAAACAGATTTGCACGACTTTTTCGATGACGCGCAATTCGGTGCTGGTAAATTCACGGCCCTCGATCTTGGCGTGAATCGAGCCATCGCTGCCAAAAAAAATTGTCCACCAGGACGAATACGAGCTTGGGATCCAGCATGATCAAACCAGTACCGCGCAGCGGAGCCATTTTGATCATGCTTAAGCTGGTAGGAACGAACAAGGTCTGGATATACTCGTTGAACTTGACCATCTCGATACCGTTTACCGAAATTTCCGGCGATTTGCGCAACATGTTGAAAAATCTGATGCGGAAGTAACGCGCAAAACGTTCGTTGATCATTTCCAGCGTCGGCAGGCGGCCACGGACTATGCGTTCCTGGTTGTTGAAATCGAAGGGCCTGGCTTCGCCGTCGTATTCGCCATCTTCCGCTGAAGTATCAATAGCGCCGTCGTCTACGCCGCCCAGCAACGCATCGACTTCATCCTGACTGAGAATATCGGTACTCAAGATAATCTCCTATTGCATCACGAAGCTGGTAAAAAATACGTTATCGACCTCGCCACCCGAGCCATGTTGATTGATAACCGTCTGTACCGTGTCCAGCGCAGATTTCTGCAGGCGTTCCTTGCCTTCCGCCGCACGTAACTCGGCCGAGCTCTGTTGACCAAACAGGACCAGCAGGTTGTTTCGAATCAGCGGTTTGTGTTTTTCCAGGTCCTTGGCAACATCATCATTGAAAGTCAGCACCTGCATCGATATCTGCAGAAATCCAACTGGATCTTCCGGCGCCAGGTTGACCGTAAAGGCTGGCTTCATATCCACATAGCTGGGGTCGCCTCGAGTCGGCTCGGCCTCCTCGCTAGACCCTTCCGCGGCCGTTTCATCGCCGCCACTGACAATCAACAGGGTGCCGCCGATCGAGCCACCAACCAGCAGTAGTGCGCCGAGGATAATAAAAATAAGTTTCTTCTTGCTGCCGCCAGTTGCTTCAGCTTCAGCCTGCTGCTCTTCTTCCGCCATTTCGTAAAGTCTCAAAGTATACTGATACCAAAGGCTGAGCAATTCCTATGCCAACTAATTTAATCTATATATTTCAACTACTTATAGTCGTGCTAAGTTGGGTCGGCAGTTTTTTGACAGGGCTTTCCTGGCGTAGAGACAATAACTTGTCACAGTAGATCGAGGGGACTGGAGCCAGCAGAACTTCACGCCGACAAAAAAAATTGCGGCGCGAACGCCGCAATAAGGGGTAATCGGGCAAAGGTATCTACGAGGCCTTCGCCATTGAAATAACTGGCTTGCTGTTGTTGATCATCCGCAGCCTGTTCCTGGCCACTATTTTCATCCTGATCCGGGTTAACATCGGCTGTTGCCTGCGAGCGGGCCTGTTGCTGGTCCTGGCGTTGCGAGACATCGACATTTACGTTCTGGTATCCGCTTTCCTGCAGAAAATCGCGTAGTCTAATCGAAGCCGAGTCGATCAGGTCGCGTGTCTGTGCAGTCTGTGCCTGGATGGTAATCATGGTTGCTTCATCCACTATCTTGATCTGCACATCGAGTTTACCCAGCGCCGGCGGGTCGAGCCGGATGGTTACGGTATTCTGCTTTTGATTGATCATCCAGTTGATGCGCTCGCTGAGTCCGTTACTCCATTCGTTGGCATCGGCATTACGGGTAAGGTTCATCGACTCGAGCTGAGGTGGCAGCGGGTTGTGCGGACTGGTCGGGTTAACACTGGTGGCGCCTGCTACTGATGCCGCGGCAGCGCTGCCTATCACGTTCGAAGCGGGTTGCTGAGAGGTATTTGCCGCGCTCTGGGCTGGTAAATCACCGGCGCGATTTTCGATGTTGCCGATTATCTCACGCACCGCAACGGGTTCGCCGGTGGACCCACTGTCTCTGTAAGCGATAGTCCTGTCCGCGCTAACTTCAGCGCCAGGTGAGCTAATCTGCGCCGCGCGCTCCGTCGTATTATTAAGAATTCTGCTGGCAGTATCCGGCGCTTCTTCAGGGTTGAGCTCACGACCTGAAGTCACCGCTACAGCTGTTGATTGCAGCGTTGAACCCGGCATAATTTCGATTCTGGAAGGCGCCAGCTCAGACGTGGCTGCCGACTTACCTGTCGCTCCAGCTGACCCAGTCAACAGGCTGTGGGTCGCCGGGCTGGACTCTGGCGGAATCGAACTTGCACCTGCAGGAATGGATGCCGCTGACGCAGCTTTTTGTTTGAGGATAATCGGGTCGGCGTCTGCCGGGGCGACCACGGTATGCTTCTGCAGCAGAATATTCGACTCAGGTTGCGCTGCCGCAGATCGCGTTGCTGTCTCTGGCGCTGGCTGACTCTGCATCGCTACAACATCGGCCGGCTCGATTGGCGGCGGGGTCACGGCGACCGACTTCGGGGTTTGTATAACGCTTTCAACTACGCCCGAATCAACTGCAGCCGCGGGCGGTGCAGGTGGCAATTGATTTCCGCCGCCAGGCAATAGTTCTCCAGTTTCGATTGCCGGGAGTGGCTCAGTAACAGGTTTCATCTGCCCTGCAAGCAGGCTATCGGGATGATCCGGCGAGACTACCGAAGCCGGGTCGCCAGCACCCGGGATCGGTGCCGCAGGCTCCGATTCCGGGGTTATCGGGGACACCTCCAGGGTTACCTTAGAAGTATCTGCCTGCTGCGGAATATTTTCAAAAAACTCTTTAAATTCAATGGCTTGATTGCCTTCAGAGGCCACTTCGGGAAACTGTTGATGAAACATTCCAGCAAAACTCTCCGCGCCGGACTCCGCTACCGCGGGGATTTCCTGCACGTCAAGTGTCAGCGAACGTAAATCGGTAAGCATTATATGCATTTTGTCATCCAGTCTGTTCCTGTTACTCAATAACCTTCAAGCTACTGAACAGAGGGAATGCATCATGCGTGCCAGTTTTTCAAGTTAATTTTATCGACGCTTATTGTTACGCTGGGAGAATTCGTCGAGAGCGCGCTGTTCCCTGCGCTCCTGTTCGACAAACTCCTGTTTTTGCAGCTTTTCCACTACCTTGTGAATTACCTTTGCATCGATACGGGTCGCATTCCACGCCTCTCGTTTCTGTTCCAGTTCACGTTGACGCATCGCGACTACTTCCATCTGCCGCTCAATGGTTTGATCGAGTTGCTGCATGAAACGGTTGAACTCCTGCAGTTGGAGCGGACTAAATACCCCGATGTCGCCTTTTTTCTTTTGCAGGTACTCGAGTTTATAATCCTCCAGCTGGGTTTGCCGAAGCTGTTCGATCTCGAGCAAACCCCGGCTCTGCGCAACTTGTTGCAACGCCTGTTGCTCCTTTTTATCGGTATGCTGGACGACTGGCCGCAGGCGCCTGGTACGAGTCATCTACTGTCCAGCCTTAGCGGTGTTCAGTTGCTGCTCTACCAACGCGTCAACCGCCTGTGCCTGCCCTTGCTCAGCGGCGTCGTTCAAGACCGCGGCCAGCTGGGTTCGACTGGCGTCGAAGCCGACCGCCTGGTCCATGTCCTGCGTAATGAAGTCGACCATTTGCGGGTGCATACGAATAGCGCGGTCGATGTTAGGGTCAGCCCCTGGCTGATAAGCGCCAACGCTGATCAGGTCCCGGTTCTGCTGGTAAAGGCTATAGAGTCGTTTAAAATTCTGCGTCCAGCTCATATGTTCGGATGTCGTTATCTGAGGCGTCAGTCGGCTGATCGAGGATTCGATGTCTATGGCTGGGTAAATACCGGTTTCGGCCAACTCGCGCGACAATACAATGTGCCCGTCCAGTATCGCGCGGGCCGCGTCCGCAATCGGGTCTGCGTGATCATCGCCTTCCACCAGGACCGTGTAGAACGCGGTAATCGAGCCGGCATTGTGAGCGCCGTTACCGGCCCGCTCCACCAGCTGTGGCAGACGCGCGAAAACCGATGGCGGATAACCCTTGGTCGCCGGGGGCTCGCCAATGGCGAGTGCAATTTCACGCTGCGCCTGGGCGAACCGGGTGAGTGAATCCATTAGCAACAATACGTTTTTACCCTGATCACGAAAATACTCGGCGATGCTGGTAGCCTGCATCGCGCCATGGATACGCATCAGTGGCGAAGCGTCCGCCGGTGCGGCAACCACAACGGCCTTGCGCAATCCCTGCTCACCCAGGATTTCCTGTACGAATTCCTTTACCTCGCGGCCACGCTCCCCGATCAAACCGACCACGACAATATCGGCCTCCGTGTAACGAGTCATCATCCCCAGCAGCACCGACTTGCCCACTCCGCTACCCGCAAATAAACCCATGCGCTGACCCCGTCCAATCGGGCAGAGAGCATTTATCGCACGCACACCAACATCGAGCTCCTCATGAATCGGCGTGCGCAGAAGCGGATTTATCTCCTTACCCTGTAGCGGAATTTTATGCCTGGCGCGCAACGGTCCCTTCTCGTCCAGTGGTCGGCCACGCCCATCGATGACGCGGCCTAACAGTTCCGGTCCAACGACAACATCAGAACTATGCTGGGTCGGAATTACGCGTGCGTTCGGCACCAGTCCGCGTACCTCGGAGGTCGGCATCAGGTAAAGGCTATCGCCGGAAAACCCGACCACTTCGGTTTCTACTCTCGCGCCAGCGGAATTGACCACATCACAACGCGCGCCGATCGGCGCCTGGCAGCCCACCGCTTCGAGAGTCAAACCGACCATGCGCGTTAACACGCCTTCGACCACCGGCCTGGCATGATGTTTCGCCTCGCTACCGACCCGGGCGAGTGAAGTCATCCAGCCCTGCGTCGACTTTTCAATTAGCGGATCCTGCATCAGTCCTGCTCCCTCTCGCCACCCAGCACCGAGGCAGCGAGTGCGGATAACCGGTTCTCGAGAGTCGCGTTGATAGTTGACGGTGGCGCGCTGACTTCGCATCCACCACGCGTAATCATCGGATCTTCGATCAAATTCCAGCTATGTTCCTCGTTGCCGGACTCCATCGACAATGCATTGCGCACCAGCCTGGCATCCTCGGGATGCAGCTTGATCGAAATATTGCGTGTATTACCAGGCAGCAATTGCACCGAATCACGGATAAGACCGATGATTTCGCCCGGCTCGAGCTTGAGCTCGCGCCGCACCAACTGTTGCGCCAGGGTGACCGCGAGCTGGGTTAACTGGTGTTCGATATCTTCGTTGAGCGCCTGCAGGGGATGCTCGAAAAACTCGATCAGCTGCAACAATCGCTGCTGCAACTCCTGCGCCTGTTGCTGCGCACGCAGCAATCCCTGCTGGAAACCCTCTTCCTCGGCCTGCGCTCTCCACTGATCGATATCTTTGGCAGTCGGTATCGAGGCTTCGTTTTCCTCGCGATAACTAATCACCCGACTGGGATCGGATTCCATCACCGGCGCGCGCCATTTTTCGACCTCTTTCTTAGCCATCATTGCAGATTTGCTCACTTGCTTTTTTTATTGGTTCAAGCCGGTAGATGTCGGCTTAGACCATTTCCTCGCCACCTCCGGAGAGCACAATCTCCCCGGATTCTTCGAGCTTGCGCGCGACATCGAGAATTTCCTTTTGTGCCGCTTCGACTTCGCTGAGTTTGACCGGACCCTTGGCCTCCATATCTTCAACCAGCATGTCTGCAGCGCGCGAAGACATGTTCTTGAGGAACTTCTGCTTCATTTCATCGTCGACACCCTTCAGCGCCAATGACAACAGGTCGGTAGATACTTCACGCATCATGGTCTGAATGCCACGGTCATCGACATCGCGAAGGTTCTCGAAAACGAACATCATGTCTTCGATCTGAGCGGCGAGTTCTTCGTTTTCGGTACGCACCTGTTCCATTAGCTTGCTTTCTATCGGCGTATCGAGGAAGTTCAGAATACTGGCCGCGGTTCGCTGACCGCCCACCATCGACGACTTGACGTTCTCGTTATCGGTAAAATAACGCTCCATAATCGAGTCGAGTTCCTTGATTGCAGCCGACTGAACGCCTTCCAGCGTGGCAATCCGCATCAGTATTCCGGCACGTGTATTTTCCGGCAAGCATGTAAGCACCTGCGCAGCACTGTCCGGTTCAAGATATGACAGTACGATGGCGATAATCTGCGGGTGTTCGAGGCGAATGATTTCGGCTATTGACTTGGGATCCATCCATTTCATGGATTCCAGCCCGTTGCTGCCGCTACCCATCAGGATTCGATCAATGACGTTGCCGGCCTTGTCACCCAGGGCCTTTTCCAGCATGCCCCGGATATAGGAATCATTACCGATTCCGAGGGCAGTCTGGGACTCGAGGACATCGAAAAAATCGTCGATCACGTGTTCAACCGTCGGTCGTGATATGTCATTCATGGTCGCCATTGTCGAGCCGACCAACTGGACCTCCTTGGGGCTCATGTGCTGCAGAATCTCGGCGGCGATATCTTCACCCAGGGTCAGTAGTAATACCCCCGCTTTTTCCGGACCCCCGACCGAGGTGGGTGCATTATCCTGTTGATCTTCAGCCATTATTCGTCACTCACCCAGTGTTTCATTACGTTTGCCACCCGCGCCGGATCATCCATCACCATCGAACGCGCCATATCTACTTTCTGTTCATAGGTGGCATCCTTGCGCCGCACCATCGCCGCCGGGTTGTTGGGGTCATCGGCAAGATTGGGAATACCGGCATACTGTTGCTGTCCCGGCATATGTTGCTGCATCGGCATCGGCGCGCCCAGGGTTTGCACTCCGTTAGCGCCGGCATCTCCGCCACCGCCACTGCTCCCGGCATCGTTATTCTTTAATGGCAACGAGCGCAGCGCCGGACGCACAAAGATAAAGTACACCGCAATCAAACCCAGCGCACCGAGCACCTGCTTGATCAAGTTAACGATCCAGGCTTCGTTGAGCAGGCTTTGCCATGCAGGTATAACTTCTGCTGCAGGCTCTTCAATATCCAGGAATGAAGTGCTGATAATACTCACCGAGTCACCCCGATTTTCATCGAAGCCGATCGTTTCCTTGACCAATTTGTCAAAACTCGCGATTTCTTCAGCGCTGTAGGGTTCCTTGGTGACACTGCCATCATCCGCTGTCACCTGCTTGTCGTCGATAATTACCGCTACCGACAGACGCTGCACGCTACCAACCGGGTTACTGGTATGGCTGATGACGCGATCGACTTCAAAGTTACGCGTTGACGAGCGGTTCTGGTTAGGCTGGTATTCTTCGGTGCCGATAGTCTCATCGCCAGTTTCCACCTCCGGGGCAGCTCCGCCGTCGAGTCGCCCTGTTCCGGGTGGCTGGTTGGTGAGCGCTCCGGGAACCCCCAACGCCTGCGCAAAGCCGCCGATCGCTTCTTCACTGAATTGCTCACTGCGGACGACGCTGCGTTCCGGATCGTAGGCTTCGCGTGTCGATTCGACCGCGGAAAAATCAAGTTGCGCCGCTACCTGCGCATTTACCTTGCCCTCGCCGACAATGGGTTGCAGCAAATTGATGATGCGATCGACGAAGTTGTCTTCGAGTTTACGCGTGTAGTCGAACTGCTTGCTCGTCAATGACATGCCTTCGTCTTTTTCATCGCTCAACAGGCGACCGAACTGATCGACGACCTTGACCTCCGAACTCTCCATCATCGGTATACTCGAAGCTATCATTTGCACGACGGCCTCTACCTGCCCCGGATTCAATACCCGCCCGGGATGCAGCTTGACCACTACCGAGGCACTGGGTTTGGTGCGGTTACGGATAAAAATCGACTGTTCGGGTATCGCCAGGTGAATGCGGGCCTTGTCGACCGCGCGAATCGACTCCACCGATCGCACCAGTTCAGCTTCGAGCGCATGGTTATAACGCGCGTTCTCGATAAACTGGCTGGTGCCAAGACCCTGCTCCTGATGCAGCATTTCGAAGCCCTTGGCAGTCCCATCGGCCAGGCCCTGTGAAGCCAGCAACAGTCGGGCTTCGGACAGGCGGGTCTGATCAACCAGCAAGGTGCCGCTGGTGGCGTCGAGTTTGTAATCGATATCCCGTGACGTCAATGCATCGGCAACCTGCGCCGCATCCTTGCCGGACATATTGCTGTATAGCGGTGAATAGTTCGGTTCGGCGGTCCACAACACGACTACCATGCCAATCGCGACCGCGGCAGCGAGCCCGATCAGCTTGCCGAAATGGCGTACCGCGCGCGACTGGGCGACCGCATCGATAGGATTTATCTGGCGCGGTGCAACGGCGACCGCCCCCTGTCCGTCCGGACCGGTCATCATTTGTTGATTTGCGGTTGCTTCAGCCATCAGTTTACACCGGCATGTTCATGACATCCTGATACGCGGTCAGGAGTTTGTTACGTACCTGGGTCAGGGCTTCGAAAGAGACGCGGGATTTCTGTGCCGCAATCATGACTTCGGCAAGATCAACGTTCTCACCCGCCTCAAATGCCCTGGCCAGCGAAGTAGCCTGCATTCCGGTCTCATTTACCTCGTTGATAGCCTGTTGCATCAGGTCACCGAAACTCGGACTCTGTTCAGGCTTTATCTCGGGCTGCATCGTCTCGCCCCTGGCCAATGATTCGAGTGCCTGCATCTGGTTCAATAAATGGTTCTGTGTGTTACTGATCATGAAATTTCCTACCGGTCGCTTTCTTGACGAAGTTGGCCCTGATTTATGTATCAGGGACAAAAGTGTTAATTTTTTGACATATTGTCGTTTTAAACCACCCTTCTCGGGTCTTACTGACTAGTGAGCAACAATCGCGCCAACTTCTCCGGATCCATCAACAACCTGCCGGGGTTAATGACCCCGGAGATGCCGGGTCCGCAGGTTGTCATTTGTTCCAGAGCCATGTTAATCCGGGACAGGGGCGCCGATTTCACGCAGCCTGGCTAACTTGTAACGCAGCGTGCGGGGACTAATGCCGAGTTTTTCCGCCGTCTTCTTGCGGCTACCCTTGAAACTGCGCAGGGTTTCGAGAATGACCTCCGCTTCACGATCGCGCAGGTCCGAATGCAGCTTACCGTTATCCTCCGGCAGGGGTTCTGCCGAAACCTGTTCGATACTGGTTTCCAGCATGATGTCCTGTGGCTGGATTTCCCTGCCCTGCTTGAGTATCAGTGCACGCTGGATCACGTTATCAAGCTCGCGCACGTTTCCCGGCCAGTTGTGCTGTTGCAGCACAGCGCAGGCCGCATCGGAAAGCTGGATAGAATCACCTGCGGCACGACTGTACTGAGCAAGAATCTTACGTGCCACCGGCACGATATCGTCGCTGCGATCGCGTAGCGCGGGAATCGTTATTGGAAATACATTGAGACGATAGAACAGATCTTCGCGGAATCGTTTGTCGCGTACCTCCTCGCGCAGATCCCGGTTGGTGGTTGCGATTATGCGCACATCCAGCTCGATAATCGAGGTTCCGCCAAGTCGCTCTACTTCCTTTTCCTGCAATACGCGAAGGATCTTCGCCTGCAACGCGAGATTCATCTCGGTAATCTCGTCGAGCAGCAGGGTGCCACCCTGGGCCTGTTCAAACTTGCCCATAGTCGCTTTATGCGCGCCGGTAAACGCGCCCTTTTCGTAGCCGAACAGAACCGCTTCAAGCATATTCTCGGGAATCGCGGCGCAGTTGATGGCAACAAAGGGCTGCTCACTACGCACTGATTGCTGATGGATGAATCTCGAGTAAACCTCCTTGCCTACCCCGCTCTCACCATTGAGCAAAACCGTTGCATCGGCTTGCGCTACACGTTTCGCCAGTACCACGGTCTCCTGGCTCGCGGCATCGACGGCGACCAGGCTTTCATCCGTCAGTTCCGGATTGCGGATCTGTTTGCGTACCGTATCCACCAGATTTGTGACCTCGAAAGGCTTAACCAGGTAATCCGCCGCACCGGCCTGAATGGCATCCACCGCCTGCGGTATCGAGCCATAGGCGGTCATCAGGATTACCGGTACATCGATCTGGTTTTTGCGGATCGTGGACAGCAGCTCGTAACCATTTCCCGGACTCATCTGCACGTCGCTGAGCACCAGTGAGGCGGAATGACTTGCCAGGAAATTCTCGGCAGCGCGGCCATTCTCAACCTCGTGGAAACTTATTTGATTGAGCTGTAACGTATCGCAAATCGCTTCACGCAGATCAGCATCCTCTTCTACTACCAGTACATCAATCATGATTTAACTCCCTAAACTTATAATTCAATTTTTTCAGGCCTTGCTGATTTGAGTTTTCATTGCCTGTCGGCAAGGCAGGAAAATTCGAAACCGACAGCCTCTACCGGGGCGCGAATACACCGCGATTCGACCCTGATGGGACTCGACGACTGCCTTGACTACCGCGAGTCCAAGCCCGGTACCGTCGGTCTTGGTACTGAAAAACGGATCAAAAATGTGTGACCGGGTTTCACGATCCATACCGCAACCGTTATCCTTTAGAGAAATCGACAACAATCCGTTTTTTGTCAACGCAACACGAATTTCGATACGCGGTTCACGGGCGCAGGCCTGCAAGGCATTCATACATAAGTTGGCCAGCGCTCCGAGCAGTGCGTCCTGGTTACCCTGCAATTCCACGGAACTGTCCTGCCCCTCGATATGCAAAGTCGCCTCGCGTTGCTGCAACTGCGGCATGAGTTGCTCGTTGAGCTCATTACACAGATCGGTTACCGAGAAACGGGTAGTAACAAACTGCCCCCCGTGGGCAAAAACCAGCATATCGTTGATCAATTTTTCGATATGACGGTTACGCGCCAGCGCTTTCCGGCAAAAAGTCTGCCTGGTCTCCTGATCGAGTACGCCATCGGCACACTGCGACAGGTAGAGCATCGATGAAGCCAGCAGGGTTCTGATCTGGTGCGCGAGACTCGCCATCATTTTGCCCATAGTCACCAGGTGCAGGTTTTGCTGCGCCGTACGCTGTAACTCGCGGGTCTGCGTAACATCACTCAGCAACAGTACCTGGCCCGGCGCGTAACCCAGCGGGCGCGTCGAGATGCTGAACTGCCGGCCATCGGCTGTTTTTAGTTCACCCTGATCGAGTTCGGGCAAAAATACCCTTTGGACGATATCACGCCATGCCTGCTGCTTAACGGGGGTTCCCAGCAGCAGGCGTGCGCTTTCATTGGCTTCAGCAACCTTGCCATGCCGGTCCAGCACCACGACACCGCCCGGGATTGCGTCAAGCAGGCGCGGATTCGCGTCGCAGCTGTCCAACGCCTCGGAGGGATTGAGTCGACTGACATTCTGATTGATTTGATCGACGCTGGCGTTCAGGCTGGCTGACAGGCGGTTGAACTGCTCGAATGCATGTTGCAGATTCTGCAACTCTGGTTGATCGCTATGCGGTTTCTGGCTTTCCATCCCGTAAAGGGCGCACAAGCCAAACCAGTTACAATAATTTATTAAATATCAACAAGTTATATTTAATTTAATTTAATTCTGCCATAAATATGACGCTATTCGACGCGTTCGATTTCGTATTTACGCATTTTTTCGACGAGCGTGGTGCGCCTCATATTCAACATGGTTGCTGCTCTTGCGACGACATTGTTGGTTTTTGCCAGGGCCTGTTCAATGAGTGAAATCTCGATATCGGTGAGATGCTTTTTCATGTCGATTCCGTTACTGGGCAACTGGTCGATATAGGCTGCCGACAGGGACGTCTCCGGCTCGTCCGCCGCTGTGTCAGACGCTTCGAGGAATCCTTCGCTTTGATATTTCTCCGGTAAGTCCTTGGAATCGACCACGCCGTGCGGGAACAGGATTGCGAGCCGCTCGATCAGATTCGCAAGTTCACGCACGTTACCGGGCCAATGATACTCCTGTAACATTGCGATCGCTTTCTTGCTGAGTCGTACCGAACCACGATTTTCACGCTCGATACGTGAAATCATTTCATGAATCAACAGCGGAATATCAGATTTACGTTCGCGTAGCGGTGACACTTCGATGGGGAAAACATTGAGACGATAAAAAAGGTCCTCGAGGAATTTACCTTCCGCAATCAAATCTTCCAGACCACGGTGGGTAGCGGCAATCACACGCACGTCCGTTTTAATTGTCTTGTTGCTACCTACCTTTTCATAACAGCGTTCCTGCAGCACGCGCAGCAGCTTGACCTGCATGGGTAATGGCATATCACCGATTTCGTCGAGAAAGATAACGCCGCCTTCGGCAAGTTCGAAGCGCCCCTGGCGGGCACTGATCGCTCCGGTAAACGCACCTTTCTCGTGACCGAATAGTTCGCTTTCAAGCAACTCAGCCGGGATGGCCCCACAGTTAATTGGCACAAACGGCTTTTTACTGCGCGACGACTGTGCATGGATATTGCGCGCGATAACTTCCTTGCCGGTTCCCGAGTCTCCCAGGATCAATACTGACGCGTTGGTATCGGAAACCTGGTCGATCATCAGATTAATGCGTGCGATCGCACTACTGTTACCGATCAATGGCTGGCATTCGCGGTTTTGCATGCGGCGCTCACGTTTATTGTGCTTGCGTGCCTGATCGAGGACCTGTGACAGGGAATAGTAATCGGATTGAAAGCAGAGACCGGAAATAAAAGGCATCTGCACGACGATTTCGAGAGAGCTCAATTCGGATTTATCGGCCAGTAAAATTACCGGGTACTGGCATTTGTCTTCTTTGTTACGCTCGAGGAAATACCTGGAGATATCGTCTCCACCCGTGCTGAAAATGGCGAGATAACCGAATAATTCACGGCGCGGAATATCGGGCAATTGTTCGGGAGTTATGAGTTTGGCTTCGACCTTGATGAAGCCGAGTACGGCGAGGAAAGAATGCCCCCTTGTGTGATTGGAGTCGACAACAAGTACTTCGTTGCTACCCTGACCCCCGCTATATTCCATCATTTTCAGTCACTCCCGCTTCTGAGTTAATTGCCAGCCAGTAATTTGACGGCCTCGGAAATTAACCTAGATTTTAGTCTAAACCGACAATATTTCGGCGGTGAAAAGTGACTTTAATACATTAAATATTTTAATCGATTCTTGTCGATTTTATTTGGGGACCGAGTCGTTGCTCAGGTATGCCTGCGAGGCTTTAGACGCTGTTCTAAGGCGATTCTGCTGCACAATCACCGACTGCTTGAATAGTTCCAGTTTGTCAACAACCTGCTGATTCAAGCTCTGTAAATGTTGTGCCCTAATTAAATCGATCTGCTCAATAGACACCGCAAACGCTTGTTCTATAAGTGTTTTTCTTTGCAGCTCGAGTTCGCCAACACGGTCGAACTCACCGCTGTCTAGCAACTCGAGAATTTCGTCAGTCAGGCCGATCGCAACGTTCAGGGCTTGCTTCTTGTCCATATTTACGGGGTATCAGTTTACGCGCCGGCGGACCGGGCATACTCAGGAATCTGCTCCCAGGCTGACTTAATCTGGAACAAGAGGTCGCTGGTTTCATTGAGCTTGGCTATATCGTCGCTGATGTTGGCCTGGGTCAGAGTAATAACCATGTACTCATACAGGGAGGACAGGTTGTGCGAAAGGTCACCTTCGTGTGAATGGTCGAGGCAACCATCCAGACCACCGATTATCGAAATTGCCTTGCCGATACATTCGCCTTTCTGTTTCACCGTACCGTGCTGGATTGCCCCCTTGGCCTGGGCGATTCGCTCTATGGCACCATTCATGAGGCGCAGGATCAGTTCATGAGGATCCGCGTATTCGATCGAACTGTTATCTGCTGACTGGTACTGGTCGACGGCATTGAGTGCTAGGTTGGTCATTGGCTCTATCTCCATGGCTTCTAGTCCAGGTTATCGTCTCGTACCCGATTTTCTTTAACCGGAAATCGATATTAGTCATTATTATTTATCGAATTAGGCTTGGGCAGGTTTGCCAGCTGCTGGGTCAGGAAATTACTGGTCTGATTGAACTGGGCGACCAGGGCGTCGAGCGCTGAAAACTGTCGTATCAAGCGTGCTTCGAGGCTTGCGATTCTGTCGTCCAGCTTAATTCGTTCATCCGCTATATCGTCAAGGCTTTCATTGATACTTTCCTCGCGCGAGGCAATAAAGCCGTCGGATTCGAGAAAATTATCCAGCAGATTATCTAGCATTTTTGCCAGTCCATTGGATACCGTCACGGTCCCTCGATTACCGATCGAGCCTGACGGGACCTCTAGTGACAGGCCCTGACTATCGCCCGACAGGCTTGTTAGAATCAGCCCCTGAGCTGTCGCCGGCTGACCGTTTATGGTACCTGCCAGGTCGGTACCGTCGATTCCGTTGCCAACCGCGAGGCCGAATCGATTAAAGGTCTGGGGATCCACCGCGGTAATTTCAACCGACGAACCCAGACCGCTGCTGTTCGACGTGATTACGAAACGGTCGCCCGGGGCGTCATAATTCACCGAGACCGATATACCATTGGTTATCAGCGTGCTCGCGGCATTGATCTGCGTTTCGATCTCCATGGCCAGCGCGGCCTCGTCAGGATAGACGGAATTGGTCAGGGTAATCTCTCCGGTCGATACTCCATCAACCGTCAAGGTCATATTGTCATTATTACTCTGCACAGTGAGGCTGGTCACAGAACCGGTCCCAGTCAAAACACCCTTTGACAATATCGAAGTCACATTGACCCCGTATTCTCCCGGAATGGTATCAGCAGTTGTAGAAAGATATCGCACACCCGGATCCGTAGTTCGCCCCTGCAGGCTGAACAGCGCCTCGACTTCGGACGCATAGTCGTTCAGGGCATCATTGAGCTTGCTGCCATCGACGTTGAGGCTGCCCCCGGAATTGGTCGTGATGCCGATATCGACCAGCGATCTGATTTTACCCGTCAGTCCGGAAACGCTGCCGAAGATAATACCGCGAATCTGGCTCTGGATACTGCGCACGGTAAAATCGCCATTCAAAGCACTGCCGGTGCCGGTCTCAGGATCATAGGCGGTGAGGGTTTTAATATTCTCGTTCAGCTCGTTATAAGCCTCGACAAAACCAGTGATTGAAGCTTTTACTTCGGTACGACTTTCCTTGACATCGATACTGACGAAATTATCGATGTCCGCTTTCAACAAGTCGAGCGTAACGCCATTAATCGCACCGGTCACCGTGTTGGTATCACGAGTGATATCAAGCCGGTTGATCGACAATGCAGCATCCTGCGCGCCAACCGTTTGCAACATACTGCTTTGCGCGGAGGCGTTAAATGCCAGTTGCGATAATCCCAGGTTATCGTTGTCATTGCCGTCGCCATCTGCGGTCGCGGTTATTTCCATGCTGTTGGCCGCACCCGTGTCCTGTGAATTCAGTAACAGGCGATAGCCATTGCCGTCATTGACAATCGATGCCTGCATTGCATAGTCATTTTCATTGATGTAATCACGCAACCCGGACAGGGTGGTATTGCCGTTGGCAGCGCTGACGACAATGGTTTCCGCAGCCCTGGCCAGGTCCGGGCTGAACGAATAGGATGGGTCTGTCGTGGTAGTACCATACTGAATTGTCAGGGTACCGCTGCCGACGGTGTCATTAACGCTGGCAAATGCCGTGGCGGCACTACTCGCCAGCGACTGCGCCTTGGCCAGCGCGCTTACCTCGACCGAGTAACTGCCGACATCGGCAAAGTTTTCTACCGATGCCAAAAAAACCGCGCTATCGGACAGCGACATCTCCTTCGCGTCAAACGCGGTGGAGGACTGCAGCCCGCTCAGGCTCGATTGAAATTGCGCCAGCGAACTGCGCAGTAAACCAAAGGCTGACAGTTCGGTGGTATTGTTTTGTTCTTTAAGGTTTAGACGGTTTTCGGTCGGCGCCCGCTCGGCTTCGAGCAGACCCGTAACCAGGGAGCCCAGATCCAGTCCTGATCCGACGCCGAGTGAGCTGATTGTCGCCATAACATTCTTCCTGATACCGACTTTATTCTGTTTACGAACAGATCCGGGGAACTGGACGCTTAATCAAAAACGAGAAGGGGTAGCATTAACTAACCCCTTCTCAAACATGCATTACAATTAACGAGCAAGAAACAGACCAGTTTTATCAGGTCCTGTCTGAAAATATTAATCCCTGGCCTATTTCGCCTGCATTAACCGCATCTTTCTGTAAGTCACGAAGTTGGAGTGCTATTGCCAGTGCTTCCTCGGACGGGATCTGTCGAATCAGCTCACCACTACCCGAGTCGACGACCCGGATTATGGTCTGACCGCTGTCTTCATCCACGTTGAATGACAAATCACGCTGAACACTCTGCACGATTTCATTAATGCTGCTGACCGCTTCATTGATCTCGGCCAAATCGGCAGCCCGGGCAGGCAGTTCCTTGCCTGTGGATGGCAAAGCTTCGCCACCTTGTCCTGGCAATGTGGCTACGTCAGTCTTCGCGACCTGTCGTGAGTTTTTCGCAGCGCTGCTCAGTGCCCTGATCGACGCTATGCTTGAAATCTCGTTAGCCATATTAATTCTCCGCTTGAGAAGAGAAGACTGGCATCGACGATGCCAGCCTCTCATCTACCTGTTACTGAAGTAACGCCAGAACATTCTGCGGCTGGGCATTCGCCTGTGACAGGACCGATATACCGGCCTGCTGCAGGATCTGCGCACGCGTCAGGTTGGCAGTTTCAGCCGCGAAGTCCGCGTCACGAATCCGTGAACGGGCAGCCGACAGGTTTTCGGGGGTCACACTCAGGTTCGAAATGGTAGATTCGAAACGACTCTGTACCGCACCCAGTTCCGCCCGCAGACCACTTACCTCTTGCAGAGCAAAATCAAGCGTCAGCAGGGCGTCATTCGCGGTTGCACCGGTCAGGACATCGACGTTATTCAAGATGGCGCGGCTAGCTACCGACTGATTGGCACCAGGGCCGCCTTCGGTAATGCCGAAAGCATTGGTAACTGCAGCAGTTCCACCAATGAGAATGGAGGCATCAGCGGTACCGTCACCAACGTCGGTCGAAAGCACAACACCGGCCTGGTATGTAGTATCAATAGCCGCTCCTCCAAGTAATGTCGAGGTAGTTGCTAAAGCAACATCCGCAGCATTGCTACTGGAAAAAGTGACATTTGTACCGTCATCAGTTGCTGTAACACCTGTCTGACCGGATACCGCATTAATAGATGCTGTCAAACTAGCAATACCATCACCTAGGGTATACGCAATATCAACACCGTTTATAGTCAATGTATCGGTAACATTAGCGAATGCAAGAGTCTGATCAAGAGTAGATGCCTTTTGCGCCTGGACACCCGAATCTACGGCTACAGCGTTGACGGCGACAACCAGGTCATCTACATCAGCACTTTGACCGGCTCCGATGATACCTGTCACATCAACATCAGTACCATTAATGGTCAAAGTACCAGCAGCGGCGGTAAGCGCCGCGGAACTGACGGTCACACCAGTCGCGAGATCCGCACCCAGTTTAGACCCGCGTGAATCGACACCATCGACTGAAATAGTCTAGCCCTGGTTGGCACCGACCTGAAAGGTCAGATTGGCGAGTGAACCATCGAGTATATTCTGGCCGTTGAACTGTGTCGTGTTGGCAATACGGTTGACTTCCGCAATCAACTGGCCGACTTCGTTATTCAGCGCCTGACGGTCTGAAGACGAGTTGGTATCGTTGATTGACTGCACCGCCAGTTCTCGAATACGCTGCAGGGCATCACCCGTGGTACTCAATGCACCTTCCGCGGTTTGTGCGAAGGATACGCCATCGTTGGCATTTCTGATCGCCTGGTTCAAACCACGAATCTGTGTCGTAAATCGTTCTGAAATGGCAAGACCCGCAGCATCGTCTTTGGCGCTGTTGATGCGTAGACCGCTCGACAAACGCTGCAATGAAGTCGCCAGGCTGCTCTGAGAAGTATTGAGATTTCTCTGCGCCGTCAGCGACGGTATATTGGTGTTGATAATTTGAGGCATTATTCTCTCCTAAATACACGCTTCAACGAGCGCCGAATTTAATTTACCGGGAATCCAGAAACCGTCTGAATTTCCCGCTCGGGGACTTTAGCGGCCGGCAGAGAATAAACTTTAGGAAAATATTTACTACTTGAGGAAATTGAACAGCGAGGAACTGGTAATGCGCGCGAATACTGCCTGCGCGGCATCGAGGGTTGTCTGCTCCAGGGTCAACTGGCTGATGGCTTGCGCAAGGTCAGTATCACGCAGGGTACTCAGCGTGGAACGGGTCTGCAGTATCTGCGCATCGTTGTCATCGCGCTGGCTGTCGAGCGTATTCAGCCGACCGCCAATTTGAGTGCGCGCATTAAGCGAAGCCTCAAATGCGGCGTCGAGATCAGCCAGCGACTGCCCGATGTTAGCGTTTCTGACGGTGTCGTTCGGATTTGTTTTCAGAGTTTCCGACAAGTTGGCGACGATCGAAAAGACATCCTCGAACTGACCGGCACTGATGGTAAACACGTCACCCGCGGCGGGCGCACCGGTAATCGAGGTTCTGATGCCCTGGAAGTTGATATTCTGGCTATCGGTATAGGTTGCGCCGGTAACGATGTTGGCTCCAGCACCTACATCGAACACATCGTACACTCCGGGCGCGGTAAAGCGGATCTCGTAGTCGCCGGCGACATAGGCAGACATATCTACTACGCTGGCAGGAGCTATGACGCCGGTGCCGGTATTGGCGGCAGTCGTCAGTTCCCTAAGCGCGGTGGCGGAAGGAATTTCCATGAAAATTGCCTGCCCCGGGATATCGACCTCCAGCTGCCGGACCTCGCTGATCTGAATAGCCCTGACGCCGGAGTCACCATTGAAGTTGACAGTGTCCCTCGAACCGGTGGTCGACCTGGTAAAAGGGGCACTGTTATTCTGGTAGCCGGCAAACAGGTAGTCGCCGTTGGCATCGACAGTATTCGCCAACGACAATAACTCGTTGAGTCGCTCGTCAATCTCCACCGCGATGGCATTGCGCGATACCGCATCCAGGGGGCATTATTCGCCTGTACCGCCAGCTCTCGCACACGGTTTAACAGGTTGTCATAACTGGACAGGACTGCATCCTGCTGTTGCAGACGCTGTTCGGCCAGGTTGATATTGGACTGGTACTGCAAGTTAAGCGACACGCTTTGTTCGAGCTCGAGTACCTTTGCTGACGCTACCGGGTCGTCGGATGGCTTACTCAGGCGCACGCCGGTCGAAATCTGCTCCTGCAGCTTCGCCAGCTTCTGCTGTTGCTGCTGAAAAGCTTCTACCCCCTGGGTATAGATCTGTCGGGTCGAAATTCTCATGACTACCTTACGCTATCCAGCAAAGTTTCAAATATGGTCTGCGCCGTACTGATAAGGCGGGCGGACGCTTCGTAGGCCTGTTGATAACGAACCAGGTCAGCTGCTTCTTCGTCCAGATTGACCGAAGCTTTAGAAGATTTACGGTCAATCGCCTGCATAAGCATCGATTCCTGCGTATCGCGTTCCAGGTTCACAGCCATTGCCTGGGAGCCGACAAAACCCAGCAGGGAGCCATAATCTTCCTGGTAACTGGCGATGCCACCATCGAAAATTCCGGCATTTTGCAGGTTGGCGAGATTAAGCGCATTACGATTATCCCCCGTTCCACCCAGGTTGGCTTCAACGGTGAATACATCGCCTGGCTGCGGCGTTCCATTCAAGCTGACCTGCCAGCCATTGGCATCGATGACCATGTTGTTGCTGTAGGGAATTGCAGCACCGGCGACATAGCCTACCCCGCCCACGACAACGTCGACATCGGCACGTAGTGTGGTCGCGGGATTATCGAAGGTCAGCGTCGCGGTATTGAGCAGGTTAACGTCGGTGACATCGGTAACGATGCCGGCGCTGATGTCGACGTCGCCAAGATTATTCAACGAGGCACTGCTGCGAACAGGTAGCGCTGCGGCAACCGTGGCCGGGTCGGTCGTTATTACCTGCAGGCTATCGGACCCTGCCAGCGTTGGCTTGATGGTGAATCGATCACCGGCGACTGCCGTGGCGCCATCGATGGTCAGGGTCAAGCCTTCGAAAACCAGTGTGGCCGGTGCACCGCTGGCACCGCTGCCACTGTCGGAGGTCAGTGTCCAGTTAGCACCATCGAAAGATAATTGGTAATCATCGGTGGTGACGGCGGTGATATCGCTGATCACGGTTGATACGGTGGGCGTGCCGGTATTCGAGGCATAGGCGATTGACTGCGGGGCACTGTAACTGAAGAAGTCCTGTCCAAGATTACCGTTAAGGTCGATGCCGTCACGCATCTGCGCATTGAATGTTTCAGCAATGCCGATGGCGGTACGCCCTAGCGCATTACGGGTTGGGTCGAGAACATTATCCCGAAAACCGAGTAAACCGCCGAGTTCACCACCGGACAGGTTGTCACTGATGTCATAAACCGTAATCAGGCCGTTGTAAGCAATCACGTCCCGTGAGGGATCGCTTACATCGGGCTGCGTGCTTAGCGTAAAGGCCTCGACACCATTAAGCACGGTCTGACCGTTACCAATGAAGATCGACAGGTTGTTTTCGCGCTCATCGATAACGGTAATGTCGACTTTCTGCGAGAGTTGATCGAGCAGTGAATCACGCCGATCGAGTAAATCGGCTGCCTGCTGGGTAGACACAGCAGATGGTGCTATTTCGTTGAGACTGATGTTGAGGTCACGGATCTGTGTTACCAGTGAATTGATTTCATCGACCGTGTCGCTAATATCGGCCCGCGTATTTCGTGCCAGATCCTCGAAGCGATTGTCGATGCCCTGGAAGCGACTGGCCAGGGTTTGCGCAGTGTTGATCATCGCATAACGTGCCGTACTCGACGCCGGATCATCGGCGACATCCTGCACTGAAGCAAAAAAATCCGCCAGTATCGGGCTAATGCCCCCTTGCGGATCGGCCAGTACATCGTCGATATGCGCCGCAAGCTCGCTGAACCTGTCGGCGCGCGCAAAGGTCGAGGTGGTATCGCGCACTTCCAGGGTAAGAAACTGATCGTATGAGCGCGCAACCGATTCCACGCGGACACCATTGCCATAAAAGCTGCCACCAGAAAACGATGGGTTGTTGGTGTCGAACTCTACCGTCTGGCGGCTGTAACCCGGAGTATTAACGTTAGCGACATTATGGCTGGTAGTGCTGAGCGCGCGCTGGTAGGAAAGTAATCCGCTGACCGCGGTGTTTAGCATATCAGGCATGGTCTGTTACTCCTCGATTCAGGCTGGCCAGCGTACGTTGCAGGGTTTCGCCGTTGAGGATGCCAATGATTTTGTCAGCGTAGTGGGGATCGGTGGCGTAGCCGGCATTGTGAATCTCCCTGATATATGCCTGATCGTCACCGGCATGCTGCAACGCCTGCTGATAACGCGGATTGGTCTTGATGAGTTCAACATAGTCTGCAAGGCTTTGTGCCGGCGTGGCATAAGCACGAAATCTCGATACCTGGTTTTGCAGTATTCCATCCTGATGCTCGAGCGATGCCTTGTGCAGCGATTCGCCCTGCCAGTCGGGCCCGGCCTTGATACCGAACAGGTTATTGCTGCTGCGACCATCGGCAAATTTCATTGTATGCTTGCCCCAGCCGGTTTCCAGGGCCGATTGGGCCAATAGCAATTCGGCGCTGATACCCAGTGATTTCGCGGCGGATTGCGCCTGTGGCAGGATGTCGGCAATAAAATGGTCAGCGCTTTGCCAGCCACTGTTGGCGCGTTCAGTGCGGGTAAGCTCGGCAAAATCATCATCCAGCACCCTACTGACTACCACTGCCGGATTCGGCGCCTCCGCGTGCGCAGCCGTCACCGGTGAAGCGTCATCGACAGGAATTTCCTTATTCGACTGCACGGGAGCGGATTTTAGCGAGGGCTGAACAGGCCCGAGGCCGGTATCGGTTTCGCTCGAAGTCCTGATAAACTCAGCTGCGGCAGCGGGTTCGAGCAGCGCGGTATTTTCGACCTCACCAGCCTCCCGACCGGGCATATGTTGCAGCATCAGCCTGGAGAAACCGAGACGATCCTGTCCGGCAACGGTTTGCGCCAGTTGCTTGTCGTACATGTCCTGGTAAAAGTCCATGTAGGAGCTGTCCTGGCCGGTATCGATTTTCGCTGCCGAGCGCATCGCCGCCAGCATCTGCTGTACAAACAAACCTTCAAACTGCTGTGCAACCGCACTTGCAGCGTCATCAGAATGACCGCGAGCCTGCACCTTCAGATCCTTAAACTTCTGAAAATCAAGGAAAAAATCTGTCTGATTGGAAATAGGCATGATCGCGTCCCGATTAGATCACGATCAAATCGGCGCTGAGTGCCCCGACCTGCTTGAGCGATTCCAGGATCGCCACCAGGTCGCCGGGCGACGCGCCCACCTGGTTGACCGCGCGTACGATCTCACTCAGCGTCACGCCGGTGGGAAAGCGGAACATGCGGTTGTTTTCTTCCGTGACCGCGATATCGGACTGCACGTTTTCAGCCGTCGTGCCAAGACGGCTGAAAGGACCCGGTTGACTGACATCCGTGGTGTTGGTGATGGTAACGATCAAGTTACCGTGCGATACCGCGGCGGCATATACCTTGACATGTTTGCCAATCACCACCGTGCCCGAGCGGGAATTGACGATTACCTTCGCCGGCGCTTCGCCCGGCTGAAATTCAAGATTTTCAATGAAAGACATGAAATCGACCCGCTGTGAAATATCTTTGGGCGCATTAACCGCAACCGTTACACTATCTTTTGCCTGCGCATTGTTGGGTCCGAGAATCTGGTTGATGGTATCCGCAAGGCGCTTGGCGGTGGTAAAATCGGCCCGGTTCAAGTTCAGCGTTATCTTGTCATTGGAAGCAAACGGATTCTCGATTTCACGTTCGATACTGCCACCACCGGGTATCCGTCCCACGCTCGGCACATTGACAGTGACCGACGAACCGTCGGCGCCTTCGACACCAAGACCGCCGACGACCAGGTTACCCTGGGCCATGACATATATGTTGCCATCCACAGCTTTCAGAGGGGTCATCAGTAAACTGCCACCGCGCAGGCTCTTCGAGGTACCCAAAGATGACACCGTGACATCGATGGTCTGGCCTATTTTGCCAAATGGCGGCAGTTCCGCGTGTACCGACACCGCGGCGACATTCTTCACCTTCGGATTGACATCCGGTGGCAGAACAATGCCGTACTTGGAGAGAAAGTTTTTCAAGCTTTGTACCGTAAACGGAGTCTGCGAGGTCTGGTCACCCGAGCCGTCGAGACCTACCACCAGGCCATAACCAACCAGCTGGTTAGCACGCACGCCCTCGATCGAGGTAAGATCCTTGATGCGTTCGGCCCAGGCATTTTCCAGAAACCCGATTGATATCAACAAGATAAATAATTTTAAAAGTTTCATGTCAAACTCCTAGAGCGGGAATATCGGGCTATCGAAAAAGCGCGACAGCCAGCCTTTGGTATTGGATTCGGCAATGGTGCCACCGCCGCCGTAGAAGATCCGCGCGTTCGCCAGTTTGCTCGACACAACGATATTGTCGGTACTGACATCCTGTGGACGCACCAGGCCCGAGATACGAATAAATTCCGATCCCTGGTTGAGTCCGATAATTTTTTCGCCGCGCACCACCAGGTTACCACTCGGCAGGACATCGACCACCGTAACCGCGATCTCACCCTCGAGGCTGTTGCTCTGGGCGCTATCGCCCTTGCCGGAAAACTCACGCTCGGCATCGAACTGGCTGTTCAGCACCAGGTTGCCGTTCACTGTCGGCCCGTCGCTACCAAACAGGACTGAGGCCCCGATCTCGGCTTCATCCTCTTTTTCGGTATTGGTCTCGGCCGATTTGGAGGCATTGGTTGCTTCCAGCAGGGTAACGCTAAGCACATCACCGATGCGAAATGCCTTGTTGTCCTCGAACAGGCGAACCGACCGCCCGGCCTGGAAAATTGAACCATTCGGCTCGGGCTTGAACTCGATAGCATTCAGATCAACCGGGGCATACTGCGGATCTGGCTGCACTACGATTCTAGTCTGCGCGCAACCGGTCGCCAGGCTCAGCAGTAGCAGTATCTGAATTATGCTGTATACAGGCTTCATCGGATCACCTAGACGTTATTGTTGAGGTATTGCAACATGCCGTCGGCGGTTGCAATTACTTTTGAGTTCATTTCGTAGGCACGCTGGGTTTCAATCATACTCACCATTTCCTCGACGATATTCACGTTCGAGGATTCGAGCGAACCCTGGCGCAGGCGACCTAGCCCCGAGTCTCCTGGAGTCCCCTCCTGCGGGGCCCCGCTAGAGGCGGATTCGATATAGAGATTCTCTCCAATAGCCTGCAGGCCCGTGGGATTGATGAAGTTCGACAGATTCAGGTTACCTACTGTAGTAGGCGACGCCTGGTTGGGAAGCTGCACGCTGACTATGCCGTCCGTCGATATTGAAATTGACTGGGTATCATTGGGGAACGTGATTCCAGCCTGCAATTCATAGCCGCTGGCGGTAACCATTTGCCCCTGGTCGGAAACCATGAAGGTGCCGTCACGGGTATATGATTCGGTACCGTCGGGCAACAGTACCGGGAAGAATCCCTTGCCGTCGATAGCGATGTCCAGCGATTTACCGGTATTTTCGATATTGCCCTGGGTATGAATCTTCTCGGTTGCTACAACGCGGGTGCCGGTTCCCAGTAACAGGCCCGAGGGTAAACGCGTATCTTCCGAAGATTGCGATCCAACCTGGCGTACATTTTGATACAAAAGGTCTTCAAATACCGCGCGTGTCTGCTTGAATCCGGTGGTGCTGACGTTGGCGAGGTTGTTAGAAATCACCGAGAGACGCGTTTGCTGCGCGTCCAGTCCGGTTTTGGCAACCCATAGGGCATTAGTCATGATACTTCTCCATCGATTGGTTCTGATGAAGAACTATGCAGTAACCATACCAATCACGCGCATCATCCGCCCGGGCCTGAGAAAACTGTCAGACAGCAGCGCTTTGATTCAGCGAGACGCTGCATACATTTACACGCTGCTTGCGCAAAGCGCGCTTGCCGATGCGTCAAGTCGATCGTGGCGATTTCTCGCTGTGGCTGGTGAAGCTTGTGTCGGACCCGGGTTGTGGCCCGGAACTCGCGGTAACGCGGGTTAGATTGGTTCGAGCGGCGGATCGAGCAGGTTTAACAGGCGTTCCATGTGCTCGATTGCTTCACGGCCGCTATCGGTCAGTTGTCCGCCGTCGGCAGAGGTTATCAAACCCTTGCCAAACATGCGCTCCGCGGCGGCGGTGACTGCCGGATCAGGATTGTCATGCACATCCATCGCTACCGGGCCACCCATACTGAAACGTCGCAGCAGGTTTAATTCATCGATGAGTTCAGGATCAATATGCATTGCCGGCTCCTCCTGTTACGGCCTGGCCATTTCGTCGCCTTCCTTTTCCGGCAACAACAGATCGCTACGGCTGATGCCGAGCTGCAGCGCCGTGGTAGTAGCGACATAAATCGAGGAATAGGTCCCGACCAGTACACCAATAATCAACGCCATGGCAAAAGCGTGGATCACTTCGCCGCCCAGGAAGAACAGTGACAACAATACCAGTAAAGTTGTAAATGACGTCATCAAGGTGCGCGAAATAGTCTGATTCACGGACATGTTGACGACTTCCAGCGAAGTCTTTTTGCGAATCTTGCGAAAATTCTCTCGCACCCGGTCAAACACCACAATGGTATCGTTCAGTGAATAACCGATAACCGCGAGAATTGCGGCCAGCACGCTGAGGTCGAAATCGAGTTGCAGCACCGAGAAAATACCGAGCGTGATCAGCACGTCGTGTACCAGTGCCGCCACTGCGCCGAGCGAGAAACGGTACTCGAAGCGGAACGCGACGTATATCAGGATCGCAATCAACGCGTAGAGCACTGCCAGACCGCCGTCTTCAGTCAATTCTTCACCGACCTGCGGGCCGACGAAATCCACCCTGCGCACATCGATTTCCGAATCGTTTGCCGCCTGCAGCAAGCCAATTATTTCCGAGCTCAGCTCGGCTTTATCTTTCTCGGCATCAGGTACCAGGCGGATCAGCACTTCGCTCGCACTGCCGAAATGCTGCACGATGGCGTCACCGAATCCGCGATTCTCCAGCGCATTTCTGATTGGTTCCAGTTCAACAGCCTGCTGGTATCCGACCTCGATGATACTGCCACCGGTGAAATCGATACCGACGTTCAACTTCAACGTGAACAGGCTGAAGATCGATAGCAGCATCAACACGCCTGACAAAACCATTGCCGGTTTGCGCAGGCGCATGAAATCGATATTGCTTTTAGTCAACGCCATGATCAAATCGCCAGCCGGGTTACCTGTTTACGGCCGTAAACCAGGTTGATAATCGCCCGCGTACCGAAAATCGCGGTAAACATGGACGAAGCGATACCGATCATCAGTGTAACCGCGAAACCCTGGATCGGCCCGGTACCGAAACCGAACAGCACGATCGCGGCGATGAAGGTCGTGATATTAGCGTCGGCAATGGTGCCGAAGGCTTTCTCGTACCCGGCATAGATTGCCGCCTGCGGAGTATTTCCTAGCCGGATTTCTTCTCGGATTCTCTCAAAAATCAACACGTTAGCATCTACCGCCATACCGACAGTGAGCACGATGCCGGCGATGCCGGGCAGCGTCAGGGTGGCCTGGAAGATTGACAAAATTGCCACCATCAACACCAGGTTCAGGGTCAGGGCGAGATTCGCTATCAGACCGAACACCTTGTAATAAACAGCCATGAACAACAATACCAGCACGAAGCCAACGATTACCGACATAAATCCACGGTCGATATTTTCCTGTCCCAGGCTGGGACCGACGGTGCGTTCTTCGACAATCACCATGGGCGCACGCAACGCGCCTGCACGCAACAATAACGCCAGGTCGCGTGCTTCGCGGGTGCTATCCAGGCCGGTGATATGAAATCGCTTACTCAGCTGATCGCGAATCGTGGCGACGTTTATTACCTCTGTTTCGGTTGTCCTGACGCGTCGCTTTTCCCCGTCGACATCGACAAAATCGAATTTATCCTCGATAAACACCACTCCCATCGGTTTACCGATATTGTCGCGCGTTATCTTGGCCATACGATCCGCACCCTTGGCATTCATCGTAATGGTAACGTCGGGCGTGCCGCTCTGGGTATCGATGCCCGACGCCGCGCCGACGATCTGGTCACCCGTAACGATGACACTGCGCTTGAGCAATACCGGGGAACCATCGCTTTCCACATACAGTCGACTTCCGATCGGCGCCTTGCCGCTTGCCTGTGCCGCGCTCCATTCGGCAAAACTGCCGTGTACCAGACGGAATTCAAGGGTTGCGGTAGCACCGAGGATTTCCTTGGCGCGCACCGTATCCTGCACCCCGGGTAACTGCACTACCACGCGATCATCACCCTGGCGCTGTATGACCGGTTCGGCGACACCGAGTTCGTTAACCCGATTCTTCAGCGTGGAAATATTCTGCTCGATCGCGGAACGCCTCTCTTCCTCGAGCGCAGTAGCGTTGTAGCTGATATCGAGAAACCAGCTACGGTCGTCGTTGCTGTCTGCAAAGTCGTAATCGCGAAACTCGTCCTCGAGTAACAGCAGGGCCGCGTCACGGGCCTCGACGTTGGTAAAGCGGATGCTTATCTTTTGCGCACTGGACTGCACCGCCTTGTAGCGGATTTTCTCTTCGCGCATGAAACTGCGCAGTTCGCCGGCGGCACGATTAAGCGATTTTTCGATCGCCGACTCCATGTCGACCTCCATCAGGAAGTGCACACCGCCACGCAAATCAAGGCCGAGATACATCGGCAATGCGTTCAACGAGGCAAGCCAGTCGGGGGTAGCCGGGGCAAGGTTTAAAGCGACGACATAACGTCGGTCATTCTCGTACAGCGCCTCGCGCACCAGTGTGGCCGCCTTCAGTTGCGCGTCTTCCGAAGCAAAGCGGACCAGCACGTTGTTACCATCCAGTTCGGCCGACCGGTAATCGATGCCCTCGGTCTCGAGCATACTCTCGATATTGCTCAACTCACCCTGATCGGCAAGATTTACGCGATGAGAGATCTGCAGCGCCGGGTCTTCACCGTACAGGTTGGGCGCCGCATAGATTGCACCGATAGCAATAATCAGGAGGAGGAGGAAGTATCTCCAGGGAGCATAGCGATTGACCATCGTGATTACAGGTTCTTGATCGTGCCCTTGGGCAGCACCGATGTGACCGCGTGGCGCTGAATCCTGACTTCGACCTTGTCCGCTATCTGGCAGGTCAGGAAGTTTTCGTCGACATCGGTAATCTTGGCCAGCAATCCACCATTGGTAATGACTTCATCGCCCTTACCCAGGGCTTCGACCATGTTTTTGTGCTCCTTGGCTTTTTTCTGCTGCGGACGAATCAACAGGAAGTAAAAAATGCCGAACATCAACAACAACGGCAGGATCAACTCCAGGGTGCCGCCTTGAGCCGGGGCTCCCTGCGCCATCGCATCACTTATAAAGAAACCCATCTTAGATCAACCTTTGGTTTTCGATTTCTGACCCAGGGCCGGACCCTGAAACGGCGCGTATTATGTCACCCGGACGGGCATCCCACAAGACGGAAACAGCATATTCAGGCTTAATTCTCTGACTGGTGCGCCGATAAAAGTTCTGCCTGAATTGCGCGTAGCTATCGTTTTCTATAGCCTCTCGTATCCCGCGCATCAGTTCCTGAAAGTAATATAAATTGTGAATCGTGTTAAGCCGTGAACCGAGAATCTCTCCACATTTGTCGAGGTGGCGCAGGTAGGCGCGCGAGTAATACTGGCAGGTGTAACAGCTGCAGTCTTTGCCAACCGGCCTGATATCGTCGCTATAGCGACTATTGCGTATGCGCACAATACCATCATGCGTATAAAGATAGCCGGTGCGTGCATTTCGCGTCGGGATGACACAATCGAACATATCGACTCCACGATACACACCCTCCACCAGGTCCTCCGGCTTGCCCACGCCCATCAGGTAGCGTGGCTTATCCGCCGGGAGTGCCGGCAGCACAGCATCGAGCGTGGCATTTCGTTCATCGGCCGCTTCGCCGACCGACAGGCCGCCGATCGCATAACCATCGAAACCAATATCTATCAACCCCTGCGCCAATTCGATGCGTAATTCCGCACTGGTGCCGCCCTGCACGATGCCGAACAGCGCATTGGGATTGCCGGCGAAAGCCTGCTTGCTGCGTTGCGCCCAGCGCAGCGACAACTCCATCGATTTGCGGACCACATCCTCGGCAGCCGGATAAGGCGTACATTCATCGAAACACATGACGATATCGGAACCAAGATCACGCTGCACCTGCATCGAAACCTCGGGATTCAGAAAGACCTGCGCACCATCGACCGGGGAGGCAAAGGTAACGCCTTCCTCGGTAATCTTGCGCATCTTGGCAAGACTGAATACCTGGAAGCCACCGGAATCGGTCAGGATAGGCCCCTGCCAGTGCATCAGGTCATGCAGGTCGCCATGCTTTTTGATAATTTCGGTACCCGGGCGCAGCATTAAATGAAAGGTATTGCCGAGGATAATCTGCGCACCGATTTGCTGCAGCTCCTCCGGGGTCATAGCCTTGACCGTGCCGTAAGTGCCCACCGGCATAAAGGCCGGCGTTTCGACAACCCCGCGCGCAAAAGTCAGTCGTGCGCGACGCGCAAGACCATCGACCTTGTCGAGTTTGAATTTCATTACCGCTATAAGCTCCTGCGATTAGCGATAAACATCGCGTCACCATAACTGAAGAAGCGGTAGCGCTGCGAAATCGCATGGGCGTAGGCCCGACGAATCAACCCGGTACCGGCCAATGCGCTGACCAACATCAGTAATGTCGAGCGGGGCAAATGAAAATTGGTCAGCAGTGCGTCGATAACCTTGAAAGCATATCCGGGCTTGATAAACAGGCTCGACTCCCCCTGCAATGGCCGCAGTCTGCCGTTGCTGACAGCCGATTCGAGACTGCGCACCACGGTGGTACCAACCGCAATGACGCGTTTGCCCTGGGCACGAGTCTCTTCAATTGCTGTACAGACCGATTGCGCCACATCGATGAGTTCAGCGTGCATGACATGACTGTCAATATCGTCACCGCGTACCGGTTGAAAGGTACCGGCACCCACATGCAGGGTTACATGGGCAGTGTTAACGCCCTTGGCGTGCAGGGACTCGATTTTCGCGGCGTCAAAATGAAGGCCCGCGGTGGGCGCCGCCACAGCGCCTGGTTTGCGCGCAAACACGGTCTGGTAACGATCGTGATCGGCTGCTTCGGCGGCACGCTGTATATAAGGTGGCAGAGGTATGTGTCCAAATCGTTGCAGCAATTGCAGCCACGGCGCGTTATTCTGCTGCAGAACAAATAAATCCTGTCGCCGTTCCAGCACGCTGCACTCGATTTCATTCTCCAGGAGCAGAGCGGTACCCGGGCGTGGCGCCTTGCTGGCCCGCACATGCGCCAGCAGGGTCGCATCGTCAAGCACGCGCTCGACCATTACTTCGACCTTACCGCCACTTTGTTTTTTACCGAACAGGCGCGCAGGAATAACCTGGGTATCGTTGAACACTACCAGGTCACCGGCATCGATGTAATCGATCAGGTCGGTAAAATGCTGATCGCAAAAACAATCATGTTGCGGATCGACCAGCAGCAGGCGCGAGGCGCTGCGCTCGGCTAACGGCGCTTGCGCAATTAGCTGCTCGGGCAGGTCATAGTCGAAATCACTGAGTTGCATTATCGAGGCGGGCTGAAAAACGGCGTATCATACCGCTAAGGCTACCACTTGGATATATTTTGAATTAGAATGCGCCCTCCTTGCCGGGGTGGCGGAACTGGTAGACGCGGCGGATTCAAAATGTTGAGTGTGTACGCTAGATCGCTGATATAGATGGATTTAAAGCATATTACTGTTTGTAAGATTTTGTAAGGTTTGACAATGGCGGTGTGATGGAACTGGTAGACATGCGTGACTCAAAATCACGTGCCTTCGGGCGTGGCGGTTCGACTCCGCCCACCGCTACCAACTTTAGCTAAGGGAATTGTCCCTTAGCTACATTCTTAAGTATCTTTTCAACTCTAGCCCTATAGCGCGACACCCTTCTGTAAGCTGCTTCATATTGACCCGCTACAAATAAGTCCTTTAATCCCTCCTTACTTCTTTGCTTGATAACATCTTTACTTACAAAGCCTAATTTCTCCGATACTTGTCTGCGTGTCAGCCCTTGTTGAAGCAATGCATAAGCTTCTCGCATCTGTTTAAGCTTATCAACCTTTATATGATTAGGGCTAACTGACGGCTTGAATCTAGTTTGCGATGTTTTCCAAGTTGGTTTTGGTGCTGTATTTTGAAGAACTACTGGGACCTCAAGAAATAGAGAATGAAGTTATCAACAGGTCCCTCGTGTTGACCTACTTAGCTACCTGGGCATAGGATGCGGAAGCACGTATCTGAGCGGCATCCTCAGCGCGAGTCAAGTCCAAACCATCGAAATTGCGTTCCGGTGCCCATTATACCCTGCTAAGGCGCAGTAGATCGGCTTCTGGTGGTTGTCGGCGGGCGAGAGGTCAGGATGACTGTTCAGCCAGCGCGCCACGGTCTATTTTCCCGGTTCGGGTTCGGGGAAATTCCCGTAGCAGGCTGATCTTGCGCGGTCGGGCGTATGCGGGAAGCAGCCTGGCGACGTGCTTTGCGATGTCTTTGTCGGTAACGCTACTGTCGTTCGCAACAATTACAGCGGCCTCCACGGTCACGCCCACGTCATCATTGTTGACGGTGTATGCCGCTGCCTCCATGACGCTGTCATTCATGCAAAGCACGGATTCGACCTCATCCAGTTCGACTCGATAACCGCTGGTCTTGATTTGCCTGTCCTTTCGCCCCAGGAACTCCATGTTGCCGTCTGCCATGCAGCGAACCAGATCACCGGTCCGGTAAAAGATTTCTTCAATTCCGTTGGCACGTTTACGCGTCAACATGGCCTGATTGCTCAGTTCAGGTTGATTCCAGTACCCGATCATCATAGTTGTCGACCGAATTAATAGCTCGCCGGTCTCTCCGTCCTGAACAGGCCGATCGTTGCTATCGACGACAAGGGCTTCGGTGTTGGCCCAGGTCTTACCGATCGGTAGCGGTTCGTCAAAGTCGCAGTCACCGGGAAAGTTGTAGTAGGTACATTGGTTGACCTCGGTGGGGCCGTAAACGTTACTGAAGGTAGCGTGCGGCAGGAACGACATCAGCTTGCGCAGATGCTTGGCTGGAAACGGTTCTCCACCGAAAAGAACCCAGCGTAAATTCGTCAGGTCTTTGCCCACCAGCGCGTCCCTGAGAACGAGCTGGATCAATACGGACGGCACCGAGTACCAAATCGAGATTCGTGCTTCCTCCAGGAGCTGGGCTAGGCTAGCAGTGGCGAAACCAAATGCCGGTGGAATTAACTCCGTCGTGGCACCGCAAAGAGGCCCTGAGTAGAAGTCGAAGTTGGACTGGTCAAAGTGAAGCGGTGCGAAATTGCCGAGGCGGTCTTCCGAACCCACTTCGTAAAGATCAGCCGAGAGTTTCGCGTAAGCCAAGCCACTGGCGTGGCTGTGCAGAATGCCCTTGGGCTTACCCGTCGACCCGGAAGTGTACAACAAGTATGCAGGATCGGATTCCTGCAAGTTGATAGCGGGTGCGGTTGCTACCGTTGGCAAGCCATCCCAGGCAATGCTGGCCACGTCGTGCTCCGGGTCCGGTTCCAGACCGACGATGAGGTTGAGCTGCAACTCATGCTCGTGCAGCAGCTTTGCCACGAGACCGGCCTGTTCCGGCAGCACGATGAGATAGCGTATCCCGGAATCCCCGATTATGGTCGCAAGTCTCTCCGCAGGGGATTGGCTATCGAGGGGAACAACTACGCCCCCTGCTTTCAGGCAGCCATAGACCGATATGGCAGTCTCGAGAGACTTTGGTAGCATTAGCTCAACCCGATCGCCTGGCTCGACGCCTGCGTCGACCAGCACGGCGGCAAGGTTATTGGCACGAACCAGAAGCGCCTCATAGCTAATCGATCGTCCAGTGTGGGAAAAAGCGGTTTTATCTGGTTGCCTTTCTGCAGATAGATCGACGATCTGGTGCAAAAATTGTGGCGTTGTCATGGATTAGAGTCCTAGCATGTGGGCAATGATATTTCGCTGGATGTCGGATGTACCGGAGTAAACCAACCCGCCCGCGCTATCACGAAAATCTCGTTCGACCTCAAATTCGCTCAGGTACCCACGGGCACCGTGATTGCGCACGGCATCGAGACTGGACTCAAGGAAGGTCTCGCTGAGATGCAGGTTGGCAAGGGCGGCATCGAGTACCAGCGGTTTACCCTGACTTTCCAGCCAGGCCACCTTGTAAAGGAGTAGCCGGGACGTCTCCAGCCGCAGTTTCATGTCTGCGATCCGGTTGGCAACAGACTGGAATTTGGCGATCGGCGTGCCGAATTGTTTCCTGCCGCGGACAAACTGAATACTCTCTTCGAGCTGGCGTTCCATGGCTCCGACCTGGCCGGCAAGAATGTAGCTTCGCTCCGACTCCATTGCCTTGTTGAAGATGCCCACACCAGCGCCTTCCTTGCCCAGTCGCTGATTCTCCGGGACAAAACAGTCCTCGAGGACGATGTCACCGATAGGTGTGGTTCGCAGGCCCATTTTAGGCTGGGTTTTGGTGGTGCTGAAGCCTTCCTGGTGACGGTCAATAACAAATCCCGTTACACCCCACTGTCCTCGCTCCGGATCCACGGTAGCAAAAACCACGGCAATATTAGCGACTGGCGCCAGTGTGATGAACTTCTTGCGGCCATTCAGTACATAGCCACCATTGACGAGTTTCGCTGTTGCTTCAAGAGAGTAGGCATCGGAACCAGAATTTTCTTCCGTAATTGCAAACGCCCCACACTCACCTGCAACCAGGCGTGCCAGGTACTCTTTCTTGATGTCTTCCGAGCCGAACTGTTCGATTGCCTGTTGGATGCTCAACATCTGAGAAAGAATGGCGAATGTCAGTCCGTTATCCCTGCAGGCGTAGCCCAGGGCTTCCATCATTGCAACAGATGAAATGACATCCCGCCCGCTTCCACCGTAGGCCGGGTCTACCAGCAAGCCATGAATGCCGTAGTCAGCACACTTTTGCCAGTTCGATACGGAGAACTCGCAGTTTGCCTCTCTTGCAGCGACATCATCATCCAGTTCGCTTCTTACAAACTCGATCAGTGCGTCTCGCTGTGCCTGAGTCTCTTCACTCAATCCGTAAAGCATACCTATGAATCCACGTCAGTTGCCAAGTACGAGACGGCCACGCTTGTCAACCGTCTTCCATTCGTCCTGAAAGTCGCGATTGTTCCACGAGCCGAGACCTGGAAAGAAAACCTTGTCCGCTCCGTGCGCTTCCGGGTTCGGGCCGTTCCAGCGTTCGTCCAGGGCTCCGGATGCCAACTGGTAACGAGAATCCGACGATAGCCGGCATTTCCTGGTCGGTGAGTGGTTGTCGAGAGCCGCATGCACGGTCCCCATTCCAAAACATAGTACATCACCGGCCTTGTAGTCCGTCGTCAGCCACCGGGTACCGAATTTTTTCTGGACGGCTCGGGGGTCGCCAAGCCACTCGAGATGGTTGCGGTCAGCATCCATAGAAAGATATTTTTTCAACAGGTCGGGGTGTTTTGGACCGTTCTCCAGGATCATCAGTCCACCCTCGATTTTCGATATATCGCCCAGCGGAATCCAGCTGGAGTAGATATGCTTGGTACCGCGAGTCAGGTAAGGCCCGTCGCAGTGAACGCCACAGCCCTCTCCGGGTCTAGCCAGGCGAGGCCATCTGAAATCGAACGCTCTGGCTTCACCGCCCAGCAATTGTTTGTGTAATTGCAGGACCCTGTCATTCAAAACGATGCGCTTGTAGGCAACGCCGTTTCTCAGACTGTGGGCAAAGGCTCTGAGGTCGATGTCGAACAATGCGTTCGATGCAGAGTAAACCGCATCGTTTAGCGGATGCTCTGCATCAACTTCACCTATGATTTGGTACTTTAGAAGTATCTCTTCCCTGGCCGCCATAATTTCTGACAGATCGAGGAATCCACGCAGGAACAGGTAACCGTCATCCGTGAGTCGATGCTGGATTTCCTTCGTATCATCGAGCAAACCACTTGAATCCTCAAGTTCACCGAACGCAGTGTCATCCATGTCGAGTTCGATACCGTTGGAATATAGCTGTGTCATAGTTCTGTGTGCCTCGCAACCATTGCCGATAACGCGTTGAGGGTATTGAAATTTTCGAACGTCAGGTCACCAGGATCGAGCTTGATATCGTAGGTTTCCTCTATGAATACCATCAGTTGAGCGGATGCCAGGGAGTCGAGCATACCGGAACCCAGCAGCTCGTCGTCAGCTGCCACTACCTCGATGTCAGACGCGTAGAGCAGGTCGTTGGTGATGAAATCGTGAAGTGTTGAGACGGTCGTTTCCATAGGATCTTCTATAACTGATTTTGCCTGTCCGATATAGCGTCAATAAATGACATCACTCTAGCACCTGTAAAAAGCTAAAAGCCGAGCGCCCTTTGGAAAAACCAGAAGGCACTAATTAACGCCAGCAACCCGGAGCCGCCCTTGAGAACGATCGGCACATAGCCGGCAAGGTTACGGGCCATGTAAAGCAACGGAAACAACGCCAGCACGAGAATAACCTGACCCACTTCCACGCCAATGTTGAACAGCAAGGTCATTTTCACGAGATCCACCATGCGAAACGGCAGGTTCCCCATGACCGAGGCAAAACCGAGGCCGTGAAAAAGCCCGAGGAAAAATATAGTAAGTAGTGCACCCTTGCTCATCCACTGAAATATATTATTGAGGGCAACGATGATGATGGACAACGCAATAATCGATTCAACCAGCTGGGAATTGATCTGGATAATGTCGTAGGCTGCCATCAAAAGGGTAATCGAATGCGCCACGGTAAACGTGGTGACGATAATTAGCAGGCTCCGAATCGCGGCCAGGGCTGGTCAACTGGCTTCCAGCCGGCGGCCTGGCGGAGCAGAACGGTAGGTAAAATCAGCGCCAGCAGAAACAGCACATGGTCAGGCCCGCCCCAAATATGCAGCATTCCCTGCCAAACCATTTCACGCTGCCTGAGTAAGCCGGGTACATCGTTCAAATCGAGGCTTTGCAGCTGGTTTTTTGGATTGAATATGAGCGCTGTTTGCTCGTCATCAAAAGTGGTGTCGGTCTTGGCATTGTAATTGACCAGAAGCAGTCCCCGGTGGGTTTTGTCACCCTCGTAATACATGTTGTGGTAGATTTCGAGCTCATCTGGCAGCGTTCCCGCATCCATGGTAAACGGGTACTTAACGTAAACATCGACAGCCTTGCCTGGTTTCGCATCACTGAATTTAATTTCATACGGGCTGCCACCCACCGGCGCGATGGTGAAATTCTTACGAATATAGTCATGAACGATACCCTGGGTTTCCTTGACCACAGACACTGCCGCTACCCCGTCTTCCGGGATCTCAAGATCCAGTTTTTCCCGCAGGTAATCGACGTTGACTTCAAAATAACCCTCGATGAACATCTCCTGGATCTTGATGAAGGTGTAGTCTTCGCCCTTGGCATGCGCAAAAACATCACCGATCGGTGCAAAGATCAGAAGGCAAAGTAGAAACATTTTCCGCATTTAATTATTTTTCCCAGCGATATCGGACAAATGCAAAAGGTTGACACAGCGCAACCTTTTGGAGCTTCGAGTTATAGCAAAATACTACGCACCAGGATCTCTACTGGATCACAGGAATTGATCTAATTCGGGCCTCAGACCGTATAAACACTGTTCTTAGGGCTATGATAGACACAACGCCACGAACTCGTCCGAAGGCACTCGAGACAGGTTGAGTTCAACATATAGCGATAAATAACGATGACAACTACTTACTCATCAATCCGGGCAAGCCGAACAATGTCCGGATGTGCAGGATATGGCCAAACCGGTTTTGCGCAGGCCCGCGAAATTTCCTGTTGTCGAGCATCTGTCGGTAGCCCGGGAGCCCACCGTTGAAAAACGTCGAAATCGATATCCGGTAGCACAGGACCGAACGCTTGCCCCAATGCAACGTACCCTGTGGATGTCCCAGAGGATGCATCCGGAGGCGCCGGTACAGAACATGGCTATGCTTGTACATATCGACGGCGAAATCGATGCTGCGCGACTGGCTGCGGCTTTCGACAAACTTGTCGACGAGGTGGACGTGCTGCGAACCCGTATCGTGGAACATCAGGGCACGCCAACTGTCCGGCTCGACGCGGAGCGACAACAAGAGAAAATTGTTTCCATCAGCAGGGATGATGCAGAACAGTGGGCATCAGCACGTGTGGCTAGACCGATTGATATATCGGTGCGCGGTTATGACAGTGTCATCCTGCGACATGAGGATAATACCGTCTCCTGGTATCTCGCGCTTCATCACACGATTACGGATGCGACATCTTCGGTAAATGTATTCTCGGCAACTGCCGCCATATACCACCAGAAACCCATCGAATGCGGTTCATACTACGCCTGGGCTCAACAATTCCAGAAATCTCTGACGACTGGCTCCAGTGCTGACGTGGACCCGACTTCCAGGCGGCGAGATAAGGCCGCTCAACTCTGGCAGCAACGCAGTCCTGCTCCCAGGATCGAACAACTCTACCAACCAGTAGGCACCGCAGGGACAACCGCCCAACGGATTCCGCTCCAGATTGACGACAGGCTCACTGACCTCATAAAACAACGGCTCGCTGATGACTACAGAATGTTGAGTCCGGAACTGGCCTGGTCAGTACTTCTGGTTACTGTTACCGCCGTTTACATTCATAAAGTTGCGAGAGCCAATGAGTTCTCGATTGGCTTGCCAGTGCATAATCGCAACGATCCAGAAACACGGCATCTGATCGGGCCGGTCATGGAAGTGTTTCCCGTCGACATATCGATACAACAAGGTGAAACATTCCGCGAGTTGTACAAAAGAGTAAGTCGATCGGTTCTGCGTACCCTTGGACAGGCCGTGGTCGGTACCGCGCCTACTGGTGACTACGCGGCTGTTGTCAATGTGATTCCGCGTACTTCGATCGGATCATTTGGTTCAGTGCCGACCACAATGCGACGGATTCATTCGGGTGCTATCGATTCCAATCATCTGTTGCGCGTGCAATTATTCTCCCATAACAATCCATCTGCGGAAGGGGTCACTGGACTCCCCACCCTGGCCCTGGACCTGAATCATAGCGCCGCCCAGCCTGATCATCGTCGCTGGGCCCTCAACCACTTCCTGCGTCTGCTCCATGTCATGCTGGACGATCCCGACCAGACCATGGACGTGTCAATGCCCGATGGCGATGAGCTTGACACCATCATCGCCTGGGAGTCCGCTGAGGACTTCACCGGTGATACTGAAAACCTTCCAGACTGGCTTCGCTCCTCTCTGCAGGAAAACAATTCTGTCGCTTTGCGGAGGAAGACCGGGAATGGAGTGGCAAGGTGCTCTGGCGTGAAGTGGAACTTATCGCCGCCTGGTTGCGCCAACGTGGCATAAGTACAAACGACCGGGTCGGCATCGAGATGGCTCGCAGTGCAGAGGCCGTGATCGCTATCCTGGCCGTCATGGTGGCCGGGGGTTCATTCGTGCCGCTCGAACTTAACCTGCCTGCAAAACGTCGCCAGGCGTTGGCCAAACGAGCCGCCTGTCAACTGGTGCTGTCGGCATTGCCGGAAAGCCACGAACTCGAGGACATCGATACAGAGGTTTCGGGGGTCCAACCAGTCAAGCCCGAGCATGAGGCCTACTTGCTGTTCACGTCCGGCTCGACAGGCCTGCCGAAGGGGGTACCTATAACCCATGGTGGCCTGGCTCATTACCTGCGTTTCGCCGTCGAGAGTTATGTTAACGAGACCTCGTCGTCCCCGGTTGTGCCACTGTTCAGTGCGCTCGGTTTCGACCTGACAATCACCAGCCTGTTCCTGCCCCTCTTGAGCGGCGGTGAACAGATTGTCATACCTGCGGAGGGAACGGCGGCGTTGTCCGCGATTGCCAAAGAGCCTCGTTTTAACTGGTGCAAGGCAACACCGTCCCATCTTGAAATCCTGGTACGCCTGTTGCCGCCTGACCACCAGCTACGCACGATTGTTGTCGGTGGAGAGGCATTTGGCGCCGGCCTTGCCCGCCGCTTATTCGAATTCAACAAGGATCTTGCCATCTTCAATGAATACGGGCCGACGGAAGCCGTTGTCGGCTGCATGATTCACCAGGTTGAATTCGACCAGGTTGACGACCACCTGGAAGTACCGATCGGCATACCGGCTCCGGGCGTCACGCTGCGCGTGGTTGGACCCGGTATGGAACGCGTTCCTCTCGGCAGTTCCGGTGAGCTGTGCATCTCGCATGCCGGTCTCACCAGCGGCTACCTGCTCGACCCCTCGGTACCGGCAGGACCTGATCCGTTCGTGGAACTCGATGACGGGCGCCGCTTTTATCGCTCCGGTGACCTGGTGCGCTTGGTCGACGAGAATACCCTGGTATATCTCGGCCGCATCGACGAGCAGGTCAAGGTCGGTGGCATTCGCCTGGAACCGACGGAAGTTGAGGATGCCCTGACCGCCCATCCCGCGGTGGCAAGGGCGGCCGTACGCCTGTGGAAACCGTCGTTGCGTGAAGTTGACCAGCGATGCGTCAAGTGCGGCCTTCCGTCCAACGTGCCCGGGGCAACCTACGACGACCAGGGCGTGTGCATGAGCTGTAGGGAATATGAGCGCGTGGCTCCGCAAACTACCGACTGGTTCAGAAACATCGATGACCTGAAGACCAAGCAGAAGGAAGCCCGTGCGAAGCGCAAAGGCTCTTACGACTGCCTGCACCTGTTAAGCGGTGGCAAGGACTCAACCTATGCCCTGTACCAGCTGGTTGAGTTCGGCTTCGAACCCTATGTAATGACACTCGACAATGGCTATGTTTCCGAGGGCGCCCGGGAAAATATTCTGCGCGCCGTGAGCGAGCTTGGCGTCGATTACGAATTCGCCAGCAGCAAGAAAATGAACGCCATTTTCAAGGATAGTCTGGAGCGGCATTCCAACGTTTGCCACGGCTGTTATAAAACGATCTACACGCTGGCCACCAATCGTGCGGTGGAGCTCGGCATCCCGATGATCGTTACCGGGTTGTCGCGCGGACAGCTGTTCGAAACCCGTCTCATTCCACAGCAGTTCGTCGCTGACCGTTTCGACCCGGAAGCCATCGACCAGGCCGTCATCGAGGCACGCAAGGTATACCATCGCCTCGACGATGGGCCAAACCAGCTCCTCGACACTCGGGTTTTTGATGGCGACGAAATCTTTGAACAGATCGAGTACCTCGATTTCTATCGCTATGTCGACGTCGAGCTGGCTGACATGCTCGATTATCTCAGTAATAAAACCCAATGGGTTCGACCCAGGGATACTGGCAGGTCTACCAACTGCCTGATCAATGTTGCCGGAATCCACACCCATCTGACCGAACAGGGATACCACAACTACGCGATACCCTACGCATGGGATGTGCGTCTTGGCCACAAGACGCGTGACGAGGCAATTGCCGAACTGGATGACCAGATTTATCCCGTCGAGGTCAACCAGCTGCTGAAGGAGCTGGACTATGTACCCAACCCGACAGAAGTCCTGACCGCCTGGCTGGAACCGGCGGACAGTGACAGCTATATGCCGAGCCCAGCTCAATTGAGGACATTCCTGGCAGATTCATTGCCTGCTCATGGCATCCCGGTCGCCTTTGTTACGGTTGATCAACTGCCACTCAACAATAACGGCAAGCTCGACACCTCGGCGCTGCCACCACCAGAACGCCTGCATCGCTCTAATTCCGGTATCCAGATAGCTTCGGAAACCAGTCTCGAGGCAACGATCATAAAGGTCTGGGAAGGCCTGTTGCGCATCGAACCAATCGGGGTCGAGGATGACTTCTTTGCCCTGGGTGGTGACTCCCTGGGCGCGCTGGGAATGATCGTAGCTCTCGGTGATACCATTGGCAGGCCGCTGAGCGACCTGCTGGCATTCACGCACACCACTCCGCGCACACTGGCCACTGCTATTGAAGCTACCCAGGACGATGCCGGCGATGAGTCAGATGTGAATAACAAGGTCCCTGTCGCCTCAACGGTCTGGTCCGATGACTCGCCGCCGCCGCTTTCCCCCGGGGAGCAGGCAATCCTGTTCGATCAGTCGACGCAACCTGACAGTCTTCTTTACAATGTCGCACGCCTGTTCCAAGTTAAAGGCCGGGTTGATGCTGATGCCATGGCACGCGCATTGCAAAGGCTTGCCTCATTGCAAGTGCCGCTTTCATGGTCCTACGGAAATCCGCGACGTCGGCTCACAACAGATGAAGCGGTGGCAATCGATTTCTCGTCCGATCCACTGCCTGTCAGCGAACTGGATGCAGCGACAAGAATTTTTCATCGAATTCCGTTCGATCTTGCCAGAGGGCCATTACTTCGGGTATGGATCCGACACCTGGAGGATGAAACAACCGCCGTATTGTTGGTGTGCCATCATGTTTCCGGTGATGCCATGAGTTTCGATCGATTTTGGAACCAGTTGGATGAAGAGCTGCAGGGCCGAACATTCGAGCAACCTGAGGTTGACTACCCGACCTTTACCCAATGGCAACAGCAGACACTGACCGAGGCCGATCGCGAACACTGGAAATTCGACCCGTCCTTGTCTCCGGCTGCCACACTGGCTTTGGCTCCACCAACACCGAACACACCGGATGGTTACATTTCCAGGGTAGCATCGGTTGTGCCGTCCCAATTGCAACGCAGGGCCGGACCCACTGGATTCGCTCTTGTCGCCACAGCGATAGCGGCTACCCTTAGCCGTTACTGCGACGGGGATTCCATCCCGCTGGGAATAGTTACATCCACCCGCACTCAAAGCCTGGCGGAATCACTGTTTGGATATTTCCTGAACACCTTGCCATTAGATGTCAAATGTTTACTAGGGTCGCAACTGGCTGCCTTGATTGAAAGTGTTGGCAGATTGGTTACCGACAATCTCGCCCATCGCACCTATCCGTACTCGCAAATCGTGGCGGACCGTCGACGAGCAGCCCTTGCTCCCGCTGGTGCGCATATTCTACTTTCCTTCGAAGACCTTAGTGAAACCAGGCTTCTCGGCCTCGAGGTCGAACAACAGGTGCTGAGTGTTGGCTCCGCCGTCGCTGACGCCTCATTCTTCGTCGTGCTGCGAGATAAGCAGGTGAGTCTCGGTATCGAGTATCGGGGTTCGGTCATGGATCGCAGCACGGCCGAACAACTCTTATCCGACCTTGACAGCATGTTGTCAGCGGTCATTAACAACCCCGACCAAAGCATATGTGACGTCACACTGCCATCCATTCCGGATTCGGTGCTAAGCGGTCCTGAGCTCGATGCACCGCCCGAACTGATTCAATTAATCGAGACTAATGCCCGATCGACTCCAGATATGCCCGCTGTTATATGTGGCTCGAGCGAACTCAACTGGGGCGAGCTCGATCAGCTCTCGAGCGCTTTGGCTGAGCGATTGCGTAAGTCCGGCACCGGATCAGGAGATCCGGTGTTGGTAGATCTGGATCGTTCAACGGAGTTGGCCGTCGCTATCCTGGCCATACTGAGAATCGGCGCGATCTACGTACCCCTCGACCCGTCTTTTCCTCGCGATCATGTTGAAATGATACGCGATGCTGCAGTCGCTGCATTCAGCCTGGTAGGAACTGACGGTGCAGACAACCTTGCCGATTTGACAATCACCCAAATCGTGGTCGATCTCGAAGAACTACGCAGCGACAGAACAGAACCAGGCGACTGGACAGTTGCCGCAGACGATATTGCCTATATTATTTTCACCTCGGGATCGACCGGTCGGCCGAAAGGGGTGCCTGTTACGCACCGCCAGCTGGCGGCCAGTACCATGGCCCGAACCGGTGTCTACGATCATCCAGCCAAACGCTTCCTGGTAATTTCGAATCTGACCTTTGATTCAAGTATTGCCGGAATATTCTGGGCCCTTGCCACCGGTGGAGCTATCGTGCTGCCAACCGATCTCGAAGTGCGCGACCCCGACCAGATTGTCCAGCTGTTTGAGCGTCATGCCATCACGCACACGTTGATGATTCCAACGCTTTACCAGCTACTACTGGAACGGGCCAGTGAAGAGGCTTACTGGCCAGCGCAGGTCATCGTTGCCGGCGAGGCCTGTTCCCCTACCCTGGTGGCAATGCATCACGAGCATCGGCCAACTTCTGCCCTGACTAACGAGTACGGCCCTACCGAGGCAACCGTGTGGAGCACTGCACATCACTGTAAACCTGGCGATGACCCGGTACCAATCGGTGTTCCCATTCCCGGTACCTGGGTCGCGATAGGCGATCAGTACGGTGCGCCACGACCAGTCGGCGTAATCGGTGAGCTGCTGATTGGTTGGCAGGGAGTCGTGGATGGGTACCTCAACGACGATGCTAATACCTCTTTGCGTTTTGGGACCGGTGGGGATGGCCGTTTTTTCCGTACCGGGGACAGGGCGGTGGTGCGTGATGAAATGGTTTTTTTCATGGGCCGTTTCGACAACCAGCTGAATGTCGGTGGAGTGCGGGCCGAGCCGGAAGACATAGAACGGGTATTGATGTCTGACCCCGGTGTCGCGGCCGCAGTGGTCACATCGATAGACCCCCGTTCCCTGGATGAACTGCTCGAATATACTGATACGGCTAGCCTGGCCCAGGCGATGCGCCAAGCCGCGGACAGTGATAACCCTTCCACTTACCTGTTACGCACACTACGTACCGCAAACGAGGCCAAACTTCGCCTGGTTGCCTTCCTGGAACCGGCTGGCGGTGCCAGTAGCATTAATCTCGAACACTTGCGGGAGCGTATCAACGACCAGCTACCACGATTAATGCGACCATCACACCTGTTCGTACAGGCTTCATTGCCAAGAACACAAAACAACAAGGTTGATCGTTCGGCGGTCATGACTTTACCCATCTCAAGTACTCATTCGAAAGCGAACCAATCGTCGGCTTATCTTGATAGCGTTTCCGATGACCTCGACCATCGAATCGCTGGACTATTTGCCGACGTGCTGCAACTCGAAAGCGTGGCGTTTGAAGACTCATTTTTCGATGTTGGCGGCTACTCGCTGCTTGCGATTGAGTTACTCATCCTGATCGAAGAACACCTTGGTGCCGATATCACCGTTTCGACACTGTACGATCATCCCACCCCCAGGGATCTGGCCATATTTGTGAGGCGCCTCAACACCAAGAATGAGCAGAATCGATTTCTGGTGCCAATACAACCGAACGGCACAAAGCCACCAATTTTCGGGATCCACGTACTTGGTACCAACGCCGAGTACTACAGACCGCTGGCCAAAAGAATGGGACCCGATCAGCCTATATTTGGTTTGGGCCTCCAGCTGCCCCCCGATATTGCCGGCTCCCGCCCGACTGATGTCGCTGATGTAGCGGCCCATTACGTCAAGGAACTTGAAAGGTGTGCTCCAAAAGGACCAGTATCGCTCACCGGATTTTCACTTGGCGCCATGGTGGCATATGAAGTCGCGCTTCAACTGCAGGCCAAGGGCCGCCATGTAGCCTTGCTGGCCTTTTTCGATGCCGGAGGACCATCGTCCAGTAATTATTTACCGAATAGGTTGGAACGACTGGTTCTCCATGTCCGCAGGGGTTACCGTCACCCGGTGCAATACACGATTCATCTGTTTGACCTGTTTCGTGAGCGATTGAAACAGCGATTAAAACGTCAGTGGGAAATTATCTTACTGAGGGTGCGAGTTGTTCTTCGTCTTCCTGATTCCAATAAGCTCAAAACCAGGTCATTCATCGAGGCTAACTTAGAGTGGGTGCACTCTTACGAGTTTACCCCCTACTCTGGTTCCATCGTGGTTTACAAGTCGTCTGATGGAACATTTGTCAAGGGTTTTCCTGAATTTGCTAAGCGTTTGACCGAGGCCGGTATGGGATGGGCAGAGGTAGCCAAGGGGCCTTTCAAGTTGACTATTGTTCCCGGCGATCACTATTCTATATTAGCGGAACCACATGTTGAGGAGTTGGCCAAGGCGCTCGCTCTTGACCATGAGGAGGCGGTTAACTCATTACATGGGTCTAGAGATGAAATGTAACAGGTTGAATCGGTGCTGATAACTACACTGGATAACAGAACCGCCGGTAGAGCGGTGTCTCGTCCTTATCATCCAGTTTGAAGCTATTTGACGAAATGTAATCCCGGCGACATCACATTTTGATATAATGCTAAGCTTAGATGTCCGGGGTTAAAAGCGACGATTATAATACCAGAGATTCAAATACAGAGAATCAGCTGGTTTTCTTGGTATAGGTATGCCGTTCGACGAAGGCGTTCCCCATAATCAATCCGGATTAATTCGAAAGCTCATAGTAACCTGGCCAATGAATCTCTGGAGCTGATAGTTGACAGTATCCAGTCACTACTCGACCAGAAGCGCCCGCTTTTTCGGATGAAAAAATTAAATGATGCTTCGGGTTGATTAGCTCACGGCATATTTTGTATAACATCTTTTCTGATTCTGGCGGTACTGGTAAGAGTTTGGAACGAAAATCCCGATTCAGGTAAGCCCTATATCCAAAATCCGCTGGTGGTAACACCTTGGGGGTTCGAGCCCCCCGGTACCACAATAAAGTCCCCTGGCTAAGCCTGATCATTTAGCACCCTGTTAAACCCGGTGTGATGTCGGCACGCGTACGGCAGGCAAAGAAGGAGACGGCACGTCAGTCCTTATGTCGGTTTTGGCAGGCCGAGGGGAATCGCAAACAAAACCGTAATACCAGGCACCAATTTCAGCCTATCCCAGATTAGGCGATGATAATAAGCTTCCATGCCTTCGTCGGCTTCCATGATAAGTTACTCAATGACCGTTGCAGTGGGTCGACTGACCCCGATAAAAAATCCACCGGCGATTACAATCTGGAAGAACGAGCTACCTCAGCGAAAAATCACCAGTTAATTACCCTTTGTTCTGAAAAGCGGTTTTTTTGGATAATGTTGCGGATTTAATGATAAAAGCATAAAAACTATGGGGTCTGGTTCTCCATATTCTGCAAAAGCCTTGGGAGCTGGTGGCTTATTCTGTTATTTTCAGTGTTAATCGGGATATAGAGATACTGTATTACTCCATATAGTCAATCAATTCAGGACTACGGGCTGATGAATAACCTCATGAAAATAGCGCTAAGATGGGTGATTTCCGTCACCCTGATCGTTTCATGCTCCGTTGCGGCCGCTACGCCGGAAATCAATGAAGCCGTACAAAAATACTATGCCGGATTTCCTGACGAGGCGATCGGCATGTTGAAACCACTGGCAATGTCCGGGGATGTCGACGCCCAATATCTACTCGGCAATATCTTGTACAGCCTGTCGAAAACCGGAAAATTTGACGAGATCGATGATCCGATCAGGTGGTACAAAATGGCGGCGGCACAGCAATCGATTGGTGCGAATTATGCGCTCGGTAATATTTTCCACGACAGATGGCATAAATCCCGCAACCAGCAGGATGCCGCAAACGCAATCGTTTACTATCAGAGAACGATTGATTCGGGGTATACCAAAGCGCAAGTATCTTTAAACAGGATCAAATCTCGCAGCGGATTTTCTCAGCGGCAGGCGGCGGCTCTGGTAAAACAACAGGCGACCGCACCCGTTCCTCAAGCCGAAGACGAGCTGCCGGAGAAACCGGCAGCCGTTACCGTTCCTCAAGCCGAAGTCCAACTGCCGGAGAAACAGGCCGCCAGTTCAGTCAGTGACGAAACACCGGCGGCTGCGAGTGATCCAGCAGTTGCGGATAATACAGCCATGGAGGTGGCTGATGATAATAAAACCATGGAGCAGGAATCGAGCGCCGAGCCCGAAGCAGTTGCCGATGACTCGAAGCAGATCGCGCGGATCGCTGAACAACCTGGCGATGAGATAGCTTTAACCATCACCCTTGCAGACATTGCCAGTCAATGTCAGAACTTTACAGAAGCAGGGTTTAACCTGTATGCGGAGACAATTCAGGACGCTCTTTTTTCCGGAAAGGCGTCGTTTGTAGGAATCAGGCCTGACGCCTCGAAACCGGGAATTTACTCGACAAAATTAGCCAATAATCAATATGGCATCATAATTTTTCTTGATTTACACGATGTGCCAGAGGCGGTCGCCACAAGCTTTGTAAAAGGGAATAAATATGAAGTTACCGGACCTGTCGTCGATGCGAAAGCGATTGGTTCCAACTGCACTGTCAACCTGATATATGGATCGGTAAACTGATAGTCCACTCTGGATCCCGGGTACGAACTAATCCGGCCAGCAAGTTAACCTCGCCTGCACTCTCACTCCGCCACAGTCGAAAGTTTGCAGGCAAGTTGCCCGGCCGGGGTTCGGCGCTGGCAGGATGCTGCTTAACTCGACTTGAACAGTTTGCGAAATAAAGACCTGGGAAATGATGCAGGGCGTTTCTGACTCTCGATGTAATCTTTTACCAGTTCTTTAGTCTCATAGTCCAAAGGCTGGGTATAATCCGTTTTCCGTCGCTGCTGGTTGGTTGCCTCGGTGACATCGTGTTCATCGATGCCTTTTTTCGTGGTGTCAACGGTCATTTTAAACATCCAGATTGTGTCATTCACGGATAAAACTAAGTAATCAGCGACACTATTAATGTGCCCTGAATCACAACTGCTCGTATTTACGTTGTCCGGGATACCTTCGAAACGAACCTGTTGCGGAGTGCATCAGGCCCTCGCCTGACAACTGGTTTCAGAACTTTGCACGTGCCGGCTGAACCAACTTCCTTTCCGATTTTTGTGATCTGGCTCACAAACAAAATGCATACAACAGGCGTAACTTTGGTTTTCAAAATTGATCGATTTCTTGATCTAAAGACTTTCTTTAGGGGGAATCGGGGAAGTAGTATGAAAGAATTACTGCTGGTATCGCTTATTCTGATGACCGGGATACCTGCTTTTGCAGGCTATGACGAGGCCTGGGTAGCATATTCAAATCAGGACTATGAAACCGCGCTAAGGGAACTCAAACCTCTCGCAGAACAAGGAGATCCCCGTTCTCAGTACGCCGTCGGCTGGATGTATCGAAATGGAGAAGGGGTAACACAGGACTTTGACACCGCCGTCAAATGGTATCGGCTCGCAGCAGAACAGGGCCATGCCGAAGCCCAGAAAAGCCTGGGTTTAATGTACCAGTTTGGAGAGGGAATCGCGCCTGATCACAAGGCTGCCAGCAAATGGTTCAGGTTGGCCGCTGAACAGGGCAATGCCGAAGCGCAGAGCAATCTGGGCTTGATGTATTTGAAAGGGGATGGTGTTTCGCCTAGCAAAACAAAAGCCTATATGTGGTTACATAACGCCGCTTCTCAGGGAGTGAGTTTAGCGAAATGGAATCGGGACGAACTCGAAAAGGAAATGACCCCTGAGCAGGTGGAAGAAGCACAGCTCCTGGCACGCAAATGCCTGGAGAAAAATTATAAAGATTGTTTATAAGAACAGCCGCTTTCTAAAGTCCATAGACGCCTGAGAGCACGCCTTACCCTTCCTCCCAAAATCATATCCAGTGGAACCAGATGCGATTGAGCAAAGCCGCCGCAGCCGCAAGCCCGGCTGCGGCGGCATATTGCACTAGGCCGCTTTTTCAGCCTTGTCCTTATGCTCAAGCGTGGCACCCGCTGCGCCGATTGCAATCGAGCGGGGTTTCATCGCCTCGGGAATTTCCTTGACCAGGCTAATGGTCAGCAAACCGTTTTTCAGATCTGCGCCGCTAACTTCAATATAGTCGGCGAGGTTGAACTTGCGCCCAAAGCTGCGGTTGGCAATACCGCGGTACAGATAGGACTTTTCGTCACCGTCGTCGGCTTTCTTGCCGCGGACGCTTAACACGCCCTTTTCAACCTGGATGTCGAGCTCGCTGTCTTCAAACCCGGCGACTGCCAGCGTTATCGCGTAACGGTCGTCGCCGGTAGCCTCAATATCGTAGGGTGGAAAGCCGGTCGTGGTCTTCTGGCTGAGCATGGCATTGTCGAGCAAGCTACCCATGCGGTCGAAGCCGATGCTGTTGCGGTAGAGGGGGGATAAATCGATAGTAGTCATAACAAATTCTCCAAATGAAGCAATTGATAAAAGCGCCGCCATTCTCATCGAGACCTGGCGTACGCAGTTACCTATGTGGGAGTTCCTGCAATGATTTCAAGCTTGTAAGGGGACTATTAAGGGGACTATTTTGCTGCTTCGTGATCGTCTAGCCATTTGAGCAGATGGGAGAAAGGCAAGGGCCTGGACACATAGTATCCCTGCACCTGATCACAGCCTATTTCGGTTACCAGTTCCCAGTCCTGTTCGTCTTCGACACCTTCGGCAACCACTTTCATATCAAGCTTCTTCGCCAGCAATACACTGGACTCGAGGATGGCCCGCGCCGATGCTTCCCGGGCAGCACCATGCACGAAGGCACGATCGATCTTGAATTCGTTAAAGGGGATACGCTGCAGCTGCTCCATCGAGGAATAACCGGTTCCAAAGTCATCGATCGAAAGATTAAAACGTTTCAGCGACAAGCGGCTCAAAATGTCGAGCGCGACCGATAGATGTTCCATCAGGCGACTTTCCGTAATCTCGAAGGAAATACTGGAAGGTTCGAGCCCGGATTGTTCCATCAGGTTTGAAATCCGATCGGGCCAGTCCAGGTCGGTCAACGAATCGACCGACAGATTTATCGCGATATTGAGGTCGTGGTTCAGCTCTTTTAACTTCAGTGCATATGCCATCGCCTTTTTTAAGACGATATCGGTCAGGTCCACGATCAATCCATTGTCTTCCGCCATGCTGATAAAAGCATCGGGCTTGATCAGGCCTTTAAGTGGATGATTCCAGCGCACCAGCGCCTCTACACCTACGACCTCCCCGCTCTCGATTTCCACCTTGGGCTGGAAATAAGTATCCATCTCGTCGCTATCGATTGCATTTTTCAGCTCTGCCAGGCTAAACGCATCGACCAGCATCATGGTGCCTTCCTGGCGAATCTGATCCAGTGAATCGAGCAGTTCGCTGAGCTTGGCCGGCGTTGCCGGTTTCTCCAGCACTCCAAGCACATGTAAATCGTGCTCGATGGACAGTTTCTCGACTGTTTTCAGGATGCGCAGATCTTCACCACTGGTGAGAATAAGCGAACCCGAGTATTTCATTTTTGCCAGATGGCGGATGAACTCGACCCCGTCCATCCCGGGCATATTCAAGTCACAGATCACGACATCCATCGAGCCGCGATTGTCCTGCGGAACCTCAAGTGCGGCCGCGCCCGACATCGCGTTTAAAACTCCGGATATGCCGAGATCGTTCAGCATCACGGTCATCACCCTGTGCATGATGTAATCATCGTCTACCAGTAACAGCTTGATACTAAACTGGGTAACATCGTCATCTTCGTCGGGTAGCTCGAGATTGAATTCAGCCTCGTTTACCGATGCTTCATGGGCAGCTATCGAATCACCGAAGAATGTGTCAATATACTCGGCTGCCTGATCAGCCGCTCGCTGCAGCTGCGGCATTTGCTTTTCGATATCATCCCAGTCTGCCGCATTAGCTGCCGATTCGAGCCGCTGGCATATCTGCGCCACGCTCATCGCGCCGAGGCTGCGCGACGAGGATTTTAACTTGTGGGTATATTCGGCAAGCTGTTCGTTATTCTTCCACGCGAATGCCTGTTGAATATTATCCAGTTCATCTGTCAGCGATTCTCGATAGGCATTCAACAAATCTCGATGCAGCTCGGGTTTATCTCCGGTGGATTGCGTGAGCACATTCAAATCGACGGTATCCTGTACCAGCAGGTCTATCGCATCCGGGTTCGTCCAGTCGGAATCCTCGGTCGTGCCGAGCGGCGTCCATTTCTCGAGCGCACGGCCAAGGTCATCGAGTTCTACCGGTTTCGCGATGACGTCATTCGTCCCTACCGCGAAACATTTCTCGATATCGGCATCCATCGCGTTAGCCGTAATCGCTATCACCGGCATTGGTGATTCGTGTTCGGGTTCTTGCTGCCTGATTTGCCGCACCAGTTCGTAGCCATTCATTTCAGGCATGCGGATATCGGTCAGTAGCAGGTTGTAATCGCCGTCCCGCCATTGCTCCAGTGCCTGCTGGCCATTCTCCACGTAGTCTGCCGAGTAGCCCAGAATATTCAACTGCGCCTCCATCAGCTGCTGGTTGATAGGATTATCTTCAGCGACCAGTATTCGTGAAGCAGCGGCATTGCTGCGGGTTACATCGACGATCGTCGAATCCGCGGGAGCCACCTCGATAAGAGACTCCGTCGATGCAGCCAGCTCCAGGGTTATCCAGAAGGTACTGCCTTCGTTCTCGACACTATCGATCTCCAGCTTGCCCTGCATCAAATCGACCAGCTGGCGGGTAATCACCAACCCGATGCCGGAACCCTCGATACCGCTGAACTCGGCACCCAGTCGATTAAAAGGCTGGAACAGCTCCTTGCGTTTTGCGGCCGAAATTCCACTGCCCGTATCGCGAATACCAATGCGCAGACAGCCGTTGTCACCGGGTTCGGATATGACGCTGACGCTACCGCCCGGACGGTTGTACTTCACCGCGTTGGTCAACAGGTTAAGGAAAACCTGCTTAAGTCGAATAGAGTCCGCCACCACGTTTACATCTTCGAACAGCGCTGCGTCGAAGTCGACACTGATGTCGCGCTCCTCTGCGAGCGGCGATACCCAGTGCACGCTATCGCTCAGAACCTGTATCAGCGATATCGGTTCCAGTGATAGGTCGGCCTCGCCAACCTCGATACGGGAGAGGTCCAGAATCTGGTCGATAAGCGACATCAGATGCTTGCCGGCGCGGTTAATTTCGGTAGCGTTGGCAAGATGCTGTTCATCCAGCTCGCGGTCGTAGGTGAACAATTGTGAGAAGCCGAGAATTGCATTCAATGGTGTACGCAGTTCGTGACTCATGCTGGATAGAAAATCGGACTTGGCCGCATTGGCCTGTTCCGCCTGGTTCTTGGCTTCGATCAGGGCCGCCTCGGCATTTTTTCGCTCGCTAATATCCTCGTGGATCGTGATGACCCGTTCCCAGGTATCCTCGTAGCCACGCACCAGGCTTACGATTGAGCGGGATTGAAACAGGGAACCGTCCATACGCGAATCAACGCGTACCGCATCGTAAAAATTACTGCCCTTCGCCAATGCGGCAATTTCTGCCGCATAATAGGCCACCCACTGCGCGTCCCACCAGGCCTCAACGTCAGCCTCGCCGGCGATAAAGTCTTCTTTTGAATCCGCTTCGTGTATCTGCAGTAAAGTCTCGTTGGCGTTGGTGACGCGAGTTGTACCGACCATTTCGCGCAGTATTTTCGGATTATCCAGAAAATATTCTTCCAGGTTTTCGATGCCTTCGAACTGGAGCTTGTCGATAATCCTCTTGATAGCGGAGTAGTCTTCCTCCTGCACGCCGAGGGGTAATTGTGCAAACAGCGAGTGGTATCGTTCCTCGCTCTCTTTCAAGGCGTTGACAGCGATCTTGCTTTCGGTGACATCCTGTACCATGCCGAAGCTCGACATCAGTTTGCCGTTATCGTCAAACACACCCTGTTCGAATTCACGTAAGTGGCGGACTTCGTTCTTGCCAACGATCACGCGATAATCAAATTCATGGCAGACGCCAGGTTGCAGGATCGTCTTGGTATCCAGGTGCGAACGATAGTGTTGAAAATCATCCGGATGGACGATGCGATCAAACTCTGCGCGGTTTTTAAACAAGCGATCCAGCTCGGCTAGATCAATCCCGAACACATCGGCCAGCTCCGGCGTATAGGTGATCGCTTTATCGTTTAGCTCATCCCATTCCCAGATGCCCAGCTTGAGCATCCTCGACAATTCCTGACTACGAAATTCGCGGGAATCGATTAGCGCATGCGCATCGGCCAGTTGCGCGCGCAATGCTTCGATTTCGTCACGCAGCTCCTGCTCGGTCGATGGTGTCTTCGCGAGTTGTTTTATTTTCGCTGTCAAAGCATTGATGGGTAGGCATTCACAGCTGTTAGTATAGGCAGGAATGCGAATCAATTCTCACGCAATTTCAGGCATTTGTGACTGTTTTCTCTTATTAGTTGACAGCATTCAAAATAGTTCTGCTTTCAGCCCGATCAACTCCGCGCTGTATCCGTTGGAGTCGATGGCGTTGAGTAATAGATGGAGCAGGATGCGATACTGACCGGTTAAAGCGGTTGAATGATACGGGCTTTGCTGGATCGCCCCAGGATTTCGACTTCGAGCTCATCATCCGCCTCAACTTTTTGCCGAAAATAGGCCAGCCCGATCGTTTTTCGCAGTCGATGGCCGTAGCCGCCCGAGGTCACCAGGCCGATTGCGCTATTGCCTCGAAACACCGTATGCATGTAGAAAGGATCAAACTCCGGTGCATCGAACTCGAGCAATTCCATGCTCCATTGATCCTTTGCCTGCGCACGCGCCAGCATTGCGTCCCGGCCGGTAAAAGTCCGTCCGTCGATTTTAACCAGATGATCCAGTCCAGCCTCGAGTGGGGTGCGCTCGGTTGTGAGGTCGGCTCCCCAGGCGCGATAGGCCTTTTCCAGGCGCATTGAATTCATCGCGAAAGCGCCATAAAAACCGAGCTCGAATTTCGCTCCCGACTGCAGCAATTGTCGCAGCAGACCTTCCTGCTGCGCGATATCGTGATGCAACTCGAAACCCGCTTCGCCGACATATGAAACGCGCAGCGCATGCACTTCGATACCGGCAATCGTAACCGGCCTGGCACAGAACCGCGGGAAAGCCTCGATCGATAAATCCTGCTCGGAAATCTGCTGCAGCATGGCCTCGGCATTGGGTCCCATGACGCCAAAAACCCCCCTGGCGTCGGTAATATCCTCGATGCTGACATCAAAGCCACGCGCACGACAGCGCAACAAATCGTCATCCTGGCGGCCGGCCGCCGCGGCACTGACTAGATAAAATTCATCTGCGGACAGATTGCAAACCAGAAACTCCGAATGCACCCCACCGCTCTCGGTAAGCGCATGGGTCAATCCGAGACGACCAACCCGCGGGGCCCGATTGGCACCCAGCTGATCGACGAAACGAAACGCATCCCGACCACTGACCCTGAACTTGGAGAACGCCGACAAATCACCGAGGCCGACGTTTTGCTGCAAGTTTCGACATTCCGCGGCGACCGGTTCGAACCAGTTGGCGCGGCGAAAACTCAACTCCGATGCCTTTACTGCCAGATCGCGGGAGTACCAGTTAGGACGTTCGAATCCGTACACGCTGCCAAACACGGCACCTTTACCCTTTAACAGTTTGTAGGCGGGGGTCAGTTTTTTATTGCGCCCGGCCGGGCGTTCCTCGTAAGGATAATGAATGCCGAATTGTGCAGCAAAACACTCTACCGCTTTATCGATTCGGTAATCACGATCCGCGTAGGCCCCGAAACGACGTGCATCCACTGCCAGCGCATCCATCGGTGGTTCGCCCTCGGTCATCCACTCGGCGAGAAATTTACCGGCGCCACCGCCTTCCATAATTCCCATCGACGAACCGGTTAGCAGCCAGGCATTATCGAGTTTGAACGCCGGGCCGATCAACGGGTTGGCGTCCGGGGTGAAAGTAATCGGGCCATTGACGATGCTCTTGATCCCGGCATCAGCAGCAGCCGGCACGCGCGCCATTGCCTGCCCGGCGATATCCGCGATGGCGTCGATATCGGGCTCGAGCAGCTCCATGCCGAATTCGGGCGGTACGCCGTCGATCGACCAGGGCTTGCCATGTTTTTCGTAAGGCCCGATGATCACACCGTTACGCTCCATGCGCAGATACCAGCTTTCATCCGGATCCCGAATCATCGGCAGTTCATGATCGAGCTCGGCAAAGGCATCGATTCGATCGCTAACAATATACTGGTGCAGCATGGGCACCACCGGCAGATCGATACCCATCATGTCACCGATTTCACGGCACCAGGTACCAGCCGCATTAACGATATGCAACGCCGTAATTTCACCCTTGTCAGTGCTTACCAGCCACTCACGATTCGGCTTTTGCCGGACAGCGGTTACCCGGGTTTGACGGTAGATTTCGGCGCCGCGGTCGCGCGCACCCTTTGCCATCGCATGGGTGGCCTGACTCGGATCCACGTAGCCGTCAAGTGGTTCGTAAATTGCACCGATCAGATCGTCGACTTCAGCCAGGGGATAAATCTCCTTGAGCTCGCGCGGCGTCAGGATATGAAAGTCAAAACCGGCAAATTTACCAATCCCCTGCACCTGGCGAAACTCATCGAGCCGGTCCTGGTAACGCGTAACCCGCAATGCACCGCAGCCATGGAAACCAACCGCCTGGCCGGTCTCCTCCTCGAGTATCGATCGATACAATTTCACACTGTGCGCGCGCAGATTCATAATCGTAATGTTGTGTGCGTAATGGGTACAGAGTCCGGCTGCATGCCAGGTTGAACCCGCGGTGAGTTCATTTTTTTCGATCAACACCACGTCGTTCCAGCCGAGCCGGGTCAAGTGGTAAATCAGCGAGGCACCCATGGCGCCGCCACCGATTACAACAACCTGCGCATGGGATTTCATGTTATTGCCGCCTGGTAGGGAGGTTTATCGAGAATCTGAAGAGCAAACCGTTCGCCTGCTATCTCAATCTGACAATCCTCGATGTCGGGCGATACCGGTTGATAAAACATCACGAAACACAAGCTCCTGGCGCAGCGGAAGCCAAGCCCGCCCGAGGTACAATGTCCGACAATGGCTTCTACCCGGTAAACCGGTTCATCGTGCAGCAGTAAAACTTCATCGGCCATAACTTCACACAAGCTCAATTGCTTTTTCCAGCCGCTTTCGCTTTGTTCCAGCAAAGCCTGCTTGCCGATAAACCCGGCTGCCTTGTGCAGATTGACGGTGAAACCAAGACCGCTCTCGAAGGGCGTGTCTTCAGCACCCAGGTCATGCCCCCAATGGTGGTAACCCTTTTCCAGGCGGCAGGAATCGAGCGCGAAATGACCGGCGAGGCCGAGTTCGTGGCCTTCCCCGACGCGCAGAATTTCTTCCAGCAGCTGCCTTGCCTGCGCCACCGGAATATATAGCTCCCAGCCAAGTTCACCGACGAAACTAAGCCGCACTGCATGCACATCGCAGCCGTTGATCTGAATAGTTTGAACGCTGCTGAATGGAAAATTCAGCGCACCGAAATCGGCTCCGCTCAAGTTCTGCAGCAGCGCTCGTGAGCCGGGTCCCATCAGGCCAAGCACCGCGTAATCTTCCGTTACGTCGTGAATTTTCACCTCCATCGCAGAATCGAGATGCCTGCGCAACCAGTGCAGGTCCTTGAATCGCGTGGCTGCCCCGCTGACGAGTCGAAACCGGTCGGCAGCTAACCGTGTCAGCGTGATTTCGGCCTCGATGCCACCACGCTGATTCAACATCAGGCTGTACAGCACCCTGCCCACTTCAATATCGACATCGCTACAGCATAACAATTGCAGATAGGCCAGCGCGTCGCGGCCGGCGATATCGAATTTGCCAAACGGGCTAAGCTCGAACAGGCTCACATGCTGCTGACAATGCAGCACTTCACGTCTTGCCGCCGGCCACCAGCATTGCGCGGTGAAGCTGTACTCCAGCATTGCCTCGTCGGCGTCGACAGCAAACCACAGCGGGCGCTCCCATCCTGTAGGCGCACCAAATACCGCGCCCCTGTCCGCCAGCAGATCGTGCCAAACCGACCGGCGCAGGTTGCGCCCGGTTGCGAACTGCTTGTAGGGCCAGTGCATGTCAAACTGGTTATGCACTGCTTCAGGCAGGCGCTGCTGCAAAAACCCGGCCTCGCTCTGCAATGGATCGAAACGCGCGATATCGACTTCCCATACATCGAGCGGCGCCTCGTTACCGCGAATCCAGCGGGCCATTACCTTGCCTACACCGGCCGAGGACATGATACCGATCGAGTTGAAACCAGCCGCGACAAACAGATTTCTGCATGCCGGTGCCTCTCCCATGATCTGCTTCGTATCCGGAGTAAAACTTTCAGGACCGTTCATGAAATGGGTGATGCCCTGGTCGGCGATCAGCGGCGCACGCCTGATACCGGCCTCGAGCATAGGCTGTGCGTGATCCCAGTCCTCGTCGAACATCAGGAAGCCGGCATCCTGTTGGCTCGGGGTCCATGGCCTGGGATTCGCCTCGAAAGCCCCCAGCACGAGTTTGCCATTGTCGCCCTTGAGGTATATTCCCCCATCCAGGTCACGAATGATCGGGCATGGTCGGGGCAATTGCTCGATGACATCCGTCACCAGGTACATATGCTCGCAGGCGACCAGAGGGATATCGACGCTCGCCATGGCAGCAAGCTGCGCGGTCCAGGCGCCGGCGCAGAGCACCAGCCTGTCGCAACTGATTCGCGTACCGTCGGCGAGCTCCACCGCGGTCACCGTTGCACGGCGCGTTTCGATGTTCGATACCCGGCTGTACTCGCGAATCTCGACACCCAGTTTAGCCGCCGCCCTGGCATAGGCCATACACAGGTCCACCGGGTTGACCTGGGCATCCTGCTCGACCCATAGACCACCGGCAAGGTCTTCGCTGTAGAGCATCGGCAGGCGCTGCCCGATTTCGCTAGCTGACAGCAGCTGCGTGTCGAGCTCGCTGCGATCGCCCATCGCCTTGATGCGCCGCAACTCGACCATCCGCGCTGCCTCCTGTGCCAGCCAGACGCCACCGGTTTGCTGATAACCGATAGCCTGCCCGCTTTCGTCTTCCAGGCGCGCAAAAAGATCGAGTGCGTACCTGGCCAGCAGGGTCAGATTCATACTCGAACGCAACGGTCCGACGATACCGGCAGCATGCCAGCTGGTACCGCTGGTCAATTGATCGCGCTCCAGCAAGATGACGTCCCTGATACCCAGACGACCCAGGTGGTAGGCCACGCTAAGCCCGATAGCCCCACCCCCGACGATGACTACCCGGGCCTGTTCATGCACGGCCATCAGTATGACTTGTCCGGCAACGACGCCTTGCGCCGGTTTACATATTCCTGCAGGGCCTCGAGCCTGGCAGGATCGATCGCCGGTTGCTGGTACTCTTCGAGCAGGCCCTTCCATATCCTGTTGGCGCGCTGTGCTGCCTCGAGACTGCCCTCGCCCTGCCATTGCTCGAATGAATTGGCATCGCCGGTGCTGGAGCTATAGTAAGCGGTTTCAAAATTATTCAGGGTGTGGGCGCTGGCAAGGAAATGGCCGCCGGGACCGATCTCGGCAATTGCATCCATTGCCTGCGCATTATCGGATAAATCCAGCCCCTTGCAGAATTCAATCAACTTGCCGCAGAGGTCGGCATCAATAATCGTTTTTTCGAAACCGGTGCATAGCCCGCCTTCCAGCCAGCCGGTGGCGTGATTGATGAAATTCGCACCCGCCAACACTGCCATGATCAAGCCCATGGTACCTTCCTGCTGTGCCTGGGCGTCGGGTATCTTGGACGAGGTCAGGCTACCCACCGTATGAAAGGGCACGCCCAGGCGACGCGCCAGCTGGCCCGCGGCAAGAACGGTTTTGGCGGCTTCGGGCATGCCGAAGGTTGGCGCGCCCGATTGCATAGACATCGCCGTGGCAAAGCTGCCCATCAGGCAGGGTGCACCGGGACGAATCAACTGGGTCAAAGCACAGGTCGCCAGCGCCTCGGCGAGTAACTGCGCCAGCGTACCCGCTTCGGTACAGGGACTCATCGCACCGGTAATCATCCACGGCGTACAGGCAACCGCCTGGTTGTTTTTGGCATAAACCTTGAGTGAACCCGACATCGCCTCGTCCATCACCAGAGGAGCATTAGTGTTGGAGACTCCGTACAGAACCGTGTTTTGATCGACAAATTCATCACCAAACAGGATTTTTACCATCGCCACCGAATCCTCGGCGCGCTCGCTGCCAATCAGGGCGCCAAACAGGGCGCGGTCACCGTATGTAATATGCGACAGCATCATGTCGAGGTGGCGCTTGTTGACCGGGATATCGACCGGCTCGCAGACGATTCCGCCGCAGTGGTGCAGATGCGGAATCATCTGATGGATTTTGTTCAAATCCCTGAAATCCGCGAGCGTCGCATAGCGCCGGCCGCGGTCTATATCATGCACAAACGGCGGCCCGTAAACCGGGCTCAGCACGGTATTGGCGCCTCCAATCTCAACGTTGTTATCCGGATTGCGCGCGTATTGCGTATATTGCCGCGGCGCACTCGCCTGTATGATCTTTCGGCACATGCCGGGCTCGAAGCGCACCCGCTCACCGTCGACATCGGCGCCGGCGTCGCTGAAGTAATCGAGTATTTCAGGATCATTATGAAACTCCATACCGATTTCGCGCAAAATGCGATCGGCATTTTCCTCGATCTGGCACAGACCTTCCTCGCTGAGGATATCGTAGGTCGCGATATTTCGACTGATGTAAGGCGAACGCGGAACGCTTGAGACGCGCCGCTCCCCGCGAGTTCTTCGCTTGCGCCGGCTCACTGGTCCGTCGACGTTATCAGTCAAGATCGCTCCCAAAAGTTGTCTGCCAGCAATTATTCTACAGAGATTGCACGCAAAATAGCCAACAGGGGCAATTCAGGCTAAGAAACGGGTGTCAAAATGATTTGCGTCATGATCAGGATTGTCTGCGGACTCAGCTTGGGATATGTTCGTGCGTAACTGACTCGCGCCGAGATTACGATGGCTTCACAATTCGACCACGATCAACACGAATTCGAACTCGACTGGGATACCGACGCCATCGTCGAGCGTCGCAATACTTACTACGCCGCGTCACAACGCGCCTTTGTGCCTTATCAGGAACCACTGATTTTCAGCAAGGGACAGGACAATTATCTGTGGGATGAAAAAGGCAACAAATACCTCGACTGCCTGAGCCAGAATCTGACTATCAGTGTCGGCTACAACAACCCGGTAGTGACGCGCGAAGTCATCAAGCAGGCTCAGACGCTACAGCACTGCACGACCATGTTCTTTCACCCGGCGCCGGCTCATTTTGCCGAGGAATTAACTCGTACCATGCCGGCAGGTGAAGAATGGGCGGTGCATCTTTGCAACAGCGGTGCCGAGGCGATCGACATGGCGATTTTGCTGGCACGCAGTTATACCGGCAACATCGACATTGTTTCGCTAACCAATTCCTACCACGGCGCTACCTTCGGCGCACAGTCAGTTACCGGCATCAGCGGATTTCGCCACAACGTGCCGCAACTCGGCGGCGTTCAGTTCGCGCCGGTACCCGACCAGTACCGCGGCATCCACGGCGAGGGGGTCGAGCCCTACCTGAGAGATCTCGAAGGCACGATTCATTACGGTACCTGCGGCAAGCTCGCCGGCATGTTCATCGAGCCGGTGCAAGGCTACGGCGGTATCGTACCCATTCCCGAAGGTTACATCAGCGGTGCGCAGGAGCGCGTCAAGGCCGCCGGCGGTTTACTGATCATCGACGAAGTTCAGACGGGCATGGCCCGCACCGGCGATCATTTCTGGTCGTTTCAGCAACACGACGTTATCCCGGATATCGTCGTCGCTGCCAAGGGCATCGGCAACGGCTTCCCGCTGGCGGCACTGATCGTCAGACGGGAAATCGCCGAGGCAATGTCGCAAAAATTTTACTTCCATACTTACGGCGCCAACCCGGTAAGCTGCGCCGCCGGCCGTGCGGTACTGCACGTGATCAAAAAGCGCGAACTGCAACAGCGCGCGAAGCAGGTTGGCGCGGCCATGCTCGAGGTACTCGAGGATCTGGCAGCACGCCATGGAGTCATCGGTGCGGTGCGAGGCCGCGGCATGATGATGGCGGTCGAGCTGGTCAGGGACCGCGGTAGCCGTGAGCCCGACCCGGAAACCATGGCCCGGCTATTCGAGAATACGCGCGAGAACGGTCTGGTCGCGAGCAAGTCGGGCGCCTATCGTAACGTACTCCGTATATGTCCACCGTTATGCACGCAAATGGAGGATGTTCCGTTTTTCGAAACAGCAATTAACCGGAGTTTTGAAAGTTTGTAGGGTTATTGATTAGGGTATAATTCAACATCGATCGATTTTTCCGAGGAAACAAATGTCAGAAACCCCATCGACAATGCTGGAGATTGGCAGCCCGGCGCAAGATTTTTCGTTACCTGAACCGGCCAGCGGTAAACAGCTGAGTCTCGACGACTTTAAAGGTAAACCCCTGCTGGTTGTCTTTTCCTGTAATCACTGCCCTTACGTGCTGCATATCATCGACTCCTTTACCGAATTTGCCAACCAGGCACAGACTCGTGGAATCGCGGTGGTGATGATCAATTCCAACGACGTCGCCGGATATCCGGCTGACAGTCCGCAAAAGATGATTCAGCTGGCGCAACGCCAGGGCTTCGAATTTCCCTATCTTTATGACGAATCACAACGGGTTGCGAGTACATACCGGGCTGCCTGCACCCCGGATTTCTTTTTACTCGACAGCTCGCATCGGTTGGTCTATCGAGGGCAATACGATGGCTCGAGACCAGGTAACAATGTTGCGGTGAGCGGTAGTGATTTGCGTAGTGCCGTCGACGCATTGTTAAGTGGAGGCGACATTCCTGCAGAGCAGATTCCCAGCGTGGGGTGCAATATCAAGTGGCGCGCGGGTAACGAACCTGATTATTTCTGAACCTTTCGAGGCTCCGCGGGATCGTTGTTGGCTTTCATCGCATCTATCCTTTCAACCACTTCGTGCATGCTGAGCTGGTGGTCCTTGCCGCCACCAAACATATCAGCAAACTCGGAAATCGTATCGCTCAGCCTGTTTTTCGCGACCGATAAATCGCTGCGCAAGGTTTCATTCTCGACCCGCAGTGAAACGACTTCCTCTACCGCTTCAAGTTCTTCCCGCGAGCTTGAGTCACTTCGAGGCCGCAGGCATTTGTAAGCTTCGATCAGTTTGTCCATGGCAGTGTCAATACTGTTGAGTTGCGCGCGACCACCCCGGTAAAGGCCAGCTAGCGGATGCTCGAAGAATTCGGCTTCATGGCGATTGATGTCGGCCAGGGCCATACCGAGATCCTCCCCTTCGAGTTGATATGTAGTCTGCAGAAATGTCCTGGTTTGTTCGCTGCGCCGCAGCGACCGACCCTCGAGCCGCACTTTCAACTCCGCTATCCTCCTGTTCTTGCGTCGCTTACCGATTAAGGTCATCAAGGTCCAGACCAGGAGCACAATCAGCAGCAGCACAAAACCCTCGGCCAAAAGGATAAAGTAGATTGCATTGACTTCAAGCACTGAATTCCTCGTCTTCGATCTCCAGTTCCCCGGCTTCGCGCTTGCGTTTCAGAAACCACCATCCTGACACCAGTATTAACAATAGCGTCAGGTTGACCGCTACGATTACTATCCCTACCAGCTTCCAGTTAGTTTTGCCGGCTTTCGAGTCCTGTTCTGTAACTTCCTTATTCGGGGTCGCAGTCGACTCCGGCTCAACTTCGGCAGCCGCACGATAAACGCCCAGCATAGAGAACCTGCCGAGATCCACATCGACAATTTCGGCTGCATGAGATTGCGCCGAGATTTTTATATGCGCGTGGTAAAGTCCATCCTGACTGGTTTCGACCAGGGTTCGTAACCATCCTGCCGAGTCTTCGAGCGCAAGACTGTCGCGGGAACCGTCGGGTGCTTCAATATCCACGTCGGCCACCAGCCCATCGGGCATCAGGTATTCTTCGCGTGCGCGCAATTTCAGCTCGTAAACTCCCGCGGCCTGTTGTGGTTCGATTTTCACCTCCACCGGCCACTGCACCTGCATGTCGAAACGCTTGCTACGGTTGAAGGTTCTGGTATCCGCTGAAACCACGAAACTATGCATGCCCTCCGCCAGGGTCTGCTCCATCTGGAAGAGATACTGCCCCTTGTCCTCGCGCTCACTCGTATGCACTAGTGCCTGCCGGGATTCATTGCCGTCGACATCAATGTGAGCAAGATCAAAATCGACGAAGCGCTGGAAGCTATTCTTACGGATTTTCTTGCCCCGATCATACAATTCGGCGGCTACCCTGAAGGCTTCACGCGGCGTGCTATAGGCAGGTATACCACTAACCTGTAATTTCAAATCGGTAACCACCATGAGACGATTGTCGGGGTCCAGTACGGCATCGATTCGCCAGGTGCCCGCGGCGGGTTTTTTGACAGTAATCAAATCATAGCCCTGACCGCTGCGCCAGCGGGCTCCGCGTGTTTTTTGCAGGCTGATGGCGGGGCTATCGGGAGGAATCAGGATGGTTGGCTGGCTCCCCGGACTGCGAAAAATTAACAGCGTCATTTCCTTGATACTGGTATCTATCGAAAATTCCTTGCCCTTCAAGCCAACCGTGTCAGGTTCACTGGCACGTTCAAACATTTTGAAGAACACTTTCTGCAGTTGGTCGGCATTTTGCGCGACCGCAAATGAACCTCCTGTTTCAAGAGCAAGTTGTTTTAGCAAAACCTCGTCGGTGCCGTCCGATAGCGCGATGGTATGAATTTGCGCACCCGAGGATCTGTATTGAGCCAGGCCTTTGCTTAGCAGGCGGTCACGGGATTTCGCGTTTTTCGCCGGATCGCTGGAAATATCCACCTTGCCATCAGTCAGCAGCAACAGAATACGACTTGTTTTTGCATCCGGCTTGTCCCAACCGACGCTGGCGCGCGCCAACGCACTTTCAATATTGGTTAACAGGGCATTAGAGTGGATTTTGTCAGCGCCCAGATCTACCCGCTTGCGCCAGGCGTCATCTACCCTGCCCCATTTCACTGCCATGTCGACGTAGCGCCCGAAGGTCCAGACACCCGCGCGCGACCCGGTTGGTATCAGGCCATTGATCAATTTTAACGCGGGTACGCGTAAATTCTGCGGATCGGTTTGTTTCATGCTGCCGGATACGTCGATTACAATTCGAAAATCATAACGGGGCTCAGCCGCGAGGGCCTGGCCACAGGCCAGGGCCACTAGTGAAAGCAGGTATAGACAGATACGCTTGTGCATTGGTATAAGCAACAGTTATTACCCTCGTTTTATCGGCCGCGGACTGAACTTCTAAACAATTTTTTGAGCCTCAACTATATGATTCCTGTAATCCCAGTAATTACAGCCAGTAAAGGTAGCTGACAGATGTCCGCCAATCCGGATAATCCGCAAATCAACACCAGAGTCTATGATTTCTGTGTGAGGGCTTTCCGTACCACCAAGAAGCTGCTCAAGCTCAATATCAAGATGCACCAGGAAGGTAGCGGAGAAGATGATCCGGTACACCAGGGCGATATCTTTCTGTTCAATCATTTCGCGCGTTTCGAAACCTTCATCCCGCAAGTTTTAATAAATGAAGCAACTGGCGCCTACTGTCGCTCGGTAGCCTCGGCTGAATTCTTTGAAGGCGACGAGCGCTTTAGCCAGCTCCTCTATTCCATCGGGGTCGTGCCAAACGACCTGCCCAATCTGTTTCCGTTTCTGGTCCGTGAGATTCTGCATGGCCACAAGTTGGTGGTTTTTCCGGAAGGTGGCATGGTCAAGGACAAGCGTGTAGTTGATCAAAAAGGGCAGCTCAGTGTTTACTCTCGTACCGCTAACGAACGACGCAAACACCACCGTGGAGCGGCAGTCATCGCGCTGGCGCTGGATGCGTTTAAAACAGCGTTACCGCACGATTACGCAGCCGGCCAATACCAACGTGTCGAACGTTGGGCCGAACAGCTGGGATTCGATGACGTCGAACAATTGATGATGAAAGCGGTCAAACCTACCGTCATCGTACCCAGTCACATTACTTTCTACCCGATCCGGGTCAGTGACAATATTCTGCACCAGGTCGCGCGACTCTTTAGCAAGGGTATTAACAAACGTTTTACTGAAGAATTGATCATCGAAGGTAACCTGCTGTTCAAGCATACCGACATGGATATCCGCTTTTCACGACCAATCATCGCCGGCGACTACTGGAAATGGTGGAAAAAAAGGATGCTTCCCAATGTCGTGCATCGCTTTGAGTCGCTGAATGAGTTGTTCGCACTCAAGCCCAGTTCCGGCCACTGGCGCGGGCGCATTCATTCAATCGCGATGAGGGTAAAATCCAGTAAGGTGCGCGATGACTACATGAGCTCGATGTACGAGGCAGTCACTATCAATCTGAGCCATATCGCCTCGATGATAATACTCAAGCTATATCAGCAGGGACTGCGGCAAATCAACTGTGGTCGTTTCCATAAAATGCTGTACCTGAGTATCAAGCAATTACAGGAAACGGAATCAGAGCTGCATCGTAGTCTGCGCAACCCGGAGGAGTACGGGGCGATTGTCAGCACGGGCAGCAGCCGACTGGAGCAGTTTCTCAGGACCGCGAGTAACATGAAACTGGTGCATGTCGCGCAAGGTGAGTATGTGCTCGACCAGAAACTGGTCGAGGATTTCGAGGTCGACGAAATTCGCACCGAAAATCTGATCAGCGTATACGCAAATGAAGTCAGTCCTTTATCCCATGTCACCCGGAGTATCGACAAGGCAATAAAGCGCGCTGACAAGATTGATAGCCGCGCCTTTGCCGACTATCGTTTTAACGATCAGATTCTCGCCTACGAGTGGGATCGCCAGCAGTTTCAACGCGATCGTTATGACGAGATTAATTCTCAGCAAACGCAAACCGCCGACGCAAACTGGTTTTTCCTGAAATCAACCCGCGCAACTGCATCGGCGGTTTTGCTGGTTCATGGATTCCTGTCCGGCCCCGCGGAGATGAAAAGTCTCGGTGAACGGCTGCATGCGGACGGTCATCACGTGCTTGGAGTTCGCCTCAAGGGCCACGGCACCTCGCCCTGGGATCTACGCAATCGCAACTGGCACGACTGGGCCGGGTCGGTGGCGAGAGGTCATGACATTCTCAGGGCGTTCAGCAAATCGATACATATCGTCGGCTTTTCTACTGGAGGTTTACTTGCGTTAAACCACGCGGCTAGTAATCCAGGCAGGAAAATCAGGTCGGTAACCAGTGTTAACGCTCCGGTGCATTTCAAAAACAGGAATATGATTTCCGTACCCCTGGTACACCACGCCAACAGGTTAGTCAGTTGGGTCAGCTCTGAAGGGCTAATGCCTTTCACCCCCAACGAACCCGAAAATCCGCATATCAATTACCAGCACGTGCCTGTCCGGGCACTCTACCAACTACAGCAACTTATCGACCACTTTGCCGCAGATAAGGTTGAAATCGATGCAGATGTCCACATATACCAGGGGGATCACGATCCCGTCGTGGATCCTGCCAGCGCCCGGACGCTGGATAAACTAATCATCGCCGAGAACAGGACACTGACCATCCTCGACAGCGACATCCATGGCGTCATATACCGCAATATCGATCAGGTTCAGCAAAAAATTTGCGCCAGTATCCTATAATCAGTTTAATGTCTGCCTGAAAACTCAGGACCAGGGACGCCAGGTTCTAAGGAAATGACTCGGTAATGCACCATCCTACTCGTTTTCTCATCTACGGATTTGCTATCGTCATCCTGATGATGATAGCCCTCGCATTCATCGCGTTTCACTCGACCAGTGGCAGCAATCGCGAGGTCAACCTCCAGGTCGCCCATCAACTCGAAAAGATAAACCTGATTAATGAGCTGTCGAGCATTATTCACGACCGCACTCGGTTTATGCAATCCATGCTGCTGCACGATGAAAATTTTAAAGAGGACGACTCCTGGCCAAATTTCAACCGCTTACGCGGCGCCTACACAGAAACCCATGACCGGCTGGTGCCTATGCTGGCGCCACGCGAGCGTGAAATCATGGGCGCGATCGATCGACTCGACCGCGATATCAGCGATTTAAATCGACAGGTGTCGGTGCTGTTCCTCAATGGCAGTCGTGACGAAGCCAGCAAGGTACTGCTGCAGGAAGTGCTACCCAAAACAGCACCGTTACTGTCCCACCTGGCCGAACTCACCCAGGCACAGCGCATGGATGCGCAAAAAGCGTTGCTCGTGGCCAGCAGTGATGCCGAGAAAAGCCGCACCCAGATTGCCATTTTTTCGATCATCGCGGTTATCGTCAGCGTAACGGTAACCTTCATTGCGATCTGGTACGGGCGCAAGTTATCGGGCCAGTTACAGGAAATGAATAACTACCTGGAGCAGAAGGTTCATGAACGCACCGAGTCGTTACTCGACACCCAGAAGGAACTGCTCGAAGACAATAACGAGCTTGCCAGAATGGTATTGACGGACAGTTTAACCGGCCTGTCGAACCGCACCCATATGAACCAGATTCTGCGCCAGGAATACGCTCGATTCGAACGCCACGATCAGCGCTTCGGCATCATCATGCTGGATATCGATCATTTTAAAAATGTTAATGACAGCTTTGGTCACGATGCCGGTGACAAGGTGCTGAAAAAACTCGCGCAGATAATCGCCAGCGCAATTCGCACCAGTGATTTCGTGGCGCGCTGGGGTGGTGAAGAATTCCTCATATGTTGCACTACGATAGAGGAAACCGACCTGCTGCCGATAGCAGAGACTATACGCAAGCTTGTTGCAAATACCGATTTTGAAAAGGTTAAACAGATAACAACGAGTCTCGGATGTGCCGCCATCGTCAAGGGGGAAAGCATCAGCGACCTGATCAAAAGATCTGATATTGCCCTCTACGAGGCCAAAAACAATGGCCGTAACCAGTCGATAGTCTCCGAATTCACCGATATTTCCCTGCCTTAGCCGCAGCCACCCGGCAGCTTCAAAAACCGACAGCAGAAACCGGTCGACAGCTCATCCTGCTAACTAGTCAATGGAATGTAGCGTTACGCTGCGATCGGGGCCACGACTAAACCAGGCGTGATGCACCCTGTCGGTGCCGTGCTCATAAAACAGTTCCAGGCTGTGGGTCACCACCGGGAAAGCGAGTTCGTCCCAGGGTATCTGCTCCCTGGTAAACATGCCAACATCGAGGCTCTCCGGGCCCGCCCAGATTTTCTCGCTGGCAAGTTTGCCATGAAACATCAGATATACCTGTGATATGTAAGGCATGCTGAAAATCCCGAACAGGCTCAGCGGGCCGGCCTGCGCATTGGCCTCTTCCATCGCTTCGCGCGCCGCAGCCTCGGCCACGGTTTCGTTGTTTTCCATGAATCCCGCCGGTAAAGTCCAAAGCCCGTAGCGTGGTTCGATGGCACGCTTGCACAGCAGAATCCTGTCACCGAGGGTCAGCAGGGCGCCACAGACGTTATTCGGGTTTTGATAGTGGACATAACCACAGTGATCACATACAAAGCGTTCGCGGTTGTCATCTACCGGAATCTTGAGAGTGACGGGTTGTCCGCACTGGCTACAGTAGTTCATTGTTCGACCAATCCAGCTGCAGCGAGTAACAATGCTTTAACCCGGCGCATTCCCTGCTCTACGTTAGCCAGGATTTCCTGCATGCTGATGATTTTATCTTCAACACCTGCAGCCCAGTTCACCACCAGTGCCAGGCATGCATAATCCATTTCAAGTTCCCGCGCCAGCACGGTCTCGGGCATCCCGGTCATGCCCACCAGGTTACAGCCATCCTGCCGCATACGTGTTATCTCTGCTGCAGTCTCGAGGCGAGGCCCGTTGGTGCTGCCATAGGTCGCTGAAGCAAGCAGGGACTGCCCCAGCTGCATGCCGGCCTCAAGTAAAATACCGCGCAATGTTGCACTATAGGGCCAGCTGAAATCCACATGTGAAACCTGGCCATCGGCACCATCAGAGTAAGTATGCTCTCGTCCTGAACTGTAATCGATTATCTGGTCCGGTACTACCAGCGTTAATGGCGGGCTATCAGCGGTGATTCCCCCCACTGCATTTACCGCGATAATCTGTGCCACCCCGAGCTGCTTCAATGCCCAGATATTGGCCCGGTAATTCACCTGGTGCGGCGGTACTCGATGGCCGGGGCCATGGCGGGGCAGAAACGCCAGCGGAATACCATGCCAGCGGCCCAGCAAAATATCAGCTGAGGTATCGCCCCAGGGCGTTGCGCGCCGGGTTTGCTCCTCGAGCTCGAAATTCTCACCCAGCGAGTAGAGACCACTTCCGCCGATAATAGCAAGCACTAGACGACCTTTTCGGGCAGGGCATAAATACTGGACAAGTTGCGGAAGTGCCCGTTTAGATCCATGCCGACACCGTAGACATAGCAATCTTCACATTCGATCCCGACAAAATCCGGATAGATATCGGCCTTTTTTCGTTGATGAGTTTTGCGAATCAGGAATACACTGGTGCATTTTTTCGCGCCGTGTTTCAGACAGTAGGATTTGACTTCTTCCAGCGTGTAACCCTGATCAAAAATATCATCGGCAATTATCACGTTACGGTCTTTTATTTCGTTTTGCGGGTACGCCTTCCACAACACGTCCTTGCCCAGGGTCGCATGCACGTAATCAAGGGTCAGCGGGAAATTCCAGTGATGCAGCAGTTGCCCGGTCAGGTAGAGTCCTCCGTTCATGACGCATAGCACCAGCGGAAAATCATTTTCGCATTCGCGTTCGACTTTCTGCGCCAGCTCGGCAATCGACTTTTCAACCGTCTTATCATCGAACAATAGTTCGGCGCCTTGATGCACTTGCTGGGCTCTGTCTGCGTTCACGTTACGAATTATCTATCGCGATTGCATCGGCAAGATGAATTGTCGACGTTGGGAATGCTATCTCGGCGTTGTTTGCCTTGACAATTTCAGCGATACGCAGCATCACGTCCTGTTTGACCTCGTGAAATTTTACCCATTGGGTGGTTTTGGTAAAGCAATAGACGAAGAAGTCTACCGAGGAATCAGAAAATTCGTTGAAATTAACAATCATTGTTTTCTCGGGCTCGATCTCCGGGTGTTGTTTCAGCATCGCCACGACATCTGCAACTACCTGATCCATACTGGTCAGATCCGAGTATCGCAGACCTATGGTTTCATAGATACGCCGATTAGCCATACGCGATGGATTTTCAACGATAATGTTAGTGAATACCGAGTTGGGCACATACATCGGTTGCGACTGGAAATTACGAATCATGGTCATGCGCCAACCGATATGTTCCACGGTTCCCTCGATATTGCGATCCGGCGAGCGAATCCAGTCGCCGACCGCGAAAGGCCGGTCCAGATAAATAATCAATCCGCCAAAAAAATTGGCCAGCAGGTCCTTGGCGGCAAAACCAATCGCTATACCGCCGACACCTCCCATCGCCAGCACCCCGGAGATGCTATAGCCCAGAGTTTGCAGTATGACCAGTGCCGCGGTAATGATTACCGCCAGCCGAAGTAACTTGCCGATCGCTTGCGCGGTGGTCTTGTCTACCTGCTCTGATCGCTGGGTAAATTCTTCTTCCGCGCCACGGATAACACTGAGTACGAACCAAGTCAGGCAAAGCAGTATGGCGACGTCGCGCACCGAGTCGGAATAGGTGAATATGGCGCTTTGTGTCCTGGTATGAATAACATCGGCCGCAATATCTAGACCCTCGAGCCAGATTACCCAGGTAATCGGACGCGCCAGGGCGTTCAGCACGATATCGTCCCAGCGAGTGCGCGTATCGCTCACCTTGGCCGCCATTTTCCTGAGTATACGCTTGGCGATGAAAGCGACCAGCGTGGTTGCCAGGACGATAATGAACACTTCTATTATCCATGCCGGTTCCGGGTCGGACCCGGGCAGCCATTTTTGCAAATCAAACATTACTCGAACAAGTCCCCGCTTTCCGCCAGACCAAGGCGTCGGTTGAAAGCATCCAGTTGCGCACAGGCGTCTTGCCATTTCCGGGTAGCGAACAGGTCCTTCTCCACGGCCTGCCCATGCAAACGGATCATGCGCATTTGTGATGTCGGATTAGAGTATCCCTGCAACGATTCCAGCACCTCGTCAGCACCCTCGGAGTTGTTACAAACCAGCAAGATATCACAGCCGGCCGCGAGTGAGTGTCTGGCACGCTCGGGATAACCGCCAACGGATTCGGCGCCACTCATACTGAGATCGTCGCTGAAAACTATACCATCGAACTCTAGCTGCTCGCGCAATACGCTCTCGATCCAGTACCTGGAATAACCCGCGGGATTTTCATCAACCTGATCATAAATAACATGCGCCATCATGATGCCGGCTAAATGGGTCGCAATAACCCGCCGAAACGGCACCAGATCGAGCATTTCGATTTCGGCGAAGCTGCGTCGATCGAAAGGCATCACGTGATGCGAATCGCCCTCCACCGAGCCATGACCAGGGAAGTGCTTACCCACGGCCTCCATGCCCGCGCTGCGCATCCCGCGCACCCAGGCATTAGCCAGATGAGCAATCTTTTCGGGATCTCGATGGAAGGCACGATCACCAATGACGCTACTTATCGGGTTGGCAATATCGAGTACCGGTGCAAAGCTTAGATCAATCCCGAAGTGGAGCAATTCTGCGGCCATTAACCAGGCGAAAGTCTGGGCGCTCGATAGAGCCTGGTCCGGATCCTGATCATAGAAATCGCCCAGGTGCCCCATTGCCGGCAACGCCTGGAAACCGTCGCGAAATCGCTGCACCCGACCACCTTCCTGATCAACCGCGACCACCAGGCGGGGATCTCTAAGCGCGTGTATTTCGCGGCACAGGCTGGCGAGTTGTTCACGATCCTGGTAATTACGACTAAACAAAATGACGCCTCCGACCTGCGGATGCATGAGTCGTCGGCGATCATCATCGTCGAGCGCGCAAGCCTTGATGTCGAGCATAACCGGCCCCAGCGTCATCTTAACCTTGCTCCAGCAAGACCACGGCCGCAACCGCGATTCCCTGCTCGCGGCCGATGAATCCGAGTCCCTCGGTTGTGGTCGCCTTGATATTTAAGCTCGTGCTCGGGCAGCCGAGATCCTGCGCAAGGTTCTCCTTCATCGCCGCAATATGTCCTGCCATTTTTGGCGCCTGCGCAATAATGGTGAGATCAGCATTACCCAACCGGTAATTATCAGCATCCACCATTTGTTTGATTTCGCGCAGGAACTCCCGACTATCGCGATTTTCATTCCGCGCGTCGTCATCGGCAAACAATTGACCGATATCGCCGCGCCCCAGCGCACCTAGCAGAGCATCGCAAAGCGCGTGGATAAGTACATCACCATCCGAGTGGGCGACAACAGCCCTGGCGCAGCTGATATGCACTCCGCCCAGTACAAAACCGTCGCCCTCGGCGAAGGCATGCACATCATAACCATGTCCAATCCGGGTGTTACTCATCCAGCGTCTGTCCCGTTTTCCTCAAGTTGGCTAATTATAACCATCTAGACCGGCAACTACACCCGGCTGAGCGCGTGCATATTGAACAACAGGACGCTGAACAATAACAGGGCGCCTGCCTGATGCAACGCCCCCAGCAACACAGGGACCTGCATCAGCAGCGTGGCGATGCCGAGCAGCAACTGCACGATCACCATCATGCCAACCAGCTTGAAACTTCGTTGCAGCGCAGCTTCGCGAAAATGAGAACGCCCGCGGATGTACCAGATTATCAACAGTATCCCTGTGCCTGTGGCCAACCAGCGGTGGCTGAACTGTACCGTTACCATGTTCTCCAGCGGGTTCAGATACCATGGCGACAACGCGCCGATACCATCGGGTATTAATTGACCGCCCATCAGCGGGAAGGTATTAAAAATGAGACCTGCCTTGAGGCCGGCGACGAAGCCCCCAGACACTATAGTCACCAGTAACAGGCTGACCAGTCCTAACGAAGCCTTGCGCCAGGCGGCTACACTCGAATCGGCGAGACGGCGATAATTATTCGCCGTGTCGAGATTAAATATCGTCCACAAGATGAAGCCGTAGATCAGAATCGCGCTCAACAGGTGTGCGCTTAATCGATACTGACTGACATGTGGATTACTCACCAGCCCGCTTTTCACCATGTACCAGCCAAGTAGTCCCTGGAGACCGCCGAGGATAAACATGACAATCAATCGTGGCGTCAGACCAGGCTTTATCATCTTGCGCAGCCAAAAATAAACGAACGGCAACAGAAACACCAGGCCTATCAATCTGCCCAGCATGCGGTGGGAGTACTCGAACCAGAAAATCTGCTTGAACCCTTCGAGGGTCATGTCGCGATTTAGTTTCTGGAACTCGGGAAACTGCTGGTAAAGTTTGAATTCCTCGAGCCATTGGTCGCTACTCAGCGGGGGTAACATCCCGGTTGGATGCCAGGTCACCATAGACAGCCCGGACCCGGTAAGACGCGTCACGCCACCGAGAATGACCATCGAGAAAATCAAAACCAGGCAAACTTTTAACCAGCGGGATACCGCGCGGTCGGCATCACTAATGTCATGCATGCTAAAAAGAGTCTCCGCCAGCACTGCCGTGGCAGCAACATTAAGGGTTTAGCGCAACACGCCGGAAGCGTTCAGGGTTGGTCCGACCCGAAGCAAAACGGTCCAGCCGGCCATCCATCCGCTCAGCGAGTCTGTTCAGACGATCAGCGAACGGGGGATGGGTATTCAGCATAACGGTCAGTTCTTCGGCCGCCGGGTTAATACTATCGATAGTCGTTAATACGTCGAGTAGCGCAAACGGATCATAACCCGCCCGTGCCGCCAACACCACGCCGCGCAAATCAGCATCGAGTTCGTCCTCTCGATCCAGACCGGTAGCATAAAGCTGAACCCCGGCATTGACCAGATTTTCCAGCTTGCGGCCCTTTTTTCCGTCATCCGCCGCGAGGACGGTCAAGTCGGTCAAAAATTCACGCCGCATGGATTTTTGCAGGGCGATCAAGTGATGCCTGCGCACCACGTGGGCAACTTCATGCGCCAGAACCCCCGCGAGCTGGGCTTCGTTTTGCAACAGATTGTACAGGCCGAGGGTAATAACGACGTAGCCACCGGGTGCCGCAAAGGCGTTGATACCGTCAGAATCTATCACCCCGAATGTCCACGGCAGGTCGCTGCGTGAAGAGCGTGAAGCAACCCAGTAACCGACATCGTTCACGTATTGCTGCAAGTCCGGATCCTCTACCAGGGGGGCCGCGCCAAGCAGACCCGATATCAGGTTGCCACCAATCCTGACTTCTTCTTCGACTGGTACATCACTGACAATCTTCTTTAATTTGTTACCCAGATCAACCAGTTCACCGAAATCCAGCGCGCTTGTTGAACCCATGCCGACGAACCACAGGCCCATCACCAGGATTAATGAGTAACGGCAATTCCTGTTCATTTCTCATTAACCCTGTTGGCGGCAGCACTTTTAGCCTGTTTTTTGTCTGCAGCTAAATGCTTTACATTGTTCTCGCTGAGCTGGCCACTCTGACGGAAATCGACCAGTCGCGCATTATTGCTCGCATATTGCTGCATCTTTTTTAACTCGTCATAATCAGGCCGGGCCGCGTTGATTTCGGCTTCACTCAATCCCCTGACACCGATAGTCGCGGTACCCGAGCTGGTAGTCGAATTACCGGACCTGAAGAAGCCGCTGGCCTTGCGTGAAAAAGCGGCCAGACCGGCAAGAAATCCGCGCGAGTCCGAACCGCTATCTGCTTCCACGGCAGGGGCAAGACTGCCCTCGCGTACCTGGTAACCGCGCACCCAGCCGACTATCGACTCCTGTTCGAAATAGACCTCTTTCCAGCCACCCTTGCGCTCAAATATGTTGACCCGGCTACCGGCAGCGATTTTTCCCACTGTCTGCGAAGTGCTAGTGGAAGCGGAATACACCACTGCTTCACGCACAACGATAGCATCCTCACCAGCCTGCAGGGGAGCGACCAGAAAAATATACAGTACGCATATCTTAAAATGGAATTTCATAGCAGGTAATTATAGCAATGAAATTCAATATGACCGGGGGTAAGCCCGACAGGTGGAAAAACCGTGCAGCGCTTTATCTACGCTATCTTAAGCACAGCGGAACCGCGGATTGACAGGAATAGCCTGCCTTGCTGATTGACCGCGGGGTGTCAACGGGGAAGCGAACGATTACCAGCTCCAGATCGGCTGTTTGCAGACTGGAAGAAAGGCGCTTTGGGTCGAATTTTTACGCTGCCTGGCAACGCTTCGGCACGGCATAAAAAAAGGCGCCTGACGGCGCCTTCTTCGTTCTCACTGCCGTTATATTTTTGTTTGGCAGCTATCTCCTCCAGTTCCCTGGCCTCGTTATGTTGGCCGTCTGGTGCCGTTTTTTCGGCACTGCGGTCCCGGGCCACTAATAAAAGCTGGCAGTAGTAGACCACAGGCAAATCCAAGTTGCTATAAAATATTGCATTAATTTCATCACGGCAGATTTCAATATCTACCTGATAGACAAGCTAGATAAGCGGATATTTCAGTGCCTGTCAGTACGGGAATCATTGCCTGGAAACACGCTATTTATTGCCTGGATTCACCGGGATCAGCTGTTCCAGTGTGTCACCAGCCAGTTCGTAGGCCTGGCCGAAACCGCGAATAAACCGACCGCGTTGCACAATAATGCGAAACAGGTGGAAGTCTGCCAGGGGCTCGATAAGTTTCATCACATCACCGAAGCGGCGATAAAAATCGTTGATGATAGTTTTGTAATGATCGTCGTTTCGAGCAACGATTTCCGCCTTGCCGAACAGACTGATTCGCTTGCGCGCGAAGGCGTTCCCGGCAGCAGTCTCCGCTTCGATAAGTAGCAGGCTAATCGATGGGTTCAGTTTAAGATTCTGCGTGTGACTGGCAAGCTCGCTCAGGAAAACATAACAATCCCCTTCTCGCCAGATGCACGGAGCGTAACTTGCCTCGGGGGTAGCATCGCAGCCAACGGTTGCCAGTTGAGCGCTGTTGACCTGGTCGCGCAGGGTCAGGTAATCCTGACGTAAACTATCTGTATTGCTCAAGTCTGATCCTCTATCCTGTGGACCAGGCTATTTTGTCATGCTATGAAGACATGCGCGTCAGCCGAGCACTGGCAGCATCATTCTCGCTGGCCAGATTCATCAATTTGACCTGGTGCTCGTAGTAACGTGCGTAATCGATCATGCGCACCATCGCATCCACCGCATTGACGTTGCTCGACTCAAGCGCTCCGGATGTTACCGATACCGCAGCATCGGCCGGAACATCAGCGCCGTTTCGAGTGCGAAATAATCCATCCTCGCCACGAACCAGCTGACCCAGCGGCGGATTTACCAGGCGAATTCGAGCGACTCCCACCACGGTAGTGGCGGCCTGGCCGGGGGCAAGAATACTGATACTGCCGTCGCGACCTATTTCAAGGCTGTCAAATTGCGGAATCGTAATCGGCCCGCCATCATCAAGTACGATCTGATTTGCGCCATTGAGCAACAGTCCGGAGGAATCTATGCGCAAATCGCCACGTCGGGTATAGCCGACACTGCCGTCGGCGGCCTGCACCGCAAACCAGCCGTCGCCATTGATGGCGAGATCAAGATCGCGTCCGGTCGTGGCGATGGCACCCGGGGTAAAATTGGCGCCGGCAGGCTCGTCGGTGACGTAAACGCGATCCGAGTAACCCGGACCATAAACCAGGTTCGCCTCGAAATGGTCCAGGTTGGCCTTGAAACCGGTGGTACTGATATTGGCGAGATTATTGGCGTTGTTCTGCTGCGCAAGCATCGCTTGCGCAGCTCCATTCATCGCCAGGTAAAGATACTTATCCATTTGCAGCTAAACCTTTAATCCTTACCGAATCTGGATCACGGTATCGGTGATCGAGTTCGATGTTTCGATCGAACGCGCGTTGGCCTGGAAGTTCCGCTGTGCGGTAATCAGGTTCACCAGCTGTTGGGTCAGATCGACATTGGAAGTTTCCAGCGCTCCGGATTGAATCAGGCCAAAACGTCCGGTTCCGGCCGCGCCGGTAATCACCGTGCCCGAATCAATGGTTTCCTGCCACGCGGATCCACCGACAGAGCGCAGGCCCTGGGGATTGACGAAATCAGCCATAGCGACCTGTCCCATCGGGACCGCAATACCGTTACTATAAGCCGCGCGTAACACCCCGTCTTCGGAGATATCGAGTCCGGTCAGCCGACCCGTGGTAAATCCATCGGGATCAAGCGTGCCCACCGAAAACGCCGTCGAAAACTGGGTTGTATTGTTGTTGGCAAAATCATGCAAGGTGGTTAGTGGATTAGCACCGTTGGTCAAAACCATTCCCGTATTCTGCAACACGGCCGGGGTACTGCTGTTATAGCTGCCATCGGCGTTGAAATTCATAATTCCAACATCCTGAGTATCGCTCCCGGCGCCATTTGGGTGGGTAAGCGCGGTACCGCCGTTAAGATCGACCGCGGCGCCATCAAGATAAGTCGCTACGATCCACTGGTTAGGGTCATTGGCGCCATTGGTAGCCGACCCCGGCAAGTCATGTATGAGGTAGTAGGACATGACATGCGAGGCACCGAGTGAGTCATACACCGTGGTCGAAGTCGAATGCGAATAGGTGTTGCTTGCTGTCGGGTCGAACAGCACAGGATCGCTCGCGATTGCCGAGGCATCCAGATTCACGCCGACTTCAATTTCGGTGGTCGCCTGTGGGGCACCGGTGGTTGCCGGCAACTGAATCGGCACAGTGGTGTTGAGGCTGGTCGAGGTAACATTTCCATTCGCGTCTACCGGAAAAGCCTGCAGATACTCACCCTGGCTATTGGTAATAGTGCCGCTACTGTCGACACCGAACTGGCCGGCGCGCGTATAGGAGATATCGCTGCCGGTCAGGCTCTTGTTGGTAATAAAGAACCCCTGCCCGCTGATAGCCATATCGAGGCTGGCATCGGTGAACTTAAGGTTGCCCTGGTCGAATTCCTGGCTAACGCTCAGAACCTGTACCCCGCTGCCGACCTGGTTGGGAGTATTGCCAAAAGGTGATATTTCATAGAGGTCGCCGAATTCGGTACGCGAACTCTTGAACCCGGTGGTGGCGACATTAGCGATGTTGTTGCTGGTAACGCTAAGATCGACGGTTGCGGCCTGTAGTCCGCTAAGTGCTGTATTAAATGACATTGTTTTCTCCTGCTTTGTTACAATATTTTTCGAACCTGGTTCATGTCGATATCGCCGAGGCCGGATACGCTAAGCGTAAGATCCTGACCACCGACGCCGAGCGTTACACTCTCGACATCAACCACCGTATACATCTGTCCCGCGCTAACCTCGTTGCCTCGGCGAACTTCGGCAGCAACCCGGTACTCACCAGCCGGCAGTGGATTGCCTCGGGCATCCATACCATTCCATTCAAAATCAATCAGCCCGGCCTGCTGCGCACCTAGATCCTGTCGATTGACTACCTGGCTGGCCTGATTTTCGATCGTAATCGTCACCTTGCTTGCGGACTGGGCGAGTTCCACCGAACCCTGCAGCGATTCACCGCTGGCCAAGTAACCGTTTGATGAAGGCACCATCACGCGGCGCCCGACCAGGGTCGAAGCCTGCAACGCCTGGTTCGATTGAAACGATTCACTCAAACTGCTGAACGTGTTGTTTAACTCACTGATCCCGCTTACCGTACCGAACTGGGCCATCTGCCCGAGAAAGTCGCCGTTTTCCATTGGTTTGAGTGGATCCTGGTAGGTCAGTTGTGCGGTCATCAGTTCCAGGAACTCGGTCTGCCCGAGTTCGTCGTTTTCCTTGGTCCTGGCCTCGGTCGGCGGATTCAGGCCAAGCTGGGTGTATATATTATTGGTATCTATATCAGCCATCTTAAGTCTCCGTTAACTGCCCAACGACAATACACGTAACAACAGATCGCGTGACGTCGTCATCACTTCCACATTATTCTGGAAGGCGCGCGAGGCCGAGATCATGTTGGCCATTTCTTCGACCGGATTGACATTACTGCTGAACACGTAACCGTCTGCATTGGCAAGCGTATGTCCCGGGTCATAACGACGCACGATCTCCGCGTCGCTCTCCACGATTTCGAGCATGCGCACACCGACTTCACCCGGTTTGGTGTAATCACCCATCAATGCCTGGAACACCGGCTGACGGGAACGATATGCGTCTACCTCGCTGCTGGCGGCAGTCTCCACGTTGGCCAGATTACTGGCGGTGGTGTTCAACCTGACGGACTGGGCGCTCATCGCGCTGCCCGAAATCTCAAAGTTGGCAAATAATCCCATGCTTATTCTCCTTTCAAGGCTTTCATCAAACCCTGGACCTTGCGATTGAGGAAGGTAAAACTGGTTTGAAACATCAGCGCATTTTCAGAAAATTTGGTCTGTTCAACATGTGAATCGACGCTGTTACCATCCAGTGAAGGATGTAAAGGATTGCGATACAACAATGCCGGTTGCAATCGACCGGCTTGCGGTGCAATGTGATTTCGATGGGTACTGGCGAGAACTATCCTGTCAGGCTGCTGCCCGCCCGCTTTGCGCAACATGTCGGCGAACTGGATGTCACGCGCCTTGTAATTCGGCGTATCGGCATTGGCTATGTTGGCAGCCAGAATTGATGGGCGTCTGCCGCGTAGCAATAGTGCGTCATCGTGTACTGAGAAAGCTCTTTCGAAACTGATTGGCATGGCATTAACCGTAAATCAACAATACGGGAATCAATGCATGGTCGGTGCCACCATATTATTATTTATTAATTTCAATAACTTAAGGTAAAAGTCCGCTTCTGAAAGCGGCAAGGCGGCAAGCGGAAGCGGCAACAATGCCGCCTGTTAATTGCCATTCGATAGCGCGGCAAACTCATTATATGGACAGACCGGGACATTGCCTGACCTGCGACAGGGTGCCGATTGTGCCTGACAGCCGGGTAAGTTGTCTGTTCGCGGGCCTATTATAGTTGTGCTGATTGGCATATTACCTGCTTTATAAAACAGTGCGGCTAAATCAATGCCGGTTGAAGTTCCGCCTAGAACGGATTATTGGCCTGATAATTGCAGGAATCTTTAACTATGAGGATACAAATGATACTGACCCACTTAATGAGTTTCAGCCGGAGTAGCGCAGTCACTGCCTGCTTGATTCTGATGATTTCATTGCCATCGCAGGCAACGGAATTCTACAGCCTGGCGTCGATTCGCATGCAAATCGAGTCCTTTATCATGAACTACCCCTACTCAGGCCCTTATCCACCCCGGTTTCAACTCGGCAAGCTGGATTCCAGACTGCGTCTAAAAGCCTGCACGGAGCCACTTTCGATCGAATTCGCGAGGCGCAACATGGTGAGTGGAAATACGGCGGTCCTGGTGCGATGCCCGCAGGGATCAGCCTGGAAGATCCATTTACCCGTAACTATCGATGTTTTTGGCGACGTCCTCGTCGCTGCGAAACCACTGCTAAAGGGTCAATTTATTGACACTACTGCGGTCCGTTTCCAGAAGAAAACCATCACCCGGCTGAAAAGCGGCTACTATTCCAGGGACAGTAACCTGGAGCAGCTGGAATCGCGGCGGACCCTGGCACAGGGCACCGTATTGACCCCGGCCAATCTAAGCCCCCGTTTACTGGTGCACTCGGGACAACAGGTTACCCTGGTGCTGGATTATAACGGCTTGCAGATCAGATCGAGCGGTGAAGCCCTGCGCTCGGCCAGCCTCGGCGAAGTAGTCAGGGTGCGTAACAGCCAGTCGCTAAAAATTGTCGAAGGGGTTGTCTCGGGGGAAGCACAGGTCAGGGTAAATCTCTAATGAATTCTTTTATGCTTTTGGATGTAAACTATTTTACCATGCTGCCGATAAGGTATATGGGTGATCTCAAAGGAAACCAGCAATGACTGACGCGATTAATGCACAAAACCGTCCGCGAACTACCGGGGTATCGGCCGATACCAGGGCCGGTTCTACCGCGAAAACAAACCAATCAGGTGAACAGGGGAAACCTGCTGCCGGCAGTGGTGACGAAGCGAGTATCGTCGAGCTTAGCAGCGCCAGGCTGATTGATGAACTCAGTGAGCAAATCAGGAATCTCCCCGAGGTTAACGAGGCTCGTGTCGACGCGATCAAACAGGCGTTGGGGAATGGCGAGTATCAACCCGATGCCGAGGTGATCGCACGCAAGTACAGTGAAATCGAGAAGCTACTGCCATGAATAGCAACCAATGCCGCGAGCAGCTGACTGCGTTACTGGAGGCTCATAATGCGCGCATCTCCAGCGCCAACGATTTCCTGCTTGCAATCAAGAATGCAATTGCTGCCAACCAGCTGGAGAACCTGCAGCAGTCACTTGCCAACCCCGAACTCGCGCTCGACCAGATTGAACAACTCGAGCAGCAGCGGCATCAGCTCCTGTCGACCTACGGATTCAGCGAAAACAGCGACGGCTTCGAAAAATGTGTGGCCTGGTGTGATAACGAGCAGGGACAGGTTTCCAGGCTTTATCAACAGTTGATTCAGAGACTGGTGCAACTGCAACATTCGATTCAGCTCAATAACCTGCTTATTGCCAGAGGCCAGGATCGCATACGACGTTCGCTCGGGGTTTTGACCGGGCTTGGTGCGACGGGTAACTGCAAGACCTATAGCAGCAATGGCAAAACACTCAGTCCGAACGGTCAGCGCGACATCGCCATCGCCTGATATCGCCTGGTAATCTTTTTAACGCTATCTGGCGCGGGCAAAAAAAACCCCATCGCTTAAATGGGGCCAACACACAAAGAAATAATCAAGCTGCAGATTTTAAATGCCTCCCCCGGCAGGAACTGGGAACTGGATCTCAAAATCCGGTCAGGCTAGCGGGAATTAATCACCGACCTGCCAAAATATCACTGAATCACCCGATAGCTTTGCTGATCTGCAGACTCGTCAACAATATGTAGCTCTGCAGGTTAGAAAACCCCGGCAGTGCCGTTATAATGTGCGCACCAGCCCGGACCCCATTCCTGATGAATAAAGATCTATCCCTGCTCCAGCCTTATCCGTTTGAAAAACTGGCCCAGCTCAAACTGGGTTCGCAGCCGCCAGGACATCTCGATCATATCGCCCTGTCAATCGGCGAGCCTCAGCATCCGGCGCCGCATTTCGTCGTGGAAAACCTGATCCGGCATTTGCACCAGTTATCGAACTACCCCAGCACGCGCGGTAGTGACGAATTGCGTGACGCTATAGCTGCCTGGCTGTCGACCCGTTTCGGCATTGCAGCAAACCTGGTCGATCCCGGAGTTAACCTGCTACCGGTGAGCGGAACGCGTGAAGCCCTGTTTGCGATCGCGCAATGCGTAGTCGAGCGCAACGCGACGAATCCACTGGTGTTCATGCCCGACCCTTTCTACCAGATCTACGAAGGCGCCGCGGTACTGGCTGGAGCCTCCCCTGCTTACCTCGATTGCCTGCCGGCAAACGATTTCCTGCCGGATCTTGACCAGGTCGAGGAAAAGCAATGGGCAGACTGCCAGATGATTTACATTTGCAACCCGGGTAATCCGACCGGGGCGGTGATGTCGACGCGGTATCTGCAGCAATTGATCGAACTTGCTCATCGATATGATTTTGTTATCGCCAGCGACGAGTGTTACTCGGAGATTTTTTTCGATGAAGGCAACCCTCCTCCGGGACTGCTGGGTGTAGCCGCCGCCATGGGCAATGATGACTTCAGCCATTGCCTCGCATTTCACAGCCTGTCGAAACGCTCCAATTTACCCGGGCTGCGTTCCGGATTCGTCGCCGGGATGCGCGACTAGTGGAAAAATTCCTGCTCTATCGGACTTATCACGGCTGCGCCCTGCCGCCTGCGACGCAGACCGCAAGTGCCGCAGCCTGGTCGGACGAAGCCCACGTTGTCGCGAATCGTGCGCTTTATCGACAAAAATTTGAGCGAGTTTTGGCCCTGCTTTCTGATACACTCGCGCCGCAGAAACCGCAGGCAGGTTTTTACCTGTGGGCGAAAACGCCGATTTCGGATACCGAATTCGCACGGCGACTTTACGCCGAGCAAAATGTAACCGTGTTGCCAGGACAATTCCTCGCGCGCGATCACGGTAACGGCAATCCGGGCGAGAACCGGGTGCGCATGGCGTTGGTGGCTCCACTGGATGAATGTGTCGACGCGGCTGCACGAATCAACTCTTTGTTAGCAGTTCTTTAGGAGATACGACATGGCTGATCTTCAGCAAATTATCGAACAGGCATTCGAAAATCGCGCTGAAATAACCCCCGAAAACGTCACCGCCGAGACCAGGGAAGCGGTACTCGCGGCGATTGAACTGCTCGACTCGGGGCAGCAACGCGTAGCCGAACCGGTTGGTGATGGCTGGCAGGTAAACGAGTGGCTGAAAAAGGCTGTGTTGCTATCCTTCCGCATCCGCGAAAACCAGATCATGCCGGGTGGCTTTACCCAGTACTACGACAAGGTGGACTCCAAGTTCGACGGCTGTAGCGCCGCACAGCATGCCGCCAGCGGTGTGCGCGTGGTTCCACCCGCGGTGGCACGTAAAGGTTCATATGTCGCACCCGGTGTCGTCATGATGCCTTCGTATGTCAATATCGGCGCCTACGTGGACAGCGGCACCATGGTCGATACCTGGGCGACCGTTGGCTCCTGTGCACAAATTGGCAAGAATGTGCATCTTTCCGGTGGCGTGGGTATCGGCGGGGTACTCGAACCGCTGCAGGCCTCACCGACAATAATCGAGGACAACTGCTTTATCGGTGCCCGCTCGGAAGTCGTCGAGGGCGTTATCGTCGAGAAGAACTCGGTTATTTCGATGGGCGTCTATATCGGCCAAAGTACCAAGATTTACAACCGCGAAACCGACACGGTAACCTACGGGCGAATTCCCCAGGGATCGGTGGTGGTAGCCGGTAACCTGCCGTCTGCGGATGGCAGGTACAGTCTCTATTGCGCGGTAATCGTCAAACAGGTCGACGAAAAAACGCGGGCCAAGGTTGGCATCAATGAACTGATACGTAACATCTAGCTGTCCGATGGCGCTCCCGGTAACACTCTACGGCATATCCAGTTGCGATACGATCAGGAAAGCCAAAGCCTGGTTGAAAAACCAGCAGATCGAATTCGAGTTCCACGATTACCGCAAACAGGGGCTGGAGCAGAAACAGCTGCAGTCGATGATCTCAGTGCTGGGATGGGAGGCGATGCTTAACCGCCGCGGCACCACCTGGAGAGCTTTGCCCGACAAGCTTAAACAACAGATCGACCAGGCATCGGCAATGCGCGTAATGCTGGATAACCCGGCGATCATCAAACGTCCGATACTCGCCAGGGGCGATCAGCTCCACCTGGGACTCAGTGATCGGCAATACCAGGAGATATTCAGCTAGACCATGGCTTCCGCAACCCTGCAACTGGCATCGGAACTGATCGCCAGACCTTCGATCACCCCGGACGATGCCGGCTGTCAGGCAATGCTGATCGAGCGACTCAGCGCGATCGGATTTGAATGCGAAACCATGGTCTTCGATGACGTAACCAATCTATGGGCGCGCCGCGGACGCACTGCTCCTCTACTTGCATTTGCCGGTCATACCGACGTTGTACCACCCGGACCACTGGACAAGTGGCATAGCGATCCGTTTACCCCGGAAATCAGGGACGGAAACCTGTTTGGACGCGGCGCCGCGGATATGAAGTCGAGTATTGCCGCAATGGTTACGGCCTGTGAAAGATTCGTTACTCAACACGCCCAGCATAAGGGTTCTATTGCTTTGCTGATCACCAGTGACGAGGAAGGCATTGCCACCAACGGTACGGTCAAGGTTATCGAGGCACTCGAGATGCGCGGTGAGAAAATTGACTGGGCCCTGGTCGGCGAACCGTCGAGCCTGGCCCGTGTTGGCGATGTCGTGAAAAATGGCAGGCGCGGCTCTATTGGCGCAAAACTGGTGATCCACGGGGTGCAGGGACATGTTGCCTACCCGCACAAGGTGGATAATCCAATCCACCGTGCGATGCCGGCATTGCACGACCTGGCGCGACACGAGTGGGACCAGGGAAACAGCTTTTTCCCGCCGACCAGTCTGCAAATTTCGAATATCAATTCCGGGACCGGCGCGCATAACGTGGTGCCCGCACATGCCGAGGTTTTGTTCAACCTGCGCTATTCAACCGAGATCGATGCAAAGCAAATCATCGAAACCACGCGGGTGATTCTCGACAAACACGAACTCGACTATGACATTAAATGGTCGGTTTCGGGTTACCCCTTTCTGACACCGGAAGGGGAACTGGTGGAAGCGGCACAACGTGCTATTAAGGAGCATACCGGTCTCGCTACCGCACTCGAAACCTCCGGTGGCACGTCGGATGGTCGCTTCATCGCACCAACCGGGGCACAGGTACTTGAACTGGGGCCGGTTAACGAGTCTATTCACAAGCTCAATGAACATGTGAATGTCGAGGAGCTCGACCTGTTGTCGGACATCTACCAAAGTATTCTCGAAAATCTGCTGTCTTGACGCAGTTAACCGGACGCTTCGCACCCTCTCCGTCAGGTCCCCTGCATTTCGGATCGCTGGTCGCCGCACTGGCGAGCTACTGCGAAGTAAAATCACACCAGGGACTCTGGTTGCTGCGCATCGAGGATGTTGACACTCCACGGGTTGTCGCCGGCGCCAGCGAACAGATTCTGCGCGACCTCGAGGCTTTTGGTTTTGCCTGGGATGGCGCGGTGTCGTATCAAAGCGACCAGTTTGACCAATACCAGCACTATCTCGAAAAGTTGCTCGCGCAGGGTGATTGTTATGCCTGCGAATGCAGCCGCAGAAGCCTGCGTGAATACGGGGTGCGCCGCGGTCCACTGGGACAGATTTACCCAGGACTGTGTCGTCGCAAGCGGTTACCAGTCGCCAATCACTCGCTTCGGCTCAACACCGAGAACGCGCTATCGGTCGGTTTTTCAGATCGGGTTTATGGCCAGATTGCGCTAAACCTGCCCGAATCGGTTGGCGATTTTGTGCTCAAGCGGGTAGACAATATTTTCGCCTACCATCTCGCGGTAGTTGTCGATGACCAGCTGCAGGGCATCAACCAGGTAGTACGCGGTGCCGATTTGCTGGAAAATACCTGCCTGCATGTCTACCTGCAGCAAAAACTATCATTTGCGACGCCCGAATACATGCATATCCCACTGGTCAACAACGCACAGGGCATGAAACTTAGCAAACAGACCGGGGCCATGGCTTTAGAGCACGAGCATGCATCGAGGCAGCTGGTTGCCGCATTGCGCCATCTGGGGCAGGCGCCGCCGGCAGAGCTTGACAACCAAGACCCGGGGGAAGTCCTGCAATAGGCGGTCGACAACTGGAATCCGGAATCAATTCCAGCGCAACCGGCGACAGTTGCGGAAAGTATCCAGGACTAACCGGTTTGCGGTAGACTACGTAACTCCGGAGTCAAAGCAAACACAGGTCAATATAATGCTTAAAACAGCGGGTGATTTGATCAGCGAAGCCCAGCAGCATATCGAATGCGTGGACGTCGCAACAGCCAAGAAAATCTACGACGAAAACCCTGATGCGGTCATCGTCGATGTGAGAGAAGCCCACAGCTCGAACGAGTCCAAGTTATCCAACTCGGTCAATATTTCGCGCGGGCTACTGGAAATGCAGGTGCGCAAGGAGTGCCCCGAGGCTACCACGGTGATACTGACCCATTGTGGCGGTGGCGGGCGTGCATCGCTCGCCGCCTACTCGCTTAAACAGCTCGGGTATTCCGAGGTATACGCGATAACTGCACCCTTTGACGAAATCAAAAAAGTATTCGGCTAGCGCTGCTTATTTGACCTGGTCGATGATCAGGTTGATCTGTTCAGGTGGATTTTTTCTGTCTACCGCTTCGCGTTCGGTATAGAAATCACCGCTTTGTGCCACCGGGTTACCGCTGCTCGACACGCGTGCGCCAACGATAACCTGGTCAAACGATGACAGCTTCATCGTCGGCATCATCGCGTCATTGTCGCTCAGCGTCAAAGATACCGGCAAATCACTCAGTTGCAGTTTTCTCACCGCTAACGGCATCGGTGGACCCTGCATCGCCTTGGCGTAAATGAACACTGCCGTATCCGGACCGGCCCTGGCCTTGAGTTCGGCACTGATATCGACCACCAGGTTGATACCGGCTGCATTGTCAGCGGCAGCTGTTTTGGCCAGTTGCGGATCACGCTCTTCGAGCGTCGCCAGCAAACCCCGCACTTCGCGCGAGGAAGCCTGATTGTCTGCGATCAGGGGTAGCAGCAAGCTCCAGTAGCGGTGCGCTGCCTTGTAATCCTGGCGCTGTTCGGCGGCCATACCGGCCAGCCAGAGACCGTTTGGAAAGCGGGGCGCGAGCTCCAGACCGCGCTGCACCAGTGCTTCAGGCTCACCCAGCAGATTGCCGTTGTTTTGCATCGCCAGCGCATCGGCGAGCGCAAACATAATACCGGGTTCATCGGCCAGCAGATCGTTACTGCGTTGAAACGCGGTAACCGCCTCGCTGTACTGTTGCCTGGCCATCATCGTCCGGCCGAGCATAAACCAGCCTTCCGCATCCTCCGGATTATCCTTCAGTCGCTGCTTGATCGCGACCGTCATTTCCTCGAGACTCATCTGCGGGGCCGCGGCGGTTTGTTGTCGGGGCGCCGCGAGCGCCAGCTGCGGATTCTCTACGACCCGATATTCACCAAAAGACAGGTAAAGCGAAACACTGGCGGCCGGTATCGCCAGAAAAACCACTAACGCCATCCACTTGCCGCGTGATTTTTCAATATCGGCTTCGCTGCGGCCGAGTTCCAGCGCCAGTGAAGTCTGCAGATCAAGATAGGCGCTATCGTAGGTTGCCTGATCAATTTCAGCTTCTTTGAGCTGGTTTTCCAGCTGCCGCTTTTTCTCGCGTGCAATTTGAATATTCTGCTGCTGGCGTTGATCACTTTGCTGTGCCCGCACAGTCCGCATCAGTGGAATTAACAAAATCGCAAGCGCAAGCGCAAGCAGTACGGTGACGGCAATCCAGAAACTCATTTACGTGACTCGTTATCTTCCAGCAGCTGTTTTGCTTCGGCCATTGCACCGGCATCGACCTCAACCGGCTTATCGGCCGCGCGCAGGCGGCGCACGACCAGGTAAAGCACGAGTACTAGAAGCAGAAAAGGTCCCAGCCACAGCAAATAGGTGCTGGTCTTGAATTGGGGGCGGTAGAGAACGAAATCGCCGTAACGTGCGACCATAAAGTCGACCACTTCCTGTTGCGACTTTCCCTGCTGCAACATCTGGTAGGTTTCGCGGCGCAGATCACGCGCCAGATCTGCGTTGGACCCGGAGAGGTTCTGATTCTGACATACCAGGCAGCGCAGTTCATCGATGAGCTGGTTATAGTCCGCCTCCATTTCAGGAGAATCGAACTGGTAGGTCTCGATAACAGCCTGCAGCGGCGCGATCCAGAGACTGAAAATAACCAGCAAAAGCAGACGCTTCAACTCTTCAGCTCCTTGAGCATAGGCAGGATTGTCTGCTCCAGCGACTCATGCGTGACCGGGCCTATATGTTTGTACTTGATCATGCCATCGGCGCCGATGATGAAGGTTTCCGGTACGCCGTAAACGCCCCAGTCAATACCGACACGCCCGTCACGATCTATCACACTGGTGGCATAGGGATTGCCAAACTGCTCCAGCCAACGGGTCGCATCGGTGGGCTCATCCTTGTAGTTGAGCCCCACCACGGTAACCAGGTTCCTGTTTGCCAGTTCGGTAATGACCTCGTGCTCCGCGCGGCAGGATACGCACCATGAGGCCCATACATTTAACACCCAGACCTGGCCCGACATATCCTTCGTGGAAAGCTGCCGCGATGGCGTTTCCAGCATCGATAAAGAGAATTCAGGCGCCGGTTTGTCGATCAGCGGTGACGGGACTTTTTTCGGGTCGAGGCGCAAGCCGTAGCCAAGCAATCCGACCATCGGCACAAATACAACCAGCGGCAGTGCGAAACGAATCATGACAGCTGTTCAGCGCCTGCGTTACCGGTACTGGTGCTGCGCGCCAGGCGGCGGTAACGCCGATCACTGGCCGCGAACAGTCCACCCAGCGACATGATGATCGCACCGAGCCAGATCCAGCGGATAAACGGTTTGTAATAAATGCGCACCGCCCAGGCACCCTCACTGTCGAGTGGCTCACCCAGGGCAATAAACAGGTCGCGCGTCAATCCGGCGTCGATTGCGGCTTCGGTCATGGGCATGGTCTGCACCAGGTAAACCCGTTTCTCGGGAAACAGGTCGACCTGGAAGTCACCGCTTTCAAAACGCACCGTGAAGCCACCGCGCGTGGCTACATAGTTGTCAATATTAAAATCGCGAACGCCATGAAAGGTAAACTCGTAACCCGCTACCTTGTAGACGTCACCCGGGGCCATGCGCAAGTCTTTTTCCTGGTTGTACAGGCTGGTCAGGGTAACCCCGACGATAAAAACCGCAATACCAACATGTCCGAGCAGCATGCCGTAAAAACCCGCGGGAGTTGAACGCAGGGTTGAAAGTAGCGACCGATGATGAAAGCGCTCGTAAATCGCAATGCCGGCCGTGATCGCAATCCACAGCGCCATCGCGATGCCGAGGTACGCCGTCCACACCCAGTGCGGTAATGTCAGGCTGAGCAACAATGCCAGCACCAGTACCACAAGTGCGGGGATCTTCAGCCTGGCGCCGAGGCGCTCCAGGCTGTCGCTTTTCCAGCGAATCAGCATGCCGATGCCGACCAGCACGCCCAGCGGTGCCGTCAACGTTAAAAACATCAGGTTGAAATACGGCGGTCCCACCGAGATCTTGCCGCCCATCGCATCGATCGCAATCGGGTAAAGAGTGCCCAGTAAAATCGCACTGGTTGCCACCGCGAGGAAAATATTGTTCGCCAGCAAGGCGCTGTCGCGCGACAGCAGCCGGGTCTGCACCGCACTCCTGAGCAAAGGCGCCCGCCACGCGAATAGCGTCAATGAGCCGCCTACCACGAACACCAGAAAACCCAGAATGAAAACTCCTCGTTCCGGGTCAGTGGCAAAGGCATGCACCGAGGTCAGCACGCCGGAACGCACCAGGAAGGTCCCGAGCAGACTCAGCGCGAAGGCAAAGATGGCCAGTAATGCAGTCCAGGCCTTAAAGCTGCCACGTTTTTCGGTAATCGCGAGTGAGTGCATCAATGCCGTGCCCACCAGCCACGGCATAAACGACGCGTTTTCTACCGGATCCCAGAACCACCAGCCGCCCCAGCCCAGTTCGTAATAGGCCCACCAGCTGCCAAGCGCGATTCCCAGGGTGAGGAACAACCATGCCACGTTGGTCCAGGGTCGTGACCAGCGCGCCCATGCCGAGTCGACTTGCCCCGAAATCAACGCCGCAATAGAAAATGCAAACGCCACCGAAAATCCGACGTATCCCAGGTAAAGCATCGGTGGATGAATCGCCAGCCCGATATCCTGCAACAGCGGATTCAAATCACTACCCTGGGCGGCCGCAGGCAGCAATCGCTCAAACGGATTCGATGTGATGATGATAAATAGCAGGAAACCACAGCTTATCAGGCCGAGAATTGCCAGTACGCGGGCGCGCATCACGCGCGGTACATTTTGCGTGAACAGGGCCACCGCACCGGTCCATAGCGAAAGCACCAGCGACCAGAGCAACAGCGAGCCCTCGTGTGCTCCCCAGACACCGGAAATCTGGTAAATCAACGGTAACTGGCTATTCGAATTCCTGGCGACATATAAAACTGAAAAATCGTTGCTCAGAAAGGCCCAGGTAAGACAGGCATAGGCGATCGCGACAAACAGTAACTGGGCCAGTGCGGCCGGCACGGCAAGCACGATCCAGCGCTGTACTCCGAAACCGGCTCCGGCGAGCGGCACCAGGGCCTGGGTAACCGCGATACAGAGCGCGACAATCAATGCAAACTGCCCGATTTCAGGAATCATTACTCACCGTCCTCTGGCGCGTGCATGCCGGCAAGTTCGGGGGGCATGTAGGTTTCATCATGCTTGGCCAGTACTTCCTCGGCGACAAATTCTCCCGACCCGTCGAGCTTGCCGTTGGCGATGATGCCCTGCCCCTCACGAAACAGATCAGGCAGTATGCCGGCAAAACGCACCGTAACACTCTCCTCATTATCGGTTAAATCGAACTGCACGGTCAGGCCGTCTCCCGGACGTGCGACGCTGCCCTCGACGACCATGCCGCCGATGCGAAACAGTTTGTTGGCCGGTGCCTTGCCTGACCTCACCTCGGTCGGGGTGAAAAAGAACATGATGTTCTGATCCAGTGATTTAAGCGCAAGCCCGACACCAAGCGCAACACCGCAAACCATTAACATTATCAAACCAAGTCTTTTCTTTCTTGCAGGAGTCATTTCTTTTCCACCTTGCGGCGCCGTTTTAGCTGGCGCAATTCCTTTTCATGTTGCTTGCGCGGAAGATACCAGTTCAACCATAAAACCAGGGCAGTCAGCGCGTAACTCGGCCATACGAACGCGGCATAGCCACCCATTTGGAAAAATTCCGCCACTTAAAGTTCCTCAACCCATTTACTATTGCGTTCACGCTGCAGCAGTTCAACGCGGCACTTTTGAAACAGGGCGAGGACGTAATAAACCTGGAACGCCAGCGCCATCAGCAGCAACGGAATCAACATGCTCCAGTGAATCGAGGGTTTATCGAACTTGGTAACCGTCGCGCCCTGGTGCAGGGAATGCCACCACTCCACCGAGTAATGAATAATTGGAATATTCACCACGCCGACCAACGCCAGGATAGCAACCGCCCTGGATGCGACGCGCTTGTCTTCAATCGCGTTATGCAGGCCGATAATGCCGAGGTATAAAAACAGCAGGATTAACTCCGAGGTCAGACGTGCGTCCCAGACCCAGTAGGTCCCCCACATGGGTTTACCCCAGAGTGAGCCGGTTGCCAGCGCCAGAAAGGTAAAGCTGGCGCCGATCGAGGCGCTACTGATTAAAACTACCTCGGCAAGTTTCATCCGCCAGACAATAATAACCGCACCACAAAAGGCCATCACCACGTAGATGAACAATGACATCCAGGCAGCCGGCACATGCACGAAAATGATACGGTAGCTTTCACCCTGCTGATAATCGGGCGGTGCTTCGATCAGACCGCCATAGAGCCCGGCCAGCAACAGCATCAGGAACATCCACGACAGCCACGGGATCCATTTACCGGCAATGCGGTAAAAGTGCGGGGGCGAACCTAACTTATGAAACCAGAGAAACATTTTCACCTGTTCAACTTACTGACATTCGTAACGCTGCCGCTGTGGCCCAGGGCGACAGTGATATCGACAGCAACAGGAAAGCCAGCAACATGTAGATCTGCGCTGACACCTCCAATCCCATCGCCGCATTTTCGGTTGCGCTGGCCGCGAAAATCAACACCGGGACATACAGAGGCAACACCAAAAGCGACAGGATTATACCACCTTTTCGCAATCCCACAGTCAATGCGACACCGATAGCGCCAATCAGGCTTAAAATTGGGGTGCCAATCAAAATAGTCAACAGCAGCGTCGGTTGCGCAGCCGCCGGCATCCCCAGCATTTCCGCCAGTAATGGCGCGACGAGCAATAAGGGTAACCCGGTAACCAGCCAGTGCGCACTCACTTTGGCAAGCACAAGCACCGCGACCGGATGCGCGCTGAGCAGGATCTGTTCGAGCGAACCGTCATCGAAATCTGAACTAAAAATACTATCCAGCGACAACATCGCCGCAAGCAATGCAGCGACCCATATAATCCCCGGCGCGATGCGTGCCAGCAGCTCCGGTAACGCACCAAGTGCGAGCGGAAACAGCGTGATAACCAGCACAAAGAATAGCAGCGGCATGGCATACTCGGCGCGGTTGCGCAGCGCCAGCAGCAAGTCCCGCCTGAGCAGGAAAACAAATGCCTGGGTCAGGGATAAACGTTGACTCATGATCGCGTTCCCAGCTGCAGGTGCTGCACGGATAAAGTGGGTAGCGAAATGTCATGATGCGACGTCATGACGATAAGTCCCTGCCGCTGCAGGTGCTTTTCAAACAGGGATGCGAACATCGACATGCTGGCTTTATCGAGCGAAGTAAAGGGTTCATCCAGAATCCATAGCATCGCGTCGGTGGCGAGCAATCGCGCCAACGCCAGGCGTCGCTTTTGCCCTGCCGATAAACTACCCACTTCGGTTTCACCGTAGGCATAGAGATTTACCTGCTCCAGTATATCGTCGAGGTCTGTCGTCGAAGGCATGCCCATCGCCCTCGCCAGGCGCAGATTTTCGAGACAGGATAGTTCATGTTTGACGCCATCGTGATGGCCGACGTAGGTCACCTGTTCATAATAGTCGCCCGCCAGCCGATCGATCGGTTCGCCGCGCCATAATATCTCACCACCATCCGCCAGTCGGAGGCCGGTCAAAATCCGCAACAGGCTTGTTTTACCGCAACCGTTGGGGCCTTCGACCACCAGCATCTGCCCGGGTTCGAGCTCAAAATCCAGGTGTTCGAACAAAAAACGGTCACTGCGATTACAGCTGAGATCGCGGGTTTCGAGTAAAGCCGATGAGGACATACACAGGTCAGAAATTAGTGTGTTCGAAGATTAGCCCCGCACCCGCAAACGTTCAACCAATTTATCATGATATAGATCAGACAAATTGGTTAAAAAAATGTTAATTTATTACTTAAAATTGAAACAGGATCAGAATCATGACTACTAAAGAACAGTTGGTCGACCAGCATATTCGCGAATATGAATCTCGCCTGAAACATATCGACGAACTCTATGAACGCGCACACCAGGCCACGGACCACCTGGACGAAGAGCATGAAGTCCGCTCTGAATTGAAGGAATATGACGTCCAACGTGCCCGTTTAAAGCAGCATGCCGATGACGTGAGGACCATGCCAGTCGAAAAATGGCGCGAGGAAACGGTGCAAAACGCAGGCCCAATGGCGATCTGGGATATTCTTGCGCAGAAGCTGGAAAATTTCCTCGAACGCCACGATAAGTGACGGCAGCGGAATTGATTTAACTTTTTTCGGCCAGTACCAGCCAGCCAGGTCGGTCGAGTTGCGTCATGTAGTTGAATCGCTCCAGCATGTGGATTTGCCATAAGCCGGTGTCTTCCAGTTGCCTGAACGCCTGCTCAAACCCCTCCGTCGTAAAATGCATACTGTTTATCGTAATGATGAACAATCCACCTGATTTGAGCGGCCGCAACAGATTCGGCACGTGCCGCGCGCCGACATGCCCCGCGCCCATCGCACCGACACAGATGGCAACGTCGTAGATTGCGTCATCGAGCGCTATTTGTGCGGTCAGATCGCCGGCTATCAGATTACGATAAACACCTTTCTCGCGAGCCTGTCCGAGCATGCCTGCAGAAATATCTACCCCGTCAACGTTTGCGAATCCCTGCTTGCCCAGTTCCTCCCCGACCAGTCCGGTACCACAACCGTAATCGATAATATCGACATCGCGTTGGCGGCTTCGATCCGCTAGTGTTTGCGCGGCTATTCGCGGTGAGATATAGCCAAAATCGTAAAGCAGATGGGCATCGTAACTTTGTGACCAGTCGTCATACAGGTCGCGCGAACTGTCGCCCTCGCCAAGATGATTGACCCGCTTCAGAATTTCTTTTGAGCACCTGCTCATGTCGGATTACTAGCTGCCATGGGGAAACTTGTTACTGCGTTTTTCCGCCTCGATGAAGACGCGCTTTATCTGTGGAAAAGCCTGCTTGATACCGCGATCGATTGCGGCGATATCGGTTTCCACCTGCTGCGCGCTTATGTTGTCGTCGAAATCCACGCTGATATTGGCGAGGACAAAATCCGGTCCCATATGCATGGTTAATATCTCGTTGATGTGCTGGATGTTCGATTTCGTCTCGAGTGCGCTGCGAATACCGCGAATCACCGACTGGTTGGCGCTTTCCCCGATCAGCAGACCCTTGGTTTCATAGGCCAGCCAGATCGCGGTACCCACCAGGATACACCCGATGATGACCGGGGCAATGCCGTCAAAAATCAGAATCCCCGTTGACTGGGTCAGCCAGACACCGACGAAAGCGACAATCAAGCCTAGCATCGCCGCGCTGTCTTCGAACAGGACAACGAAAATCGAAGGATCCTTGGCGCGCTGAATTGCTTCAAGATATCCCCAGCGACCCTTGACCCGGTTGAACTCGCGAAACGCGAAATACCAGGCGGCGCCCTCGAAAACCATCGCCAGTCCGAGCACGATATAGTTGACTAGCGGATTGGTAATCGGCTCGGGGCGCTGAATATGCTGAATGCCCTCGTAGATGGAGATGCCGCCACCCAAAGCGAATATCAGAATGGCGACGATGAAACTCCAGAAATATATTTCCTTGCCGTAACCGAAAGGAAAATCCTCGTCCGGCGGTTTTGCGGCACGCTTCATGCCATACAGCAGCAATACCTGGTTGCCGGTATCGACCAGGGAATGAATGCCTTCCGACATCATTGCCGAGCTGCCGGTAATCGCCGCCGCGACAAACTTGGTAATCGATATCAACCCATTGCCGATCAGCGCCGCGATTATGACCAGCTTCGAACCCGATGCCATCTTTTACCCCCTGAATCCGCGCTAACTATATCTCAACAAACCGCTCAAGCGAAATCCCTAACCAACGTGGGCGCGCTGGAACTGATAGGCGCTACCGCGAGGTAAAGTTCGCAAAAGACGCTCCCAACCATGAAATCGCTTGGAGCCGTAACGACGGACCGCGACATCCATGTCTCGCTACACTTTTGCGGGCTTGACCCCGAGGTTACTCACTTAGAAGGCTTGTTAATCTAAGGCATGACCATCGGAATATCTTTGCTGGACGCTGCGCAACAGGGATGTTGCGCGCGAGCCTACACGGACGTATTTACGGCGCTCCAGCAAAGATATTCCGATGGTCATGCCTTACGGGATTGAAAAACGGAGCGCGAATAGTCTGTAATTATCCGCGCAGGTATTCGTTGTCGGGATCGAATAACGGCCTGGTATAAAGCCGTGCCGGAATCATTTCACCGAGAATTTCGATATCGACCTGGCGACCCTCTTCGATCAATTCCAGTGGTAAAAACCCGAACGCGATGCTCTTTTGAGCATAATGCGAGTAACCACCCGAAGTCACGTAACCGACGACCGCTCCATCGTGCCAGATCGGTTCCCAGGCAACCGCGTCGGCATCACGGGCCTCGACTTCGAAAGTACAGAGCTTGCGTGTCACGCCCTGATCTTTTTCAGCCAGCGCAGCCGACTTACCGATGAATTCGGCTGGTTTATCGTAGGCGACAAATCGATCCAGCCCGGTTTCCAGCGGCGTGTAATCGGGTTTGAATTCTCGCATCCACGAACCGAAAGACTTGTCCAGGCGCAGGCTCATCATCGCGCGCATGCCGAAGGGACGCAGCCACAGGTCCTTGCCGGCCTCGTTCAGTAAATGATAAAGGCCGACCTGGTTATACCACGGCACATAGATTTCAAATCCACGATCACCGGTGTAACTGACGCGCTGCACGATAGCCTGGCACTGACCGATGTCGATTTCGCGGATCGACAGAAACGGCATTGCGGCGGTGGATACGTCGGCAAGCGTGACCCGACTCAACAACTCCTGAGCGCGCGGACCCGCAATCTGGAACCCGATTCGCTCCCTGGAAACATTTTTCAGGCTGACTCCGCTGGCGGGTAAATGCTGCTCGAACCAGCGCATGTGGTAGGCCTGGGCACCAAAGGATGCCGTCACCTGGAAAACATCCGTTGTCAGTTGGGCGACGGTAAAATCCCCGATAATCCGGCCTTTAGGGCTCAGCATCGGATTTAAGCTGATGCGCCCGGGTGGCGGAATTTTTCCCGCCATAATGTTATCAAGGTAATCAAATGCCCCTGCACCCGAGACTTCGTATTTACCGAAATTATGTACCTCGTTTAAGCCGACCCCTTGTCGAACCGCACGCACTTCCCCGGCAACCGTGTCGAACGCGTTGGAACGCCGGAAACTCGGAATCTCGTAGGGTTCTTCACCCTCAGGAGCAAAATAATTGACATGTTCCATACCGTACATTTCTCCGAAAACCGCGTTCTGAGCCTGCCAGATGCCGTAGGCGGGCGTCGTTTCCAACGGACGCGCTGCCGGTATTTCCTCGTTCGGATATGACACGGTAAATCGACGTTGATAATTTTCACGCACCTTGAGCCGGGTATACGATGGTGTGCAATAGTCGCCAAAGCGAGCCACGTCCATCGCAAAAACATCACGCGAGGGTTCCCCGTCAACCATCCATTCCGCGAGCGTCAGCCCGACGCCGCCGCCCTGGCTGAAGCCCGCCATAACGGCACAGGCCGACCAGTAGTTGCGTAGCCCCGGCACCGGTCCGACCAGCGGATTACCATCGGGGGCGAAGGTAAACGGGCCGTTGACAATGGTCTTGATACCCGCATCCGCGAGTACCGGAAATCGTTTGAAGGCAAACTCCATCGAGTCACCGATACGATCGAGGTTATCATCCAGCAGCTCATGCCCGAAATCCCAGCGTGTACCGTCAACGCCCCAGGGCTCGCAATTCTGTTCATAGAATCCGATTACCAGCCCCTTACCTTCCTGGCGCAGGTAACTTTCTCCCTCGGGGTCCATCACATGCGGCAATTCCTGATCACGCTCGAACACCGCGGGGATGTCATCAGTCGCGAAGTACTGATGTTCCATCGGATGCAGCGGCAGATAGATGCCCGCCATCGCGCCAACCTCGCGCGCCCAGAGTCCAGCGGCATTGACCAGATTTTCCGCAATAACCGTGCCCTGCTCGGTGACAACTTCCCAGCCACCATCGGTGCGCGGACTGGTTTCCAGCACGCGATTGCGTAATACGATTTCGGCACCCTGCATTTGCGCGGCTTTGGCATAAGCGTGGGTGGTACCGGATGGATCCAGGTGCCCGTCGAGGGGATCATACAATCCTCCGAGCACCCCGTCGGTATTGGTAATCGGGCTGAGTTTACGAATTTCCTCGGGCGTGATCAGCTCGGTATCGAGCCCCATGTGACGGTGCATCGCGCGCGCCGATTTCAAAAAATCGAGGCGTTCGGGCGATTCGGCCAGCGTGATACCACCGACATGATGCAGGCTGCAGGATTGACCGGTAATCTCTTCGAGCTCGCGATAAAGCCGAATCGTGTAACCCTGCAAGGCCGCCATATTGGTGTCGGCATTGAGCGTATGAAAACCGCCTGCGGCGTGCCAGGTCGACCCCGACGTCAGTTCCGAGCGTTCGATCAAAATGACATCTTTAATGCCGAGCCGGGTCAGGTGATAAATGACGCTGCATCCGACCACCCCGCCACCGATAACAACAACTTGAGCATGACTTTTCACAACTACTACCCCAGCACCGAAAAACTACTGTCCTGATTGACTTCGCGCAGGCGTGAATAATAGCCACTCGAGAAAGTATGGTTGATATATTTCAAATGAAAATCGACTGGCGTGCTGTCCTGGTCGTTACAGTTTTGCGTGGCTTCGATGATATTCGCCATAAGTTCGCCTGCAATTGGCGCATTTTTGAACTGGTTGCCGCTGGTGCCGATCGCCAGGTAAAACCCGGGTAGATCCGAATGATCGTATATCGGAATCCAGTCATCGGTGACATCGTACAGGTCGACCACGCCGCGGGCCTGGTTTGGTACTTCCAGTTCTGGCACGCGCTGACACACGCGCAATACCTGCACCTTCCATTGTTCGCTGAAATCCCGGTTATAGTCATCAGGATCGACCCACTCATGCTTGTCCACGGGTGGATCCTCGCTACCTATCAACAGATAACTGCCGCGCTCCGGCCGCGTATAGACGCCGATGTCGCTATCGGAGGTCACACAGGCGGTCGCGGCGTTATAGCCTTCGGGCACTGGCACATGGGCGACTTCCTGGCGCAGGGCGCGGGTTTTTACCGACATCGATTTTTCGGCATCGGCCAGGCGATTAACTTTGGACGAATGCGGACCAGCGGCATTGAGTACCACTGGTGCATTCAAGGTCTCACCGCCAGCAAGGCTTACACCGCAGACCCGGCCGGCTGCGGTTTGAATAGCGTTAACTTCGGCATTATAGATAAACTCGCCACCTGCCTGTTGCGCCGCCCGCATGATGTTATGCGTCGCCAGTTGCGGATCTGAAATATAACCGGCCGCGTGAAACAGCACGCCGCCGCTTAAGGCTTCTTCGTTGGCGATACCAAACTGTGGATCGTCCGGACGTCTTACCGGGAAAAAAGACTGCGTATTCCACACCGGCAACTTGTCGCGTATTTCTTCCGCACTAAGCTCACTGTAAGGTGAATCAAGCTGGTCCATCAATGCCATCGTCGGTCGCATGTAATCATTCTGCTCGGTCTTCATCACCAGCGAACCCACGTTGTGGTACTCGATCAAACCGCGCTCATCGATATCGTCACCACCCAGGTATTCGGTCCAGTTTTTCCAGTAAAAGTGCGATTCATAGGCCATCGCGGAGCCGTCGAGGGTCGAGTAATAGGGTCGAATGATTGCGCAGGAGCCGGAAGTCGAGCCGTAACCCGCCGCCGGCAGGCGATCGAGATTTAAAACTTTCCAGCCCTTTCGACCAAGCGCCAGCGAAGTCGCACAGCCGATGATACCGGCCCCGATAATGATTGCGTCGTAGGATTTTGCCATATCTGTTACCTGTTCTGCTGCAGCAACCGTTGCAGATATTTCCGGATTTCGTGCGGGTGCACCGTCGCGATACGAATAAGATCGTCGAAGCGATCGGTAAGTTTACGTATGTGATCGATGCTGTTAACGATAACGTACAGGTGGCCGAGAAAAACCGTCGCGCGCATGGGTCCGAATATGGTAAACGACGCCGAATAAGTCTGCTTGCCATCATAAAGGTACCAGCGAAAGCCCGGGTAAAGCTCATCGTTGAGCTCGATCATGCGTTCGAGTTGCTCGCGTCGATCGCGTGTCGGCAAACCCTGCCATATACCTTCGCCTGCGCCGAAGCTCTGTAGATGCTGCACCGACATACAGGTTTCGAGCTCGCTGCCGGGATGTCGCTGTTGTAACAAAAGCAACTGATTATCGCGCACCGACTGGTCTACCTTGCCCGAACCGTAACGATTGAACTCGTACTCGGCGACGGCTTCTGTTTTCAACAAATCCGGCAGTGTAGTCGGTACATAGCGAATCTTGTAACCGCTGGCTTCGCGATGCCATTCCAGGGTTTTTTCGAAAATAGTGGCCGAATAGTCGTCGACCTGGAAGGCCTCGGGCAGAATATTGGCGCCCATTGATCCCTGCCGGGTAAGACCTAGTAACCAGTCGATGCTGACCTGGTAAACTTCGGCTATCGAGGCCAACGTATCGGCCCGTGGCAGCCGGATGTTATCTGTCGCAAGCAACTGCGACAGGGTCGAACGATCGACCTCGATCGAAACGGCGAAAGCCGAACGATTGAGGTCGCTTTGCGAGATAACCTGTTGCAATCTCTCCTGGAACAGCATAACCCGTTCCTGCAGCTTCATCGCGCAAATTCCAGCTCACGCCGACGCTGGTCGGCGTACTCTTTGAGTGACTCGAGCTTCGATTCACCCATAGCTGGCGCTTCATATTCCTCGAGTTTCTGCCGGTAAATTTTATTGGCCCGTTGAAACGCGGTTTGCTCGCCATTATCGTGCCAGGTTTCAAAATTGCTCCAGTCCGAAACCAGAGGTTCGTAAAACGCCGTGGTGTAGTTCGCCATGGTGTGCGCGGTGCCAAAAAAATGCCCGCCATGTCCGGCCTCACGAATCGCATCCAGCGCCAGCGTCGACTCGTCCACCTGCAGCGGGGTCAGCGTTTCACGCATCATTTGCAACATATCGATGTCGATGATGAATTTTTCGAATGACGCGCATAATCCGCCTTCGAGCCAGCCGGCAGCATGCTTGATTACCTGGGCATGACCCATAACCGCACCCCAGAGAGACATCTGTGATTCCCACGCGGCTTGCGCATCGACACAATTTGACGCGTTGGTATTCGACGAGCGGAACGGCAATCCGTAGCGCCTCGCGAGTTGCCCGCTGGCCCAGGCGGCGCGCGTATATTCAGGCGTGCCGAAGGCTGGTGCACCGCTACGCATATCAGCATTCGAGGTAAAACCGCCATAAACCATCGGTGCCCCCCGGGTTGACGATTTGCGATAGCGAGATTACGCCGAGCGCCTCCGCGTTTTGCTGTGCCAGGGCACCGGCAATCGTAATCGGACACATCGCGCCTGACAGGGTAAACGGGGTCACAATAGTTGGCTGCCCGAACTCGGCCATTTCTATCAGCCCATCCAGCATCGGTCCGTCAACCCGCAACGGAGAATTGGTATTGACCACGGTGATGATGCTCGGTTCAGATTTGAGTGTTTCCAGCTCGACGCCACGCGCAATAGCTGTCATCTTGATGCCATCCATGACGCGACCGCCACCGAGGCAATAGAGCGAAAATGCCCGATCAGTCAACGTGAATGCAGCCAGAGTTGCGTCGAGATGACGGGTTTCGGGAGGTTTGTCGACCGGCTCGACCGGGTATCCACTGAGGAAGTCGATGACGTCAAAACTTTGCGTCAGGCGCAGGAAATTACAGTAATCTTCAAAATTACCGGCGCGTCGCCCCCCTTCCAGATCCGAGCTATTGGGCGCGCTGGCAACTGTTGTAAAATTGACCGCATTACGACCTATCAGACGGTTACGTTCAAGGTTTGGAGCGTGTAACGTAAATTCCGCCGGAACCGTTTCGATGAGTTCCATCAACCTGTTGCGATCCAGATACACTCGCTGCGTATCCCAGTCCACGCGCGCGCCATCCTGTTCCCACAACGCCAGCGCTTTCTCATTCAGAATTTCAAGGCCGATATCCTCGAGAATACGCATCGAAGCATCGTGAATCAGATCCAGTGCCTCTGTATCCAGAGCCTCGATCGGAGCATAAGGATTGAATTGCTGCTCGAGCTTCGACTCTGGCAACTGTGCGGAGGAAATACTGCGTCGACGGGCTCTTTTTCTATGCATTTCAGGCTCCGTAGCTTGAAACACCGATACTATTTGAACTCTGGAGTTATGTCTATCTATGTCACAGCAGTGTTTCATAAACAATTATGTTTATTTTTATAAACAAATGATTTTCCTTGATCCTGTTATCTCGCGATTCGCAATGAACGCTGGAAATCAAACCCTTTCCACGGTAGCTTAGCTAATCGATGACCACTTCAGAAAAACGCTTTATCGCCTGCGGCATGTATGCCTTCAACAAGGAATTGCAGCGTGCCTGGCAGGCATTGTTTGACCAGTTCCGGCTGCTACTGGACGATGGCAACCAGCTCGACGAGAAGCTGGTGTTCGACACGAAAGAATCGGTGTTGCGCGATACCGGGCTATTCATTGGACACACCTGTGGCTATCCCCTGATGAAACACCTGAAGGATGCGGTGACGCCATTTTGTGTACCTGTCTTCGATGTTATCGGCGTCGAGGAAAAACTGTATTGCAGTCATTTCATCGTAGCGGCTGATGCCGCTATCAGCAGCCTCGTCGATTGCCGAGCTAGAACCGTTGCGATCAATAGTAACAATTCAAACAGCGGCATGAATGTATTGCGCCATGCCGTCGCGGGGCTCAAACCGGATGCACCCTTTTTCGCCTCGGTTATCTATAGCGGAGGCCATTTACAGAGTCTTACCGCGGTTGCCGAAAAAAAGGCTGACGTCGCTGCGATCGACTGCGTCAGTTTTCAGCTTATCCAGGATCGATGGCCCGGGCTAACCGCTCGTGTACGCAGCATAGGTGACAGCATCAAAACCTGTGGCTTACCCTTGGTCATGCCTGCGGCAAGCTTCTCCTCCAGCGATACCCGACAAATTATTACAGCATTAAACAGGGCCCTGAAGCAGGTTAGTCCACAGGTTCGACAACAGCTCCATTTAAGCCACTTCGCGGGCGTGCATCTCGATGATTACAGGGGCATTCTCGAGGCCGAATCCTTCGCCATCAAGGCCGGTTACCCAGAGCTCAAATAGTCATTGCGGGACACCTGAGCGTCAACTACACTCCGCGCAGTTTTTAAACGACTAATCTGCAGTCGTCAACGGAGATTAAGACCTATGTGGAGAGACCTGTCAGCATCCTGGGCAATATTGCTCGGCATTGGATTCATGATGCTGGCCAACGGGTTACAGGGCACCTTACTCGGTGTGCGCGCCGGTATCGAGGGCTTCTCAACCTTCACCACCGGCATCGTGATGTCAGGTTATTTCATCGGCGTGTTTATCGGCTCTTTCGTTGCCCCGAGACTGGTCCAGAGAGTCGGGCACATTCGCGTATTTTCCGCGCTTGCCTCGCTGGCATCGATATCGATTCTGTTCCACGGTGTTTATATCGATCCATGGCTATGGATGGCGATGCGGGTCGTTACCGGTATCAGTTTCGCCGGCTTTTACGTCGTCACCGAAAGTTGGTTAAATGACCGCGCCAGCAATGAAACCCGCGGTAAGGTTTTGTCAATTTACATGGTTATCGTCACCGGGGGTATGGGGGCAGGACAATTTTTACTCACCCTAGCAGCACCGGATGCGATCGACCTGTTCATATTGATCTCGATCATCATTTCCTTCGGCCTGATCCCGATTCTGCTGACGGCCAAACCCGCGCCGAGCTTCGAGACTTCATCCAGGATGTCGATAGCCGACCTTTATCGCGCCTCACCGCTGGCGGTTATAGGTAACTGTCTTACCGGCATGGCGCACGGTACCATCTTTGGACTCGGTGCCATATACGCGAGCGAGGTTCTGGTAGATCTAAGCGCCATATCCTGGTTCATGGCCTGCTTCCTTATCGGCAGCCTGATATCGCTGTGGCCAATCGGCTATATCTCCGATCGTATTGGCCGACGCGGAATCATGGCCGCCCTGTCGATTATTTCGATTGTCTGCTGCCTGCTAGCCATCGCCACGCCCAAAGACGATATCATTTTCTACTTTGTTATCATCGTGCTTGGCGGCGCGGCGATGCCGATGTACTCGATCTGCGTTGCCTATGCCAACGATCGTCTCGAACCCCATCAAATTGTCGGCGCGAGCGGCAGCCTGGTCATGGTCGCCGGAATCGGGCTAATGACGGGTCCTATTATCATTGCTTTCCTGATGGATTTTTTCGACGTCGTGTTTTACTTCTGGGGGATCGCTACGGTGTTCGGATTGATCCTGATGTTTACCCTGGTGCGCATTAATTTACGCGCGGGTATCGCGCTCGAAGACCAGTCAACCCTGATTGCCGGGCCGATCGGCACCCCTATCGCCGAGTTCAATGCGCCTGATTCGATCGAGTACGCTGAAGCAGTGGCAAATCACGAAGTAGAACAACTGGACGAACGCGAAGATACTACCGAACGCCAGCTGTAAATCGATGCTCAGTGGAGGGCAGCCTGGCGCCGGCAGCACTACGACAGCATTACTGGCAGGATACAAACCTAGAGCTGCCAGCGAGCATCCAGCATAAAAATCTTCGTCACCGATTTCATCGTCGATTTCTTTTAACGGTCTGGCCCACATCAGGCGACCATAAAAATTCGCATCGGCAATTTCGGCTTCCAGTCCGACCCCGTAAATATCGCCGCAAATATCACGATTATCGATTTCACAGGTAACGTCGCCGTAATCGACACCAACCGACAGCGATACTGTCTTGGTAGAAGGTTTTCCACTGAACGGATTCACCACTGATTGCCAGCGATGAGTCAACTCGTTACGCAAGTACCAAGCCTTGCTGCCGCTCAGCGCCGAAGTATAACCCCTTACCGTATAGGGACTGCCTAGATACAACTTGTCGTTGTCATACAGCAAATCGTCGCTGTATTGCAGGCTGAGATTAAAACTCGCATACCAGGCGGGATCCGGCAGATAGTAGTACAGCTGGCTATCAAAATTGTACTTCTCGAACTGCAGGCTGGCATCGGTTTCAAAGCCTTCTTCGACAGTAAAATAATCATCGTCTCTGGCCCCAAAATAATCAAGTCCCCGATGATAGCTGAAAGTGGTGTAAATCTGACCCCAGCTCTGAAACCAGTCGTGGCGCAATTCGAAGCGCGCCTGGCTGGTTCTGTAGCTGGACACTTCGATTAACTGACTATCAAAATAAATGTCTGAATCCTTGAGCTCGAGAGCCGCCGCCAGTGTCAGTCTCGCGGCCTGGCTGCGCGCTACCACCTTGCTTACTCGAAATTCATTGCTGATTGTATCTCCCTCAGACAGGAAACTCCCGTTGATCCCCTGCACACGTTGCTCGTACTCGAGATCCGCATAAGTGTAGGTCAACAGGTAACTACCCAGTGGGAAGGAGTACGCCAGTTCACGGCTAGTATTGTCCTGGTAGGACCGATACAGCTCCCCGCTGTTATAACGAAACTCAATCAGGTCGTTGATGTTGAGCGGATTATCAAGTGCCGCCATAAGACTCAACCGGGTACTGAGCCCGGTCTGGGCGTTGACCCCCAGTTCGGCGCGGAAGGGTTTTTCGGTAACGGTCTTTACCGCGACTATACTGGCACCCGGCCGGGTCCCCGGCCTGATCTCGAAACTGGCGCTGACCGACTCCAGTCGCTCTATAGCCTCCAGCGAGGTCTCGAGATCGCGCAGATTCAAAACCTCGTTCCTGAGCACGAAAGCGGTGGCTATTTTGCCGTTACTGGTGCCGCTATCGGCGTCGATTACGGCTTGAATCGTACCAACCAGTATGCGAATCTCGATCTGACCATCGCTGATGTCCTGTTCCAGCAGGTACGGCCGCGAGGTTACGTAGCCCTGCTCTATTACGTAATTTGAGATTGCGGAAAGCAGGTTGCGAATCAACTCGGCATCGATACAGGCGCCGAGAAAAGGCTTGATCAGGTTTGGCTGATCGGATTCAGCCAGTATTTCACTAACTTCGATATCTACCCTGACAAGCGTTACGCACGTTGGATCGCCCGCCGCGGCAAACGAAGCCTGAAGCAGTGCGCAGAGCGTTAGACATCTAAAACCAGACCGAAAGGAATATTCGAGTAACCCAGGCATCGAAATCGTAAAGCGGCTCATCTCCAACCGCTCCATCTTCGGTCAAATCGCGAAAATTGTCATAATCGAAGTATATCCAGTCGAAATGTGCATTCAGGCTACCGCGCTCAATACCGCTCCAGGATCTACCGAATTCATAGCTGGCACCGCCGCCCAGGGTAGTGCTGGTGAACTTGCTCAGCTCCTTATCGCGGGCGAGATAGTTTTGTGCGTCCTCGAAGGGAAATAGATCGCTGTAAAAATCGGCCTCATCCTGGTCGTGGTAACGGGCCCTGGCTTCGAAGATCCAGCTTTCCGCCCAGGGCATGGTATAGCTCAACTCGTAGGTGGTTGATTCTATCCCCCAGTTATCGTCGAAATATCGTATACCGGCATGCACTGCCGCGCGCTGGGGCAGAAAGTAACTGCCGCGCAAGGCGGCGGCGTTACTGGTGCGAGTCCGTGGGTAAACTTCCTGCTGGAAACTGTAGCCAACAGGGCTGGTAGCATCAAGATAGCGCACCGACCGGTAAGGATTGTTGAGATAGCCTTCATCGGAAATGGTTTCGAAGGCGAATGCCATGATCAGGTTCTTGGTCAGAATCTGTGAGATCCCGATTCGATAACTGCGCACCTCGACGTCTTCCGAAAAATCATCGTTACCATTTTGTTCGACCGTATTATCGCCATAGGCCATTCCCATGCTAACCGTGGTCAAATCGCCGAACATATCCTGTGAGATGCCCAGGCTATAGGTTTCCGCCGTATAATCACTCTCGTCACTTTTCGTATAACCCGCACTCATGGTTGTCTTTTGCCGCAGGTAATCGACATTGACACTGTATTCTTCCCGCTCTTCGGTGTACTCGCTGGCGCTTACTTTAACGTCGATAGACGCACTGGTTACATTGTCGAGGTAGTAATTCGCACCCACCGATACACTATCACCAATGTTCTTGCGCACCAGCACAGACGGGCCGTCGACCACGACGCCACCACCGTCGTACCTGTGGTAGAGCAGATCCACGCGCTCTTCCGGCAACACCGCCGCCTCGACGCCTGACGCAAAGAATAAAAGGGCAAGTAACGTTAAGCGCATGTCAAAACCCATTGCAATTCTGATGTTGCAACAGATGCGGATACTTTCGGCGAGTGCGAGGCGGCGCCGCGCGCAGATCCGCAGAAAAATGGTACCGCCAAGAGACATTTTGATTGTACATAGATACTTTCAAAATCAATTGGTGTTCCTATTGCGCAGGATTTTTTTGCGCTAGCTAGGAAGGTCTGCGCGCAGAACCGGAGCGTATGTGCAATACGCGATGGTTTGAGTACAGACCTGACGACGCTATCGTGAAAAAAGACCAGCAAGAGGAATACCAATTAGTTGCAGCCGCAACCGCCGCCTGTTGCCACACCCGCACCCCGTGCGCCTTCGCGCGAGTCATACACATGGTGCAGATAGCTGGCCGACACCGGATCACGATTGAAGCTCATAATAGGGTCTGCCAGGTTGGCGCGCTCGTAGGGTTTGACCCAGGGTTCCCCGGCACAACCGACGAGTAGCGACATGAAAAGCAGCACCAAACAGTAGTTAATGTGTTTCATCGGACTACTCACGCACCAGCTTTTTCACCATCTGTCGATACTTCTTTTCATCGCCAGGCTTGTACCCCTCGTGCAGGTAGCGCATGTTGCCATCACGATCGATAACGACCGTGGTCGGCATCGCTACCACCTTGTACTGCTTGCTAACCTTGTTTGTATTGTCCAGCAGAATCGGAAAATCAACCGGCACATTACCCAGAAAACCCCTGGCACCATCCATCTGCTCTTCCACATTGACACCCAGTACGGTAAACCCGAGCGGCGCGTACTTTTTGTGCAATGCATTCAAATAAGGTATTTCCTCACGACAGGGACCGCACCAGGATGCCCAGAAATTGATTAGTACGACATTTCCGGTCATTTCACTGAGCTTGAGGTTTTTGCCACTCATGGATTTCAGCGTGAAATTCGGTGCCGGACCTTTGACCGCGGCAGCACTCGCCAGATTGATACACATAAGCGACACCAGGCAGACCATGAGCAGGCGTGAAAAGCTTTGCGATATATTTTTGTTCATACGTTTATCTCCTTAGAAAAATATGTTCGCTGACAAAGTCAGCTCGAGGTTATGAGTGGTATCGTCATCTTCGCCGAATATATCCATATCGAAGATCAGATCCCGCATCTCGACATCCAGACTGAAACCATCGATGAATATGGTGCGGTAACCGACTGCCAGGGCGATTGTCGATCGATCATCGCCGGCGAATTCGGTTACGCCCATGCCGCCAGAAACGTACAGGACTGTATTTAATGTAGTCGAATCAGTGAGAAATGCTTCGCCGGGCAGCAGGTTAAAACCGATACTGAAAATATAGTATTCTACGTCTCGTTCATCGTCCGATAGCAGCGGCGCACCACCGCTCAGTTTCTCGAAGCTGGTCTCTCGGATTCACTGACTCCGTAGGACCCCTGCACGAAAAAATCTTCCGATACATGGTAGCCAAGCTTGATTCCGACAACGAGGTTGGTATCAAAATTTTCCAGGGCGAGCGCACCTGCGTAGATAGCGAGTTCAAAATCGTAGGAGTCAATCTGTGATTCATCGAATTCAACTCGCTCGATTTCAGGCTCGATCAAATTGGTGTTTTCATCCTCATCGATTTCATCGCTTTGCGCGACAACCTGGGTAGCCGGCATCATCACAAGAAATAGAATGGCTAGAAAAATACTGCGAAACCGAATTTCCATTCGTTTACTACCTCATTGTCGTCACGGGTGGCGGTGGATGAAAAAATGACATACTCGTTGACCTCGAATCGAGCCAGGAAACTGCGACTAACATAGGCCTGTACCCCTGCTCCATACTGGGCAAAAGTATTGGTATCACTATTCTGGGAAATCAGGGTCGCACTTTGATCGGTGTCTATCTCGCCCACGCCGAGCGTCAGGTATGGGCTGCATCACCATGTTTGCCTTGATAAACTGGCTATCGGAAGTGGTCCCGGTCGACTGCCCGACATGCAACTCTACTGACAGATTTTCGGTGAAGGAGTATCCCGTGAAAATGGTGATAACCGGAGTCGAATCAAATTCGCCGCCCGTCACTCCAAGTACCCAGCGACGTCCGGTAAAATCGTCCTGGTCGCTGTCGACGGGCTTGAACTGTTCGCCACTGGGCAGCAGCGTCTGTCGTATTTGCTCCCGGCTGGCCCAACCCGTCTTGCCGTCATCAGTCTCGATCTTGAACCAGTTGGTTTTTCGACGAACTATTCTGACCTCGGTACCGCGATCCACGACGTAGTAAATGGGGTAGCCGGCGGCCGGACCGGTATGCAATTCGATAAAGGGCTCAGCTATCTTTACCCTGTATCCCACCTCGTCCTTTTTTACCGTTTCCACGGCCAGCTCATCATCATCCGCAGCCCGGGCCGACGGACCCTGCGTGACCGCAAACAACAGAAACAAGCTGGACAATAGAATCCCCTTGAATTGGTTCAAGCTTTTACTACCCCGGCAAATACTAAGTTAGATTATTAATATTAGATGATTAATTTAGTTTTGCGGGGCTGTGGGGTCAAAAGGGTCATTAAAGTTTTGTGCGCCCAGGTCCAGCCACTCACTGATCAACTTCAATTCCGCACCTGTCAGCATGTTGGTATGATCGACAGTTCCGGCTGGAAGTGCGCGTGGCGCATCCAGTTCAGTGCCGGTCATTTTTTCAATGAAGAAGCTGCTGCGCGCTCCATTAGCGGTCATGCTCGCGGGAACTCCGACTGCTGGATCGATATCCACCAGGTTACCCATGCCGTCAATTTCCTGCGCCTGATCGTTAAACAACAGCTCTCTGAACGCGCGGTAAAACTCCGCTGGATCCTGATTGGGATCTGTCGTTAGATCGAGTTGTCCATAGGGTAAGCGGGCGACGTTAGCTACCACCGAAGTGTGGCAACTGACACAGGTGTCATCAAGAATTCCATCCGTGTTCACGTTATCGACTACCAGCGGTGTATTAGTGGGATCGGCAGGATTTGGATTGGCCGGCGCCAGCGGGGTAAAAAGGTCCGCGGCTCCCCGGTTGAGTTGCCAGATCGCATGAATATGTCGGGGATAATTAATCGTAACCCGACAATTATGGCGCCACGGCTGCGGCAATGTGTTATCGCAGTTGGAATTGCGCACTGGTTTCGCTGGTGGCGCCGGTGACAGTATGGAAGGATCGAGGTCGTCATAGCTGTAGCTGTAAGGTACCGCAGGCACCGGCGCGGTTACCGCCGGATCGGTCCAGTAGTCAACGAAATTAAGATTGGCACTGAGCACGGGCTCCGGTGCCGCAGGAACCGCCGAACCCACCCGGTCAAAACGAACTTCGGCCATGGTCTCACCAAAATTGAGGCTGAAATACGGGATGGTGGTGCCCGGGATTTCCGTATTGGCATAAGTCGGTGTCTGAATACCGCTATTAATCGAAGGCGCAGTGCCATCTGAGCGCCCATGCACCTCTGGAGTCGGGCTATTAGGATCATGACAGCCCGAGCAGGTCATGGTATCGCCGGGCAGCACCTGGAACCAGTTCAGATGGCGCGGCCCGATTCGACGACCCTCGGCATCCAGCATTTCGACACCCAATGGCAAATTGGCGGGCACTTTGACTTTAACCGAACCATCCGGCTCTACCGGTGCGTAACCGACAATTTCACGCATGCCCAGATTGCGCTGTCGCCCAAGAGCCTGGTTGTCCAGGTCAGGTGCCATGAAACTTATATCGTCGGGATCGGGAATTCCAACAGGCGTGATAAAGCGCACGAACCTGACCGGACGTTGATCCGCGTTCGCATTCAGCGGGTCGGCAAAGTCTGCTACCGTGTTGGTGGAAGCGTCAAAATTCGGCGAAGTTTCACATTGACCGAAGAAACAGCCGTCAAAACTGGTGTCGCCCATATCGTAGACGCTTTTAATATTGATGACGCCGACATTATCCGTCACCCAGCCACTGATGAGCTCGGGCCCTTTGTCGAATATCACCGGCGGTCTTAGTGAGCTGCGAACTGCAATTGCTTCGGTAATTACCTGCCCCTGCTGCGCCAGTATGATGGGTTTCTCCGAATCGTCATCCATGTTGTACAACCAGATTCCGTAAGCGGGAGACGCTTCCACCGCCGCCGGATCAGAAAGATAGGGCTCCACACAGGGATAGTTCTGATCGTTCAATGAAACCTGGCAGGTCGACTTGCTCACCAGAATCCGGCTACTGTCATCCTGTAGCGGGAAGGCCGAACTATAGCGTCCATTGACGGAGAGGGAGTCATCCGTGGGAACCGAATTTACAGTGGCCGATTGCTGAGCCGGGCCACCCAACCCGGAGAGGGACCAGATCGGTTTATCGTTATCGACGAAACGTTCAGCGTCGATAACTAAAATATCACCACCGTCGAAAGTTCCGGTAAAGGGTCTGGCAATAACCATCAGATCACCACTGGCCATCCCGCGGACACGGCTGAATTGCATCGGAACCGCACTACCGCCGGTGCCGGTGTCATGACTGCCCGACCCGTATAGTTTTTCCATGCCGCTACCATCGGGATTACTTTTATAAAGGTGCATCCCTTCGGCACCGCCTGCATTGTCCCAGCGACTGAAAACGATCTGACCGCCATTGCTGTTGACCAACACCTACGGGGTCAAATCGTGGCTTTTATTCATCGAAATCTGGCGTATACCCGATCCGTCGGGGTTCATGACGTGCAAGACCATTGCGATCCGGTCGCGATCCTCATCCAGCGCCGAGAATTCCGGCTTACCCTCGTTAATCAGGTTTGACCTGGCCTGGTCCTGGCGACTCGAGGTAAACACGATGCGGCCATCGGGCAGATAGGCTGGGTACAGATCGTCACCCTGTTCTGCTATCAATACACTCGGTATAACGCTTCTGAGTATGCCGGTGCCGATATCGTACTCATAGATGTTCCAGGCCGGGGGCGGAATATTATCGTTATCGGGTTCCGGATCGAACAGGCGTAACGAAAAGATAAGCTTGCTGCCGTCGTACGACGCGTTCAGCCCCTTTACATCACCCGTGCCCCCGGTTACCGACCTGGTGATGTTGATCACGTCGGCATTTACCGTTGAATCGGAACGCAGATATACATCGCCTCCCGCGCTGAACAGCAACGGATCGCGCAAATCTGCCTGAACCTCCTGTACCTCATCGTCCATAACTTCCACTGGAATCGGGCGTTTGATAAACGCCACCGGAACTTCGATAATTCCCGGATCGATACCTTCACCCGAACCTGAGTCACAGGCACTGAGCGCTATCAGGCCCGCACACAGCAACAAAATTCCCAGCCAGTGCAAAGGCGATTGTAACCACAGTTTGTGGATCGGTAATTCTCTTATATGTGAAGTTGCTGTCTGCATCATTATGTCTTGATCACTTAATTCGTTGCTGCGCGCATCTAATATATACAAGTCTATCTTCGACATTATCCAGGTATCTCCCGATTTCTGACCAAATGCGCTTTTTACGGTATGAACGGTATACGCTTGTTTCGGTCACTCTCGTAGAATTAGTGTTCGGATTTAACTGGCGGATACTTTTGAAGACACGGAAATATAGCTTATCAGTAATCGAAAATCGGTCATCACTAATTGAACATTTTGTGAACTATTACCGGACTCGTTTGCTACTTGGTGCTAGATCCCTGTGCTAGAGTTTTTATCTCAACGTTTGCTCAAACTGGAGACTCCGCGACAGCGATTCACTGGAGAATGATAGGAAAATCCATGGGAAAGAAAAATACAATATCGCTCGTTCTGGTAACGACCGCAGTGCTGCTCAGCCAGCCCGTGTGGGCCGATGCCGAGGATCGACGCCAGGCCAAACGCATCCACGACCGGCTTACCGGCGTGCCTGCTACCAATGCCACTATCAACGCGATGGAAGCTTTGTTGGGCACTGATTCCTCCGGGAAAACCGCAGCAGAGTATGCGATCGACACCGCGCAGAACCCGAACGCCCGCTACTTCTATAACGTTACGTTAAAGAATTTTGCCGCGCCGTGGACCAACGAAGAGCAAACCGTATTCACCGCGCTGAACGACTATACCGCCACCGTAATCGGGTTGGTGCGTGATGGAAGCGATTTCAGGCAGGTTCTGCACGGAAACGTAATCTACCGCGGCGACAACGGTGTCGTCCCAGGTTTGAACACTCCATACCGTAACGACGATAATGCTCATTACGTACAATTGGAAGGACTTGGTCCTATCAATGCCGACCTTTCCGATAATAATGTTCTGATCGCAGATACACAAAGTAATGTTACCGGCCTTCCGGGTAGTGCAACCGCGGGTGTTATGACCACGCGTGCCGGCGCAATGTCTTTTTTCTCCGACGGCACCAACCGTGCGATGTTCCGCTTTACGCTGATGAATCACCTGTGCACGGACCTGGAACCGCTTAAGGACGTTTCGCGCACGCCAGACCACGTCCGCCGCGACGTGTCGCGTAGCCCGGGTGGCGACAGCCGTATTTTCATGAACTCCTGCGTCGGCTGTCACGCCGGCATGGACGGCATGGCAGGAGCCTTCGCCCACTACGAGTGGGATTACACCGACGACAAAACCACCGGCCGGCTCGCTTACCGGGAAATCGCCAATCCCAAGTTCGACCCTGTAACCGGTGTATCGCTAAAGCACAATATCAACGAAAACAACTTCGAATACGGCCACATCACCAACGACGACAGCTGGATCAATTACTGGCGCAACGGCCAGAACTGGTCGCTTGGCTGGGGCACAGCCGTGAATCCCGATGCCAAGGGCAATGAAACCGGCAGCGGAGCTAAATCGCTGGGGCAGGAACTTGCCAATAACGATGCGTTTGCCCAGTGCCAGGTAGACAAGGTGTTCGAGGCCGTATGCCTGAGAGGCCCAACCGAGTTTTTTGACACCGATCGCGCGGTACGGGACGGCATCGTAGCTAATTTCAAGACCACCTATAACTATAACATGCGTGAAGTCTTCACCGATGTAGCCGCGCATTGTAAAGGGAATTAACATCATGTCGATTTCTCGCCCCCTGCTTCAATTAATGCTGGTGACCGGCCTTGGCTGGTCACTGATCGCCTGTGAAGGTTCCAATACAGTCGCCAACCCCAACCTGAGTGCTGCCGGCGACCTGGGATACACCGGACCACCGGCCAGAACTGCCGATATACGCTCGTTTGAGCAAAACTTCTGGACTTTCCTCAAAGAAGACAATCGCTGCGGGCAATGCCATACGCCAGGCGGGGGAGCCCCGCGGTTATTCGTCGACACAACCGATGTCAACGCGGCCTATTCAGAGGCTATCCAGGTTGTAAGCCTGCTCGATCCCGGCAGCTCGCAAATAGTATCCAAGGCGGCGACCGGTCATAACTGCTGGTTAGGACAAGGCGCCGGACAGGCCTGTGCCGACAACATCGAGCAGATGATCTTCAACTGGGCCAACGATTCGAACGTCACCTCGGCGCGCGTCATCCAGCTAACGCCGCCGCCGATCAATCCCCCGGGTCAGGCCAAATCATTTCCACCACCAGTCCCGGCCAGTTTCAATCCCGTGCATCAGATACTGATAGACAATTGCCAGGGCTGTCATATAGAAACCGCAACACCGTTGCCGATCGCGCCCTTCTTCGCGAATAACGATCCGGCGTCGGCTTACGAGGCGGCCAAACCGAAGATGGATATCGATACGCCGCCAAACTCTCGTTTCGTCGTCCGCCTGCGCCAGGAATCACATAACTGCTGAACCGATTGCGCAAGCGATGCGACCACGATGGAAAATGCAATTGCAGGGTTCGCTGCCGGCATAACTCCAACCAATGTTGATCCGGCACTGCAAACCAGCGCGGCCTTAACCCTCGGTGACGGTATTGTTGCCGCCGGTGGAAATCGCCACGAGAGTAACCTGGTTGCGCTATGGGAATTCAGGACCGGCAGCGGTAACGAGGCTTTTGACACCAGCGGTATCGACCCGTCCATCACGCTGCAAATGCAGGGCTCTTACCAATGGCTCGGCGGCTACGGACTGGATTTAACCAATGGTTATGCAATCGCCAACAATTTTGACAGCGTCAAGCTGAAAACCTTTATCGAATCAACCGGCGAGTATGCAATCGAGGCCTGGGTAATCCCGGCCAACGTGACGCAACAGAATGCCAACATCGTCGGTTATTCCGGTGGCACGGCGCGTAACTTCACCCTCGGTCAGGAAATGTACAGCTACGAGATGTACAACCGCATCGATGATCCGGACCCGCAGTCGCTGAATGGCGAGCCATTTTTAACCACCGGTGATAGCAATCAGGAATTATTGCAATCCAGCCTGCAGCACGTGGTGGCTAACTATGACCCACTGGTCGGTCGCAGCGTCTACATCAACGGCCAACTGGCTGAAGATCCTGCCGCGCCTGGGATATCGCTTGACCCGAAAGCTCCGCCAACCTCGATTGGTAACGTCGTCTGGGACGACAACTTCGCCTTTGTATTGGGTGCAGATGTCGCCGGCCTTAATAACTGGGACGGGCAGGTGCGCATGGTGGCGATCCACAATCGCACTCTGACCCCGGCACAGGTCCAGCAAAACTTCGATGTTGGCGTGGGCCAGAAATTCTTCCTGCTGTTCTGGGTCGGTAATCACCTGGGCGAAGATCCACTCGATCCGAAAAGCTTTATCCTGTTCGAAGTATCGCAATTCGACAGTTACGGCTACCTGTTCGATACGCCCAGGTTTATCAACCTTGATCCCAGCTGGACCCCGACGGCTCCGATTCCGCTCGAGCGCATGCGCATCGGCATCAACGGTAAGGAAGCACTTAGCGGACAGGCCTATGCCAGCCTCGAGACCACGATCAACAGCAGCGATTACGATCCCCTGCTAGGTATGCAGGAATTGTCACCGCTGGGTACCGTTATCGCGCTCGAAAAGAGTGCTGCCGCCGACGAGTTTTTCCTGACCTTCGAGCGCATCGGTAACGATACCCACGTGTTCAACGACCCGAACCCGCCAGCACCCCCGGCACCGACGGATCCAGCAGCACCGGTAGTATCGGATATCGGCTTCCGCACCTTTGAAGAGATCAATGCTTCGATAGCGTCGATGACCGGAATTCCGGTTACCAATAACGCGGTCGATGGCGTGTACGACGACTACATTCAGCAGTTACCAACCGTCGAAGCGATCGATGCCTTCCTGCCTTCACATCAGATGGCGATCGCCCAGCTCGTGTTGACCTCATGCAGTGAGCTGGTAGACACCAATCCGGGATACTTCGGTAGCTTTGATTTCGGCCAGAATGAAGATGTGGCATTCGATTCAGTCAGCAAACGTAACCAGATCATCAATCCGCTGCTAACCGCAGTGGCAAATTACAACGGTGTCGAAAACCTGACCTCGCAGCCCGCCCAGGCGGATCTACGCGCGACATTTGGGGATATGGGTCCGGTAGATCTGGTCTCGGGTAACAACGTGGTGCTCGCGAGTTACGACAGTTTGATCGACCACATGATTACAAACTGCACGGCATCCGCGGTCACCACATGTGATGACCCTTCCCGCACCAGGCAAATAGTCAAAGCGGTATGCGCATCGGCAGTCGGCGGTGCAGTAACGCTCGTACAATAGGATTGTAGAAATGGCCAGATTCAAGAAAAACCAGTATATCGCTCCTGACGAGCCCCTGATCTACGAAGATCACGGGCGCCCGATGAGCCGCCGTCAATTTGTCCGCCAGGGTTTCATGACCGGGTCGGCAACCGTTCTTAGCGGTGGGCTTTTCAGCATGTTCGCCAATCCCAATGCGGCGATGGCTGCGGTCGCACCTGACCTGCAGGCACTGCAGGCCGATATCGGCTGTTCGCTGGTACCATCGGGTGCCGGCTCGAGCGTACCGTTTATCTGTTTCGATCTCGCCGGCGGCGCGAACCTGGCAGGTTCTAACGTGCTGGTAGGCCAGGGCGCAGATCAGATGGATCTGCTATCGACCGCAGGTTACAGCAAGCTCGGCGTTCCCGGCGACATGTTGCCTGGGCAGGATGATACCGGCGTCACTTTGCTGAATACCAGCAATGGTGACTTCACCAATAGCGAGCTTAATCTGATATTTCACGCCGACAGCCCGATGCTGTTCGGCATTCGTGAAAAAGCACCGAACGCGATAGCAACCGGCAGAATCGATGGCAGCGTAATTCCGGCTCGCTCCGATAGCGACACCGGTAACAACCCGCACAATCCGCTGTATGGACTGGTTATGGCGGGCGCCAGGGGCGAGGTAGTCGATATCATCGGCTCGCGCAGCAGCGTCTCGGGTGGCAACTCGATGGCACCGGCAATGCAGATCAATCCTGAATTCCGTCCCACCAAGGTAGATCGTCCCAGCGACGTCACCGGTATGGTCGACGTTGGTGACTTGACCAGCATACTGGGCGCCGACGACGTCACTGCGGTGATGGAGTCAATCGCTCGCGTTACGCATAAAAAGCTCAAACTAGGCACGATAAGTACGGGCTTGAACACCGGCCTACCAACGCAGGACGGGATCATCAAAGATATGATTCGCTGCAACTATCTCAAAGCCGCTGACATAACCGACCGCTTTGCCGCCATCCCGGTAGACCCATTGGGCGACGCCAACATCCGCTCGATTTTTTCGGATACCGAACTCGGCATCGTCGGCAACGGTGACCGAGAATTTATCAAGACCGCCTCGGTGATGAAGATGGTGTTGAACGGCTTCGCGGCCGGCGGCTGTGTCACCATGGGCGGCTACGATTACCATACCGGCGATCGTACCGTGGGAGAAAATCGTGACTTGCGCGCAGGCCGTTGTATCGGTGCCTGTCTCGAATACGCCCAGATCCTGGGGAAACCGCTGATGATTTACGTTTTCAGCGACGGCTCGGTATTCAGTAACGGTAATCCCGACGACTCTGCAACCACGGGTGCCGGTGAAGGCCTGAGACTCGGCGGTGGCGGCAAAGGACAATGGACCGGCGATAATTCGTCGACCGCCTGCTCCTACTTTCTGGCTTACGACCCTCTCAATAATGTTCCTATCTACGGCGGCGGCAGCCCGAGACCTGTCGAGCTACATCGCCAGATCGGTCGCATGTCGTCCGGTGCCTCGGTGGTTACCTCGGCAACGCCGGCAGCCAACAATGTAAACCTGTTGGTCGACATGATGCTGCTGAACTACATGGCCCTGAACGGATCGGTAACACCCGGCGATGTGTCGGCGTTTACCGCGGCATTCCCCAACCATGGCCTGGGCAACAATATTGAAGACTATATTGCCTTTGGTAGTATACTGCCGCCATAATCTGAACCCTTAAAACTCCAAGACGACATACCCGGATGGGCAAACCTGGTCGCTCGCGCTTTCGCGCAGCGTATCCCCTGTTAATTTTGGTGCTGGGCCTCTGCATCCAGTCGAACGCGCTCGCCGAATGGCATCAGCAACAGCGTGACATCATGAGTACCCGCATTTCGGTCGAGCTGTGGCATATCGAAGCCGCGGTCGCCGCTGAATGCAGCGAGCAGGTATTCACCGAAATGGAGCGGATCAATGCTTTGATGAGTTCATACCTGGACTCCAGCGAACTTTCTTTCATCAACAAAAACGCCGCCATCGACGCGGTTGAGATCAGTGACGAACTGGCCTTGCTGATCGAAAAATCGCTGCATTTTTCGGAAATTTCAGACGGAGCCTTCGATATCACCTATGCCAGCATCGGCTATGCCTACGATTATCGCAAACGTCAAAAACCCAGTGATCAGTCAATAACGAAAAAACTTCCAGCAATCGACTATCATCATATAGAGCTTGCCAATAACAGGATCCGTTTTAACAACAACGCAGTGCGAATCGATCTTGGTGGCATTGCGAAGGGTTACGCGGTTGATCGTGCTATCAACATCATCAGACAGTGCGGCATCGGCAAAGCCATGGTAAGTGCGGGCGGCGATAGTCGCATACTGGGGGATCGCGTGGGACGACCCTGGATCATTGGTATCCAGCACCCGCGTAATCCTGAGGGCATCGCTTTACGGTTGCCGCTAAGTGATAGCGCAATTTCGACATCCTGTGATTACGAGAGATTTTTTATCGAAAATGGAAAACGTGTACACCATATTATCAACCCGTCCACGGGGCGTTCAGCTGTTGCCAGCTGGAGCGCCACCGTTACCGGACCCGACACTATGACAACTGACGCTTTATCTACTACTATTTTTATTCTGGGTGCGGCCAGAGGTCTTGCCCTGATAGAGAGTCTGGAAGGAATCGATGCGATCGTTATCGATAGCGACGGAAAACTTCACTATTCATCAGGTTTCGAGGAACCCGGAAGTAATGAATAGTGGTCTATGACATTTAGCTGGCCTATGAAATATATCAGTCTTATTACCCTGCTCCTCTTCTGCCTGCACACACCCGTGTCCGCGCAGGAACCCGTGGACGAACCAGTTGATGAAGCAGCTGAAATTGCTGTCGACGAATCACTTGATAAAACATCCGAAATTGCTGTGGATGAATCGTCCGATAAAGATTTTCTCGAAGAAACTGAACTCGAGGAAGGCTCGCTCGATGCTGAAATCGAAGCGTTCAAGAAGGAAGTTCTGTCGCTGAATCGGGACTTGTTTATCCTCGAGGAAGATCTGCTGTTTCCACCCAACACCCAGTTCAGTGTTTTCCTGTCGATGGATGCCGGCTCGCTGTTCAGCCTTGATTCGGTGCAGCTTAAAATCAACGACACAAATATCGCCAACCATCTGTACACCGAGCGGGAACTGGCAGCGCTCAAACGCGGCGGTGTACAGCGTTTGTACATCGGCAACCTGCCCTCCGGAGAACACGAAATTATCGCCATCTTCACCGGCGTCGGACCCAGCGGTCGCGACTATCGTCGCGGTGAATCAGTGGTTATCGAGAAAACTACCGAACCACAGTTCGTGGAGTTCATGATTGCCGATGATACCGGTAAGGAACAACCCCAGTTCGATGTGCGTGTCTGGGAATAGTCAGCGTCGATTTAGCGTAAAACGCTCAGCGCGAGGACTCAGTCACTTTTTCTCTGCGCTGTTGCTGAGCTGCGTCTGTGTTTCGCTTGATGCGGCGCAACTCAGGGAGCATCACGTCGAAGATCTGGATTACGGGCGCGCGCTCTATCGTTATTTCCAGGACGACGACCTCGGTGCCATCACCCAGCTTATGATCGCCAGGCACAGGGCTCGCAATTCTGAGCAGCAGGACGAGGCGAATTTGCTGCTGGCGGACCTGTACTACGACTTCGGCTTATACGAGGAATCACGTGAAATTTTCGCGCGCCTGCTTACTGCCGAGGTATCCGACTCGATTCAGAGCCGCATCTGGTTCAATCTTGCCCGGCTAAGATATGAGCAGGGTCATTTCGATCATGCACGCGATCTGTTATCCCGCATTACCGGGCAACTGCCGAAGGGGATCGAGGCAGAACGCAAATACATGCTGGTCAACCTCTACCTGGGCAATCGCCAATACGATCAGGCCGCCGACCTGAGCAACCAGATCAGCTCCAGATCTATCTGGAAACTCTATGCCCGCTATAACATGGGGGTAGCGCTAGCAGAGAATGGTCAATACGAGCAGAGTAAATCCATACTCACCAAAATCGGTGAAATAAATGCGTATTCTACCGAACTAAGAGCTCTGCGCGACCGGTCTAACCTGTCCCTGGGCCTGATACAGCTGCGCCTGGATTTACCCGAGGATGCGCTGGAAAGCCTGTCGCGTATCCGCCTCGAAGGACCACTGAGTAACCAGGCCCTGCTTGCAACGGACTGGGCATTGTACCGGCTCGATCAGTTCGACCAGGCGGCGAATCCCTGGCGAGCGCTGATTCGCCGCAACGCGGTGGACGCAGCCACGCAAGAAGCAATCGTGGCAATTCCGGCCAACTATGCCAAGGCTGAGCAGAACACTCTGGCAGTCAGGCATTACGAGATCGCAGTCAAACAGTTCGATTTACAACTCGAGTTACTCGATAACGCAGTCGGGACAATTGAAAATGATGGCCTGATTTCGGCGTTACAGGAAAATGCGCTGCTTTATGATAGTGACAGGTTAAAACACCTGCCTCCGAGCTCGGACGTAACCCCGCAGCTGCACATCCTGATGGCTTCCACCGAGTTCCAGCGCGAGATAAAACGTTACCAGGAGCTGACCGATATTCGTGTTTCGCTTGCTTACTGGGGCAACAGTTTCCCGGCACTGGAGCTGATGTTGGCAGAACGTCGCCAGCGTTTCCAGCAGAAACTGCCGTTACTGCAACAGTCGACCAGTTTCGATCAGCTTGAGCAAATCAGGGAACGGCGCGAACGCTTTGCCGAACAGGTCAACGCGATTGAGGCCAGTGGTGATTACCTGGCGCTGGCGACGCCGGAGGAAGAAGATCATCTGGAGCGTCTGCAACGCGTTGCCACCAGCATTGTCAAAGTAGCTCCCGAAAATGATACCGCTTACCAACAGGACATGTTCCGCCTGTTATCCGGATTGTTGAATTACGAAATGGAAACCGACTACCCGGTCAGATTCTGGAAAACACGAAAGCAATTGATTCTGCTCGATCGAGCGCTGCTCAAGGCAAACTCCCAGGTGTCTGCCCTGGGTCGGATCACCGAACGTACCGCTAACGATTTCGAAATATTCGAGGGTCTTATCGACGGGCAGGCGGATCGAATCGAGAGTTTGCGCGACAAAGTTTCCGGTTTGCTGAAAAAGCAGGAGCAGCACATCAACAAACTGGCGATCGACGAAATTCGCCGGCAGCAACTGCACATCGTGCAACTGCGCCTGAATGCACGCTTCGAACTGGCCAAGCTTTACGACGAGCTGGCGGAGCAACAATGATCCGGCACCTTCTACAGAGCACCCTGATTATGCTGCTGGTCACGGCCTTGATCGCCTGTGGTTCCGACGGTGTAGACATCGGTCCCACTATCGCCGACCTGGAGGAGCAGCCTCCACTGCTGGACACGGCGGAACCGGAACCGCAGGTTACCTTCGAGGTTGACCGTCAACAGGTCATTGATAGTTTTCGAGCTCTGGTGGTGGTTACCGAAGATGGCGGCGGAACCGGCGATGAGCTGCGACGCCTGGCCGATCTCGAGCTCGAATCGAGTCTCGACAAACAGCTCGCGGATGATGAGACTACGCAGCAACGCGGCCAGGAAGAGGCATTGCACGCAATCGGGATCTACGAGGCTTATCTCAAAATGTATCCCGGGCGCGAGAATAACGACATGATTCTATACCGGATGTCTCGTGCTTACGCACTTGAGGGAGAATCTGAAAAATCTGTTGCCGCGCTCGATCGAATCGCCAGTGAGTACCCAAACTCCCAGTACATGGATGAAGTTCAGTTTCGACGGGGCGAGAACCTTTTCGTCCTGCGCGAATATGCAGCGGCCGAACAGGCCTACGGTGCAGTGGTAAGGGATTATCCCGACTCACTGTTTTTCGAAAAGGCACTGTACAAGTATGGCTGGACCCAGTTCAAACAAAGCCGATACCGCCAGGCACTGGCCAGCTACATTAACCTGCTCGATATCAATCACGAACAGAACAAGATACTGGAAATTGACTTCAATCCGACGCTATCGCGCGCCGAGCAGGAACTGCTCGAAGACGTAGTGCGCGTGGTTGCGCTAAGTTTTTCCTACCAGGACGATAAAAATTATATCTCACAGTACTTTAAGGATAACGGTAAACGCGATTACGAACCCCTGCTGTATCTCGGCCTGGGCGAGCTATACCTGGGCAAGGAGCGTATCGTGGACGGTTCGGATTTATTCCTCGCCTACACCAAGGAATACCCCTACTCCTCGCATACGCCATTCTTCCACCAGCGCGCCATCGAGACCTACCAGAAGGCGGGCTATGCCGATCTCGTGTTGAAGGAAAAAATAGCCTTCGTCGAGCGCTATGACGTGAACAGCGAGTACTGGTCAAAGCAGGGGCTGGAAACGCAACAGACTCTGAGCAAAACCCTGGTCTTGCATATCACCGAGCTCGCCAACCATTTCCATGCACTGGCGCGCGCCAGCAAGAAACCAGGGGACTACAAGATCGCCGCGCAATGGTATCGTCGTTTTCTCGGTGCCTTCCCCGACGATTCCGGTGCGCCGCGAATCAACTTTCTGCTCGCCGAAAGCCTGTACGATGCAGGCCAATATCCGCAGGCTATCGACGAGTGCCAGAAAACGGCCTACAACTATAAGCCACACAAGGACAGCGCCGAGGCAGGATATGCCGCGCTGGTTACTTTCGATGCACTGTTCAAGACCACCAATGCAAACCAGGTACTGGCTTTACGCAAGCAGCGTATCAAATCGGCGGTTCGCTTTACCACTACATTTCCGGACGATCCGCGACTGGCCGACGTCGAACTGCAAACCGCCCAGCAGTTTTTCAAATGGAAGGAATATCCGGATGCGATCGCATCGGCAAAACGTCTGATTGAAAACAAGAATGTCGATAAACCGACCAAAAAGACTGCCTGGACAATCCTTTCCGACGCACAGTTTTCGACCGGGGATTACGCCGCGGCCGAAAACTCTTACATCACCCTGCTCAGCTATCTGCCGAAACAGGATAAATAACGCGTGGCTGTACGCGAACAAATCGCCGCGAGTATTTACAAGCAGGGTGAGCTGGCGCGTGATTCCGGCGACAACCAGCTGGCGGCGCAAAATTTCATCCGCCTTGGCAAGGTTATTCCGGAATCACCAAAGCGTGTCGTCGCTGACTACGATGCAGCAACCGCCTATATCCAGATGAAAGACTGGCCGGCGGCGATAAAACAGCTGGAAACATTTCGCAAACGCTACCCGAAGGAAAAGAAGCTCAACGATGGTGTAACCGAAAAACTTGCGCTGGCTTATACTGAAAACGGTAATCAGGCCAAGGCCGCGGGTGAGATACTCGCCCTGTCGAATCTGCCGGGATCCGCCGAGCGAAAGAGAGACCTGATGTGGCGGGCCGCCGAGCTGTATGAGCAAGACAATAAACCTGAAAAAGCAATCGCAATATATAAGAACTATGTCAAGGTCTACCCCTATCCGCTCGAGCGTTCGATCGAGTTGCGTTACAAAATTGCCGAGTGGTATCGAGCCAGAAATGACAGCAAAAACCTCAACATCTGGCTCAAGGAAATTGTCGTTGCGGACGCCAGGGGTAAATCCGAACGCAATGCTCGCAGCAAATACCTAGCGGCTAACGCCAGCCTTGAGCTGATCCAGCCACTGCATCGATCGTACAAGAAAGCAAAACTGACGATCCCCTTGAAAACAAGTTTGCGCAAAAAGAAAAAGCTGATGCAGCAGTCGATTGACGCCTATAGCAAGGCGATGAAATACCAGGTTCAGGAAGTAACCACCGAAGCGACTTTCCAGATCGCCGAGATCTATAATGATTTTGCAAATTCACTGATGAAATCACAACGCCCCAAGGGACTGGATGAAGAACAGCTCGAAGAATACGAACTGCTGCTCGAAGAGCAGGCTTTCCCATTTGAGGAGAAGGCTATCGACGTACATCTCGCTAATTTCAAACGTATTCCGAGCGGTACCTACGACGAACCAACGAAAAAGAGTTTAAGAATTCTGGGCGAGCTGATGCCGTTTCGCTTCGCCAGGGTAGAGAACACTGATGTCTATGTCGATATTCAATAGCAGAGCGATACTGGTGCTGGCACTGCTGCTACTTGCAGCCTGCCAGAGCGCGCCCAAAACCACCCCGGAACCGGAACCCGCAGTGGAACAGGCACCGGCAAGCGAGGCCTCGGCAACGGAGCCTGCAGCAGAACCGGAACCGGTCGATTTTTATCAGCAGTTTTATACCGAGGCAGTCGCATCATTGAAACGGGGTGATACCGAAGATGCGCTTGGATTATTGCTCCAGGTCAGTACCGACGCCCCCGACAAGCCTTACGTTTTCACCAATCTTGGTCTCGCCTATTTCAGACTGCAAAAAATGGACCTCGCCGAACAGGCGTTTCAGGAAGCAATTTCCCGCAGCAAAACTGATGCCGTGGCCTATAATCATTTAGGCATACTGCTACGTTACAAGGGGCAATTTGAAGAGGCGCGTAAGCACTATCAACGTGCAATTACAATTGACTCAGACTATGCCAATGCGCACCTGAATCTGGGGATTCTTTTTGACATATGTCTACAGGATCTGAAATTGGCATTAAAACAATATGAGAAGTATCAGTCGCTGATTGGCGCTGAGGACAAGCAGGTAGCAGGGTGGATTACTGACATTCAACGACGCCTGAAAATACCTGTTAAAAAGGCCCAGGGATAGAAAATGAGAAAACTTTCGCTTCAATTTTTCACAATCTTTGCTATTTCATGTACTGGCATTGTAAATGCCCAGGAAAAACTGGAAATGAAAGGCACAGAGATAACCGGGAACAAGGAATTACCCAGGGTTTTATACATAGTTCCATGGAAATCGGCCGAGCGATTCGAAATTTCTACGCCACCGATCATCAGTATCATGGATCAGAAGCTGGGCCCTATCGAGCGAGCTTCTTTCAAGAGAACGGTTCACTATCACGATGCTATTTTTGCAAAAGCAAAAGCTGAATAAACCAGTAACAGATTAGAGACAGCGGAGACTCTAGCAATGAATGAAATGCTTACCACAATTATAAGGTTCTTCCAGGACGGCGGGCCATTCATGTACCCGATTATGCTGGTACTGGCTATCGGCCTGGCGATAACGCTGGAGCGCTGGTTTCACCTCACGATCGCGAAGACAAAAAATCGCCGCATGATTGCCAAGCTGATGCCACTGGTAGCGAAAGGCGATGTGGCCGGCGCCAGCAAGATGGCGAAGAGTTCAAGCGCGACGGTGAGCCGAATTCTGTTGCAGGACATGGAGAATTACCAGTCTGCCCGCCGCCGCGATGATTTCGAAGCACCCATGGACGAGAGCATCATGGAGGCGATCCCACGGCTGGAAAAACGCACCCACTACCTGGCGATGTTTGCCAATATCGCCACGCTACTGGGACTGCTGGGGACAATCATAGGATTGATCAAGGCATTTACCGCGGTAGCGCAGGTAGATCCTTCGATGAAAGCGGAAATTCTTTCTACCAGTATATCGGTAGCGATGAACACCACGGCGTTTGGCCTCATTGTCGCGATCCCACTACTGTTTTTTTATACGGTACTGCAGACCAAGACGACTGAAATCGTCGATAGCCTGGAAATGACTGTCGTCAAATTCGTCAATCATTTATCGCGTACTAAAAACGCCACTCAGTAAGCTTTCCAATGTCGAAAAGGATACACCGACGCAAGCATCCTGCTGCGGAGCTGAACATTACTGCCTTCATGAACCTGATGGTGGTACTGGTTCCGTTTCTGCTGATGACTGCAGTGTTCAGCCACATCACAATTCTCGATCTGAACCTGCCTCCGCCAGGCGCAGCAAAGGATGTCAAGCAGCCGAAGAAGCCACCTTACGAGTTACGCGTAACTATCCGCAAGAATATGCTGGTTCTGTCTGACAACCGCATCGGATTGATCAAGCGCATACCATCGAAAGGTAAAGAGCATAACTTCGCCCTGCTGAAGGAAACCCTGAAGCAGGTCAAGGCCCGCATTCCGGACCATACCAACATCACCATCCTGTCCGAACGGCAAACTCGCTACGACGATTTAATCAATGCGATGGACAGCTCGCGCTCTTTTCGAGCCCAGGTAGATGGTGAATGGGTATTCGCCGAGTTGTTTCCTGATATCTCAATCGGCGATGCCGCAAAGTAATCACAGGATACTGACAGCATGAAACATTCCAGACGCGCCAAACGCATGCAACAGCACCACAAACGTGGTGCGGACCGCAATGCCGTTTTGAACATGGTGTCGCTCTGATGGATATTTTTACCATCCTGGTATTTTTTCTGTTGGTAAATGCGACTAGCACCGAAGTACTGCCCTCGCCCAAAAACATCGTGTTACCGGAAGCGGCGGCCGAAAAATTACCGTCACGCAACCTCGTCATCGCGGTTGATAGCCGTGTCATTCGCCTGCAGGGTGAAGCCATAGTCACGGTCAAGGATGCCCTCAAGGGAAAGCAGAACTCGATCAAGCCTTTGTTCGCAGCGCTCAGACGCGCCTCTGTGAACGACAAGAGCATCGCCCAAAGCAAGGGCGTTACGATTATGGGCGACCAGGAAATACCGTATGAGCTCCTGAAAAAGATCATGTTGACCTGTGCCGGAGCGGAATACACTAATATTTCGTTTGCAGTCAATCAAAAGGCGATGGGAACCTGATGGCAAAAGCTGTGCTGACATCTGAACCCGAATTGCCCTGGGCGGAGCATCAGGAAGACCGCGGTTTTCGCTGGTTGATGATCATCATGGTGCTGCTGTTCCTTGGCGCGGGCATGTTGTTTAATGCGATCAAGCTGCCGGAGATAGTGCAGAAGAATCTGGTCGATGTCTCCCCTCGCCTGGCGCAACTAATCCTCGAAAAGCAGAAGGTCAAGCCACCGCCACCGAAGAAGGTGATACCCAAGAAAGAAGAGCAAAAGAAGAAAGAAAAGCCTAAGGAAAAGAAGAAGGAGAAACCTAAGGAAAAGAAAAAGGAGAAACCGAAAGAAAAGAAAAAAGAGGTTAAGAAAGAAGACGCCCGCGATGTTGCAAAGAAAAGCGGCCTGATCGCGTTAGCCGACGAACTCGAAGATTTACGCGACAGTTTCGACCTCGACGATACGCTGAAATTGCCTCAACAGAACGATGGCAAGCAAGCCGCAGTGGTCGCCACTTCCAGCGATCTGCTGACCGCCGGCGCGCAGACTTCAAGTGGCGGCATCCAGACAGATACGCTCAATCGAAACATTAAAACCAGTGAACTGGCGCAGCGCCAGACCACGAAGGTAAAAAGTAAAATCGAAGCCGACGCTACCAAACTGGCCAAGGCATCTAGTAACGAGAAACAAAAAGGCTCGGGTTCAGCAACGGTTGCCAAACGCAGCGCTGATGAAATCGAACGCGTTTTTCAGCAAAACAAAGGCAGTATATTCAACATCTATAATCGCGCGCTGCGCAAGAATCCTTCGCTCGCGGGTCAAGTCGTAATCGAATTGACGATATCGCCGGCTGGCACGGTCACCGGGGTCAAGGTTCTGTCGAGCGAACTGGGTGATGAAAAGCTGGAGCGCAAGCTGGTGATTAAAATCAAGAAGTTCAAATTCAGCAAGGCCAACGTTGCTGAAATTACCGTTACCTACCCCATCGATTTCCTGCCTTCGTAAAAATTCCTGCAGCGGCTGGCTCCCGGATGGGCAACCGGTTACCGCAGGCTGGCATAAGTCTGTCATTATCCGCTTTTTCAATGCCGGGTTAGAATCCAGGGAGTCATGATCCGCGGGAATCAGGCGTTGTCAGCGATACCTGGTGTATAGCGAATAGTGGTCGTTTCCGGTTACGCCACCAGGATAACCGGACAGCGCAGTGTTTTCAGAATCCGTAACCGTTCATCGCTCTCCCCGTGCTTCGAGATAATGGCGCAATCGAAACTGGAGCCTGTCCGCTCGAGAAGACTATCCAGTTGATTCCGATCAAAAATAGTCAACATCATTTCCTGATCGTCAGGCTTGATCAAGCCAGCTATCTCCGACAAAACCTCGCTTGCAGGATCGTCGGCGACGACTGAGACTTCTATTTTCTGGTGGGCAAACCGGCGCAGTAACATCTCGAGCGCGCGCTTCTTATTGGGTGAGTCATTACCAATCAGGAGGATTTTTCGAGGCCCATGAATTCGCCTGGCCTGGTGCCGCGATACTGCTTGCCCAAGGATAGTGTAGGTCACGTCCGTTTCGGGCTTTAAGCTGATTTCCCGGATCCGACCGCGCACAGTGTCAAAACTCCAGGCAATCTGCAAAGCCTGGGCCTCGTGGCGCAGCGTTTGCTTGAACTGCTGCGCTACCGAACGCAGCGAGCGCCGCATTTGATCGATACTGGTTGGGCGCTCACGTCCGGTAGTCAGGCTGATTTCGCTGGTAAATGGCAGGCCCGTAACCTGCAGCAGGTCTTCATCTTCGATGAACAAACAGTGTAACTCAGAGTTCGCAGATGCAGCCATCTCTACCGCCAGGTTCACCGTGGTTACCGAGTAACTATTGACGTCGGCCGCCAACATTACGGTTTGCTGCTCGGTTGTAGATTTACTCACGGTCATTTCTCTGCGTCGCTCCCTGCTGCAGAATCTTTATCGCTGCCGGACCGTGAATACCGCTGCTGCAGACCCTGTAGTTTCTCGATACGTTTTTGTACCAGGTAGTTGAAACTCTTTTTCGGGTAGTTACCGCTGGCATTGGGGTGCCCGGGCTCCATACCGGACAGCAACTGCATTACATCTTCGACATGAAGCACCGGGTAAACCTTGAATTTACCCTTTTTTACGGCTGCGCGAACGTCTTTATGCAACATCAGATGTACCTGGTTGACCGCGGGGATGATAACCCCCTGCTTGCCGTCTAATCCACGGCAGGCACAGACTTCATAAAAGCCCTCGATTTTCTCGTTAACTCCGCCAACCCCCTGGATTTCTCCCAGTTGGTTAATCGAGCCGGTAATGGCCAGGCACTGTTTGAGCGGAATATCGCCAAGCGCGGACAGCAAGGCACACAATTCCGCAACCGAGGCGCTATCACCATCAACCTTTCCATATGACTGCTCGAAAGCCACGCTGGCAGCGAGCGGTAACGACTGGTTAGCTGCATAGCGATGGGCCAGGTAAGACGACAGGATCATCATGCCCTTGGAATGAATTTCACCCCCCAGTTTAGCTTCACGCTCTATATCTATTACACCGCTGCGCCCGAGCCTCGCCGTCGCGGTGATGCGTGACGCCTGGCCAAAACGAAATCTGCCTGTTTGCAGCACCGAGAGCGCATTCACCTGGCCAACCATGCTGCCCTCGGTATCGATCAGTTTTATCCCTCGCAGCACCTGCTCCTGCATCAGTTCACGATAGCGGTCCTGTCGATATTCCTGTTTATCGATTGCCTGCTCGATGTCTTCCAGCCGTATCACCTTGCGTTTTGCCTTACCGGCCCAGTAGTTGGCTTCGCTTAACAGGTCGCGCATATCATCAAGGTAAAGCGACAGTTTTTCGGTATCGTCAGCCGTGCGCGAGGCTTCCTCGACAATTCGACCTACGCCTGCCCTGTCTATGGGGCGTGCGCCGCAATCCCGCTGTAACGCGGCGATCATTCGCGCATAACCCTGCACAGTTTCCGCATCACGATTAGTGGTTTCCGCAAAATCAGCGGCCACCTTAAACAACTGATCGAACTCCTGGTCATAGGCCCTGAGCAGGTAATAGAGTCTGGGTTCACCAATCAGAATGACTTTGACATCGATGGGAATCGATTCCGGCTCCAATGAAACCGTGTTAGCCAGGCTCAGCATCTGTTCCAGTGATTGAATTTTTATTTCTCTGGCCTTGAGCACTCTCTTAAGCCCTTCCCAGGCGAAACCATGAGTAAGTAACTTGTTCGCATCCAGGATCAGGTAACCTGCATTAGCAAGATGCAGGGCTCCTGGTTTAATCAGGGTGAAGTCGGTGATCAGGGTGCCCATTTTGGAAAGGTATTCAATCCGACCAATCAGGTTCTGATAAGTTGGATTATCTTCGAACACGATCGGCGCGCCCTCGGTGTCGGTGTTATCGACTATTACATTGATACTGTAGGCATGAAACTGTGCCACACGGCTGGCAATATTATCTGTATCGCGGGTATTCTCCGTGGGCAGGAATGCATCGACATCCTTGATTGCGTTTAGTTTTACCGCGTCCAGATAATCCATGATGTCCGCATAGTCGCGGTAGCGATTCTCCATCCAGGCGATAAGTTGTTCGACAGTGTGCTGGGTTATTTCCTGGTTCAAAGCCTTGATACGCTGATGATGCTCACGCTGTACCAGTGGCATGTCCAGGATAATAGCCCTCAACTTGAGCTGAAGATCGGCAATCAACCTCTCGATGCGCTGCTTTTCATCATCGGAAAGTTTTTCGAATTCCTGAGGTTCGAGTGGACGGCCGTCCACCATCGGCCCCATGGTATAGCCGGCAGGAGTTCGCATGACGATAATGCCCTGTTCCTCGGCTTCCTGGTCAAGCTTGCGAAAAGCCCGTTCCTGACGCTCCTGCAGTTCCTCTTCTATTTCCTGCCGCCGGTTTCGATACTCTTCGCTTTGAAACGAAGATGGTAACGAAGTCAGCAAGTCCTCAACCAGTGTCTCCATGTCCAGGCGTAACTTCTGCCCCATGCCTGCCGGCAGTTTGAGCAGTTCGGGTTTCTGTGGATTGTCAAAGTTATTGACGTAGCACCAGTCCGATCGCGAGTTATCGGTCTGCGCATGCCGGGAAAGTATTTGCTGAACCAGTTGGTGCTTACCCAGACCGGAATCACCAACCACGAACAGGTTAAATCCCTGCTGCTCGATATCCACGCCGAATTCGATGGCTTCGAGGGCTCGATCCTGGCCGAGCGGTTGATCCAGCGGTTCGAGATCAGCCGTAGTTTTGAATTTAAATTGCCCCGGGTCGCAAACCTGGTAGAGGGACTCGGCTGGCAAAGCCTTATTCTTTTTCGTCGTCATCTGGCGATATTCGCTTAAATAATTGCCGCATATACAGACCCAGATCAACTAGGGTAGAGTTTCTCCGCTAAGGAGAATTGCTGTTGTCGCTCGTTTAATACGCTGCGAGAGCAGCTATAGCACTTGAGTAGTCGAAGTGAAGATATGGGCTTGTCTTCCCCTTACGCCACTCCAGGTGGAATTTCATCCTGTCCTTGTCTAACAACAGAAACTGCCTGAATATCAGAGAGCAGACACTGAGAAAATTGCGCTTGGCGTCAAAAAAACCGACCCATAAGGAGACATGAAAAGCCGGTGAAATTCGATCGGGCGACTCCAGGTTGGTCAAAGAGTTGACCGACAGGACTGCCGTGCATACTTCGGCGTCTTTTTACGAACTACGTCGGTCAGGTCCCCGCTCACGCCATTTTCTTGCGCCACGGGGAATTTTCATTTCGGTAATATCCTTCTCCTGCGATTGGAGTAATACCTGCTGCTTCTTCAAGGCCTCTGCGGCCTTTGTTACTACAAGCGCATTTGCGTGCTGTCCCTGGTTCTCCAGGGATTCGGCGAAGTTTCGCATATCAGTAATTAAAGCCATAAGCGCCTCACATTTAGGCTTAATAAGTTAACATCAACAGCGTAGCAAGCGCAACAATTGAACAAAAATACAACATACTGCTATCCCGTCTGTTCCATGTTTTTGGATTTCCCCGCATCGCACATTAGCAAAGTGTGAAACGTGCCGCGTCACCAATACGGGGTAAATCTACAATATGCTTTTGGTTAATCGACGCTAGTCGAGAATCAGATATGAAGCATCATACTTACAGATAAAGCTGTGTCGGCTAGTGATATCTGCTGTCCATTGTGATTTTCCTGGTGTTCGCTCCTTTAATCGGGCGCCATTGTCAAACCTCCGTATTATCGGTTGCTATTAGAGGTTGAATCTTGGGTAACGAGCGCCCGAAACTGGCCGTTTCGAGAAGCCCAGGTAGCGCTGCTGAGCGTCTGCTATGGAGAAAATCGACATTTAAATCTAAATATCAGCGGCGATTGTCAAATCGATACTCAGGTGAAATTTGTTTGCAGTAGTTTATGGGCTCGCGAGACAATGTCATGCAACAGCGCACCGGCGGGCTCGATAGAATTAACCAAACCAACGACCTCACCAATGAAGGTATTTGCCACATTCGTGTCACCGGCAGCCCAGGCGCTTGTCCATCTCGTGGATTCGCTTGCGGCTTGTTCAATCAAACCTTCAATATCGTCGGCCCATCTATCGGTAAACTCATTTTGCAGGACATGGGCGGTGTAGCGGCTCGGCCAATTCAAATCGCGGGCTATGTCCATGACCGATGAGCGAATGGTTTGGTCACCGGTAGCCTCGAGTGCAGCTCGATGCATGTTCGGATGGACCATAGCTTCTCGCGTGGCCCAAAAGCGCGACCCAATTACAACGCCATCAGCCCCCAACATAAGCGCTGCTGCAAGCCCACGACCATCTCCGATCCCGCCAGCCGCACACAACAGCACATCTGGTGAATTAGCTGCGATATAGTCAGACACTTCCGGGACCAGTGTGAAGGTTGCGCGCTTTTCCCCGTGTCCACCGGCTTCCGTCCCCTGCGCGACTATTATGTCGGCGACGACTTCGATCGCGTGTATCGCATCCTTCAGTGTCTGTATTTGGCAAATAACTGGAACATTAGCTGCTTTGGCAATTGCAACGAACGGAGCAGGATCTCCAAAAGATAAAAACATTGCCGACGGATTGCGCTCGAGCACCAGGTTTAGTAAATGTGGTTTTTCTGCTAATGACCATGTAATGAATCCACAACCGACCCGTTGGCTGTCGACTGCGTCAAACTGTTCCGATAGCCAGTCTTCATCACCATACCCGCCACCGATCATACCCAGCCCACCGGCACTCGAGACAGCTGCCGCGAGCTGACCACCAGCGGCACTTGCCATCGGAGCTTGAATGATCGGATGCTCGATACCCAGTCTTTCGGTTAAGCGTGTGTTTATCATAAGTGCTTCCTCTTCTCAGAACTTAAACAAAACTATATTTCCAATCAACTTAAATAGAAACAAGGTGCCGGATGTAGAAGTTCACGAATAATTCCTGAGTGTCGTATATGGACTCCTCCTCGTTTGCGAGTAATCGGTTTCAGGCAGCTGGCTCGACTGCATACGTATACCAGGCCTCTTCAGTTGGCATACGTTGATGCCGATGAGATGAGAAGGAGTCGATCCCATTGCTCCTGGCAGAACATCGCCGCCCATTAACAATCTACAAACGTCCGCCTTTTGGGAAAATTAGTTGGAAAACCCAATGTACAGTAATGTGTTATGCCCGCTACGGCTCGCCCCGGTGGGTTTTTCCTGTATATCTCTGCTCCTTTATTGGCGAAATGAGTAGGCGTATATTGACACTCGGTGCCAAACACTTTAATTGAGCTTGATAAAAAAATATGGAGGCTAACATGTCAGGGTTTAATATCGTTCACTATAAAATCAAGCCGGGTATGGAAGACGACTTCCTAAAAGCGCATGGATGGATGTCTCCGCTCCCGCCAGGATTTAAGCGAGGGAATCTCATTAAAACGGGTGACCATCAATATTGTTTAGTTGGCGAATGGGATTCCAGCCAGGACGCACGTAACGCAAACCTTCAAATGATCGGTATGCTTGATCGATTTCGTGAATACTTAGTTGATCAAGGACCAGGTATTGGGGTTACAAATGCATTTTCAGGCGACTCAATCAAAGAGATTTCTAGTGACTAATAATCACTCACCGTGGTACTGATTTTGACGAAGGTCTACTTATAGCCGTAGATTACCTCCTGAATTTTGTTTGCCAGCGTCGGCTTTGGAGAGAGCTGCCGCTCAGAAATGAAATTTCAGAGGCGATAGCCGACCCAGTAAGCGGACATCAACTATAACCGAAGCGTGGTATTATTAGCAGTCCGCTAACCATGTAAATACCCCTTTAACCAAAGGATTGATTCGATGCTGAGGGTGAAACACGTCATGCACTATCTCGCAGCCATAACATTGAGCTGCCTCGCGATGTTTGCAGGCCGTGCCGAGGCTTGCATGGTCTGCATTCCGTTTCCCGAGGACACCGCCACCGATCAGTTGCTACGGGCGGACGTGGTCGTGCTTGCGCGTGAGAACCCGGACAAACCGTTTTCGTTTGTTGCAGTTGAGGTGCTGAAAGGCGATCTCGATAACCTTGCAATTGATCAGTTCGTCGATAGCACGACCCGCCGACGCCTGGCGCTAAGACCTGGACATTCCGTGGTATTAACGCTCGACGCTGCGACGAAACACTGGCGATCTGCCGGCTATGACACTCCCGCATACCAGGCGCTGGTGCGCGAAATCCTGACGCAGTCACCATTCTGGAATCTATCGGGCCAGGCGGAAAACCGGGCGATTTTTTTCCTGCCTTACCTGGCTGACGCGGATCCTGCCGTTCACAAACTAGCCTATCTCGAAGTCGGAAGGGCATCCTACGACACCGTTCGCCGGGCCGATAGTGTCGTACCGACTGCGCAGGTTCACCGTTTTCTCGCCAATCCACAGTATCTCGAGTGGCATGCGCTCTATATTCTGCTGTTGGGTGTCAACGCGCATCCGGACGAAGCGAAGGTGATCCGTGCGACGATGGAAAGCAGAGCGCAGTTCGACAGTAAACTCAATCTTTCGGCGTGGGCAACAGCCCTGATCGAAATCGACGGAGCAGAAGCCATTGGATGGTTGGAGGCGGTTTATCTCGGCGCTCACGATCGCAAGTCGGATACGGTGCTGGAAATCGTTAAAGCGCTCTCGGTGCATGGTACGCGTAACCAATCCAGCCTGCGGCAACGTATCGCGGATAGCTATGGTGTGCTGATACAATCTCATCCGTCGCTGGCCGGCTGGGCGACAAGAGATTTAACCTCCTGGAACGACTGGCGTTTCGCCGGTGTACTCGCTGAATTGCGTGAGAGCCCGTTGGAACTGGACGGCGCTACCGCCTATGCGATCGATTACTACATCGGACAAGCACAATCTAGCGCCTCGAACTGATATCCCGGGTTACCGGCGTCATAATCATCGTACGGCTCTATCCGCATCTTGCTCAGGATCTGCGCCAGTTAGCCAGTGTCTCGCCGAAGATCGTCGTCTGGGTGGAATTTCCGGGGGTTTGCTTTCGCTTGTTCACTGTAATTTCTTTCAAGGTAGAGATTAGCTTGAATAAACTTAGTGTTATGTTATAACATTCGAAATTCACCTCGACAGGAATACCGAGATGCTCAAAAAATTCACCCTCGTTTCACTCGCGATCGCATGTTCGACCCCCGCGATTGCTCAGCAATCCGCTCACGTACACGGCTTCGCCTCGATCAATTTCGCCATCGACGACGAGGAACTGCAAATCGAATTCGTTTCCCCGGCCGAAAGTATTGTCGGCTTCGAATACGAGCCGTCGAATGCGACCAAGCGCAAGGCAGTGGCGGACGCAATCGCGCTGTTGCGTGATCCCACAAAGCTGTTCGTCCTGCCCGCGAGCGCGGGCTGCGAGCTGCACGAGGTAGAGGCCGAGCGGCACGCTGAGGACGAGCACGATGAGCATGGTGAGCACGGCAAAGACGAGCACGCCAAGCACGATGAACACGAAGACGAACACGCCCACGAGGATTCAAACACGGGAGAAAGTCACTCCGAGTTTCATGCAAGTTACCATTTCGACTGCAAGAACACCGCAATCGAAGCGATCGGCCTGTCACTGTTCGAGACCTGGCCTCGAATCGAAGAGGTCCGCGTACAGGCTTTGACGCAGAGCGGCCAGACAGGGGGTAATATCGAGGCAAGTGATCCGGTAATCAGGTTACAATAGACCGAAACAGATTACGTTCTCACGATTTGAACCAACACCTGATCGAAATCGAAAACCTGCGCTTCCGTTGGCCGGGCGCCGCCGAGCCCCTGCTGGCCTGCGACTCGTTCAGCCTCGCGCGCGGCGAACACCTGTTCGTGCGCGGCCCATCGGGCAGTGGCAAATCGACGCTGCTGGGTCTCCTGACTGGCATCCTGACACCCGAATCCGGGCGCCTGTCACTGATGCAGCAGGACACGGCCGGCCTGAGCGCGACCCGGCGCGATCGGCTGCGAGCCGATCACATCGGCTATATCTTCCAGCAGTTTAACCTGGTGCCTTATCTCGACCTTGTCGAAAACGTCATCCTGCCATGCCGCTTTTCGCAGCGGCGCGCCGATAACGCCGAGCGCGCCCACGGCAGTATCGCGGAGGCCGCCGAGTACCTGTTACGTCACCTGTTTACCGAGGGGGAACTGGATCGTAACGCCCGGGTGGCGAATCTCAGCGTGGGCCAGCAGCAGCGCGTTGCAGCAGCGCGCGCTGATCGGCGACCCCGATATCGTCATTGCCGACGAGCCGACTTCGTCGCTTGACTTCGACACGCGTGAACGCTTCGTCGACCTGCTGTTCGAACGGCTCGAAGAGACCAATGCAACCCTGGTCTTCGTCAGCCACGATCCAACGCTCGGTGCGCGTTTCAAGCGCGAGTCAGAGATCGAAGCATTTCGTGCGAAGGCGGTCGCATGAACCTGCTGCGCCTGGCCTGGAAAAGCCTGCTCAACCGCCGCAGCACCGCGTTGCTGACAATGCTGACGGTCGCGGTCAGTGTCGCTCTGTTGCTCGGGGTCGAAAAGACGCGGCTGCACGCGCGCCAGAGTTTCGCCAACACCGTTTCCGGTACCGACCTGATCGTCGGCGCGCGCAGCGGCTCGGTGCAACTGCTGCTCTACTCGGTGTTTCGTATCGGCAACGCGACCAACAATATCTCCTGGGAGAGTTACTAGGAAATCATCTCCATGCCGGGCGTGCGCTGGGCGATCCCGATCTCGCTCGGGGATTCGCACCGCGGTTACCGCGTGGTCGGCACCACGCGCGATTGCTTCGAACATTTCCGCTACGCCAACAAGCGCCAGCTCGAGTTCAGCGCCGGCCAGGCGTTCGAGGATACCTACCACGCCGTGCTCGGTGCCGAGGTCGCGCGGCAACTGGGTTACCAGAGCGGCGATCGACTGATCGTAACTCATGGCCTCGGCGCCGATGGCCTGGCAGCCGATCACACCGACAAGCCATTTACGGTCAGCGGCATACTGGCGCCTACCGGAACGCCGGTCGACCGCAGCGTACACGTCAGCCTGGCCGGCATCGAGGCGATTCACATCAACTGGAACAAGACCGAAACCGATCCAACCCTCGTGCGCAGCAGCAGCGACCTGAGGCCGAGGGCCATTACCGCTTTCATGCTCGGTCTGGACAGTCGCCTGCTGGCCTTCGGGCTGCAGCGCAAAATCAACCAATATGCCGGAGAACCGCTGCTGGCGATATTCCCCGGCGTCGCGCTGCAGGAACTATGGGACCTGATGCGGGTGGCCGAACAGGCACTGCGCATTATTTCCCTGCTAGTCGCGGCGGCTGCGATGGCGGGCTTGCTCGCGGTATCGCTGGCCGCCCTCAACGAGCGCCGGCGGGAAATGGCGATACTGCGCTCGGTCGGCGCAAGCCACCTGCACGTCATGGGACTGCTGGTTTCGGAATCCGCGCTGCTGACCGCGTTCGGCATCGTGCTCGGACTGGTGTTGCAAAACGCGGTCCTGCTAGTGCTGCAACCCTGGCTCGTTGACCAGTTTGGACTCTTCCTGCCGCTCGGACTGCCCGGTGCTCACGAGTGGAAAATGCTCGGCGGCCTGCAGCTCGCGGGTATCCTGGTCGGTCTACTGCCGGCCTGGCGCGGCTACCGCAACTCGCTCGCCGACGGCCTGTCGACTCGATTGTAATGGGCGAACCTGTAATCTATAGTGACCCGCTTGATTGCACATGTCTTCGGCCCGATCGCCGAACTGAACTTGTCGACACCAAGGCCGACCGCTGGGTGCAATTCGCATGGTTCTGAAAATTGAATATATGGTATTAGATGCGTTACCTGTTAACTCTCTTTTTCACCTTTGTTTAGCAAGTAGCGTTTCAACAACTGCCGCTATACCACTTTCCCCGTAACCGTTCGCAGAAGAGTTTTCGAGCAGCGTCTTAAGCGGCCTTCTGCTATTGAGAAATCGTTAGCGCAGTGAAGGGTTTGACCGACAGCATGCGTTTGTTATGAGCGCCCATTAAGCCGCTAAAAATGACTGGTTTTCATGGCTTGTTCGTGAAAGCTATTCTGTCCGAATAACCGATTTTACTTTCTCAACGATTTCGTCTGTAACTTCCTCTACCCCATGAACAGAACTTGCATGTTCAGCGACCTGCTTTAAGAGTTCTTCTTCGGATTCTGCTCTGCATACGCCTTCGCAGTCGAAGCCAACATCTCTACAATGAACAACTAGTGCCATGGTTTCCTCCTTACCTTTGATGTTATTTTCCGCCTCACCTTATTATCTTAAGGCTTTAATATCAAATTCAACGGTGTGCTCATAACGGATAGATAATGAGGTATTTGACTCGATAATACATATTATCGTGGACTTGTTGGGCGGCCGCTATTGGCCGAATTTTGTCCCCGGTGTGGTCTTCCCCGGCGTCCGCTATGTGGTTAATCCACCAGCTCCGAAGGAATCTAAAACAGTGGCTTTGGGCACGAAGCTGAGAATCTCAAAATCACGCCAAAGCAGGCGCCTGGAAAATCACGCAGAACTTCCGAGCTCAACCCAAACCGATACTCAAAAAATCAACTCACTATCGCTAGGGGAACAGGAGAGGTGGTTTTCGATGACGGGTGGCTTGCTCATAGGCATAAGCATATTGAAATAGTTTTTCTTCGCTAAACGGCCTACCGAGCATTTGTAACCCTAGTGGTAGATGGTTGTCGATATAGCCCATCGGCACAGTAATCGCGGGTTGCCCGGAATGAGGGGCGATGACAGGGCTGTTGTTACCATGCGGACTCTCCGAGTCGCCGATTTTCCGAGGGGGATTACTCCAGGTGGGGTAGATAAGAGCGTCCAATTTTAAGCTGTCCATCGTCGTTACCACTGCGTTCAACAAGGCCTTTCTTCGTGGATCACCTTCAACGTCAATACACGGAGGATTCTGCTCGACGGGTTTGACATCCGCATCGATACTCATCGCCCATTTCATCGCGCCGTCATTTTCGGGCCGAAATTTTTCCTGTTCGACGACGTCTTTTAATACCTTAATGTCAATGTTATTCGCCAGGGTCTTTAGGTAGTTATTAATATCGTATCGAAATCGACCGCAAAACCCGGTCGCTTTAACGAGTTCATCGAAGTCGGGGATGGTAACCGGATCAATGATTACCGCGCCCGATGACTTGAGATCTTTTAGTGCCTGCTCGAATACCGTCAGGATTTGCTTATCAGCGGTTTCTGAATCATAAATCTGCCTCAAAACACCCAGCCGAACCCGGGACAGACCATTGCGGGTTAGGTTTGCAGTGTAATCAGCTACTTTATGTTTTTCATAACTTTCGGTAGTCGGGTCAGCCGGATCATAACCAGCGATAACATTAAAAACTTTAGCGGTATCTTTGACGGTTCGCATCAACGGGCCACCGATATCCCGATTCAACAGCAATGGCACTATGCCATCCCGACTGGTGACCCCGATAGTAGAGCGAATCCCGACCAGAGCCAAATGTGACGCGGGGCCACGTATGGAGTTTCCGGTATCAGAGCCCATGCCAATCACGCCAAAGTTCGCCGCAATCGCGGAAGCAGTACCGCCACTGGACCCAGCCGGTACACGGCTGAGATCATAGGCGTTTCGGGTCTCACCGTGGGTGGAACTTATCGTGTTGTAGGGACTAAATGCCCATTCCCCCATGTTGGACTTGGCGATAATAATTGCATCGGCCTGCCGCAGTTTTCTAACCATAAAGGCATCATCCGGGGGAAGAGAACCGGACAAAGCAATGGAGCCTGCTTCGGTTGGCATATCGGCGGTATCAAAGTTATCTTTTAAGATCACAGGAACACAATGCAGGTCGTGCATCGTTTTTGCCTGTTGGAATTTATTGTCCAATGCCCTGGCTCTATTGATGGCATCGGGATTAATAGAAATGATGGAGTTCAGGTTACTGATTTCATCGTACTTTTTAATGCGCTCGAGAAATCCTTTAGTGATTGTCTCACAATCGATGGTCTGGTCTTCTATTGCAGCGTGAATGTCATCAATAGTGGTCTCTATAAAGGAAAAGTCAGCCGGGCTCTGCGTCTGCATTGATACCGCACTTGAAGAAAGCAACAAACCTATTGAAGTTAGCAGTATCCGGTAGATCGCAGTTCGACTGACAGTAACCACGGGCGAGATACAGTTCATTATGTGTTTCCGTCTTGTGCGGTAAGGCCTTCAGCAATCGCAAATACTCAGGTCTTTCGATGATCAGGACTGCGGGCAAGATACCGCGGTTTGCCAGGGGGCGCAACGAAGGGAGTAATCGTTGCTGCGGGAATGAGGATTCCCCGACCCGGATATCCGCGACGAAAATACGCTACCCGACTGCGTAGTGTGATATTTTAGAACGTCCGATGTTACCTTTACCCCGGTTCTAGAGAGAGTTAGCAATAGTATGGAAACACGACAAACCTGGCGCTTTAGCCGGCAGCTGGCAGTGATCACGGCGGCCACCCTGCTGCTATCCGGGACCGCCGTGGCGCAGGTGGCGCCGGTGGAACTCGCGCCAGTGGAGCGCCGCGCTATTGTCGAAACCCTGCGCCTTTCGGGTTCGTTGACCTCACCCTATACGTCCAGCCTGTCGCCCGACTTCGAAGGTCGACTGGTCAGCATCAAAGTGGATGCCGGTGACCGGGTGAAGCAGGGCGATATTCTGTTCAAGCTCGATGACGAGTTGGCACGACTCGAACTTGCCCAGGCTACTGCCGCCGAGCACGAGGCCGAGGCTGATCTCGCCGATGCCAGGCGCCGCGTGGTCGAGGTCCGGAAACTGGTCACGGAGAAGACCTTTCCAGAAAGTGAAGCTCGCAGTCTCGAAGCCCTCGTAACACGAAACCAGGCAATCCTCGAGCGTCGCCGCGCCGAGCGTGCCTACGCGGCGGCGACGCTCGAACGTCATGCTTTGAAGGCTCCGTTTAGCGGCGTTATTGCAGAACGAGGCGCGGACCTGGGTGAGCGCGTCGATACCGATTCCAGAGTATTGCTGCTGGTGGCGATCGATCGACTGCAGCTCGATCTGCGCGTGCCGCAGCAGTATTTTCAGCGAATCAACGCCGGCACGGAGCTGAGCCTGCAGCTCGATGCCTTGCCCGGGCAAACGATCGGGGCGCGTGTGTCACAGGTGGTGCCGGTCAGCGACCCCGATGCGCGGACCTTCCTGGTGCGTGCGCAGGTTAACAACCCTGCGGCACAGCTGACGCCGGGTATGTCGGTGCGCGCGGTAATCCGAATCGGCACCGATCGCGAGGCCGAAGTGGTGCCGCGCGATGCCCTGATCCGTTATCCGGACGGGCGCATCATTGTCTGGGTGGCCACCGTTGAAGGTGACCGTTACGTGGTGGAGGAACGCCAGGTTAAACCCGGCCTGACCTTCGACGGCAACGTAGAGATTATTGAAGGCCTCAGCGCGGGTGAGCGCGTGGTGATCCGCGGCAACGAAGCGCTACGCCAGGGCCAGGAGATCCGGATCACCGGTTAACTGTCGCGCTATGTTTGAAAAAATCATCAGTCGCGGCACCTTGATGACGGTCATTGTCGGCGTTGTCGTGGTGCTCGGCATCGTCGCAACGCTGCGCGTTCCGGTGCAGATGATTCCCGATCTGGACGTTCGCACGATACAGGTGCGGACCTCGTGGCCGGGCGCCACGCCACAAGATATTGAAAAAGAAATTCTAATTGAGCAGGAAGAGTACCTACGCAGTACCCCGAGCCTGCAGCGGATCGAGGCGACCGCCTCATCCGGGCGGGCCCGCATCGAGCTCGAGTTCCCCGCCGGGGTCGATATCAACGAAACCCTGATCCGGGTAAACAACGCGCTGCAGGTACCGTCCTACCCGGATACGGTCAACCAGCCGCGCATCTTCGCCGAGGCCTTTTCCAGTAATTCGTTCATGTACTTCCGCGTCGCGCCGCTTGACGGCAACCCGCGCGGGCTCGATATGGACATGATGCGCGATTTCGTCTCCGATAACGTGCGCACGCGGATGGAAACCGTCGAGGGCGTTTCCAGCGTCGAAGTCTGGGGCGGCGCTGACCGCCAGGTGCAAATTCTGCTCGACTCGGCGGCACTCGCCGAGCGCGGCCTGACCGTTACCGACGTGCGTTCAGCGCTGCGCGCACGTAATCGCGACGTTACCGGTGGTCAGCTCGAGGCGGGCAAGCGAAAGTACCTGTTGCGCACCATCGGCCGATTCAATGATATCGAATCGCTCGGCGAGTTGATCCTGTCGCGCCGCAGTGATCAGGTGATCCGCCTCGGCGACGTCGCTCAAGTGCGCCTGGATCACTTCGAGGTTGCGCGCGAGGCGTTTGTCAACGGCAAGCCGGTGCTGTTTCTCGCGGTTAACCGCGAGCTTGGCTCCAACGTGATCGAGATCAAGGATGCGATGTTTGCCGAAGTCGAACGTATCAACCGGGAGCTGCTGAAAAACGCGGGTATGGAGTTGCGCTTAAACGCAACAGATACCGTTTATGTCGAGCAATCGATCACCACGGTGTGGCGCAACCTCGCGCTCGGCGCGGTGCTGGCAACACTGGTTATGTTCTTGTTCTTGCGCTCGGGCAGAATGACGCTGGTCGGTGTAATGGGCATCCCGATCTGCACCATTGCCGCCTTCCTCGGATTGTTGCTGGCCGGGCGCACGATCAACGTAATCTCGCTGGCCGGGGTCGCCTTTTCCATCGGCATGACGCTCGACAATACCATTGTTGTGCTGGAAAGCATCGGTTGGGAGCGACGCAAGGGGCTCAATCGGTTGCAGGCCGCGGTAACGGGCGTGCAGCGGGTCTGGCCGGCGGTGCTGGCGTCGACGCTGACCACGGTGCTGGTATTCATCCCGATTATTTTCATCAAGGAAGAGGCTGGGCAGCTTTACGGTGACATTGTAATTGGCGTTTCGTCAGCCATCCTGGTGTCGATGCTGGTTGCGATCACGGTAGTACCGACCGCGGCGGCGAACTTCGCGCTGCGCGACAACGCGGTTGGTGGTGCGTCACCCAGAACTGCCGCTAAAGGAGCGATGAGCGGTACGCTGGCCATGATCAACTGGCTGATCGCGACACCACTGCGACGGATTTCGGTTATGCTGGTGACCGCGGCTTTAAGCGCGCTCATCATTATGGTACTCACGCCGCCAGCGGAATACCTGCCACCGGGTGAAGAACCCAAGGTCTTCGGGCGCATGAATGCGCCGCCCGGTTACAACCTGTCGACCATGCGCGAGATCGGCTACGACGTGCAGGAATATTTTCTGCCTTACCTCGATGACGAACCCGGGCAATTCGAACGCGGCGAGACCGCGGTGCCCGCGCTCGACTACCTGATTATTTCGATCCGCGCCAGTGGCCTGTTTCTGATCGCCGAACCGAAGGATAAGGGCCAGGTTGATGCGCTAATGGATGCGATCGACGCCAAGTACAGCGAGTATGCGGGAATGCGCGCCTTTACTACACGCGGTTCAATTATCACAAGTAACAATGGCGGCACCCGCAGTATCAACCTGGATATCTCGGGGCCGGAGCTGGAGCCGATATATGCCGCTGCCACCGCGGCCTATAACCGCGCCCAGGAGGTGTTCGGCAATCCGCGTATCCGCGCCAACCCGGCGACGCTGTCGCTATCGCAGCCGCTGATCGAAATTCATCCGGACTGGGAGCGCGCGGCCGAGCTCGGCATGAACACGGCCGATATCGGTTTCACCGTGGCCGCGTTGACTGACGGCGCCTTCGTCGACGAATTCTTTCTCGCCGACGACAAGATCGACATGTATCTCTATAGCGGCGCCGGACCCGACGCATCGCCGCAGGGTTTGACCGACATGCCGGTCTATACACGCAGCGGGGTCTTGCCATTGTCGAGTATCGCCAACGTGGTCGAGACGGTCGATACTAGCACGGTGCGCCGTATCGACGGCCGTCGCACGGTGACCCTGAGCATCATACCGCCAGAGACCGTCGCGCTCGAAACCGGGGTCGGCATCGTACGCGAGGACGTGCTTGGGCACCTGCGCAGCAGCGGTGCGTTACCGTCCAGCGTCAGTGTCGATATTTCCGGGGCAAGCGACCAACTCGAAGCCACGCAGCAGGCGCTCAAAGCCAACTATCTGGTCGCATTGATCCTGGTATACCTGGTGATGGTTGCCATCTTTACCCACTGGGGCTTTCCGCTCCTGATCATGACGACGATACCGCTCGGGGTTGCCGGTGGTATCGCTGGACTCGCTTTGATGAATTTCGTTGGCGCATCGCTGCCGCTGTTCGGCTTCGACGCGGTTTACCAGCCCTTCGACATGATATCGATGCTTGGATTCCTGATCCTTATGGGGACGGTTGTGAATAACCCGATACTGATCGTGCACCGCGCCTCTGGCAATTACCGTGCGGGCAGGATGAGCGCCGCCGAGGCAGTGCAGGAGGCAGTCGAATCGCGCCTGCGCCCGATTACGATGTCGGCGATTACGACCATATTCGGTCTCGCGCCACTGGTGTTTATACCAGGGGAGGGCACCGAGCTTTATCGCGGTGTCGGCGCGATTGTGCTCTTCGGCCTGGCGGGTGCGGCCGTCGTGACCCTGACTTTTCTGCCGGCAGCCACGGTCATGGTGCTGTCGTGGACGCGCCGCGGGCCCGCCGTATCCACCGGCGTTGCTGCCAAAGAAGCCAATGCCGATTGATATCTTTTAGAATCGATCGATACTGACTTTGAATACCATCGGCAAAGGCCGGATATAGAATTCCCGTCGAACCAGCTGCCACAAATCGATTACTTACAAAAAAGGGCTCCATATACCGGTGCTAATATTCGGCACATCAGGGGTGATTTACGACTGTGGATTCAGCAATTTCGATGGAATCTGGAGCAACGGCTCTGGCCACGGAGCTGAAAATTGGAAAATTACTCCAAAGCCGACGCTGAGAAATTTACGATGAGCTTCCGAGTTCGACCCAGAACCGACACTTAGAATTATGATGCCTATATCATTCTCAGGTGCATTCTGGTATCAACATTTAGATCGTGTTTGGCTTCATTACTGCGGTGCCGGAATGTTGGTTCCATACTTCTTGTTGATATCCGAATAGATTTTATCTACCACTTCCTTGCAATTCACGCGCCCACCTTTAATGAACTCGGAAAATCCAATTCGTTTGCTCGCATCCGGCGGCAGTTTCTTGCCAACGGCGGGTTGTGGCCAGATGTCTTCATCAATCACTGCCATACGCACCTTGATGTCGTCCTTTGTGACGTTGAACACCATGTAGTCGGTTGCCAAAGCCAGCGGACCGTCGTAAGTCAGGCGAACCTGTTCCAGTACATTGGGCAACGTATCGAAATCGTTGAAGAAATGGTATCCCACGGCCATGCGGGGCTTGATCGCGCTCATTACTTTGCCAAACTGAGCCGGTGAAGTATGGACCTGCGTGCCCACGTTCAGGGCCGCACCTGGAGTCCACTTTTGTTTTTTCACCAGATCACCCGGAGTAATAAAGCATTCGTGAATGGCAAGATCAGCACCTTTGGTATGTTCCAGCCACCATTTATTTGGAAAGGTGTCACTACTGAATGCGAACTTGAGTCCGTTCCACTCAAGAATGAAACTAACCGGTCCATCCAGTGCGTGAATCGCCGGAATAGTTCGAATCGATACTCCATTTTCATTGAATATCTCCTTATTTACAGCCCTGTAGTCGAATTCGTTGACTTCGAGTGTCTGTCCACGGATGTCAACATTCCCGAGCCGGCTTGCGCTATCCCAGGTAAACATCTTTTCCATATGCCCGACCGCATACTTTGTACCCAATTCCGGTTTACTGCCGCTGGGGCCCCATATGCGCAAGGGTTTGATTCGGTTACCTATGACTCCTCCGATCCACAGATCGCCGAGGTCGCCAAAATGATCGGAATGGAGATGCCCTATAAATACTTTGTCCAGATAATCGTAGGGGATTTTCAGTGCCGAAATACGCTCTGAAGAACCTGAACCGATGTCGAAGAGAAACTTGTCGCCATTCCCCAGCTCTACCAGCCAGCAGGCTGCGGCCTGTTTTGGGCGTGCATTGGGCATACCGGTACCGCATGCGATAACCCGCATTTCATCTGCTGCCAGGTCTTCGGTGCCAGGATAGTAAACTTCCCTCTCTGCCAGGGCCTTTACCGGGGATGCTGATGCTTTCGACTCGGCCGCAACCGCCTCCTTGAAAACTGCCAGGCTTTCACCGGTGCTTCCCTGGTAAAGCCCTAATAGATAGACTGCCATCGTCATAACAGTGATAAGAGACACGCTTGCAATCGTTACTCTTTTTTGTTTCATTTTATTTCCCCTATCCATTTAAGATTTCACCATAGGCCTTTTTTTCTGACTCTGATTGATCTGCATCAGGGTTTATCGCTACTTCTTTGCACCATTAACAATTGAGGGCTAAACCAGCTCCCTTGATCTACTATACAGCGCTTTTATTGCCTGGTGAGTGTCTCTTAATGGCCGATTCCTCCAGCTTGGCAGCAGCATTTCAGCGGCAGCTTTCGAGAATTTCAACGCTTAAGATCAATAACACCCGCCACCCGAGGAACAGCGGCTGCGGTGTTGCTTTGTGTGGCTTGGGCAGGTGTGGTCAAAAAACGGGAGGTCTTTGACCTATCACTAAACCCCCCGCTGTTAAGGGGGCCTTTCTCCTTCTTGGTACCGGTGCAAAGCCAGAATCGTTTCTGGCGTCGCGAGCGAAGCGAGAGCAAGGCATTTTTACCGGCGAAGGCGCGAACATACTTTTCGTATGTGAGCGTCTCGCCGGCAAAAATAACGCCGCTATCGCGAGCGCAGCAGCCAGAAACTACATCATGCCGCCCATGCCGCCCATGCCGCCCATGCCGCCCATATCAGGCATAGCAGGACCGTCGTCTTTGGGTGGGTCAGCGATCATCGCTTCGGTAGTGATCAGCAGACCGGCAACCGAAGCTGCGTTTTGCAGCGCGGAACGGGTTACCTTGGTTGGATCCAGGATTCCCATTTCGATCATGTCGCCGTAATCACCAGTCGCGGCGTTGTAACCATAGTTACCTTCACCCAGTTCGACATTGTTTGTGACCACTGAAGACTCATCACCGGCATTCGCGACGATTTGACGGATCGGCTCTTCCAGCGCACGGCGCGCAATATCAACACCGATGCTCTGATCGTGATTGTCGCCCTTGAGGTCGGCAATCGCAGCACGAGCACGAATCAATGCAACACCACCACCGGCAACCACGCCTTCTTCGACCGCGGCACGAGTAGAGTGCAGTGCATCTTCGACGCGGGCCTTCTTCTCTTTCATTTCGATTTCAGTTGCCGCACCGACTTTGATTACGGCAACACCACCGGCCAGTTTGGCGAGGCGTTCCTGCATCTTTTCGGTATCGTAATCGGAAGTCGATTCAGCGATCTGGGCCTTGATCTGGGTAATCCGGGCCTGGATATCGTCTACCGATCCAGCACCATCAACAATAGTAGTGTTTTCCTTGGTGATGGAAACTTTCTTCGCTGACCCGAGGTCGTCGAGAGTAGTTTTCTCGAGGCTCAGACCCACTTCTTCGGAAATAACCTGGCCGCCGGTCAGTACCGCGATGTCCTGCAGCATGGCTTTGCGACGATCACCGAAACCGGGAGCTTTGACTGCACAGACCTTGACGATACCGCGCATGCTGTTAACTACCAGCGTAGCCAGGGCTTCGCCTTCGATATCTTCTGCGATGATCAGTAATGGCTTGCTTGACTTGGCTACCAATTCGAGGATCGGCAACAATTCGCGGATGTTGGAGATTTTCTTGTCGAACAGCAGAATCATCGGCTCTTCGAGTTCGGCAGACATGGTGGACTGGTCGTTGACAAAGTAAGGTGACAGGTAGCCACGATCGAACTGCATACCTTCGACCACGTCCAGTTCGTTATCGAACGAAGAACCTTCTTCAACGGTAATAACGCCTTCCTTGCCCACTTTTTCCATCGCTTCCGCGATGATATCGCCGACACTGCTATCTGAATTTGCAGAGATGGTGCCAACCTGAGCGATCGCTTTAGTGTCTTCACAAGGCGTTGAACTGCCCTGCAGATGCTCGACCGCACCCGCAACCGCCTTGTCGACGCCGCGCTTGAGATCCATCGGATTCATGCCGGCAGCAACTGCCTTCATGCCTTCGCGAACAATCGCCTGGGCAAGTACGGTAGCAGTGGTAGTTCCGTCACCGGCGACATCGGAAGTCTGTGAAGAAACCTCCTTCACCATTTGCGCACCCATGTTTTCGAACTTGTCTTCGAGTTCAATTTCCTTGGCTACAGAAACACCGTCCTTGGTCACGGTAGGCGCGCCAAAGCTCTTGTCTAAAACAACGTTACGTCCTTTCGGGCCCAGCGTAACTTTTACCGCATTAGCCAGAACGTTAACCCCATTGACCATACGCGTACGCGCATCGTCACCAAATCTTACGTCTTTTGCACTCATTTGAGTTTCTACCTCTTAAATTCCGAATTACTCAACAACAGCGATGATGTCATCTTCGCGCATGATTAGCAGTTCTTCGCCGTCAACCTTGATTTCGGTGCCGGAATACTTGCCGAAGTACACGGTATCACCGGGTTTTACTTCAAGCGCACGTACGTCGCCAGAATCGGTGATCTTGCCGTTACCAACCGAGAGAATCTCACCCATGCTTGGTTTTTCAGTTGCAGAATCAGGAATCACAATACCACCTGCGGTGGTACGCTCTTCTTCCTTACGCCTGACGATTACTCGATCATGCAGGGGACGAATATTCATTATTGCTACGCTCCGTATTTATCGTTTAGTTTGCCATCCAGTTACGAATGGATTTGTTAAGTTTAGCTGCGAATTAGCACTCGCTTACTGGGAGTGCTAATAATATTCAGCGGTTTTTAGTAGTCAAGCGAAATGGGGGGTAAATTCAGAGATTCAAGCGGTATTGATGCAAAAATTTCTATTTTGGGCACTATTGGGCAAAATTAGTCTTCGCGGCGGTATTTGACGCCATCGATAACATCTCCCTGCTGACGTTTATGGGCATGCACGGAGACTGAAGACGATACCACCATACGCGATGCTACCCGGCTAACAAGCCAGATGCGGGTCGGTGGGAAGAGCAGAAAAAATCCAACCGTATCGGTAAAGAATCCCGGCGTCAGCAACAAAGCGCCGGCAACCACAAGCCCCATGCCTTCCAGGATTTCCCGCGCCGGTAACTCGTTGTGCTGCATCTTTTGCTGCGCGCGGGTCAGTGTCGATAAACCCTGGATTCTGAGCAACCAGACACCGATGACCGCGGTAAACACTACCAGGAAAATAGTCCAGCCCGCTCCGATAACCTGACCTACCTGAATAAGCAAATAAATTTCGATTATCGGTACGACCAGGAAAATGACGGCTATCAGTGGGAACATAGTGCTGACGGGGACTCAACGGCGGTTGATTTAAAATCGGTGTATTACTAGAGTAATACTGCGCTTTGATCTATATGTGGTTAGCATACCACTTATTCAATCGACCCTTATGGAAAAACTGACAGCGGAACATTATCTGGTCATTACTTCGTGGCCGGATCTGGATGGGGCCAGGCACCAGGCGCGACGCTGGCTGGAAGAAAAAATCGCCGCCAGTGTAAACGTTTTACCGCAAATGGACTCTATGTATCAGTGGAAGGGAGAATTACGACATGGTACGGAACACAAGATTTTCATCAAGACGAGAGCCGATAAGCTTGATGCGCTACAGCGGGAAATCAGATCCAGTCATCCTTATGCCGTAGCCGAAATACTGTGTTTTAAGATAGACTCTGGCGACCCCGAATACCTGGACTGGATAACAGAATCAACAGAATGAATTTTTGCAAGCGAATCATTGGCATAGGCCTCCTTCTAGTGCTCGCGCACAGTCCGTTGCTACAGGCGCAGGAAGAGGAACTACTGCCGCCTGAAGAAGCGTTCAGCTTAAGCGCCTGGGTCGATGGCGATACCCTGGTAGCCGAATACCAGATTGCGCCGGGCTACTACATGTACCGCGAACGCTTTGACTTCCTGGTCGAGTCCAGCGATGCGCCAACGAAATTCGATGCTGCCGTTATTCCCGCCGGCAAAATCAAGGAAGACGAGTTCTTCGGTAAAATGGAAACCTATCGCGACAGCGTCAAGGTCAGGTTGCCGCTGCTTTTCGACGGTCCGGCGGCAAACAAATTGCAAGTCAAGATAACCAGCCAGGGCTGTGCTGATATCGGCGTTTGCTACCCTCCACTTAAGCAGGCCCTCGCGGTTGACCTGTCCTCAACTGCGCGCATAAAGCCTGTTGCCTGGGTCGCCAGCAGCGCACCCGCCGAATCAATGGGCGACGATGTCGCCGCTTTGAAGGCACTGCTGGCTGAGGTATCCACCAATCTTGAAAACCAACAGCAGTCGAGCAAGGCCGAAACCACGAGCGGCTCGGATTCGCTCTCCGTCCTGCAGGCACTGGGCGACGACCTCGGCCTTGACGACGATGACGAAATCCTGCATCCGGACCAGGCGTTTATCCTGTCGGCAAGACTGGATGCCAACAACATCATTCAAACCAACATTCTGCTGGCGGATAACATTTATCTTTACCGGGATAAAATTCAAATCGCGCTGGTCGACGGCGATGGTCATGCGCTGGGCGCAATTTCGGTACCAAGGGGTAAGAAGAAGAATGACGAGTTCCTCGGACCAACCGAAGTCATTTATGACCAGGTCGACGTTTCGATACCGCTCATCTCGCAGGCGGATGCGAGTAACAATCTGGTACTGTCGTACAAGTACCAGGGCTGCGTAGAAGAGCGAATCTGTTACCCGCCGGTCACCAAGTACCTCACCATTGACTCTGCAGCGGGACTGATCCAGGTGGTCAACGAAATCACCGATGGTGACAGCATGCCGACCGCCGCTGGCAACACCCCCGCTGCGGCAACCCGGGCCGAGGCACCGATTTCAGAACAGGATCAATTCGCGCAACTGTTAAGAGATGAAAGCCTGCTGCTTATCGTCGGCCTGTTCTTCCTCGCGGGTATCGGGCTGACCTTCACGCCCTGCGTGTTTCCAATGATCCCGATACTCTCCAGCATCATCGCCGGCCAGGGTTCGTCCATTACTACGCGCAAGGCGTTTTCACTATCGCTGGTATACGTACTCTCAATGGCGGCCACTTACGCCGTGGCAGGCGCCATCGTCGGCTACTATGGCGCCGAGTTTAATATTCAAATCTGGTTTCAGGATCCTGTCATCCTGAGTATTTTCGCAGCCGTTTTCGTGCTGCTGTCGCTATCCATGTTCGGTTTCTACGAACTGCAAATGCCCAACGCGATCCAGTCACGCCTGACCGCCATCAGCAATAGTCAACAGGGCGGCACGCTGGTCGGTGTCGGCCTGATGGGCCTGTTCTCGGCGATCATCGTTGGCCCATGCATCACGGCACCCCTGGTTGGCGCGCTAATATTTATCTCACAAACCCAGGACTGGCAGCTGGGCGGATTTGCCCTGTTCGCGCTGGGCCTCGGGATGGGCGTTCCACTGCTGCTGATAGGCACCTCGGCCGGTAAACTATTGCCACGCGCAGGTGGCTGGATGGATTCGGTCAAAGCCGTGTTCGGGGTGGTACTGCTCGGGGTAGCAATCTGGTTGTTAGAGCGAATTCTGCCGGTCAACGTAACCATGTTACTGATCGCGGCGCTATTGATCGCCTCGGCAATTTACATGGGAGCTCTCGACGGGCTAAGCGATACCGCGACGGGATGGCGACGACTTTCCAAATCACTCGGCCTGCTGGTGCTGATCTATGGTATCGCCTATTTGATCGGTGCAGCCGCGGGCAGCAACGACCTGATACAGCCGCTACGCGGGCTTGCCGCCACCTCAGGTAATTCGCAACAGATACAGCAACACCTGGTCTTTCGGCAAATCAAGGGACTCGATGGTTTGCAACTCGCCTTGAATGACTCGATCCAGCAAAAGCGCGGCACGATGCTCGACTTTTACGCGGACTGGTGCATTTCCTGCAAGGAAATGGAAAAATATGCCTTCACCCATGACAAGGTGCTGGCCGAGCTCAAGGACATAGCCACCTTACAGGCCGACGTTACCGATAACGATAGTATCGATACCGAGCTGATGACTTCGCTCGGCATTTACGGTCCGCCTGCAATATTGTTTTTCGACTCCTCCGGACGCGAAATACGCAACCGGCGAGTGGTCGGGGAAATGTCTGGTGAGCAGTTTGCCGCTCACGTCGCCGCCACTTACCAGTGAAGACCAGTGTTTTCGGTCTGGCCGGCATCGCGCTGGTTTCGATGCTGGTCGGTGCGCTTGCGTTTCATTTGCTGCTCAACGACACTCCCAGCGTCAAACCTGACAGCGAAGAAACAGGGATCGAACTGCACTCTATTCCACTTTTCGATCTGGCCGGGCATCAATCTACAATCGGAGACTGGAAAGGCGATATCCTGATAGTCAACTTCTGGGCGCCCTGGTGTGCTCCCTGCCGACGGGAAGTACCCAGCCTGATCAAAACACAACAGGAATATGCGCAGCAGGGAGTCAGCGTGCTCGGTATCGCCTTCGACAGCGAACCCCAGGTAAGCAGATTTGCCGCGGACCATCAGATCAACTATCCACTGTTCCTCGCCGGTAATCGGGCCTCCATGTATAACTCGGCTTTCGGCAATTCAAGCGGCAGCCTGCCGTTTACGGCTTTGCTGGATCGCAATCAGCAGATTTTATTTCGACACAACGGCGAGCTGAGTGCCGAACAGTTACTGGAGCAGCTCGAAGCACTGCTGTAGGTCGCCGACCCTCCTGCAGCTATCGAATTATGTCGACAACTTCGGCAATAAAGTAGTTATCTCGCGAAAACTGGACTCTATCTTGCCGATATGCAAAAATCCGCGTTACTGACTTCCCAGGCGTGAAATTATTCCAGATGACTAACATTCTGGTCATACATGGCCCCAACCTGAACCTGCTCGGCACACGTGAACCTGAACTTTACGGCGCTGATACGCTGGAAACTATCAACCAGAACCTGTCACAGGTAGCGCAACAGAAAGGCGTGACACTGCAGACTTATCAGTCCAACACCGAGGGTGATATTGTCAGCTGTGTCCAGCAGGCGGCGGAAAAGGGAGTTGAGTTTATTATTATAAATCCCGCGGCTTACACGCATACCAGTGTCGCTATCCGGGATGCGTTTCTGGCCACGCGGATTCCGTTCATCGAAGTTCACCTGTCGAATGTATATGCCCGCGAAGAGTTCAGAACGCACTCCTACCTTTCCGACCTGGCGGTGGGAGTGATTAGCGGATTTGGCAAGGACAGTTACCTGTTGGCCTTCGAGGCCGCCATTATCCAGTGCAAAAAATCAGCTACCTGAGAGACACGAATAGATGGATATTCGCAAAATAAAAAAACTGATCGAATTACTAGAAGAATCCGGCATTGCCGAGCTGGAAATCAAGGAAGGCGAGGAATCGGTAAGAATAAGCCGGCAGACCTCGGCCGTCGTGCAGAACGTCGCTCCGATGGTGGCCCCGCTGGCAGCCCCACCGGCAGCGGTTCCGGTCGCAGCCACCCCGCCCGCGCCTGCCGCAACCGCGGAAATGAATGGGCACCAGGTCAAGTCACCCATGGTGGGAACCTTTTACGAAGCCGCCTCGCCAACCTCGGGCCCTTTCATAACGGCAGGTCAGCAGGTTAGTGTTGGTGATACGCTGTGTATCATAGAGGCGATGAAAATGATGAACCAGATTGAAGCGGACAAGGCCGGGGCGATAAGTTCGATTCTGGTGGAAAATGGTAGCCCGGTCGAATTCGATCAGGTCCTGTTTATCATCGAGTAGGACCACCAGATGCTGGAAAAAATTGTAATCGCTAATCGGGGCGAAATCGCATTACGCATTCTGCGCGCCTGTCGCGAAATGGATATCAAGACAGTTGCCGTGCATTCGACCGCAGACCGTGACCTCAAACATGTGCGACTTGCCGACGAATCGGTTTGCGTTGGTCCGGCCTCTTCCCTGGAAAGCTACCTGAATATACCGGCCCTGATTTGTGCGGCCGAATTGACCAATGCCGATGGTATCCATCCCGGTTATGGCTTCCTCTCTGAAAATGCTGAATTTGCCGAACAGGTCGAATCAAGCGGCTTCAAGTTTATCGGCCCGAGTGCCGCAGCGATCCGCACCATGGGCGACAAGGTCGCAGCTATCAAGGCGATGAAAATGGCAGGTGTTCCTACCGTACCGGGTTCAGACGGCCCGCTCGGGGAAAACAGGGAGGAGAACCTCGAGATCGGTCGCAGGGTCGGCTACCCGGTAATTATCAAGGCTGCCGGGGGGGGTGGTGGTCGCGGTATGCGCGTAGTGCATGACGAAGACAGCCTGATGAACTCGATTCAGCTAACCAAATCCGAGGCGGCCGCGGCTTTCAACAATGACATCGTCTACATGGAAAAATTTCTGGGCGCACCGCGTCATATTGAAATCCAGGTGCTGGCCGATTCACACGGTAACGCCATTCACCTGGCAGAACGTGATTGTTCAATGCAACGCCGCCACCAGAAGGTTGTCGAGGAAGCGCCGGCACCCGGAATTACCGATGAGCAACGCGACGCCATCGGCAGTCGCTGTGCCGAGGCCTGCATCAAGATGGGATACGAAGGCGCCGGTACCTTTGAATTTCTATACGAAAATGGTGAATTTTACTTCATTGAAATGAATACCCGGGTTCAGGTAGAGCATCCCGTTACCGAAATGATCACCTGGGTGGACATCATCAAGGAACAGATATCAATCGCCTCCGGCAACCCGTTACGCTACCGGCAGGAGGATATCAAGATTCAGGGACATGCTATCGAATGTCGCATCAACGCCGAGGATTCGAAAACTTTTTTACCCTCACCCGGGAAAATCACCCTCTATCACGCGCCCGGAGGCCCGGGCGTGCGCATGGACTCGCATATCTATAACGGTTACACGGTCCCGCCTTACTACGATTCCATGATCGGTAAATTAATAACCTATGGCAGTTCGCGCGAATCTGCCATAGCCCGTATGAACGGGGCTCTCTCGGAAATCGTAATCGAAGGCATCAAGACCAATATCGAGTTGCAAAAAGATATCCTCAGCGATGCGAATTTTGCTATCGGGGGCACCGATATCCACTATCTCGAGAAGAAACTCGGGATCGACTAGCCAGATGGCATGGTGGCAATTCAGCCTGAATTGCCAGGCATCAGAGCTTGAACAGGTCGAGAACCTGATGACCGGTCTTGGCGCAGTCAGTATCTCATTGAGTGATGCCGGTGACGAACCAATCTACGAACCCCTGCCGGGCGATACTCCCGTATGGCAGGAGTCGATCCTTGCCGCAATCTTCGATGACACTAACGATCACGAATTCCTCTACCAACAAATAACCGGTGAGTTGCCCGCTCACCTGGCGCAGGTAGTTCGGCTAGAAACCCTGCACGATCAGGACTGGAATCAATCCTACAAGAAACATTTTCATCCGTTGCAATGTGCTCCCGATCTATGGATCGTGCCCAGTTGGTCAGAGCCCCCAGACCCTGCTGCTACCATTATCCGGCTTGACCCCGGCCTGGCTTTCGGCACCGGCAGTCACCCCACGACCGCGTTATGCCTGGCCTGGCTGGGCGTCAGCGATATCGATGATCGGCGAGTTATCGATTTTGGTTGCGGCTCGGGCATTCTGGCGATTGCGGCGGTAAAGCTCGGTGCGCGACAGGTCATTGCAGTTGATATCGACACTCAGGCGCTGACTGCCTGTCACTCCAACATGGCGGCAAATGCAATCAAAAGTGAACAGATACAGGTTATTCTCCCCGAAGAACTGGGGCAGCCGACGACAGATCTTTTGATCGCCAACATTCTCGCCGGCCCACTGATCGAGCTTGCACCCCGATTCGCTGAACTGGAAAAAACGGGGGGCCAAATATTACTTTCAGGGATACTCAAAACACAACTGGAAGATATACAATCAGCCTATCGGCCTTATTTCAATCTTGACCCGGCCAGCTGCCGCGAGGACTGGGTCTGTATCAGTGGTCATCGATTCCAGCAGGAGGCCAATGTTTAGCAGCACACATCTCGGCGAAGTAATGGAGACAACTTGCGACCAGTGCAAGAGTCGTTTTCGCCTCACCGAAAAACAACTCCAGCAAGCCTATGGCAAAGTTCGCTGCGGTGAGTGTGGCAGCGTGTTCAATGCCATGGCAACGCTGAAGAACTACGAGGGAGAACTACCGCCCGATTATTTCGAAAAACAACAGGAAGGAGATGAGCTGCAGCACGAAAAAATCCTGCCGGTATCCGACTTCGACCTGGAAACCAATTTTGTTGAGCGCCGTCAGGTCAGCCTGCACGAAGCCATGTACGGCTCCGAGCGCCGATCGTTTTTTTCGCTCGGCCCGCTGGGGTGGCTGGTCGGCATACTGTTGCTAATCGCGGTGGGTATCGCTCAGACAGTCTATTATCAACGCTACCAGCTGGTAGAAAATCCGCGCTACCAGCAACAGGTGATCAACCTGTGCCAGGTGCTGCCCTGTTCTGAAACCGCTTTTTCCAGTACCGAGCAGATTCACTTGCTGGAACGTAATGTATTCACCCATCCGATCGCCAGGAATGCGCTAATGGTAACCGGATCATTTGTTAACCAGGCACCGTTTACGCAAAAACTTCCCGAGCTGCTGATCAGCCTGTTTGATGTTCAGGGCAAGCTGATAGCCAATCGACTCTTTACCCCTGCCGATTATCTGTTAGATAACAGGAATCGCGGGGTTATACAGCCAGATTTACCGGTTCAGTTTCGCCTGGAAATTGTCGACCCCGGAACCGACGCCCTGACTTATGAGTTCGAATTTTTCTGATCCGCGCAGCGAATTATTTTTTAATAAGTCACATTAATACCAACATCGAAATATACTGGTATCTGCAAATTAAAACTCGGAGTATATTGCACGTTTTCCGGGCCGTTCCAAGGGATCACAGAACTGCTAACCGATGCATCTGAAAATCGACTTCGCCAAATTTTTTCCATTCCTGCGCTGGGGCAGAAACCTGACCCGCGAAAGCGTGCGTGCCGATACGCTGGCTGGACTCACGGGTGCTGCAATCGTGTTGCCACAGGGAGTGGCTTTCGCGGCGATAGCCGGCATGTCGCCCGAATACGGTCTCTACACCAGTATCGTGCCGGCAGTTATCGCCGCCCTGTTCGGTTCTTCCTGGCACCTTGTTTCCGGACCAACCACCGCGGCTTCAATCATCATGTTCGCGTCGCTGAGCGGAATGGCCGCACCCGGCAGCGCAGAGTATGTCGCCATGGCTATCACGCTGGCCTTCATGGTCGGGATCATGCAACTGGTAATGGGGGTGGTGCGACTCGGAGCGCTGGTAAATTTCATATCTCACTCGGTTGTCGTCGGATTTACCGCTGGAGCGGCTTGCCTGATTGCGGCCAAGCAGGCGCAATAGTTTCTAGGAATCGATATACCTGACGGTATCCACCTGTTCAATACGATCGAATTTCTCTGGGTCAACTGGGAGGATTTACATCCACTGGTCATGCTGGTCGCAATCATCACTTTGCTAACCGGAATTCTGGCGCAGCGTCGCCTGGGTGGCATGAGCATGATAGCCGCTTTACTGGCCGGCAGTGCCGCGGCAGTGCTGTTTAACATTGCCTTTGGCGAACAGACCTCCGGCATCGAGATGGTGGGTGCATTACCTCAGCAATTGCCTCCATTGTCGATGCCGCAGTTTTCATTCGAGACCTTTCGCCAGCTGTCACCACTTGCCCTGACGATGACGCTGTTTGCACTGACCGAGGCGGTTTCGATTGCGCGTTCGATTTCACTCAAGTCCGGTCAGCCCATCAACGGTAACCAGGAGTTTATCGGACAGGGATTATCCAATATTTTCGGCAGTTTTTTTTCATCCTACGTTGCCACAGGTTCCTTCAACCGCAGCGGCGCCAACTACGATGCCGGCGCGCGCAGCCCGTTGGCGGCGATACTCGCTGGCGTGCTGCTGATAGCGCTCGTGCTACTGGTGGCACCTTTGACTTCCTACCTGCCCAAAGCGGCCGTGGCCGGGTTATTATTCCTGGTTGCATGGCGCCTGATCAATTTCGCACAGATCCATAAAATCCTGCGCGCCGACAGAAACGAGGCGATTATCCTCGGCGTCGTCTTTTTCGGCACGGTTTTTTTCTCGATCGAATTCGCGATTCTGGCGGGAGTTCTTTTGTCGCTGATGACTTTCCTGTGTAAAACTTCACGTCCCCGGTTTTCACCCAGGGTACCTGATCCTGAATCGAGAACGCGCAAATTTATCTACGGACAGTTCCTCCCCGAATGTCCTCAACTGAAGATTCTGCGTCTCGATGATTCGCTTTACTTTGGTTCAGTGGCACACGTGGGTGAACTGTTACGCCGCTACCGGGAACACTACCCCGAGCAAAAACATTTGTTCCTGTTAACCAAGGGTATCGCCCAGGTAGATGTCGCCGGCGCCGAACTGCTGATCAAGGAGGCGAGAGAGAGACGCGATCTCGGTGGCGACCTCTACATGTACCAACTCCGCGAAACCGCAGCGAAGGTGTTCAATCGTGGTGGTTATCGCGATGAAATCGGTGAAGCCAACATTTTCCAATCCAAGGAGGGCGCGCTCTCGGCAATATTCGACAGGCTGGATAAAGATATTTGCGCAACCTGTGAGCATCGCATCTTTGAAGAGTGCAAGTCGATCCAGCAACAGACCGAGGAAACGGAAAAGTAACCGGCCATGTCGTTCGCTATAGGTCCTCATCGTTTTGCAAACCGCCTCGTACTGGCACCCATGGCCGGGGTCACCGATCGCCCGTTTCGCCAGATGTGCCGCCAACTCGGCGCCGGCATGACTGTATCTGAAATGATTACCAGTCGGCCCGACCTGCGTAACAGCCGCAAGACCCGGTTGCGCATGGATCACCAGGGTGAGCCGGGACCGATAATCGCCCAGATCGCCGGCGGTATTCCCGGAATGATGGCCGAGGCGGCGATCTACAACGTTGAAAATGGCGCTGAAATAATCGACATCAATATGGGTTGTCCGGCGAAAAAAGTATGCAAGGTGGATGCGGGGTCGGCATTACTCAAAGACAGCAAACTGGTCGAATCTATTCTAAGCGCGGTGGTCGATGCCGTCACAGTGCCGGTCACACTCAAAATACGCACCGGCTGGTCGCGCCAGAAAAACAACGCGCTTGAAATAGCAGGTATTGCGCGGGATTGCGGAATCCAGGCGCTGACCATCCACGGTCGCAGCCGTGAAGACAGGTTTTCGGGCACCGCCGAGTACGAGACCATTCGTCAGGTCAAGGAAAATGTTCAGCTCCCGATAATCGCCAATGGCGACATCGATTCGGTGCAAAAAGCAAAAATGGTCATGGACTTCACCGCTGCTGATGCTATTATGGTCGGCCGTATAGCGCAGCAGCGTCCGTGGATATTCAGCCAGATCGAACAGTATCTGAGCACCGGCAAAGAACCGGAAGAACCCGCTGACGAGCTAAAACAAGCATGGCTGACAAGCCATTTAAAAAATCTGTACGCGTTTTACGGGGAGCATCAGGGGGTGCAGATCGCGCGTAAGCATATCAATTGGCAACTTGGCCAGACACAGGATTATCACCTGGTTAAGCCAAAGCTAATGCAGGCACAAACGACGGCGCAGCAGCTGGAAACGATCGAAGCTTACTACAACGACTGCATTCTAAAGAGCTATGCCCGGGCATCCTGAATAGCGCCTGTGGCGAAACATGGTTAGTGAGCGTGGCAAAAAAGAAAAATACAAGCTTGTTGCAACAGTCCGTAGAATTGGCGATTCGCAAGTATCTAGAAGATCTTGACGGCGAGCTACCCTGCAACCTGTTCGACACTGTAATTTCCGAAATCGAACAACCCATGCTGAAAACAGTACTTCGGCATTGCGACAATAACCAGTCCAGAACCGCGTCATGCCTCGGCATTAACCGCGGCACCTTGCGCAAAAAACTTAAGCAGTACCATATCGAACATTAATACTGTTGGTTTCGCAATCGGCTATAATGCCGTTTTTTCGATACCACCAAGGAACAATAATGCCCCAAGCTATTCGCCGCGCACTCATCAGTGTTTCAGATAAAACCGGCATCGTCGAACTGGCTCAAAGTCTCCACAACAGCGGCGTCGAACTGCTTTCCACCGGTGGGACAGCCAAATTGATCGCCGAGCAGGATATCGCTGTCACCGAAATCTCGACTTATACCGGTTTTCCCGAAATGATGGCGGGGCGGGTCAAGACATTGCATCCCAGGGTTCATGGCGGCATTCTGGGACGCCGCGGAATCGATGACGCAGTGATGCAGGAACACGGAATAGACCCGATCGATCTGGTGGTGATCAATCTCTACCCTTTCCAGCAAACGGTCGCCGACCCCGACTGCAGCCTCGAGGATGCAATCGAAAATATCGATATCGGCGGACCGGCAATGGTACGCGCCGCGGCCAAGAACCATACCAGCGTCACCATAGTCGTCGACCCTGACGATTACCCTGCGCTGTTGCAGGAAATGGAAGCGAATGGCGAGGTCAGCGACAAAACGCGTTTTTCACTGGCCATAAAGGCATACGAACATACCGCGCAGTATGATGGTGCAATTGCCAACTATTTTGGACACATGGTGCAAGCGCATGAAGACCAGGCTTTTCCGCGCACCTTAAACCTGCAGTTTCATCATACACAGGCAATGCGCTACGGGGAAAATCCGCATCAAGCCGCGGCTTTCTACACCTCGTCCGGCAACCCTGAACCCAGCGTAGCCAACGCGGTACAAATCCAGGGCAAGGCGCTTTCGTTCAACAACATCGCCGACACCGACGCTGCGCTCGAATGTGTGAAACAGTTTGAGAATCCATGCTGCGTTATCGTCAAGCATGCCAACCCCTGTGGCGTAGCGCAGGCCGACAATATCCACGAGGCCTACCAGCGCGCCTTCAGCACCGATCCTGAATCCGCGTTCGGCGGTATCATTGCATTCAACCGCCCACTCGATGCCGACACCGCGCAAGCTATTATCGACAAGCAGTTTGTCGAGGTCATTATCGCCCCGACAATTGCAGACGCCGCAAGCGAAACCGTCTCGAGCAAGGAAAATGTGCGCCTGCTAAGCTGCGGCCAATGGGACAAGTCGCAAACCCGCCTTGATTACAAGCATGTCAATGGCGGTCTTCTGGTTCAGGATGCCGACCAGGCACTCTACCAGGGCCTTGAAACAGTCAGCGAAGTGAAACCCGATGACCGGCAAATGCAGGATATGGTGTTTGCCTGGCAGGTCGCCAAGTTTGTCAAATCCAATGCCATAATTTATGCACGAGACAACATGACCATCGGCGTCGGCGCAGGGCAGATGTCACGTATTAACAGCGCACGTATTGCCGCGATCAAGGCCGCACACGCCGGACTCGAAGTAACCGGTTCGGTAATGGCGTCCGACGCTTTCTTCCCGTTTCGCGATGGTATCGATGCAGCCAAGGAAGTCGGCATACGCGCGATTATCCAGCCAGGTGGATCGATGCGCGACGACGAAGTCATTGCCGCAGCAAATGAACATGGCATGGCGATGGTTTTCACCGGAATGCGACATTTCCGGCACTGAGGCAGGCGTACTAGATGAAAGTGTTAATCGTTGGTGGTGGCGGACGGGAACATGCGCTCGCCTGGAAAGCAGCCCAGTCGAAACTGGTGCAGCAAGTGTATATCGCTCCGGGCAACGCCGGCACGGCGTTGGAAGATGGCATGGAAAATGTCGAGATTGGTGCCGAAGATATTGACGGATTGCTGGAATTTGCCAGCAGCAATCAAATCGGGCTCACCATAGTCGGCCCCGAGGCACCGCTGGTGGCCGGTATCGTCGACCGCTTCGAAGCCAGCGGCCTGACGATCTTTGGACCCGACGCCAACGCCGCTCAGCTGGAGGGCTCCAAAACCTTTACCAAGGACTTCCTCGCACGTCATGCAATTCCAAGTGCTGCCTACCAGAGCTTCACCGAAGTCGCCGCCGCCTGTGAATATGTCGAGCAAATGGGCACCCCGATTGTAATCAAGGCTGACGGCCTTGCGGCCGGCAAGGGCGTAATCATTGCGCAAACCCTTGATGAAGCGCGGGCAACAATCACAGATATGTTATCAGCTAACCGTTTTGGCGAAGCTGGTCACCGCGTCGTGATCGAGGAATTCCTGGCCGGCGAAGAAGCCAGCTACATCTGCATCGTCGACGGTGAACAGGTACTGCCAATGGCAAGCTCGCAGGATCACAAGGCGCGTGACAATGGCGACCTCGGACCAAACACGGGCGGTATGGGCGCTTACTCCCCGGCCCCGGTGCTCAGCGCGGACATCGAAGCCAGGGTAATACGGGATATTATTCTACCGACCGTGAAAGGCATGAATGCCGAGGGTAATCGTTATCGCGGCTTTTTATATGCCGGCCTGATGATTGGCACCGACGGCGTCGCCAAAGTGCTCGAATACAACTGTCGTTTCGGTGATCCTGAAACTCAGCCTGTCATGATGCGCCTGCAATCTGACCTGGTTGAACTTTGCCTGGCTGCCTGCCGGGGTGGGCTCGACTCTAAATCCACGCAATGGGATCAACGCGCAAGTCTTGGCGTAGTAATGGCTGCGAACGGTTATCCTGATAGTTACGAGAAGGGTACCCTGATTGAAAATATTCCACCGCAGTCAGCAACCGGCAAAGTGTTCCATGCCGGCACCCGGCTCGGCGCAGATGGCAGCATCCTGTCTGATGGTGGCCGTGTATTGTGCGCGGTAGGTCTCGGCGACGATATCAGGGAAGCGCAATTGCGCGCTTACGAACTAGTCGAAGAAATTAGCTGGGATTCGGCATATTTCCGCACCGATATCGGCTTTAAGGCACTGTAAAACCGGCTGGCAGATTGTTAACTTAGGGTGGACTTATAAAGTACTTTATGAGGTTGTTTGCGTAAATTATTGACTGCTATACGAAAAAAAATCACGTCCCTGTGAAATCGACACAACCACTATATATTGTATGTGTAAAAAATATATACCGCAAGATATTGTGCTTTAGTATTTTGTGACTATACTACCGCAAACCAGTCTAGGAATCCCAATATGAAGTGCCCCAATTGTAGTTCCCAAATGTTCATCACCGATGAAACAGCTACCACCCGGAGTTCGGTCACCTTTTATCGCTGCAGTATCTGTATCAGCGAACATGTTTCCTCCGAACCCGTGGCACAGGCTTCCAACCTCGAAACGACCGATTATTTCGACACCCCGGCTACAGAAAGAAAACGCTACCTGATGGTTTAAGCGCCACCTGGCAAAGCTCTCGCACCGACTGATACATCGACCCGGTGCCCCGGCGTTGCGCCAGGGTTTCTGACTGCCTGATGCGATCAGATTTTGGGGAACTTCAGGCTGGCCCTCAGCCCACCTGTTTTTGCAGCGCGAAAATCCAGCTCAATATTGTAAGACTCGACTATGTCAGCGACAACGGCGAGCCCGATGCCCTGCCCTTCGGTAGCCTGATCGAGACGGGTGCCGCGATTCAAAATCTGCTCTATCTCGGCGGCAGTCAGGCCCTCGCCGTCATCTTCAATAGCCAGAGTCATCGATTTTTCTTCACTTTCCAGACTCTCGATCAGGATTCTTTTGTTGCCATACTTGAAGGCATTATCGAGCAGGTTGCCAACCACCTCGAGGCAATCACCTTCATCCATTCTCAGCAGCATCTGCGCCGACAGGTTACGCTCGACCCTGACAGCCTTTTCCTGGTAGACCTTTTCCAGCGCCGATACCAGCTTGTCGATAATCCTGATCAGGTCGACCGGCTTGCTGATACGAATATCCGCAACGCTGGTCGCCTTCTGTAACTGGTAAGAGACAATTTGATTCATCCGATCAGTCTGCTCGCGCAGAGTTTCTATCTGGGTCAGGCTCAGATCGTCCCGGTCACTGAGACCGGTCAATACCGCAAGTGGCGTTTTCAGGCTATGCGCGAGATCGTCCATCGCGTTGCGATAACGCTCGCGCTGATACTGCTCGCGCTTTAACAGGATGTTCAGATTTTCGGTGAGCGGCGCTATTTCGTCCGGGTAGTCCTGCTCGAATCCCGTCTGCTGTTGATCTTCTATTGCCTTCACTTCGAGGCCTATTTTATGCAGCGGCCGCAAACTCCAGCGGGTAACGAGATACATTACAGCGAGTAACAGCACAGTGGTAACGATTAACCAGGCCCACAGAGTCTGGCTAAAGCGGCTGAGCTGCTCGAAATATCCAACCGCGTTACGCCAGACAACCACATCGTAACGCTGCAGCTCACTGTTCAAGTCCGGCCACTGCAGCGCAAAGCTGAGTCGAAAGTACGGCGCTGCAAAATACTCGACAATTTCAAATTCCCATTTCCCGAGTTCTGTGACTCCGATCGCAGGGAAGCCGACCGTAATCGATTCAGAGCGCCAGATTTCCCGCTTTTGCTGATCGTAAAGCAGTGCGTACAAACCGGAATTCTGGGTTACCAGGCTGGGCTCGAACAAACGATCACCCGACACTGTAATACTCTGACCCTGTTGATCCTGATCGACCGCGCCGAGCAGGCTGTATATGAGTAATTGCAGGCCGTCCTCCTCGGCCTGCAAGGCGCGTTTTACCACGGCTCGCTCCAGCGCAATGGCCGTCAGCACCATGAATACGACCAGTACAACCATCGACACCAGTGTCAGTCTGGATTTAATCGATTTCACTTCGATTTAATTTTGCTCCGCTCGCTGAAGTGTCAAACGATAACCCCTCCCGCGCAGAGTTTCTATGGGTTTCAAGTTCTCATCCGGATCAAGTTTCTGGCGTAAACGCCGAATAAAGACCTCGATCACGTTACTATCGTTATCAGATTCATCATCATATAGATGCTCGGTCAATACGGTCTTAGAGATCACTTCACCGGCATGCATCATCAAATACTCGAGCACCTTGTACTCGTATGCCGTTAAATCCACTTCGCGTTCATCGACATAAGTACGCTGGGTAGCAGTATCAAGACTTACCGGTGAGCAGACAATACGTGAATCCGACCATCCGGAAGCCCGCCTGATCAGCACCCGGATACGCGCCATCATTTCTTCGTGATGAAACGGCTTGACCAGGTAATCGTCGGCGCCCGCGTCCAGTCCTTCAACCTTGTCCTGCCAACGCCCTCTCGCAGTAAGGATCAGAATTGGAATCTTATTACCCTCTTCACGGATTTGATTGATCACTTCCAGCCCTGACATTTTGGGTAAACCCAGGTCGATGATAGCGACATCCGCCGGATATTCCTGCACCAGGTAAAGTCCTTCATCGCCATTGTCGGCACTATCGACTGCAAATCCTTCTGACTTCAAACGCTCGACGATTTGCTGCTGGATATCTATATCATCTTCTATGACTATCGCTCGCATCGGAACTCCTGCATCTGTGGATTCAATAATTAAAAAACGGGTGCAAACTGGACACGCATTTTAATGCGTTTGCCGGGATCATAGGGCATCTCGACCTGGTAACTGTTACCACGATAATTATAGGTCACATCATAGCCGTCTATAATTTTTTCGTAGTCGACCTCGTAGCGGGTTCGGCAATGCTCCTCGTAGCGGGCAATCTCGGGGGAACCATGACCGGATTGTCCGCTGACAACATCGTGGCCGATTTTTGCACCGGCGATAGTACCGATCACCGTCGCTACCTTGCGCGCATTGCCTCGCCCGAGCTGGTGGCCGATAAATCCACCTACAAGGCCGCCAACCAGCATGCCTCCAGCCGACCGCCGTGGTTGGCTTCGCGTGTGGTAAACCGGCTCTTCCCAGCAATCACGCACCGGTCTGGATATCTCGACTTCCCGATATATGCGCTGCACACTGGTCACCCGCGCATACTCGTATAGATCCTGCCGTGGCTTGAAGCCGTGCTTGTTGTGACCATGGCCATTGTTGGCGGCGCCAGCGGCATTGGCAACCAACAGAACTATTACCGCTATTGTCGTTTGCAGAGCTTTCATACCGGCCTCCTGCTTGCTTAAAGATAACCGGCAATTAAGCAGGACTAACTGAATCAAGCCTTAACACAATCGTGTTAAGGCCGGCTATGGTCGAACATTTCATCGCTGTTTCTCAGCCGGCCGCCACACTGGAAATGGGGTTGCTTTTTAAGGACGATTGCCTAAGCTTGTCGGCTGATTTGACAGCAGTCGCGAGTATGTTTGCACTAGAGATAGAAAATCTGCACAAAACCTATGCCAGTGGTTTAGAGGCGCTCAAGGGTATCGACCTGCGCGTAGAGCGAGGCGATTTCTTTGCCCTGCTCGGCCCCAATGGTGCCGGTAAGTCTACCTGTATCGGCATCATTTCAGGCCTGGTCAACAAGACTCGCGGCAGCGTCAGTATTTTCGGTCATTCGATTGACAGCGAATTCATTGTCGCCAAGTCGTTACTGGGCTCAGTGCCACAGGAATTCAACTTCAATACTTTCGAACCGGTTGAAGAAATCGTCATCAACCAGGCTGGTTTTTATGGAGTACCCGCTCGAATTGCTCGACAGGAAACCGAGCATTACCTGAAGCAGCTAGGGCTTTGGCAACACCGCCGGTCGCAGGCGCGACGACTATCGGGAGGCATGAAACGTCGGTTGATGATTGCACGGGCATTGATTCATAAACCGCGCCTGCTGATCCTCGACGAGCCTACCGCGGGCGTTGATATAGAATTACGGCGCACGATGTGGGATTTTCTCGATCAGATCAACGGCCAGGGAACCAGCATAATTCTGACCACGCATTACCTGGAAGAAGCCGAGCGCATGTGCCGCAACGTCGCCATCATCGATGACGGGGAAATCATCCAGAACACCAGCATGAAGCTGTTGCTCCAACAGTTGAACAGCGAAACCTTCGTGCTTTACCTGCGCGATGACCTGGAACAGCTTCCCCGGCTGCAAAGTATGGACAATATTGTCCAGCTCGATCATCACAGCATCGAAGTCGAGGTGCCCGACAGCTGTTCGATCAATGACCTGATCCACGAACTCGACGCACAAGACATCGTCGTGGAGCGCCTGCGCAACAAGGTCAACCGGCTCGAGGAACTGTTCGTCAAGTTGACCAGCAAGCCCGACAATTCGAGCGCGGCCTGATGATACGACAATTCTGGATCGCTTACCTGACGATTACGCGCAAGGAAATAAAGCGATTTGCCCGCATCTGGGTGCAGACAATCATTCCACCGGTAGTAATGGTGGCGCTTTACTTCGTCATCTTCGGCAATCTGATCGGCCAACGCATCGGCGAGATGGACGGCATGACTTATATCGACTTCATCATGCCGGGACTGGTGATGATGTCGATCATCACCAACTCCTACACCAATGTTGTTTCGTCTTTCTATGGCGCCAAGTATTCACGTCATATCGAGGAAATGCAGATCGCACCGGTCCCCGACCTGGTTATCCTGCTCGGATTTGTCAGCGGGGGTATGGTGCGCGGAATCAGTGTCGGCATCGCGGTAACCCTGGTCTCATTAGTGTTTACCGATTTCAGCATTTACAACCCGTTCGTGGTTTTGCTGGTGGCACTGCTGACCTCCTGCCTGTTCGCGCTAGCCGGATTGATCAATGCAATATTCGCCAACAGCTTCGACGATATCACCATTATTCCAACCTTCGTGTTGACTCCCCTCACCTATCTCGGCGGTATATTCTACTCCATCAAGTTGTTGCCCGAGTTCTGGCAGAAGGTTTCACTGGGTAACCCGATCCTCTACATGGTCAATAGTTTCCGTTATGGATTTCGCGGTATCAGCGATATTGATTTGTCGATCGCTATCGCGGTTATCCTGTTTTTCATAGTAGTGCTATTTGCCACCTGCCTGACCCTGCTGGCCCGCGGTACCGGCATTCGCCAATGATCGAACTGGTCGATGTAGGCGTCAACCTGACCAACAAGAGTCTGCAACGGGACATCGATGCCGTCATGCGGCGCGCCGGTGAGGCAGGCGTGATGCAGATGGTGGTGACCGGTACTTCGATTGATGAAAGCCGGCAGGCCATTGCGCTATGCGAGCAATATCCCGAGCGACTTGTTTCGACCTGCGGAATGCACCCGCATCACGCCAGTGAGTGGAACCAGGACTGCCGCTCAGAGCTTGAAAATATGGCCCGGCAGGATTGCGTGCGTGCCATCGGCGAAACCGGGCTCGACTTCAACCGAAACTACTCCCCGCATGCGGCGCAGGAATTGGCCTTTCAGCAGCAATTGGAACTGGCCGTCGCGCTGCAGATGCCGCTGTTCTGCCACCAACGCGACGCACACGAACGTTTTGTGTCGATGCTGCGCGAGTATCGCGACGATATCAACAGGCTGGTCGTGCATTGCTTTACCGACAATCGCGAGGCTTTAACCGACTACCTCGACCTCGATTGTTACATCGGCATCACCGGCTGGATCTGCGATGAGCGGCGCGGGCTTGAGTTGCAACAGCTGGTGAAACTGATTCCGGATAACCGCTTGCTACTCGAAACCGACGCGCCCTACCTGCTGCCGCGAAATATTCAGCCCAGGCCCTCGAGCCGAATCAACGAACCCGCCTATCTACCCCATATCCTCGAGAATGTAGCCTTTCACCAGGGCAAAACGGTTACATTGCTGGCCCGGCAGAGTCTGCAAAACAGCAGGACTTTCTTCGATCTTTAGCCCGGCTGCAGATCAACTTCGAAAAGCCTCGCTGGTCCCGCGACCCCGCTCAGGAAACAGCAATTTAGGCAAAAAAAAAAATTCGTTACAAGTGCCATTTTACGATCTAGACTAAGGGATAAACCTAACGGTTTAGTCTATGAATGATCAGGTAAAACTCAATTTCTTTGCATCGACCCCGGAGCCCTGCAGTTACCTGGATAACCGCAAGTCGGTCAGTGCCTTCGCTAATCCCCATATGGATATGGACATGGGCACTTATAACGAGTTGATTCAGCACGGTTTTCGTCGCTCCGGCGGGTACATCTACCGACCCCATTGCCCGCAGTGCAAGGAATGCATATCAGTCAGGGTGCCGGTCAAGCGACATCATTACTCACGTAGCGAAAAAAGGGCCATCAAGCGTAACGCGGATCTGAAAATCAGCGTCATTCCCGGCCGTTATCGTGATGAACACTTCGATCTGTACCGTCGTTATATAGACAGTCGACACAACGACGGCAGCATGGCCAATCCGAGCAAATCCGACTACCACCGATTTTTGATTAGCGACTGGGCCGACACCCTGTTTTTCGAATTCCGCCTGAACCGGATTTTGATGTCAGTCGCGGTTTGCGATGTGACCAGCAGCGGTTTATCCGCGGTTTATACTTTTTTCGATCCGGACCACGAGTCTCGCAGCCCCGGACATTTTGCGATCCTGAATCAAATCCACGAAACCCGTTCACGCGATCTCGATTACCTCTATCTCGGATACTGGATTCGCGATTGCGACAAAATGAGCTACAAGCGGCGCTATAAACCACTTGAAGCCTATCTCGACGACCAGTGGGTCGCGCTAGACTAACTGCCTTAATTTCTCCCAGTCGAAAGCAGGGCCCGGGTCGGTTTTACGTCCTGGCGCGATATCGCTATGACCGGCAATAGCTTCAGCGTCGATGTCAGGATAGCTGGCCCGCAATGCCTTGATCACGCCGGCAAGACTGCGGTACTGAGCCTCGGCATAGGCCTGGTGGTCGCAACCTTCAAGTTCGATACCGACGGAAAAGTTGTTGCAGGCGGTTTCGCCGCACCATTGCGACTCACCAGCATGCCAGGCGCGATCGTTAAACGAGACAAACTGAATCACGTTTCCGTCACGTTCGATAAGACAATGGGCCGAAACCGTCATGCTGCAGATAGACTCGAAATACTCGTGCCCGCCGGCGTCGAGCCGGTTGCAAAAAAACTTTTGAATATGACCACCACCGTATTCACCAGGTGGTAAACTGATGCCGTGTACGACGACCAGTTTTACGTCTGTGCCGCCAGGCCTGGCATCGAAATTGGGTGACCGTATCACCTCAACGGACTGCAACCAGCCTGCGTCATCTATGGAAAGTTTTGTCATGCGCCGGATTTAACCCGATATTACTGTATTTGAATTAGTACTCGCCCGAGACACGATAGTTTAGCATCCTTGAACCTGCAAGATCTCAATCAGCCGCAACAACAGGCGGTCAAATGTGTCGATCGGCCCTGCCTGGTGCTGGCCGGTGCTGGCAGTGGCAAGACCGGAGTTATTACACGCAAGATCGCGTGGTTGCTCCAGCAGGGTTACGCCGCGCAGCATATTTGCGCCGTCACCTTTACCAACAAGGCCGCTCGCGAAATGCGTCAGCGCGTGTCACTTTGATAGACAGCAAAACCACCAAAGGGCTGAAGATATCGACCTTTCACAGTCTCGGGCAACGCATCCTGATCCATGAATCGCATCGGCTGGGGTATCGTCATGGTTTCAGCATAATGGATTCACGCGATGTCGAGACCTGCCTCGGCGAACTTGCCCATCGACTCGAACAGGACTCCGACTATATCAGGCAGGCCATATACCAGATCAGCCGCTGGAAAAATGATTTCGTGGCTCCCGCAGCCGCTGCCGCTATAGCTGATACCCCGTTGATACAGGCCCAGGCTCGCCTGTACGAGGAGTATCAGCAACACCTGCAGACCTGTAACTCGATGGATTTCGATGACCTGATCATGCTGCCGGTGCAGCTGTTTCATGATCACGCGGAGGTACTCAACAACTGGCAGGACAGGATCCGCTACCTGTTAATCGACGAATACCAGGATACCAATTCCAGTCAGTACGAAATGGTGAAGGCACTTTGCGGCATGCGCCAGAAGCTGACCGTGGTTGGCGACGACGACCAGTCGATCTACGCATGGCGCGGCGCCCGCCCTGAAAACCTGCAACGCCTGCAGCAGGATTTTGCCGCGCTCGAAGTGATCAAGCTAGAGCAGAACTATCGCTCCAGCGGTCGCATACTCGGCGCGGCAAACCAGTTGATCGCCAACAACCGGCACCTCTATGAAAAGAAACTCTGGTCGGCTTCCGGCGCCGGTGAACTGATCCGGGTGTTTCCCTGCAAGAATGCCGATGACGAAGCCAACCGGGTAGTCGTCGATATTCTCAGTAAACGCTTCCAGGAAAATACGCCCTGCGGCCAGTTTGCGATTCTTTATCGCAGTAATTTCCAGTCGAGGAATTACGAGAAAGCTCTGCGTGATCACTCGATTCCCTACCAGGTCGCCGGCGGCAACGCATTTTTCGAACGACGCGAGATCAAGGACATCCTCGCCTACCTGCGCCTGCTCAGCAATCCCGACGACGACCAGGCGCTGCTCAGGATTATCAACGTGCCGCGCCGCGAAATTGGTGCTACCAGTATCAAGGCGCTGGCAACTTACGCCGGATCCAGGAAACGAAGCCTCGATGTCGCCATGCGCGAACTGGGTATGCTCGAATCCCTCAACAACCGCGCACGGGTGCGTATTCAGGGGTTCATCGAGTTAATCGCGGAGCTGCGTCAACAGGCCCTTCAGGATAATGCGATGGATTTGTGTCGAGCACTCGTCTCCAGGATTGATTATTCCGACTGGCTGCGTGAAACCTGCACCTCGGTCAAGCAGGCGGAGGCGGCTATGGAGAACGTTATGGAACTGATCAGCTGGATCGGGAACCTGCAGAAGGACCGTGACGACAAATCACTCGACGCCGTGGTAGCGCATCTATCATTGATGTCGATACTCGAAAATGGCGAGGATCAAAAAACCGCAGGATGCAGTCCAGCTGATGACGATTCACGCCGCCAAGGGCCTCGAGTTCGAACATGTCTACCTGGTTGGATTCGAAGAAGACAGCCTGCCGCATCATCAATCGCAGGATGACGACGGTATAGAAGAGGAACGCCGACTGGCCTATGTCGGGATCACACGTGCGGCATCGAACCTGACGCTGAGTTATACCAAAACACGGCAGAAATTCGGAGATATGCTGCAATGTGAAGTGAGTCGATTCCTGTATGAATTACCCGAAGCCGATCTCGAAGGCGCAGAGCACACGTTGAGTAAACTGTCCGATAGTGAAAAACACCAGCGCGGGCTCGATACCTTCGCCGATCTGAAGGCCTTGCTGGGTACTGCGGACTAGAAGCGGGTGCTTGAAGTCACTTCGAGCATCATTCCTCGAGGACTAAAAACCTGGAATAAATGAACACTACGAGATCCCGATACGTCAACCCAGCATGCGCTGGGGGGCCGCTTGCGCGGGGATGTCATCTCATATTTCTAGTGCGCGAGTATCTGGCTCAGGAATAGCTGGGTACGTTCGTGTTGAGGATTATCGAAGAAATCATGCGGGTTGTTTTCTTCAATGATTTGACCGCCATCCATAAATATGACCCGGTTCGCAACAGTCTTGGCGAATCCCATTTCGTGGGTTACACACAGCATCGTCATTCCTTCTCTGGCGAGTTCGATCATGACGTCGAGCACTTCCTTGATCATTTCCGGATCGAGCGCCGAGGTCGGCTCATCGAACAGCATGATTCTTGGATTCATGCACAGCGATCGAGCGATCGCCACCCGCTGCTGCTGGCCGCCCGAGAGTTGGCCGGGAAACTTGTCTGCCTGTTCGGGAATTTTGACACGCTCCAGGTACTTCATCGCCGTTGCTTCGGCTTCCTTACGCGGGATCTGTTTGACCCAGATCGGTGCCAGGGCACAGTTTTCCATCACGGTAAGGTGTGGGAACAGATTAAAATGCTGAAAACACATGCCGACCTCACGACGAATCGCATCGATATTCTTCAAATCGTTGGTCAACTCGACATTATCGACAATTATATCGCCCTGCTGATGCTCCTCGAGCCGGTTAATGCAACGAATCAAGGTCGATTTACCGGAACCGGAAGGGCCGCAGATAACGATTCTCTCGCCCCGATAAACATCGAGATTGACATCCCTGAGAACGTGAAAGGACCCATACCATTTATGCATGTTCTGGATTTTGATGACCAGTTCGTCGGATACCTGGAGATCAGATGCTTCTGGTTGACTGCTCATAGTTTTATGCCCTGGTTAACTTTTAATGTCCGGTATGGAGTTTCTTTTCGAGATAAAGTGAGTATCTCGCCATCGAGAAGCAGGATACAAAGAAAAAGATCGCGACGAACACGTATATTTCCGTCGACAGTCCCTGCCACTTGGTATCGGCTAGCGATGCACGTCCCATACCAAGGGGATCGAACAGACCGATGATGATGACAAGCGTCGTATCTTTATACAGGCCGATAAAGGTATTCACGATCCCGGGAATCGAAATCTTCAACGCCTGTGGCAATATAATCAAACGCATCGACTGCCAGTATTTCAATCCCATCGAGTCGGCGGCTTCGATCTGCCCCTTGGGTAATGCCTGTAAACCGCCCCTGATGACCTCGGCGATATAGGCCGCCGAAAACAGGGTCACCATGATCAGTACACGCAGCAACAGATCGAAGGTCGTACCCGGTGGCAGAAAATAATTCAGCATGGTCGAGGCGACAAACAGCAGCGTGATCAGCGGCACACCGCGGATGAACTCGATAAACGCGACGCAGACCATGCGCATCGCCGGCATATGCGATTGCCGCCCGAGCGCGAGCGCGATGCCCAATGGCAGAGAACCTACAATACCGGTAACGCCGATAACCAGCGTCAGCATGAAGCCGCCAAACTTGTCGGTTGACACCGGTGTCAGGCCCATTCCACCCAACAGCAGCCATCCTATGACGAATGGTGCAATCAACGAAAACCATAATCCCTGCTTGCGATAGGGGACATGGTCGAACAGCACCGGGAGCAGCGCGACCAGCATCAGGATGAACGACAGGTTAATACGCCAGCGTTCTTCAACCGGATAAAATCCGTAGACAAATATCTCGAAGCGTTTGCCGATAAATGCCCAGCAGGCGCCCAACTCGTGGCCTCCTGCCTTGGCGATGGCACGACAATCATCGCGTGATTCGGCCGAAAATACCGCATCGAAGACAATCCAGTTCAACAACGGCGGCACTATGATGTAAAGCAGGTATATCGTCAGAACGGTGATGACAATGTTTGTTGTCGATGAAAACAGGTTGTGACGAACCCAGCCGATAATACCGACTTCGGTGGTTGGAGGTGGCAGGCTCGGATGTTCGCCGACCGGGTATGATTGTTCAGTACTCATCTTAGCGCTCCACCAGTTTCATGCGTTTGTTATACCAGTTCATAAACGCCGAGATCAGCAGCGAAAACATCAGGTATATGCTCAGCACGATAGTCATGCATTCCATTTCGCGTCCTGTCTGGTTCAACGATATCCCGCCGATGGTCGCCACGATATCCATGTATCCAATCGCGATTGCGAGTGACGAATTCTTGGTGATATTGAGATACTGGCTGGAAAGCGGCGGGATAATAACGCGTAATGCCTGCGGGATAATCACCAGCGACATGGTACGACTGGGCTTGATGCCGAGCGCAAATGCAGCCTCGGTCTGGCCGTGACTGATAGCCTGGATGCCGGCACGCACGATTTCCGCGATGAAAGCGGCGGTATAGAGCGATAGCGCTATCCACAGCGCGACAAACTCTGGTCTCAATACCAATCCGCCCTTGAAGTTGAAACCCTTTAGTACCGGATATTCAAAGGTTACCGGCATACCGGTGATAAAAAATACGACTATCGGGAAGAGTATAATCGCGCCGAGACTAATCCACAGAACGGGGTATATCTTACCCGTCGCGTCCTGCACTTTCTTGGCATACCCCTTGAACCAGATGGTGAAACCGATGCCGATAATAAAAGCTATCAGCACAGCCCACATCGCCGGCTCAAACAATGGCTTGGGTGTATAAAATCCCCGGTTCGTGAGGAACAATGTGCCGTCGAAGGCCATCAGTGCATTTTTCGGAATAGGCAACGTGTTCACCACGATACCGTGGACCAGCAAAATATGGAGTAACACCGGTACGTTACGCACGTATTCGATGTAGACATATACGACCCGGTTAATCAACCAGTTGCTTGACAGGCGTAACACGCCGAGGAGAAACCCGACAATCGTCGACAGAATAATTCCGGCTACCGCCACCAGCAGGGTGTTGATAAGGCCTACGATGGCAGCTCGCCAATGCGGACTCTGGGAATTGTAATCTATAAGATGCTGATTAATATCGTAGTTCGATGCATCCCACAGGAAACTGAAACTATATCCTTTGCCGATGGTTTCGAGGTTTGTAATTGCATTGGATACGATAAAAAAGAAAAAGGCGAGTATCAAGGCCATCGTGATGACCTGTATCGTAACTGAACGCAGTTCCTTGTCGTTGAACAGCCGATATAATAAAGATCGTTCGCTGGATGCAGCCGCTGTTGTCATTTTTCTTTACCCCCCCGGATCTTCAGTCTCACAGTACATCTTGGACTAGATGAGGCGGCGGTCTCGAATGACCGCCGCTTCATTTTTACTGCTATTTAACGCACAGGTGGGGCATACAGAATACCACCATTGGTCCACTGCGCGTTCAAACCACGAGCAAGACCCAGGGGAGTATTGACACCAATATTGCGCTCGAAAATCTCGCCGTAGTTGCCTACCGCGGAAATCGCGCGTACCGCCCATTGCTTGTCGAGTCCGATCATCGCACCAAAATCGCCCTCGGTACCAAGCATGCGGTTGATGTCGACATTGCTTCCGGCTTTACTGGCATGACCCTTGACATTTCCCTGGGTAAGTCCAGCTTCTTCAGCCGCGATCAGAACGTTCAGCACCCAACGGGTAACGTCAGCCCATTCATCGTCGCCCTGGCGAACAGCCGGCCCAAGCGGTTCCTTGGAAATGATTTCCGGCAGAATGACGTGCCCATTCGGATTATCGAAGGTACCGCGAGTGGCCGCCAGACCTGACGCGTCAGTAGTGTAAACGTCACAACGTCCGGCAAGGTAGTTGACCTGGCCTTCTTCGTTGGTTTCGATCGCTACCGGCTCGTAACTCATGTTATTCGAACGGAAATAGTCCGCCAGGTTCAGCTCGGTGGTGGTACCGGTCTGAATACAAATCGAAGCACCGTCGAGTTCTTTGGCAGATGTTACGCCAAGCGCCTTCGGTACCATGAATCCCTGGCCGTCGTAGTAATTGACCCCGAGGAAGGTTAGCTTAAGGTCAGCATCACGACTCATCGTAATTGTGGTATTGCGATACAACAGATCGCCTTCACCCGAGTTCAATACGGTAAAACGGGTTTTACCTGTAGTCGGAATAAATTTAACCTTGTTGGCATCACCGAGGACTGCAGCCGCGGTTGCCCGGCAGAAATCGACATCAAAACCAGCCCAACGACCTGCGTCGTCTGGAGCTGCAAATCCGGCAACACCGGTTGTTACCACACAGTTAAGTTCGCCGCGGGCCTTTACATCTTGAAGCGTACCTGCGGTCGCGACACCTGAAGTTGATGCAAGTGCTACGGCTGCCGATACTGCCAGCGTTTTAAAAAGTTTCATTGGTCACTCTCTCCAATTGTTATTAGATGGATTGCCGCTACGATTTTCACGAGTTTGCTGCTCTTTTTTTAACCATATCGGCAGGCAAGGAGTATTGTTGTTTTGCTCCGTGCCCGAAAAGTAACATAACCGGAGCTTCCCGCCAAGATATTGATCATTTGTAAATTTACCCCGCCTGACGCTATTTAGTGTTGCCACGAGGGCAGTGGCGCCGGTATAAAGTCAATCGATGATCAGAAATCTGCGCAACATCGACGCGGAAACAGTGCTCGATATCTACCAGCAGGGGCTGGATTCAGGCGAAGCTTCGTTCGAAACCGACGCGCCGGACTGGCAAACCTGGCAAGCCAAATACCACCCGTTTTGTCGCCTGGTCTGGGAGCAGGATGGTAAACCGGCAGGCTGGGCCGCGCTGGCACCGGTATCGGTGCGGGATTGCTACCAGGGTGTTGCGGAAGTCAGCATTTACGTCGCAGACCGCTATCTCGGTCAGCGCATTGGCAGCAAGCTCATGGCGGCGCTGATTGAAGCCGCCGAGAGCAACGGTATCTGGAGCCTGTATTCATCAATCTTCCCGGAAAACCAGGCCACCCGCAAACTTCACCTGCGTCACGGGTTTCGCGAAGTTGGAATTCGTGAGCGCATCGCGCAACGCGACGGACGCTGGCGTGACACGCTGATACTTGAACGCCGCTCAGCTAAGGTCGGCATGTAAAAGGCCATCAGGCCGGATAAAGGGGACGGATTTATTTGCGGATGGCACTTGCTGAACTACCGGGTAATCGTTGTGAGATCCCCGTTTGCACGGGGATGACCCAATCTATAAGTCATTCCCGCGAATGCGGCGGTCCGACGCATCGGAATCTTGAGAGGGTGGCGCGTTCTGAAATCCCGATAAAAAAAGTAAAAAAAAGGGGACGAACAAAAGGGGACGGATTTATTTGCGGATGGTGAGATCCCCGTTTGCACGGGGATGACCCAATCAGTAAGGATAAAGGGGACGGATTTATTTGCGGATGGCACTTGCTGAACTACCGGGTAATCGTTGTGAGATCCCGATACGTCGGACCGCCGTTTGCACGGGGATGACGATGACATATAGATTGGGTCATTCCCGCGCAAGCGGGAATCTTGCGAAGGTGGCGCGTTTTGAGATGACCGCTGGCGCGATCAGTTAACCTGGATTACGGAGCTATTGTAATCCTGACTAACGCTATCGAGGTCATCCAGTTTGACCAGGTTACCCAGGTAATAACCCTGTGCATAGTCGATGCCTATCGATTTCAACTTTTCGATACTGGCTTCACCATCGACACTTTCTGCAATGGTCTTTATATCCAGTAAGTGAGCCATCGAGTTGATCGATTCCACCATTGCAAAATCAACTTCATCGCTACAAATATCGCGAATCAGGTTGCCATCGATCTTGACGAAATCCACTTTCAATTCCTTTAACGCGGTAAAACTACCCAGTCCGCTGCCAAAATTATCGAGCGCAAAACTGCAGCCCGCTTCCTGCAGGCGCTTTATCAACCGGCTCGCGCTGGCCAGGTCATGGCTCAGCGTGGTTTCGGAAATCTCAAAGCAGATCTGATGCGGCTCGACCACCGTTTTGTCAAACATCTGCAAGATGAATTCGACCAGCGATTCGTCCGCTATCGACGGCGCCGACAAGTTGAGACTCAACACCAGCCCGGGATTCTGCATGAATACATGAGGATACGAGGTGAAGACATGCTCGATTACCCAGCAGTCGATTTGCGGCATCAGGCCGAAACGCGAAGCTGCCGGCAGGAATGCGCCCGGCTTAATAACCTCGTTATTGTCATCGAGCATGCGCAACAACACCTCGGCACGGGTGTGCAACCGGGTCTGTTCGGGGTCGAGCGCGATAATCGGCTGGTAGAGGAGTAAAAAGCGCGCGCTGGCAAGCGCATCGCTGATGTCCTTGCGCTGCAGTTTCTCACCGGGCCTTTGCGTCAGTTCAGTATCCGCACCGGTGTGCGTATAGGCTCGCCCTCTGCCGAGGTCCTTGGCGACGTAACATGCCTGATCGGCATCGTGCATTAATTGTTTGCGCGAGATCGTATCCGCCACTATCGGTACGATGCCGATACTTACCCCGACCTGGTAGGTTTTCTGATCCCACACGAAACGATACTCGCTGACGACATTGATCAGCATGTCGGCAACCTTTCGGGCCTTGCCCAGCGGGCAGTTTTCCAACAGTACGCTGAATTCGTCACCACCCAGGCGCCCCAGCGTATCGCGGCCACGCAACTGTCCCGCGAGCAACGATGAAATCTGCTTTAACAGCTCGTCGCCCGCCACGTGGCCCGCGGTATCGTTGACGATTTTAAACTCGTCGAGATCAAGAAAAAGCAGCGCATGCGTATTTTCAAAATCCTTTGCCGATTGCAGGGCTTTTTCCAGCCTGTCCTCGAACTCGACTCGGTTGACCAGCCCGGTGAGCGGGTCATGCGTCGCCTGGTGCACCATCATTTTCTGCATCCGGCGGGAATCGGTGACATCCTTGAACACCAGCACCACGCCGATAATATTGCCCTGGCCATTAACCATCGGTGCCGCGGTACCCTGAATCGAGTAGCGCTCGCCACTTCGCGATATCAATACATTATCCGTTTTCGGTGCGATCACGCGCTTTTCGCGCAGGCAGCGCTGCGCCGGGTCGGGAATCACCGTTCCGGTCTGCTCGTCTTCAAGGTGTAACACCGCTTCCATCGACAGGCCCATCGCCTGGTGATAACGCCACCCGGTGAGGGCCTCGGCCACCGGGTTCATGTAGTCGATGCGGCCCTGATTATCGGTCGTAATAACCCCGTCGCCGATCGAATGCAGACTGATCTGCGCGCGCTCTTTCTCAATCAGGGTTTCGCCAAGCGCAAGCTTGCGCTCCAGTTCAGCCGCGGCCCGTCCGGCAAACAGCTTGATTACGTGGACGTCGCTTTCTGCCGGATGCAGGTCGCCTCGACTGATGCCGGCCAGAATTCCGATTTGTCCGCCCGAAGAATCCCGCAGCTTAACGGCGAAAAATCCGGAGGCATTAAAGCGATCTTTCAACAGGCTCGCTTGCGGAAACAGGTCACCAGCAGAGTTTTCCATGTACCAGAAGCTGCCGCTTTCGCCGCAAGGACTGTTTTGCAACGAGATGGCGTGATTCATGATGTAACCACCGTCGCACCAGTAGGCCTGGGTCTGGTAGTTTTGCTGATCGTCGTCGATAGAGGTGGCGAGAAATACAGCGTCGACCGATAGAAACCGGGATAGCTCCCTTACCAGCGCGTAAAAATAGGTCTCGCCGGTAGTGCCGACGGTGGCCTCGATCAGGCCATGCAGTCGATCCTTGCCCTGTTGGCCTGTAAGCACCTGCCTGCTTGCAACCTGGCGAGCCCAGTACCACGCCAGGCCGGCGCTAACCAGCGCGGAGATTAGAGCTACCAGAATCAGTTCAGTCATGAATATGTCGGATTAGGTCCGAATTGAAAAGAGTATAGGTAAGATTTCGTATATTTGGGTCGCGGCGGCTGATTTATTCTCTTGCATCGCATTGTTGCTTTGCCTAACCTAGCGCCACTCTTCAACTCTGATTTCATTTACATCATGGCTAGCAAAAAAACACCCCCCGCCAAACCCAACACCCGTAAATACTCATCGCTGGTCGTCGATGGTGTCGATCGCGCCCCGAGCCGCTCGATGCTGCGTGCGGTCGGCTTCGACGACGCCGACTTCAGGAAGCCGCAGGTAGGAATTGCCTCCACCTGGAGCATGGTCACTCCGTGCAACATGCATATTGACCAACTCGCGTTAAAAGCCGTGGAAGGCGCCAACCAGGCCAACGGCAAAGCCGTGGTGTTCAACACCATCACTATTTCCGACGGCATTTCGATGGGTACCGAAGGAATGAAGTACTCGCTGGTGTCGCGTGAGGTAATCGCCGATTCGATCGAAGCGGTTACCGGCTGCCAGGGCTTCGACGCACTGGTTACGATCGGTGGCTGTGACAAGAACATGCCGGGCTGCATGATGGGCATGGCACGCCTGAATCGACCTTCCGTGTTCGTCTATGGCGGCACCATCATGCCGGGTTGTCATAAAAAGAAGCCGACTGACGTGGTCTCGGTATTCGAAGCAGTCGGCGCGCAGGCGCAAAACAAAATCAGCAAAAAAGAGCTCAAGGATATCGAATGCACCGCGATACCGGGGCCCGGTTCCTGTGGCGGCATGTACACCGCCAACACCATGGCTTCGGCGATCGAGGCGATGGGCATGAGCCTGCCCAACAGCTCGGCGCAGGCGGCTATTTCGAATGACAAGACAGAGGACTGTATTGCCGCCGGCAAAGCGGCTATGCGTCTGCTCAAGGCCAATATCCGCCCCAGCGACATTATGACCAAAAAGGCCTTTGAAAACGCGATCACCATCGTCATTGCGCTGGGCGGTTCGACCAACGCGGTACTGCATTTGCTGGCGATGGCCTCGGCAATCGGGGTCAATCTGAAGCTCGACGATTTCACCCGCATCGGCAAACGCGTGCCGGTACTCGCCGATCTGCGCCCCAGCGGCAAGGCGATGATGTCGGAACTGATTGAAATCGGTGGCATCCAGCCGCTGATGAAAATGCTGCTCGATGCCGGTTTGTTACATGGCGACTGCCTGACCGTTACCGGCAAGACACTCGCGCAAAACCTGGCGCGGGTGAAGCCCTACCCGAAAAGCCAGCATATCGTGCATGCGCTCAACGATCCAATCAAGAAAGACAGTCACCTGGTGATTCTGCGCGGCAACCTGGCGCCAGAGGGTTCGGTCGCCAAGATCTCAGGCAAGGAAGGCCTGAGCTTCACCGGCAAGGCTCGAATCTTCGCCTCGGAAGAACAGGCACTGAAGAAAATACTCGACGGCACCGTCAAAAAGGGCGACGTCATCGTGGTGCGTTACGAGGGGCCGAAAGGCGGCCCGGGCATGCGCGAAATGCTGTCGCCGACTTCCGCCATCATGGGCAAGGGCCTCGGCAATGATGTCGCCTTCCTCACCGATGGTCGCTTCTCCGGCGGCTCTCATGGTTTCGTCGTCGGGCACGTAACCCCCGAAGCCGCGGTTGGCGGCCCTATCGCACTGCTGAAAAATGGAGACACCATCACCATCGATGCCGAGAAACGTCAAGTCAACGTCAAAATCAGCGACGCCGAAATGAAGCGGCGCGCGAAAGCCTGGAAAGCACCAAAACCCCGCTATAAACGCGGCGTACTCGCCAAGTACGCGCGCCTGGTCAGTTCGGCGTCACAGGGCGCGGTTACCGACCTGCTGGACGAGTAGAGATAGCCGGGATGTCCACAGGCCTGCCAGCGACGCGCGAAATGATCACGCAACTGATTTCGACCCCGTCGGTGAGCTGCGTGCATGCCGATATGGACATGAGCAATCGCGCGGTTATCGATTTACTCGCCGAGTGGAGCGAAGGTCTCGGCTTCAGCACCGAAGTTCAGGCCGTCAATGAAGGCAAGTACAACCTGATCGCGCGCGCCGGCAGCGGCAGCGACGGTCTGGTGTTGTCGGGCCATACCGATACCGTACCCTGCGACCCGGCGCTGTGGTCCAGCGATCCATTTACGCCCTGCGAAAAGGACGACCGCATCTATGGCCTCGGCAGCTGCGACATGAAGAGTTTTCTCGCCCTCGCGCTCGATGCCAGCAGCAAGGTAAACTTCGACCGCCTCAAGCGCCCGCTGACGCTGGTCGCCACCGCCGATGAAGAAACCACCATGAGTGGCGCGAAACTGATTGCCGACAACGGTAAACAACTCGGTCGGTTCTGCGTCATCGGCGAACCGACCGGCCTCAAGCCGATACGTCAGCACAAGGGAAATTTGACCATGTCGGTCGAATTCCTCGGACAATCCGGACATGCGAGCGATCCGGGGCTTGGTAACAACGCACTCGAAGGCATGCATCAGTTCATCACCGCCCTGCTCGCCTACCGCGATCAAATGGAGCAACAGCATAATGACCCGGCGTTTACGATTCCAACGCCGACGATGAATCTCGGACACATTCACGGCGGCGACAATTCGAACCGCATCTGCGGCGCCTGCCTGTTGCTGATCGACATCCGTTTTCTACCCGCGATGTCATTCGAGACGCTGCAATCAGACCTCGAAGAAATGGCGGCCGCGGTGGCAGAGAGCCGCGGGCTCGGAGTCACCACGAAGACATTCGGCGACGGCATGCCGGCAATGGACACCGCCGAAGCCAGCGAAATCGCGCAGTACCTGACCCATATCACCGGCAAAAAAACCGGCAGCGTCGCCTTTGGCACCGAAGCCCCCTACTTCAATGCAATGCAGACCGAAACCATCGTCATCGGTCCCGGTTCGATCAACCAGGCGCATCAGCCGGATGAATTCCTGCCGCTGGCGCAAATCGACCCCACCATCAATATGCTGGAGAGCCTGATCGAACGTTTCTGCCTGACGTGAAAATCCTCGCGGATCAGAACATACCGCAGGTCGCCGACGCGTTTCGCGACTTCGGTGAAGTCGAACTGATGCCGGGGCGGGAAATCGGTCCCCGCCATTTAACCGACTGCCAATGCCTGATCACCCGCACCGTTACCCGGGTTGACGCGGCATTGCTGCAGGGCAGTCCGGTCGAATTCGTCGGCACCGCGACGATCGGCACCGACCATATCGACCTCAACTACCTCGCTGAATCAGGTATCGGCTTCAGCAACGCGGCCGGCTGCAATGCAGAAGCCGCCGCCGAATACGTCCTCAGCGGTCTGTTTGCCCTGTCGAAGCGTAAAGGTTTTGATCCACTAAAGATGCGCGCAGGTATTGTCGGCTGCGGTAACGTCGGTTCGCGTCTGCAGCAGAAATTTACCGCACTGGGTATCGAATGCCTGGTCTGCGACCCGCCGCTCGAGGAAGCCGGGCAGACCGGCCAGATCTTCGTTGATCTCGACACAATTCTGCGCGAATGCAATTTAATCAGCCTGCACGTGCCACTGACGCGCAGTGGCCCGCACCCGACATACCACCTGTTAAACGGCGCGCGACTGCAGTCTTTGAGCAAAAATTGCCTGCTAATCAATGCGGCGCGAGGTGAGGTAGTCGACAACCAGGCATTGCTGCAATTGTTAAACCGCCGAGATGACCTGCACGTGTTTCTCGATACCTGGGAGCATGAACCGCTGGTGGCGCGCGAACTGTTGCAAGGCGTCGATCTGGCCACGCCGCACATCGCCGGCTACAGCGTCGAAGGCCGCCTGCGCGGCACGCAGATGGTGCTCGATGCCGCCAGCGAGCATTTCAAGCTGTCTTCCAGCTGGCATATGTCGCAACAGTTGCCCGCACCGATCGAGCTTGACTGCGCAGCAACCGACTCCAGCCTCGAATTCTGGCAGCGCGTGTTTCAGCAGCACTGCAATATCTGGCGTGACCACGACGCGTTCGTCGCCGGAGCCGACCTGGACGATAGTGAGTTTGCGCAACATTTCGACGGATTGCGCAAGGTCTACCCCGACCGGCTCGAATACGAGCGCTTCAGGGTCAGGCAGGTTAGCGACAAATCGCGCAGCGCTGTGTTAACCGAACTTGGTTTCCAGCTGTCTGATTAAAACTATCCAGCGGTAATCTCAGGGTCGCAGCTGCACTACGTTTGCCGGGGCACCCAGCTGCGGCAGCGGATTTCGCAGTATTGCTTCCAGCGCCTGCGCATCGACCGGTTTACTCAGCAGGTAGCCCTGGATCTCGTCGATCCCATATTCGCCGAGCAGTTCCAGCTGGGCGTGATCTTCGATCCCCTCGGCAACCACTTTCATACCCATCGAATGCGCCATCGTGATCAGCGTCTGTACGATTTTCTGGTCGTTCTCATCGCTACAGATATCGCTGATAAAGCCACGATCAATCTTCAGGCTGTCTATGGGTAGCGTCTTCAGGTAACTCAGTGACGAGTAACCGGTGCCAAAATCGTCGATCGCAACCGTGATACCGCGCGCATGCAGTCGTTCGAGCGATTCGATAGCCTGGCGCACGTTCTCCATCAGGATAGTCTCGGTGATTTCAAGCTCCAGCATTCGCGGCGGCACCTTGTATTCGTCCAGACTGCTTAGAATTCTCTGCACAATATCGGACTGGACCAGTTGCACACTCGACAGGTTGATCGCGACCTTGCACTCGTGGAGGCCAAGATCCAGCCAGGCGCGCAGCTGTTTACAGGCAGCGCGTATAACCCAGTCGCCGATCGGTACGATCAACCCCCGTCGTTCCGCAAACTCGATAAATTCGTAAGGCGAGACGATGCCTCGCTGCGGATGATTCCAGCGGATCAACGCCTCCGCGCCGACGATCTTCTGTTGAGCCAGATCCATTTTCGGTTGGTACAGCAATACCCATTTTTCATTGGTAACCGCCTGGTGCAGTTCGACTTCGAGCTGCAGATGCCTGACCGAAAGCTCCTGCGCATGGTGACCATAAAACTGGTAACCCAGCTCCGATTTATGTTTTTTACTGTACTGCTTGGCGCTCATCGCGTTGTTGAGCAACGACTCCACACTGTCCGCATCGGTCGGATAGATACTGACGCCGACATGACTGTTCAGGTAGACCGTATTACCCTCGACCTCAACCGGCTGATTGATGACATCGAGAATTCGCTTCACTGCCCAGGTAACCTGATCTTTTTCCGATAGATCGGTAAACAGCACCGCGAACTCATCGCCGGCAAAGCGTGAAACGCTGAGACGCGATACGCCATCGGATTTACGTACGATCGAGTTTAACCGGTAAGCAACCTGCTTAAGCAATTCGTCGCCGCCGGCCCTGCCAAGGCTGGCATTGACCTGGCTGAACATCTCGATATCGATAATCAGAACCGCGGCGAGCTGATCGTGGCGGGTGCCGCGTTCGATGGCCTGATGAATACGATCGTAAAACAACATCTGGTTGGGCAGCCCCGTCAGGCCGTCATAGCTTTTGCTGTATTCGAGTTCAGATGAAAACTGGGTAGCGATATCTTCCAGCTCGGTGATACGGTTCTGCAAGTTCATCACCGTGGGATCATCAGCCGAAGCCTCCGCCGACGCTTCCGCCGCAGCGACTTCAGCCAGATGTTCATCGCCCTGCATCGCCGCCCAGCTCATGACACGGTTTCGACCTGTTTGCTTGGCGGCGTAGAGGGCCTCATCGGCAAGATTGTTCAGCGCGCCGGGGTCCTGTGGGTTATCGAGCATACTGGCAACACCGAGGCTCGCAGTCACTCGCGGACCATCCGCGTAGCGTTTGCTCGATTCATCCTTGACGCGCAGGCGAATCCGTTCGGCCACCTTGACCGCCACATCCAACGCCATTCCCGGCAGCACCAGGCAAAATTCCTCACCACCATAGCGTGCCACCAGGTCATCCTTGCGGGTGCTTTTTTTCAGAATCTCGGCGAGCATTTTTATCACCTCGTCACCGGTAGCGTGGCCGAAATTGTCGTTGACCTGTTTAAAGTGGTCGAGGTCGACCATGATGCAGGAAAGTTCGGTGTTATCTTCGCGCGAGGCAGCGAACAAAATCTCAAACTGCTCGGAAAATGCCCGGCGATTCAGACAACCCGTCATTGCATCCCGCGTCGCCAGGTAAGACAACTCCTTGTTTTGCTCCTTCACCTGGGCCTGGGTCAACTCGAGACGCTGCACCATGGACTGCAACTCGGTATTGCGTTCCTCGAGTTCGGTAATGTCATCCAGCGTGACCAGCACACCCTGCGACTTCCCTTCCGGACTCAGGATCGGCGATGCGTTAATCGCAAACTTGATCAACTCCCCCGACTTTGAGGTCAGATTGAACTGGGCTGCAATAACTGCGTTACCGGTTTTCAATACGTCGACCCAGGGCAACTCGCTGCCGGATTTCTGCCTGGAGACCCGTTCCCAGTTCAACTCGGAGGCTTTCATACCCAGCAGCGACAGGCTATCCATGCCGATTTTCTCGCTAAAGGCCTGGTTGGTGAGCAGGATCTGTTCCTGCTCGTCAACGATCATGACACCTTCGGACAAGGTATCGAAAGCCGCGTTGACCCTTTCCGGGATAACCGCGCTCGGGTCGAGCTGGCGCAGGGTTCTGAGCATGAACACGAGATAAACGAAAAAGCCGATAAAGACAAAGAACACCAGCAGTTTGAACACCGGCCGATATGCAAAGCCCAGAATCGAATCACTCTTCAACGCTTCGAATCTCAACTCGACATTACCCCAGAGCTTGCCGCTACTCAGCAGCGGCACCATGATATGTGAGGGGGTAGACTTTTCGCCTGAGAATCCGTCCCATAGCTGGACGTGATTCGGGGATTTGAATACCAGTTCGCCTGATGTCCGGCGAATACCGGTCGACAGAATTTCGGGATTGCGTTTCGCCACGACACGCACCAGGTTCTGTAATTTCTTAAGATCACGCCGCGGGTCCATTACCGAGAACTGGATCGCCAGCGACTCGCTGATCTGCTTGCGCGCATCCAGCTGGATACGATCCTCGTTGGGGGTGAAGCCGAGCATATCGGCGCTGAGCAGAATACAGGCCGTCAGCAGGGACAGGGCGATGCTGATGCGCATCGCCGGAAAAAGAATCCCTAATGATTTGCGTAACTTACTCATTCATGTGCCCGTCTTGCCCCGCTGCAGAAGCCTTGCCGGAAAACATCTTGTCGACGCGCTGCTGATGTTTCCTGAACTGGGTATCCGCACCATCATCATCGCCATCTTCCTCGACGTCTTCTTCCTCTTCTCTCGACTTTAGTATCGGCAGCGGGTCGAAACGGTTAAGTAATGGCACCGTGGACATAAAACTGGCCAGCAGCGATCCACCGCGCAGGACCCAGCTGACGATGCCCGCGGTAAGACTCGCAGTCGACCCCATGACGATCTGCACTTCGACGTCATCGGCGCTGCGCTCGGCCGCGTTGCTATCCATACCGCTATGCATGCTATCGATACGTGCCAGTAGCTCGAGCTCAAATTTTTCGTTGAGCGCCTCATCGTCGCTAACCTGCAGACTCAAATCGCCGAGGCTCAAATTCTGCTGCTGTATGGCCTGCTGCTGAATCGCCTGCGCCATGGGTTGCTCTACCATCTTGATCGCAGGCTTGTCTGGCACAATGTCGACCCTGGCTTTATTAGCTTCGGCTTCCTCCTGCTGCAGGTAACTGGAATGATCGACTTCCTCCTGCACCGGGGGCGGTGTGACATCCTGCGGCGCGCGCACGACTTCATCGATTATCGGGTCTTGCCCCGCGCCACCCTCTTCTGCTTTCTCTTCATCAGGCGGAGGCTCTGCTTCGGGGGGTGGCTCGACGGTCGGAGGTTCGACCTGGGGCGGAGCCGTACGCGACGCTTCTGCTGCACCGTTGATCGTAATGACGACATCGTGCGTACTACCATCGGCGGTGGTTACGGTCAGCGTCTCGGTAATCGACCCACCGCTTTGCAATGCCTGGATTTCAGGATTGTCATTATCGGCGCTATAGCTCCAGTTACCTGCCGTATCGATGGTCAGTGCACCCAGCGCGCCCTTGATGGTTGAGCCGACAAAACTCGACTCGCCGATATCGACATCGGCAATCGTCATACTGCCGCTGGTACTGATAACTCCGCCAACCACGCCGACATCCTCGGTCACCGCACCGCTGTCATCGCCACCAATTACCGGCGCATCATTCACGTTGAGCACCGTCAGCGTAAAAGTATCGGTGGCGGTGCTGCTACCGTCGTCCGCGGTAATCCTGATATCAATCGGACCAACATCCGCGTTGGCAGGTGTACCGGAGAAGGTACGCGTGGCGGCATCGAAATTGAGCCAGCCGGGCAGCGGGCTGCTATCTGCCAATGTCGCGCTGTAGATCAGCGCGTCGGAAGTATCGAGGTCAACGAAAGTATTAGCGGCAAGGGTGAAACTCAACGCCATGTCTTCGGTCGCAGTCTGGTCGGCGATCGCGTTATCCAGGGTCGGCGCGTCTTCGGCGCCACCGATGGTTATAGTTACAATTCGCGTACTGCCGTCGCTGGCGCTGAAGGTAAACAGATCGGTCAGGGTTTCACCGACATCGAGCGCCTGCACCACGGCATGGCTATTGTTCAGTGTGTAAGTCCAGGTGTTACCGATCATTTCGAAACTGCCGTAGCCATTGTCTCCCGGTGTCGGCGTGACATTGTTGAAAGTAATCGGATTATCGCTGCTGTCGGTATCGCTGATGGTCAGCGCAGCGCCGGCCGCGAGCGCACCATCCTCGGACACGGCACCCGTCGCGGTACCACCAATAACCGGCGTATCTTCGCTACCGTTGATCGTCACGGTAACGGCCTGTGTACTGCCATCACTCGCAACAAAGGTATAGCTATCGGTCAGCGTCTCGCCGACATCGAGGGCCTGCACCGCGGCATGGCTATTGTTCAGTGTGTAAGTCCAGGTGTTACCGCTCATTTCGAAACTGCCGTAGCCGTTGCTGCCGGGAGTCGGCGTGACATCATTGAAACTGATCGGATTATCGTTGCTGTCGACGTCGGTAATCATCAGCGTATCGCTGACGACGAGCGCGCTGTCCTCGGTCACCGCACCGACCGCAGTGCCACCGATGACCGCACTGTCCTCGGTGCCGTTTATGGTGATAACAATATCGTGGGTGGTACCGTCAAACGCGGATACGGTCAGGGTATCGATTATCGACTGGCCCGCGTCGAGCGCCTGAATCGCGGCCTGGTTGTTGTTGGCGCCATAGATCCAGTTACCCGAGATATCGATGCTCAAATCACCGTAACTGCCGTTAACGGTTGCAGGCTGGAAGCTGGACTCACCCACATCGGGGTCGGCGATCGTCAGACTGCCGGTAGTACTGATGACACCACCGATCACACCGACATCCTCGGTCACCGTACCGGTATCATCACCGCCGATTAACGGCGCGTCATTCACGTCGAGCACCGTCAGTGTAAAAGTATCGGTGACGGTGCTGCTGCCATCATCCGCGGTAATCCTGATATCGATCGGACCGACATCGGCGTTGGCAGGTGTACCGGAGAAGGTACGCGTGGCGGCATCGAAATTGAGCCAACCTGGCAGCGGGCTGCTATCCGCCAATGTCGCGCTGTAGATCAACGTGTCGGATGTATCAAGGTCACCGAAAGTATTAGCGGCAAAGGTAAAGCTAAACGCCGCATCTTCGGTCGCGGTCTGGTCGACGATCGCGTTATCCAGGGTCGGCGTGTCTTCGGCGCCATTGATCGTCGCCGTCACCAGCTGACTACTGCCGTCACTGGCGAGAAAGGTATAGCTATCGGTCAGGGTTTCACCGACATCCAGCGCCTGTACCGCGGCATGACCATTGGTTAGCGTATAGGTCCAGGTGTTACCCGTAATCTCGAAATTACCGTAGCCGTTGGCACCCGGGGCCGCTGCAACGTCCAGATAATTGACCGGGTTGTCCGAAGTATCGATATCGGCGATGGTCAATGCATCTGTTGCGGTCAGGCTGCCATCTTCGGTGACCGAGCCTGATGCCGTACCGCCAGTAACGGCCGCATCTTCTGAGCCGTTGATGGTGATCACCACGTTATGCGTGGTGCCGTCAAAGGTAGTCACCGTCAAGGTATCGGTAATGCTTTCCAGCGCGTCCAGCGCCTGAATCGAGATCTGGCTGTTGTCGGCGCTGTAACTCCAGTTGCCGGCGCTGTCGATGACCAGGTCACCGTAGCTGCCATTGATCGTCGCCGCAACAAAACTGGACTCACCGGCGTCAGGATCGGCAACCGTCATGCTACCGCTGGTGCTTATATCACCAGCTGCCACCGCAACATCTTCCTGCACTGATCCCGTATAGGTGCCACCGATGATGGCCGGGTCGTTGGTGTTGCCGACGACGATGTTAAAGTTCTGGTTCGAGCTAAGCGTGCCGTCGCTAACGTTCAGCACGACATTGTGACTACCGACTTCGGCATTGGTCGGGGTACCGGAGAGATTCGCGGTGCCGTCGCCATTGTCGACCAGGGTCAACCAGGCCGGTAGCGTCAGTGCGGTGATGGTGACACTCTCGACATCGACATCACTGGTGGTGATGGTGTAGCTGTAGGCCAGGTCTTCGATCGCCGCGGTCACCGAGGTCGAGTCAAACACCGGGGCGTCCTCGGCACCATTGATCGTGATCGTCACCTGCTGGGCCGAACCGTCGGTCGCGGTAAAAATATGGGTGTCAGAGAGGGTTTCACCGACATCCAGTGCCTGTACCGCGGGGTTGTTATTGTCGAGCGTGTAAGTCCAGGTGCCGGACGTCATGACGAAGCTGCCGTAAGCGTTATCGCCCGCGGTTGACGGGACGTCGGCAAAGTCCGGTGTGTCGCTGCTGTCGGTGTCGTTGATGGTAAGTGCACCGCTGCTGGTCAGCGTTCCATCTTCGGTCACACTGCCGGTCGTGGTACCGCTGATCACCGCCGCATCTTCGCTACCGTTAACGGTAAGCACCAGGTTATGCGTGGTGCCATCGAAGCTGGTTACCGTCAGCGTGTCGGTGATACTCTCCAGAGCGTCGAGCTGCTGAATCGCGGCCTGCGTATTATCCCGCGGTGTAAGTCCAGTTACCGGCGGTGTCGATCGTCAGGTCGCCGTAGGTGCCGTTGATCGTCGCGGCCTGGAACGTCGACTCACCACTATCCGGATCAGCAATGGTTAAGGTGCCTGTCGTGCTGATGTCAACACCCGAAACCGCCACGTCTTCCTGCACGACCCCGGTATCGGTGCCGCCGATGACGGCGGTGTCATTAATCTGGCTGACCGTGATACTGATGATCTGGGTCTCGACATTGCCGTCATCATCGGTCACCTCGACCACAAAGCTGTCGGTGCCATTGTAATTCGAACTCGGTGTATACGTCCAGTTACCCGCGGCATCAATTGTCGCGGTACCATTGCTGGCGTCGGTATTCAGCGCAAAATTATTGGTGGTGAAACCATCGGCCGTATCGGCAAAGGTTACGGTGCCGGAAGTCGCCGTATCTTCATCGGTGGTGGCCGAGACATCACCACCGAAGGTACCGGCATCATCAACCGGGCTGACCGTGATACTGATGGTCTGGGTTTCCACATTGCCGTCATCATCGGTGACTTCAACGATGAAGCTGTCGGCACCGTTGTAATTCGCAACCGGCGTATACGTCCAGTTGCCCGCAGCATCGATCACGGCGACACCATTGGTGGTGGCGGCGGCATTGAGACTAAAGTTCGGTGTGGTAAAGCCATCCGCTGCATCGGCAAAGGTCACGGTACCCGATGTACCAGTATCTTCATCGGTGGTGGCCGAGACAGCGCCGCCGAAGCTACCGGCATCGTCGACCGGTGTCACCGTTATCGCAACGGTATCGCTGTCACTCAGCGGTGTACCACCGCTATCGGTGGATAATACGGTTAAGGTGTCACCGCCATTAAAGTTGCTGTTGCCCTGATAGCTTAACGAGGCAAGGGCAGCATTGATTTGCCCCTGTGACCCACTCAGTGTCAGGGTATTACTGTCATTGGCACCGGCACTGATGGAGGCACCGCCGACCAGGCTGACATTCAGGTTGCCATCGGTGACGCTGATCTGCGTGGTGGCCAGGTCCCCATCGACGTCATAGACACTGATGCCGGTTATGTTGAGTACCGACTCTTCGTTCACCGTTTGTGCACCCGGTAAGGTATTCACCGGCGCATCGTTGGTGTTAGTGATTGCCCAGTTGAAGGTACTGGATATTGTGGTGCCTGCGCCATCGTCGACGGTAAAATCAACGCTGTCCGCAGCGGTTTGTGAACCATCGTGGTTGTAGGTAATCAAGCCGGCATCGATATCTGCCTGGGTAAAGGTATCGGTGGCACCCAGTGCGACACCATTGTTGAATAAAGTGCCATTGCCTGGAACCCCATCGACGGTATACACCAGCTCGCTGTCGGTGTTATCCACATCGGTGGTTTGCAACATCGCGGTGGTGACCGCATTACCGCTAGAGCCTTCAGTAACAGTGGCCCCGGTGTTGGTTGCCAGCACCTGTTCATCATTTATCGGGCTGACCGTGATATTAATCGTCTGGGTTTCGACATTGCCGTCATCATCGGTCACCTGGACCACAAAGCTATCGGCACCTTTGTAATTCGCACTCGGTGTATATGTCCAGTTGCCCGCGGCATCAGTCGCGGCGACACCATTGGTGGCGGCGGTATTGAGACTGAAGTTCGCCGTGGTAAAGCCATCGGCGCTATCGGCAAAGGTGACGGTACCCGATGAACCAGTATCTTCATCAGTGGTGGCCGAGACATCGCCGCCGAAGCTGCCGGCATCATCGATCTGTGTCACCGTTATCGCAACATTGTCGCTGTCGCTCAGCGGTGTGCCATCACTATCAGTAGATAATACGGTTAAGGTGTCACTGCCATTAAAATTGCTGTTGCTCTGATAGCTTAAAGTTGCCAGCGCAGCATTGATTTGAGCCTGTGAACCACTCAATGTCAGGGTATTACTGCCATTGGCGCCGGAACTGACGGTGGCACCGCCAGCCAGGCTGACATTCAAGCTACCATTGCTGACGCTTACCTGCGTGGTGGCCAGGTTTCCATCAACATCATTAACACTGATGCCAGCGATGTTGAGTACCGACTCTTCGTTCACGGTCTGTGCACCCGGTAAGGTGTTCATCGGCGCATCGTTGACCGGCAACACGTTCAGCGTGGCGCCGAAGGTCTCGCTACTATAAGCGGTGCTGCCACCGTTGGTCGAGACGTCGATTCCGGTATTGCCGTTGACGCCGGCCGTCTGGTCCCAGGCGCGGAAAGTCAGGTCGCCGGCGGGGCCATTGTAGTCGGCATTCGGTACGAAGCGGATCAGCGCGGAAGTATCCAGCAACACCGCGCTGGTGTCGGACACGCTACCGAAGGCTACCCAGCTGCCGTCGGCATTGGTATCGTACTGCCATTGACCATTGGTATCGTCGGCGGCGATCACGGCGATACCTTCCACTGCACCGTCATCGTCATCCATGATGCGGTCGCTGCCCGAGCTGGAAATGATCGACTGCACGGTATCACCGGGAGCATTGAAGTCGTCCTCGTTGATATCGGTCAGCGTGTCGCGGGTCAGCACCGTTTCCGAGCTGCTAACCGAGAGGAATGCGCCGGGATTGGTCTGGTTATTAGCCTCGGTGAGGATCCATTCCTGAGAGCGCACGACGTCGGCCAGGCGAATCTCGTCCATCATGCCCTCGAAATAACGCGTTGCGCGGTCGGGATTACCGCCGAACAACAGGTCACCGCTCGCCGACAGGTCGGTCCAGCGTGACGGCACACCCTCGTAGAAGAAGCTCATCTCGTTGCCGTCGACGTAGATATTCACGTCCTTGATGGTGTAGTCCATGGTCACAGCGAGGTGATGCCAGTTGTTATTGGTGAACGGATTGGTACCGATGTTGTAGTTGCCGTCCGGTGAGGTGGCATCCGGGTAGAAGAAATGGTCGCCGTCGCCCTGCGACGCCCACTCATAACCGTCACCGCCGCTGTAGCGGTTTTCGCTGGTCATGATGATCTGGTGGTCACCGTCGGCGGCATCGACCCAGTTGATCCACAACGAGAACGTTGCGGCATCATTCATGCCATCCAGGCTGGTGCTGTCCGGGATGCGGATCATGTCATTGACCCCGTCAAAAGCCAGGCCCTGACCGACAGCACTGTTCACCAGATCAGTACCATCCATACCGCCCGCGGAGGTGCCGTGATTATTGCTGCCGCTGGAATCGATGATGTCACCGGCCGTGCCATCGGGCGATTCATCCAGGTGGTAGACGCCAGTGTAGTTCGAACTCCAGACGCCGGCCGCATTTTCCTGGTTGGTGGCCGAGGCGTTGCCGAAGTACATGTAAATGTCGGTATCCACCGATGCTGACAGGTCGGCCTTCACCCAGGCGCGCAATTCGCCGGTAACCTCGTCGAAAAATTCGATTTCGTGCGCCAGCAGCGTGCCGCCGTCACCGGCAGTGAAGATGATGTCGTCACCGTTGGCTAGCGCCTGCGCCGCGAGCTCGGCATCGGTGTTGAACGTGATCAGGAGCGAAAAACCGGTGACGTCACCCGCGACCTGCGCGGCATCGATGCTCAGCAGTTTGCGCGTGGACCAGTCCTCGTTGTACCACATGGTCATGGTCGGTGCGTTGTTGACCGAGGTAACGCTGATGCTACTGCTGGCAGTCGCCACACTCACCGCAGCAGAACCGCCAATTCCCGGACCGGCATAGGCGATATCGACGTTGTCGATGTTGATATGTTCGGAAGCCCCGTCGAAGCCCTGCACGATACTGATGCGAACCTGCATGTCAGCGGTCAGCGTGGTGAAGTCTTCCAGAGTATAACTCTTGCTGTCAGAAATATTGCCAACGATGTCGACGTTCTCGAGCAAGGTCCAGCTACTACCGCTATCGTTCGATACCTCGAAGGCAACGGTATCGAGCGCACCGGCACCGTAGCCGTCATAATCAAAACTCAGGGTTGCAGTGGCGGCGGCGGACAGGTCTGCGGAGCGGGTAATGCTTTCCGCGGTGCCGCCATCGAGGTTATCCAGATGCAGCTTACCGCTTTCCACGCGCACGTTGCCGGTCGCTGCCGCACCATCATCGTTGGTTTCCGCCCAATTCGAAGTCCAGACCGCACTACCGTCGTCGTTGGCATAAGAGACCGCATTAAACTGGTCACTGACATTGGCTACCAACGTCAGGTCGACGCTGTCGCCGTTGGTGCCGACGCTCTGGTCCCAGGCATGGAAGGTGATGCCATTGTTGACCGTGCCGTTCCAGCCCGGGTCCGGTACGAAGCGTACGCGGGTATCGGCGTCGGCTGCCAGCAGCGTGGCGTCATTCGCTGAAACCGGGCCGAACGCGGTCCAGGTCGCACCGTTGTCGGTAGTGAACTCCCAGCTGCCGTTGGTATCGTCGACCGCGACCACGGCGATGCCTTCCAGCGCGCCGGCATCGGTGTCGCTGATCCAGCCGCTGACGAGATCGGAGACCAGGGTGCCGCCATTGTTGAACGCATCCTCGTTGATTGTCGTCAGGTCGTTGGCGCCGCTCAGCACAGGTGCATCGTTGACGCTGCTGACGTTGATGTTCCGCGCTACCGCGATACTGCTGCCGCCGTCACCGTCGGTCACGGTGAAGGTTGCGGTGCGTTGCGCGGTCGACGGGTTCGGCGACTGGTTCTCGTAGGTAACGTTGCGCATCACCGCCTGCACCGCGGCGACCGTGGCATTGTCGTTGAATACGATCACTAACGGTTCGCTGCCGGAACCACCGCCGCTCAAGCTGCCGATAGTGACATTGGCATAGCTGACGGTGTTACCGCTGACGCCGACCTGGCCGGCGCCGGTGCCCTGGTGGTTGATCGACAGGCGATCGTTCGCGCTGCCGCCAACGGTCAGCTCGACATGCAACACGCCGGTGTCGAAGTTGGCCGAATCCGGATCGACCAGGCTGGCCGCGGCATCGATCACGGTCGGCGGGTCCTGCTCGGTATAATTCAGCGTGGTGGCTGCCAGCGTGATCTCGGGATCGGTATTGGCCGGCACGATCTCCTCGATGATCGTCAGATTGTTCATCTTCTTGGCAGAGTTGTTCAGCCCGATTTCGCCGCCGTCGAACAGCAGCGTGGCATTCGCCACCGTGCTGCCCGACCCCATCGTAGTCGAGGTCACCGACAGGTAAATGATTTCGTCCTCGTTAACCGTGATGCCGTTGGCGCCGACGAACGAATCGCCGCCAGCCAGCGTGGTGACGATGGAGCCGGCCGGCACCATGGTGCCGTCGAGGTACAGGTCCTCGTTGATCACCATCACGCCGACGAAGTTGTTCCAGTTGACGTCCATGTCGACGCTACTGATCAACGTGGACAGCGTGCCGCTGGTGGTGCCGGCACCGACGTCGTCGGCGGAAAAATGGTAGATACTGCTCTCCTCGACGATGCTCTGCTGGGTGAACAGGAAGCCGCCCGCGCTCAGCGTGACGTCGCCGATGGTGACGTCTTTTTCGATCAGCGTGATGCCGGTGGTCATCGCCGTGCCCGGCTGATCCAGCAGGTGGATGAAGCTGCCCGCGCTGTAGTCATCAACCGCGTTCGGGCGGAATATGATGACATCGCCGGCATTGATCGCCAGCGAGTTGTTGCTGGTCATGGTTTCGTTATTTTCCGAGACGAACAGCAGGTCGCCGCGCTGCAGGTCGATGCTGTTGGCGCCGCCAACGGTGATGTCATTGCTGACAAAATGCAGGCCGTTCAAGGTCATGTTGTTGCTGGCGGCGAATTGTTCCAGGTCCATGTAAGGCAACACGCTGCCGTCGGAACCGGCCGGTTCGAAAGACAGGTTGGGGTCGCCGATGCCCAGCACCTCGCCGGCATCCCAGGATGCAACACCCGGCACCTTGCTGTTGTTCACATCCGACTGGGTGCTGAAAAGGATACGCGCCTCGCGCGGCTGCACGGTGATATTGACCGTCGCCTGCGCGCTGCCGCCCTTGCCGTCGGTGACCTCATAGACGAACGAGTCGCTACCGTTGAAATCTGTATTCGGGGTATAGATAAAGGTGCCGTCGGTGTTAAGCACCAGTGATCCGTTGGCTGGACCACTGACCGGGGTGGTATTGACCTGCAACGGATCGCCGAATGGGTCGCTATCGTTGAGCAACAGGTCATCCAGGCCTAGCTGCGCGGTATAGGGGACACCCTCAATCGCTGTGTAGGTTTCCCCCACCGCGACCGGAGCAGCATTCAGTACCTGGACCTGCTGGTTCGGGGTGAAGGTAATGAACCACGGATTGTCGAGCGCGCCGCCGGCGGGGACGAAGTCATCGATATAGGCGCCGGTGCTGCCGTCGAAGCGCATGATGGTATCCATCTTGACCACGTACAGGTTGCCGTCAGGGCCGAAGGCGACACCGGTCGGCCCGCGCGGCCAGCCGCTGGGCTCGACACCCGGGTTGGCAAAGGTATCGATGAACGCACCGCTGGTACCGTCGTAACGCTGGATAAAACCGTTCAACTGGCTGGCGACGTATATATTGCCGTCCGGTCCCCAGGTGATCTGCTGGGTGCGCAGGATATCCTCTGCCGAACCATTGACCGGATCGATGAACGGACTGCCGCCATCCAGACTGTCGCCGAAGATATCGTAGCGCCAGATGCGTGAGTTAGTCTCATAGTCACCGATATACAGGTTCCCGTCGGGACCAAACTCGATTTCCTCGGGCGTGTAGCTGAGTCCGGTCAGGAAATCATCGATGAAGGTACCGGTCGTGCCGTCATAGCGCTTGACCCAGCCTGAATCACTGCCGACATAAATATTGCCGTCCGGTCCGAAATCGAAAGTGGTGATGCCGTTGGGGGGTGGACACGATCTCGCCGATGTAGGCGCCGGTCGCACCGTCGAACTCGATGATGTTCTGCGACTGGTAACCGGATACGAAGATATTGCCGTTAGGGCCGACGACGACATCCTGCGCCCAGTCGAGGTTGGACGGTGTCGGGGTATCGAGAGTTTGCACGCCTGCAAGGTCGGCCAGGCCGGTAGCCGGATCGAATCCGTACATCAGCGCGAAACCGCTGGTACCACTCGACGCGTTACCGACCAGCAACGAGGAATCGTAATAGGTACCCTCGCCATCGCTCGCCGCGACCGAAATATTGTAGGTAAAGCCACTGTTTGTGTAGACGTGGGTGGCGCTGGTTTCGGTACCGGCGATGGTCTCGATGTTACCGTCGCCCCAGTTGATCGTCCAGCTGCTGACGTCCTCGTCCGCGCCCAGGTTCAGGGTATAGGTGGCACCTTCGTTGACCGTGGCGGCGCCGCTTACCGATATTGTCGGTGTAACATTAGTGACGTTGACCGTAATTGCTTGCACATCGGTACCGCCGACCCCGTCGCTGGCCGTCACTTCAACCACGTAAGAGTTGTCACCGGCGCCCTCGTAATCCGGTGCCACGTCGAACGTCAGATCACCACTGTTCGAGTCGATGTTGAACAGAGCCGCATCGACGCCCCCGCTGATGGCGAAAGTCGGCGTGTCGCCATCGAGATCGTTAGCGGTGACCGTGGTCACTGCGGCCGTATTCTCGGCGACGTTAATACTCGCGGTCGCGCCGGCGCCGTCGCTGGTGATTTGCGGTGGCGTATTCGCCGCATCGTTACTGGTAATGACCAGGTCTTGCGGATCGAGGCCGTCGAAGTTCGGGTCGGTACTGGTCGCCGGCCCGATGTTGACCGTGTAAACCTGCGGCCCGTCGAGAACGTAATCCTGAATGCCATCGATAGTGACAATCTGCGGCGTGTTCCAGTTGGCACTGGTAAAGGTCACCGAACTGGTCGACAGGCTGCCCTCAGTGCCGTCGGTGAGGCTGAGCGGAATCGTCACATCACCGCTTGGAGCACTCTCGAGTACGATCTCGAAACTAGCGGCAGTTTCGCCCTCGACCGTCGCGAGACCGTAGCGCTGGGTGAAGATGCCATCCGCGTCACCCGGGCCGCTGCCGCCCCAGACGACGATGAAACCGCCGCCGGGCTGGGCGACGACATCGGCATACTGCTGATCTCCCGTCGTCGTGGTGTTAGCCAGGATCTCGCCGCTGAGCGGGTTGCCGTCCCAATCATAGCTGCGCACGTAAACGCCAGATAAGTTACCGTCGGTGTTCGTGTTCCAGGCCAACGTGATATTACCGTTGTCGTCCGCGGTGACCGACGGGATCGGAAAGTAATCCATGTCAGAGGCCGTATTGACCTGGATCTCGGAACCGTGGGTAGTGCCGTCGGCCTTGAACATCTGCATGAACAGGTCGGTCGACGAATCCGCGTTCCAGTGCTGGTAAGTCACGACGAAGCGGCCGTCACCGAGCATCGCGACGTCGTTGTAGAGCTGTGCGCCGATGAAGGTAGTGTTGATCTGGAATTCGGATCCTAAAGCGGCGCCATCGGCATTGAACATTTGCCCGAATACGCCGTAATTGGAACCGTCCTGGTTCTGGCTGCCCCAGGTGACGACGAAGTTGCCGTTATCGGCCATCGATACTGAGGAGACCTGCTGATGCCCCAGCGTGTAGGTGTTGACCAGGAACTCGCCGCCTTTGGTGCTGCCGTCGGCATTGAGCAGCTGGGCATAAATGCCGCTGAGACCATCGGGATTATCCTGACCGCTGGAAGTCCAGATGACCACGTAATCGCCGTTCGGCGCCATTGCGATGCCGGGCGAACCCTGGTAATTGTCGGTTTCGGTATTAACCCGCGTTTCCGTGCTTAGAGGGTTGCCGGCCGCATCGAAGCGGCGCGTGTAGACGCCGTAGTTCGAGCCGTCCTGGCCATCGCTCTGCCAGGTTACGACGAAAATGCCGGCATCGTCCATCGCCACCGACGGGCTTTTCTAATCGGCGGTAAAAGTCGTGTTGACCGGGATTTCGCTTCCCTGCGAGGTGCCGTCGGCATTGAACAGTTGCGCGTAAACGCCCCAGCCTGATCCATCCTGCAGGTCACTGCCCCAAACGACGACATAGTTGCCGTTGGCGTCGGTCGCGATCGCCTGCGACACGCCGGAGCTGATCATCTGATTGCCCGCGGTTTCGGTGTTGACCCGCGTTTCGTCACCGATCGGCACCACCGAGGTCGGCGTCACTCGAATACCGTCGGCGATAGCGACGACGCTGACATCGACGTTTCCGGTGACGACATGGCCCTCGCTATCGCGTATCGTGTAGGTAAAATTATCGGCACCGATATAGGTCGTGGCCGGATCGTAATTGACCGTGCCGTCTCCGTTGTTGGTCACCGTGGCGCCATTGGCGGTTGTAATCGACTGGTCAAAGACCTTCATTTCGAGCGCATGATAATTGGCGCTGGCCTGCCCGCTGCCGGAACCCATGCCCCAGCGTACGCCCTCATTGGTGCTGGCCTCGCCCGACCAGCCGCCACCGTCTACCCGCACACCATCGAACAGGAACATCGCGGTTGAGGTGTTGGGATCGTAGACGATTTAATAATTATGGTAGTCGGCGCTGCCGTTACCGTCATCGGTAAGCGTTATTAACTGGTTGCCGCCATCGTCGATCAACTCGACGGTTAAATCATTATTCGAATCGAGATCGAAATAGGCCAGGAAACGGGTCGTGCCGTCACCGTAACGGATGAAGGTCGTGCGCGTATCGTCAAAATCATCGACTAACCGGATTTCGGATGACAACGACCAACCGTTGGTATCCGCCAGCGTCGCGTCGGCAGGCGACAGCGTAGTCGAATACCATAAATTTTCGCCAAAGGCATCTGAACCATCGACGATGTTCCAGGCGTTTTGTCCGCTGGCACCGTCCGGCGACACGTCGCTCGACTGCAGGTTACCGGCGGTGGCATTCGCATCTTCGGTATCCTCGAATAACCAGCTACCGCCGGCGACCGAAGCCGGGTCGACCGCGCTGCCCGAGGTGCCGGCATCGTAACTTGCGACGACGCGCTCGAAACCGAGCAGCGTCAGCGTATCGTTTTCCGGATCGGTGTCGTTGGCGAGCGGAGCGAGGTTGGTCGGCGTATCCTCGTTGACGACGAATGCATCGGCCACCGCGATTGGCGCAATATTGGTGACGGTAACCTGGTGGCCGGGCACGAATACCAGGGTCGAGATTCCGTTCAGGCCACCGGTGCCGGGAGCGACATAATCGTCGATATAAGCGCCGGTGGTGCCATCGAAGCGTATGACACGGTTATCGTCTTCTCCGGTGACATAGAGGTGTCCGTCGGGGCCGAATTGCATGCCGAGCGCCTGGTCGAGTCCGTTAGCTCCCGCACTGACGAACACGTCGATGAGTGAACCATCGTTGCCGTCGTAACGAAATATTTCGTCGCTGTTGAATGACGTTACGTAAAGATTGCCGTCCGGGCCAATATCCATGATATGCGGACCGTCGATGCCGCCGTTACCGGCGGCGGTGACGAAGGCGCCCAGAGAAGCTCCGGTGCTGGCATCGAACTCGAGAATTTCGTTCGACAGCGAACTCGAAACGAGAAACGTATTTCGATCGGTGAACAGAATATCAATCGGTCCGTCGAGTCCGTCGGCACCGGTGGCCACGACCTCGTCGATAAACGATCCGTCGACGCCACTAAAACGCAGAATGCTGTCGGTGCCGTGACTGGGAACGTATAAGTTGCCATCCGGACCAAACTTCGGTACGCCGGCACTGGTCAGTCCGCCGCTGTTGGCCGTGACGAAGGTACCTTCAAGTGCACCCGTCTGCACGTTGTATCGCAAAACATTGCTGTCGTTGAAACTACCGACATAGAGGAAACCGTCGGGACCGACACTCATGCCGGCTGGCCAATCCTGGTTACCGGTACCGAACTGCTGCGAAAAAGCACCGCTAACGGGATCGAACCGGAATATACCGTCGCTGCCGTCACTGGTAACGAGTAGGTCGTTTTGGTAATAAGTGCCGTTGGCATCGGTGGCCGCGACAAGTACGTTGTAAGTGAGCCCCCCACCGTGATAGGTATGGTCGACCGATCCCGGATTACCAACAACGGTTTCGATCGAACCGTCACCCCAGTTGATGATCCAGCTATCGACAGCCTCGTCAGCGCCAAGATTCAGCGTGTAGACCCCGCCATTGACCACGCTACCGGTTCCGGATACCGACAACACCGGCGCGACGTTGACGATATTGACCGAGGTGCTGCCGAGTACCTGCAGCGCGCCGCCTGTGCCCTGCGCTCCGCTATTGCCGTCACTGAAAGACCAGTCGATCTGCACGCTGGCCGGCGGGGCGTCGCTGTTATTGCTGTAGGCGATTTGCTGCATCACCTGGTCGACCAGCGCGTTGGTCGCGTTGGCGTCGAAGGTCAACACCAGAGTGCCGGCGCTGTTGGTCGTGGCCGTGCCGATCGTGGTGCCACCGACGACGAGGTTGCCGCCCTCGGTCAGCGCGGCAAGCGTACCGGTGGCGGAGAAAACGTCGTCGGCATCGGCGCCGCCGTTGCGCACCAGCGTCAGCGTCGCGCCGTCGAAATTGTCAACCGCCGACAGTTCGGCATCGTAAATCGTCACATCGCTGTCGAGCACTACTGGCGATCCATTTTCGACGAAGGTCGGGTTGGCGCCCAGCAAACCAGTACCTAGCCCCTGGTCGAGGGAGCCATCTACGTTGTAACGCAATACCGCAAAACCATCATTCGCACCATCGTTGCTACTACCAGCTACGACGATCTTCCCGTCAGCATCGAGTGCAACTGAATAGATAATGTCAGCCGCGCTGCCAATCTGGGTCGTTGCTATCCCGTCACCGCTGAAGCTGTTGTCCAGCGTGCCGTCAATGTTATAGCGCACAACGGCTGCATCGAGATCGGTGCCATTGTTCGCGCGTCCGGCGACCACGATCTTACCGTCGGGCTGGACAACAACGTCGCTTGAGTGATCGGCGCCCGGGCCAACCGGGGTTGTTACAACACCGTCGCCGCTGAATGTGTTGTCCAGGCTGCCATCCGTGTTGAGCCTGACAATCGCAAAGTCATGATCCGCGCCGTTGTGGCTCTTGCCGGTCACGAGAATCTTGCCGTCAGACTGCAGCGCAACGGAGTTCGCATTGTCAGCCCCGGATCCGATGGGAAGATCCTGGATACCTCCACCATTGAAACTGCTGTCGAGTGAACCGTCAGTGTTGTAGCGAATCACCAGGAAATCGTTATCAGTTCCGTTGTTGGTTATGCCGGCCACGACAATTTTGCCGTCGCCTTGCACCACAACGTCCAACGCCTGGTCTGCGCCGGAACCAACCGCCGTGGTGACCTTGCCGTCGCCGTCGAAACTCGTATCGAGACTGCCGTCAGAGTTGAATCGCGCAATAGCGACGTCGAGATTCGATCCGTTATCGCTATGACCGACGACGAGGATCTTGCCGTCTGCCTGCACGGTGATGCTCTCGGCTTGATCGTTTGCCGTACCGAAGGCGGCAGTGACGATGCCATCGCCGCTGAAGCTGGTGTCCAGCGTGCCATCCGCGTTGTACCGAACCAGCGCGAAATCCTTATCCGTGCCGTTATGACTCAGGCCTGTGACCAGAATCTTGCCGTCGGCCTGCAAGGTCACGCCGCGAGGTTGATCATTCGCGGAACCTATCGCGGTCGTGACGATTCCACCCGTGCCGAAGCTCGTATCCAACGTACCATCGGCATGGTAGCGCGTCAGGGCGAAATCGTTGTCGGTGCCATTATTGCTCCAGCCAACGACCAGCATCTTGCCGTCGGGCTGGAGAACCATGTCGACGCCAACATCATTGCCTGCGCCGATAGCCGTGGTAACGCTGCCGTCGCCCACACCGAAGGTCGGCGCATCGTTGGCGTTGGTAATCGATATCGTGAAAACTTCATCGTAGGTCAATCCGCCGGAGTCGGTCGTCTGTACGGTGACGTTATGCGAAGCTGCATTCTCGAAGTCGATCAGCGAGCTGTCGAGTACGAAGATTTCGCCGGTCGTTGAGTTGATGTCGAAGCGCCCGCCGGCATTATCGAGCAGTGTATAAGTAAACGTATCTCCGCTGTCGGGATCGATCGTGGCGGCGCTGCCGACAACGGTCGTGTCGGGTGCATCCTCGCGCAAGGTCATCGTCAGCGATGGAACGCTGCCGATGAAACCAGCGCCGCTGGCGTGCATCACGCTCAAATCGTTGCCGCTGACGGTATCGATGACCGCACCGCCCGTGGACAGGTTATCGAATACCCAGTTGGCCAGCATGCCCGGTTCGGTGGGCGCCAGCGTCTGGCCGTGGCCGGCCAGGATTTCGGGCGCGGTACGTGCATCGTTGAAAATGCGCACGTCGTAAACGGTGGCCTGCAACACCTGGTCGCTCTGGAAGCCGCCGCCGATCGAATCCTGCTCCATGCCAACGACCAGCGCACCACCACCGGGAACCGTGTGACCGGATTTGAAGCCGCTGCCAGAGCCGACGGAAACGCCATCGACAAAGAATTCGTAGTTACCGGCTTCCCAGGTCACGCTGACGGTATGTTCCTGACCATCGAACAAGGTATCGGCGTCGAACCCGGTGGCATAAACATAAGCGCCATCGACGCCGAGCCCGAGTTGATGACCGGCACCGGCGTCATTGCGCCAGGTACCGAACCAGATGTTGTTACTGGACTGGGTGGCAGCTGCATAGGTCACGAAGTCGGCATCACCGCCGTCGACCGGCAGGGTCGTGCTGGAAAACTGGATCTCCATAGTCGTCGCGGTCAAACCACTGAATATGGCCGCACCATCACCCGCCAACAGGTAGGCGTCGTTACCGCCGTCCTGGTTCAGGCTGAGGCCTCCGTCGCTGGTATCCGTGATCAAAAGGTCAGTCGGTGCGGTGTTGGTGGCACCGGTATAGGCGTGTAGCTCGCTAACGTCGCTCGTGGTCAGCGCGCGGTCGTAGATGCGGAAATCGTCGATCAGACCGTTGAACTCCTCATACATGGTACCGTTGATTTCGAAGGCGCCGATCTCAGCCTGGACAATACCTGAAAGATCGTTAAAAAAATCGGTGGAAGCTGCGCTACCCGGACCGTAGCTGACTGCCGGTCCAGTCAGTTCGACACCATCGATCCACAGCGTCGTGCCGCTCGAACCTACCGTAACCGCAACGTGATGCCAATTGCCGTCGTTGTAGGTTGCATTCGATACGACATCGAGGACGGTGCCACCGTTGTCGCTGACCCACCACTTGAGTTGACCGCTGCTGGTCAACTGCAGCATGGCGAAATCGGATCCCCGGGCGTCACTGAAGTTGAAAATCGTTTGCTGGCTACCCGAAGACGATGTATTGATCCAGGCACTGATCGAGCCCTCGATATAGCCGGCTATGGCAGCGGCGTGCACATTTATATTGACGTAGTCATCAGTGCCGTCCAGCGTCAGCTTGCCGTCGCCTATCTGGTTGGTTGCGGGAGTGCTATCGACCGCCGCGTTATCCTCGAGCGTGCCATCATGGTTGTTGCCGCTCGAATCCAGCGCCCCCTGTCCAGCGTCGAAGGTGAGGTGCGCCTGCAGTCCGATCGATAAATTAGGCTCTACCGCATTGAACTGGTAAGCACCGATATCTATAATTGGGTCAGTTTCGATGTAACCGCGCTGATCTGTTATCGGTGCACCAGAGTTCGTCCCTGCATCGATCGCCAGGCTTCCGGCGAGCAACGCGTGGGTCTGTGTGGAGCCGCCATTGTCAGCCAGCGCACCCAGCATGGGGTCTATCGGCGAGCCGGCAGTGCCGACTTGGTCACCGTTAACCCCATCGGTAAAACCGCTGCTACCGTCGGCGTTACCGATCAAGTTGTAACCTAGAGAGATGTACGAACCATCGACATCGGCGGAACCCGAGTTGCCCGCCACGAGGGAATTCTGCATCGAGACCGTACCACCCGATTGATGTACACCGCTTCCGGTGGCCGCCGAGTTATTGGTGATAGTTACGTTTGTCGCGTTAAGATTACCCGCGTTATTGTTCAGTCCCCCGCCCAGGGTCGTCGCTGAGTTGCCGCTAATCGTCACGTTAATCAACGTGGCGTCATCACCCTTGAAATATACTCCACCACCTTCCTCGGCCGTGTTTCCACTTATGGTGCCGCCGGTAATCTGCATCGGCCCGGCTTCGTTGAAAATACCACCGCCAAGTTTGGTCGCCGAGTTTCCGTCTAAAGTCACATTGCTCAATGCCAGGCCAGTCGACGAGTCCTTGATCCAGATTGCGCCGCCGTTTTCAGCTGAATTACCCGTCATGTCGCCGCCGTTGACGGTCAACGAACTCGATGCTGAGCTGGCAACGCCACCACCTTCCTTGGCCGTGTTATCCGCTAAAGAGACGTTGTTTAAGACCAGGTCACCATCGTTCAGGATCGCTCCTCCAAGCTGCCCGGAAGCATCCCCGTTTTGAATGGTGAGGTCACTGATCGTGACTGTACCCGAAGTGATGTTGAAAATTCGGCTAAGCGATGCGCCGTCAATAATGGTTACACCTTCGCCCGCACCGGTAATAGATATATCACTGCTGATGGCGAGCTCGCCGCCCGATAGCGTGAAGGTTCCCGCGCCAATCGTAATCGTATCGGCGCCGCCAAGCGCATTAGCCTCCTCGATCGCGGCGCGAATCGAGGTATTGCCAGAACCATCCTCAGCAACACCGTTTCCGGGGCTAGCGTCACTGGTATCTAACATAGTGTCGACGCTAAAACTCGCCAGTACCCCGGCCCACTGTTGCTGTGCGGTATCGCTGACCGCGACCTCGGCTTCGATAGAACCGACTTTGAATTCGAGCGCCCAGTCACCGCCCAGGCTGGCGTGACCGGTCAGGTCTGTCGACGCGGCGACGTCTCCCAGCGTCAGGCTGCTGATGTCGTCGATCAGGTCCTGCCCGGCCTTGGTCTCGGCGAGATTACAACCGTAGATCAGAATATCGCCGGATTCGGTGAACGAGTTGGCCCATAACGCGACCTTGAGATTGTTGTCCTGCAGCGTTTCGTTATCGAGACTGGTATTGCCGAGCTGAATGCTGCCGTCGTCGCCGTGAGAAATGATATGGATCGCGTCGAGATCTTCGCGATGCGAGAGGAACTCGGAAATCTCTTCGATACCGTCCTTATCCTGATCGAGCACAACGACTTCTATGTTGCGGCTGCTGTCGGCGTTATTGTGCAGGTCATCGACCAGCTGCTGATAGTTGTCGACACCAGCGTCGACGAAGACGATTTCGTGAGTCTGCTGTTCGGCGGCAGCGGCGGAGGCTTCGTCATTGGCGTTAGCGGTTTTCGCCTTGTCGGCATCGGCGTAAATTGCCTGCGCCTCGGGATCGAGGTCGCTGGCAATCAAACCCTCGATACCACCCGAAAACAGGCGACGCTCCTCGAGCTCCTCAAGGATCAGCTTCGACTGCTGCGGGCTGTTTTTGAACACTTTACTCATAAACGCTTCTATGACCACTCGCTATAGAAAATACGCGTTTCGACAGAGGCTACCGGAAGCTTGTCAGCGAGGTAAGCATTCGGCTGACAAGTGCTGGAGACACGGGAAAACACATGATGAGTATAGGCAGGCGTCGGGGAACCCGTGGCGCTTACAGGGGGCATTTCCCTGGCCAAATCGGAAAACTGTGATCTGCCGCACGCGCTCATCACCGGTTTCCCTCTACTCGGTCGAATTCAGGGTCTGACTCGAAAGCGAGCTGTAAACGTCCTGGTTCGACGGCTCCGGGGTCTTGAAATCGAAATTGGCCAGGCAGTTGACACCGCCGACCAGTTTGTCATCGGGATTGGGTAGCAGCATGCGCACGGTAAAGCTGCCGCTGGCCGGGTCGATCAGCTGGTCAACCACGCTAACCGTCGCGGTGAACACCTGGTCGGAGGGCTGCTCGGGATAGATTTCGACCTGCATGCCTTTCTGGATCAGGCCGAAATACTCGGTTGGTGCGATCAACTCGACCTTTAGCGGGTCGACCTTGGCGAGTTTCATGGTAGTGCGGTCGCTAACCGACTCACCCACCATCGCGTAGCGGTCGACGACGATACCGTCGATCGGGCTGCGGATGGTGCGCAGCGCCAGCTGGGTCTGCGCCAGTTCCAGGTTCAACTGCGCGATACGCCACTTCTCTTCCGCCTTGTTGAGTTCGATCTGTGCGATCGCGACCTCGGTTTCGGCTTTATCGGTTTCATACTGCGACACCGAGTTTTGCGACAATAAATCTACCATGCGCGAGTGATACTGTTTTGCGTACCTGAGCTGTTCCTTTCGATTCTTGATATCGCTGACGGACTTCGCCTGCATGCGGGCGAGCTTCACCTTGGCTCTTTCCACCGAGGCCTCGAGCTGGGCCAGTGGCTGACCCCTGGCGACTGTGTCCCCGGTTTCAACCAGCATTTTCTCCATCACCGAGTCCACCGGGCTGCTCAGTTCGACATACATCTCCGGCTTGACCAGGCAATCCAGTTCGGCCGCCCGGGCATGATTGCCCGCCAGCAGCGAAGTAATAAACAACAGGCAGATCGATCCGGTAACGATCTTTGGCATCTGGCCATCCCTGTCCACTGCTTGCGCCTGGGGACGATGGTCCCGAAGCCCGGTTCGTTTCATATTCATCATTCAAACCTCCCTGCAAACGCAAGCGTGCGACGTAATCTCTTGTCCTGTTTCATCAGTGCCTTGCGCATACGACACTGCTTCTTTTCGTAGCTGTGCTGGGGCAGGCGCAACACCAGACGACTGACGAATGCAGGCACCGGTTTGCCCGTGTGGGCCAGGCCCGCCAGGAATTTAAGCACTGCCGGCGCAAAGTAATTCGTCAGCGCCGCATCTTCGAGCGACAGGATAGCCTCGGCACTTCCCGGGTCGCCCTGGCGCGCACAGCGGCCGTAAAGCTGCCGGTCGATGCGGTAGGAATCATTGAGGCCCAACGAAATAACGTGCAGGCCGCCCAGTTCCTCGACCCCTGGCCCGAGTTCGATATCGGTGCCGCGTCCGGCCATGTTGGTGGCAACCGTAATCGCGCCCTGCTGCCCGGCGGCGGCGATAATTTCAGCCTCGTGCTGGTCCTGCCTGGCATTGAGCACGCGGTGGCTGATGCCTTCCTGTTCCAGCCAGCCGCCAACCTGTTCGGACTCCTCGACCGAACAGGTGCCGATCAGAAGCGGACGCCCGATCTCGTGCATCGCCCTGACCCGGTTGATCAGGGCTAACTGCTTGTCCAGTGCGTCTTTATATATCTTTTCACCGTACATAAGACGTTTAGTCGGCCGATTGGTGGAAACCTTGAATACATCGAGGCCATAAACTCGCTCCATTTCACCGGCCACTTCGCTGATGGTGCCGGAAGCGCCGCCCAGACGCAGGTAGCGACTGAAGAATTTCTGGTAACTGATGCGCGTCTGCGGCTCGCGCTGTTCGCTGATCACGCAACCCTCCTTGGCTTCGATCATCTGGTGCAAACCCTGCTCCCAGGCGCGATCGGCCATGACGCGCCCGGTCGATTGATCGATGATCTGTACCTTTTCTTCGCTGACCACGTACTCGCGGTCACGCTGGTAGAAGTAATTCGCGCTAAGCGCCTGCCGCACCAGCGTCTCCCGCTTGCGCTTGTTGCGCCACAGCTTGGGCAACTTCAAAATCTGTTCTTCCAGGCTGTCTTCGCCGGCCAGCGTCAATTCGATCGTGCGCGACTTGTTGTCTATACTGAAATGCTGCTCCTCGTCCAGCGTGGAGGCGAGGTAAAGCGCATCGCTGTAAACATCGTCCGATTCCTCGTTGGGCAGGCTGCGAGTAATTATCAACGGCGTGTTGGCCTCGTCGATCAGCACGCTGTCCGCCTCGTCGACCAGCGCGAAACAGAGTCCGCGCAGCATTAACTGGCTATCCCCGGCCGCGCCTTGCTGGCGCTGGATCTGTCGATACTGAAAGCGCAGATCACCGGTGTCGTCGCCCATTTCGATGCGATCGCGCAGGTAGTCGAAGGCGATCTGCCTGTTGGTCAGGTGCACAATATCCGCCTGGTATCCCTGGCGACATTGCTGTGCATCCATGCCATCGACTATCGATGTAGCGCTCAGGCCAAGACGCTGGTAGAGCGGCAGCATGATTTCGCAATCGCGCTCGGCGAGGTAATCGTTGGCGGTGATGACATGCACCGGGATTCCGGCCAGCGCGGCGGTACAGGCCGGCAGGGTCGTGGTCAGGGTCTTGCCCTCGCCGGTCTGCATCTCGGCGAGCATGCCGTTGATCATTAACCAGCCGCCGTAAAGCTGAGTATCGAAATGTCGCTTGCCGAGGACACGGCCCGCGGCTTCACTGATGACCGCGAAGGATTCGATCATCAGCGCCTCCTGCAACCCCCTGCGGTGCAGCTGCAGACGCAGTTCCCCGAGCACCACATCGAGTTCTTCATCGCTACAGTTTTGCAGCGCCTCCGCGTAACGCTCTACCTTGCGCGAAATGTAAGCCTGGCTGTAACGCCTGCGCTTTAGACGAGTGCGTTGGCGCTCGAGCCAGCCGTTGACGGCCTGTTCGAAATCGCTGAGGCCGGATTCGGCACGCTGCGGGTAACTGCCGAGCCGCAGGCCGGGTTTGATCGCCAGCTCAAACATTGAACTGGCTCAGAAAGACCTGGCGCAGGCGCCGATACCACTGGCTTGCCAGTGCCTCACCGCCGTGATTGACGCGCACGTAAGCACGCGTGCCCAGCGGTATCTGCTGACCCTTGAAATCAGGCTGCAGGTCGACCAGGAAAATCTTTTCCCGCGTCGTCAGTTGGTCGCCCCCGTCCGGCGCTACGACAAGCTTTCCGCCGCCCGAAGTCGACAGCGCCGCGCTCGGTAACTGGTTGGTTGCCTCCGGCGACTGGCGCAGAATTCTGGCCGGGAAATCCTGTTGCGGCCTGCTTGCGAAGCGGATGCTGATGTCGACCACCTTCTCGCGCAACTGGCCGATGTGATCCTGGCTGACCGCCATGCGTACGGTCGGCATTTCGTCGTCGAGGATGTAACCCAGCAAATCGCCCTTGCGCACGAATCGACCCGGCAGATCGTCAGCATCGAGCAGCATGACGCTACCGTCTTTGAACGCATCTATCGACATGGCGCGGGATTCTTCAACAATGAAGTCGAGTTCCGATTCGGCTATCTGCAGTTCTTCCCTGACGATACCCGCCTCGATATTGCTGCTGGCCCGGCTCGCGCGGTAGCGTGATTTCAATTCCCGCACCCGCGCAGCCGCGATCCGGGCCTCGCTTTGCAGAAACGGGTCATTCAGCCTTACCAGCGGTGTCCCGTTAGTGACCCGCTGGTTATTCTCGACTTCGAGCGAGGCGATAAAGCCATCCTGTTCGACCCGCAGACGCACTTCATCGGGCTGCCAGACCACGCCTTCGCTCAGGGTGTAGGAAGGTATCGGCACGAAGCCGATGACAGCGACCAGCATGACAAGCAGGCCGCCACTCGAGGCCAGTGCACGGTTGCGTTTACGCTTCAGCGCCGGGCTGGCGACGATGTAATGCAGCGCCCTGTAAAGGGGTCGCAGAATCTGGATGCCAATCAGCCAGCCTGCCAGCAGAATGCCAAGGTAAAAGAACTTCTCGGTTACCACGACCAGGATGAACCACAGAATCCCGAGTCGATAAGCCAAAGACAGCAGGCTATATGCCACGAACCAGGAGGTCTCGCCCGGCGCGTTGGCCGGTGACACCGCGTCGCGCAAGCCAAACAGGTAACGCTGGAAAAAGTACTGCCAGTACTGCGCCGAGCGCTGAAACAGGTTAGGAATACCCAGTGCATCGGCGAGCACGTAATAGCCATCGTACTTGAGCAGCGGATTCCCGTTGAAAAACAGTGACGAAACACCGCCGATAAGAAAGATGTTGAAGCCGATGCTTTGCACCAGGCCAGGCTGCGCGGCCAGGAAAAGCAGTAATCCGAGCGCCGCCATGAACGACTCTACCAGGATGCCGGCCGCGCTCACGAGGATACGTTTAAAGCGACTGCGAAAATGGGTGGCCGTGGAAACGTTGACGTAGGGTACCGGCATGAAGAGCAGGAAATTGATGCCCATTTCATGCACTTCGCCTCCCTCGAGCTTGGCACTGAAGGCATGGCCCAGTTCGTGGATAAATTTCAGCGGCGGATACAACACGAACATCAGCAGCAGGTTATACGGGGACAGCGCGTTGACGCCGAAGTAGTAGTTGATTTGCGGCCAGTTTTGCGCGGCCTGCGGGCCGCTGTAAATCATCAGGCCCAGCCACAGGAAAGCGACCCACTTGCTGAATATCCAGTCGACCTTACCGGCGTGTCGATTGAGAAAATCCTCCGGATCCCACAACGCGAAACGCAGCGCTACCGGGTTGGCAAAGCGTTGCTTGAGTTTGCCTGTTTTCTGGCGAACCTGGCGTTCGAACAGTTCCTCGGTATCGGCCAGCGCCTCGCTTTTCAGCAAATCCGCCTCGTACAGCTTGCTCATCAGGTCGATGATTTCTTCCTGCCCGGGCGCATACTCGTCCAGCTGTTCGCTGATCTGATCGAAAATTTCCTGCACCGAGTTTTTACCATCCATCAGGCCGATGAACTGGTATGCGGCTGGATTAAAGCGGTGACTGCGGCCGGTGGTCGTGTTTTCCAGCAGGTACCAGATCAGCCCACGATAATCGTGTCGATGAATCTGCACCTGGTCATGCAGGCGAGGCCGCAGACCGGCGACCCGGTACCAGTGGGGACTTATCAATCCATCACTCATCGCCAGCTCCCTCTAGGGCCACCAGGTCCATAACCGGAGGCGCAACCAGTCGATAATTTCATGGCTCCAGATCCACACCAGGCGCTCGCGGCCGGTATTGATTTTACCGACACCTTCCATCCCCGGACGCAACAGTTCCGGCGCATCGGCCAGCGAGGCCTCGACACGAAAAATATTGGCGCCGTCTTCGGCCCTGGCGACCGAGGTAATCTGCTCCACCTGCAACGGCAGCTTCGTTCTTGACAGACTGGACAGTGTCAGTGTGCCCGGCTGACCCTGGTTGACATAAGATATTTCGCTCTCATCGACCTTGAGAATGATGCGGTAGCCTTCCAGCGGTGCAATCTTGAATAGGGCGTCGCCGCGTTCGACCGGTGAACCCAGCATTTGACTCAGGTCGCCTTCTATGACAACCCCGTCGAAGGGCGCGGTGAGGGTGATACTGTCCAGTTGTTGCCGGGTGAGTTCGATTTCAGCATTGACCTGGTTGATCTGCTCCTTGATCACGCGCACCTTGACCAGGTCGCGGGCAGACTGGGCTTCGCGATACTCGCGCCGGGATTTCTGCAGGCGACCTTTGAGTTTGGTCAGTTCCAGCTTGAGTTCGGCGTCATTGAGACTGGCCATGACCTCACCCTTGCGGATGGTGTCGCCGGCACGCACCGCGGAGGACAACAGGTATCCCGAAATCGGCGCGGCGACGACGCGCTGCACCTCGCCTTCGAGCACGGCATCCGCGGTCACCCGGAATTCGGCTTCGACCAGGCTGGTCAGGGTCAGCAAAGCCGCCGCCATGGCGGTAATCAGTTTGGCGCGCAAATGCCGCACCCCGAACAGCGCCTGCATAGCCTGCTTCAGGCTAAGCAGTATCTTGGCGAATATCCCCCGTTCCTGGTCGCGCCTGAGCGCCAGGAATGGTGTCAGCAATGACAGGGTTTGCTGGCAGATATCGAGGGTCTTGTCATCCAGCGGCAACTCTTCGCTGCATAACAGGGTGACCGCACCGAACACCCTGCGCTCGAAGACCAACGGCACCGTGGCGATCGAACCGGAACCGAACTTGCGCGCCAGTTCCTGGTGCGCGCGCTGGATAACCTTACTCTCCGCCTGCGGGAACAGGATCGCGCTATCCTGCTCGACCGCTTCGTCCATTGCATCGGCGATCTTGCGCACCAGGTTAGAGCGTTGATCGAATTCAGCGCTGTTGGATAACGCGATAACCTCACAATGATGGTTGCGAAATTCGGCGAAGGCGACGCGTTCACAATCGAACTGACTGTTGAGTTCAGCCACCATGCGCATCAACCCCTGCTGATAGCTACCCTGTTCGAAGCAACTGGCGAGCACGCCGACAACATTGCCGTAAAAATCGTTTTTTTCGTTTTCGGATTTGAGAAAACTGGCCAGTCCAAGCCACTTAATGCTGCGTTTGATCGAATGAAACACGGCCAGGTGCTTGCCGGTCGGCAGGTGATTCATCTTGATTGCCAGCACCCCGACCATCCGGGCACGGATGTAAACCGGCTTGGCAAAATAGTCCAGTGTCTGGCCGTCAACTACCTGGGCCTTCGCGAGGCAGACTTCACCACGTTTCTTCAGCGCGTACTTGACGGTGGCGAAAAAATCCTCGTATTTATCGAGTTCCTCCGGCCAGCGCGCCAGCAGGTGCATCTGGTTACTGGACGGGTCGGGTACCATGAATACCGCCGAATGCACCCCGGGCAGCAGGCTGCACAGGGTCTCCAGCCATTTTTCGGAAAAGCGGCTATTCATTTGGACTCCAGGCTTGCCGCGAGGATAGTTCCTGGGCGCCGCGTGGCCACAACAGTTCGAGCACCGGGTCGACGTTGGTTTCGATCTCGTCGATGACTATTTCATCGATACTGATCGGCAGTTTTTTGAACAGCGGTCTTTGCTCGATACACCCGGCGACCAGGTCCTGGTGTATGCCCGGACGCGCATCCTGGCAGATTGCATGTGCCAGGTGCACTACATCGACCGCGGGCCGGAAGTCTTCGTCAGCCAGTTCCGGCTGCAGATGAAAACCGGCCACCTGCTGGTAGACCGGCGGCAGGTGCCAGAGCTGCACCAGTTCCGCTCCCAGCTGGCCATAATCAAAGCCCAGTTGTTCTCGCTCCACCTCGGCCAGACTGCGGTTTTGCTGCTGGCTCTGATCGAGAGATTCAAGTGATGCCTGGGGTGCCTTGAGGAACATTGCGGCGTGGCCGATTTCGTGCAGCAAACCCAGCGTAAAGAAAACCTGGTGGCTGTCGGTCTTGCTATGCTGCCCGATGGATCTTGCGGCGATGCCGCACTGGACACAGTAACGCCAGAACGCCCGCAGATTGAGAACCTCCTCGGGTATGGCTGAAAAGGTACGCATGCATAGTGATCCCAGCATCAGGTCGTGTAACTGCATCAGGCCGATCAGACTAATCGCCTGGTAGAGGCTTTCGCAACGGCGGGGAAACCCGAAATACTGGCTTTGCGCGATGCGCATGACGCGCACCGCAAGCATCGAGTCACGCTCCACCACCTCGACAAAATCTTCGAGCCTGGTGTTGCCGTTCAAAAGCAGCTTTCGAATCGCGACGTAGACCTCGGGCATAGAAATATGCTCGGCCATGTCGCTGACGAATTCACGTGCAGCTTTCATTTATTACCCGTCCCAGTTGTGGATTAAGCCAGGATGACCTTCTCCATGTCAGCGCTTATCGTCCTGGCATCGTCCATCGAGTGTTCAAGTTCCGCCTGCGTCAGTCCGGTCATCGCGAGGACCTCGGCATCGATGAGGTTATCGGCAGCCGGCCGATTATCTGTAGTCGCGGACCGGGCACAGGCATGCGCCAGGTGCATCAGCGCGGTTTCGATCTTGTTTTCACTTGCGGCATCCGGGTTCGGCTGATTTTTAGTCAGGGATTGCAGCTTGTCAGGCAGGTTCCAGTTAGCCATCAACATGGCGCCGATGTCACCGTAGTGATAGCCGAGCACTTCCAGCTCGGACTCGTGTATCGATCTACCCTGCTCCTGGGCGATTTTCTGCGCCGCCAGCGCCTGCAGTGGAAACTTGGAATACAGCACCAGGTGCCCGATTTCGTGCAGCAGGCCGGCGATTAACAGGTGGTCGCTCTTCGCCAGTTTCATTTGTTCGGCCAGTAAGCGCGCCAGCACCCCGGAGAACAGGCTGCTGCGCCAGAAGGTATCCAGCGGCATTATGTCGTTGGGCAGATCCAGGCTCGAAATGGCTGAAATCCCGAGCACCATGTTATGCAACTGGGCGATACCGATCATGTTGACCGCGCGCGCGATACTGTCTACTGGCTCAGGGAAACCGAAATAGGCGCTGTTAACTACTTTCAACACCCGTGTCGACAGGTTGGGGTCGACGCTGATCACTTCGGCAAAGTCGTAGATATCCGAGTTGTCGTCATCCATCAGCTTACGTACCTTCAGGTAAACCTCGGGCAATGAAATCAGTTCGGTAACTTCCTGCAGGCTTCGGGTAATTTCTGACATGGCTGAATTATGTATTGTTCTTTTTGGATCAACTGGACGCTTTACCAATCGGGTTAAAGTTCGTCAATCCAGTATAGTTTAAATATATGATTTCGCTGGAAACTGTCGCCAGCGGCTACAGGGAAAAGAGCATCACGGGCAGAAGACTGACAAACGCAAACCGGCCGTGCTCACGCGCCGCCGGACTGGCGAGTCAAAGCCGGGGATTATTGATAGAAAACAGTCGTGTAATCGCTCGGATCGACGGGCGGAATATAGCCGCCGAAACCGGCATTGATGAGCTTGAACATTTCATTGGCGAGCGCCGCGTAACCGCGCGCGGTCAGATCCACACCGTCGAGCGAGTAACCACCGCCCTGCGCGAAGGTCGAGGAAATTCCGCCTGAACCATAGAGAATTCCGGTCGTGCTCAATTCGGTGAAGAACGCGTCGGCATCGAACAGCAACAAATTGGGGTCAGCATCGGCCTGATCCGTGATCGTCACGTTATAGGCGGTACGCGCGGTTTCCACGCGAGCAACCTCACCTGCTGACAGCACATCCTCATCCAATAACGGTGTCCCCACACCCCAGATCGTGGTCGGATCGCCCATAACTGACTCGGTACCGAGTTTCGGCCGCGTCGGCAATACAACATAGTCAGTCGCAGTTGCCTGGCGCCAATTTTCAGTAATGCCTGCCACCGGTGGTAATTCGTCATCATTGATTACCAGCGCGTTCTGGCCAGTGACGAAGGTGATCGTCCTTTCGGCTTTTTCGGCCGGTGTCAAAGCGGAAGCAGCGACCTCGTTATTATGGTTGACTATTTGCGGTAGTGAATTTGATGCAGCCGCCGTAGCCGCATCCATTGGAGTAGCGTTGTAAGGAACCGTTGTGAAATACGGCATCGTGGTTACGTCCGGTAAATTGATAAGCACACCCTTGTTGTCAGCGGTATTCAATGCCGCAACAATCGGGGCATAAAATGCAGCAAAAACCGCATCATCGCTAATATCGTCGGGACCGTACGACACTGGATTTATATTATTTGCCGCATTTTGATCGACGCCATCCCCGCCCGCTAGCGCATAAAACAGGACATCGTATGTTCCGACCCAGAGTATGAAAAAGCTTGGATTCTGATCTGCAGCGTCTGCCTGCATCGACGATGCGGTCGTGCTGGCAAAACGCACGAAGTAAGGGTTTGCCGAAGGCGGCATGAGCAGTAGCCCGGCGGGATTACCATAACCGGTGGAGCCCGGGTGGAAAACCTTGGCTCCAGGAACACCGGTATTATTGTACAAACCGGGAATCGATTCAGTCGCAATATCGGTCGATATCGAGGGTGTTATCTCCGCCGGTGCCGCGGGACTCAGCGGATCACCGGTCGGCACCAATATGAGTCGATCAGTCCGCCCGAGATCTGTCATCCCGAAAAACATACTACCGGTAGCATCAACAGGCATTCCAGGCTGGGTAAACGCACCACCGCCTACCAGTGCAAACTGCTGCGCAAGAATAGCAGGTAAAGAATTCAATTGAGCGTCCCTGTACAGGGCGCCGTCGGCATAACCGGCGATGTACGAATCACCGAGCGCGACGAAGGTCGAAAAATCGGCAGAGCCCGGATCCGGGTCATCACCGAAATCTCCCGAAATATCGCTGTCACAACCCGCTACCAGGTAAATCAACACGACAATCGGCCAATATTTTTGTACGAGTGTTTTCATAGCTTCACCCTAGTACTTGTACGACAGGCCAAATCCGATCGAATTGGCTGATGAATCGTAAGTGCCACCAAACGGGATGGTAACTCCACCCTCCTCGTAGTAGTCGTAGGAGTTTTCTTCATTGTCAAAGGTAAGAATCAGCAATGAAACATCCATCTGCAGATTCTTTGAATAATTGTAGGTCGCGCCAGCGGTGTACCCGATCGCATCGTTGCGCGGGGTTTCCGGCGCATAGTATCCATCCTGGACCGGTGATTCATCGAAGTAGATGCCGCCGCGCAAAGTCCACCTGTCACTGTAGCGATACTGCAGTCCGAAGCGGTAGATATTCGAATCCTCGTAGTTGCGCGGATTGACCGAGGTAATGCCGTTGTCGAACTCGATTTTCAGTTCGTCGTAGGTATCCCAGAAGGTGCGGTTGAAATCGAAGGCGAGGGTCAGGCGATCGCTGTACTGGTAGGCGACGCCGATCGTCAACTCCGCCGGCAGGGGCAGATCGGCATCGAATTCACCATCGCTAAAGGTTGATTGCAGCGCCGTCGGCACATCATCGAAATCGGCGTCTTCGCCGCGCGCTTCAAGCGTGACCTCGCCACGGTAGCTGATACCGAAAGTTGTTTTTTCATCCGACAGCTTGTGCATCAGGCCGATGTTATATCCCCAGGCGGTAATATTATTCGCCTCGATCTCGACATTGGAACGATTGCCGTCTGCGTCGGTAAGCGAGGTAGTCAGGTTACGATTGAACTTGACCGATCCCAGCACCAGTGCGGGACCCGCCCGATACTGGTAGACGGCGTCAGCTGATAGGCGATGGTATGCTGAATAAAAATGGTCTTCAGGTCAATGTTGTTGACCAGGTGCGAACCCTGCCAGTCGTCAGGCCACTCGACCTTGTTGCCATAGGGTGTATAAACACCGAGGCCCCAGGAGACTTCATCGTTCAATTTTTGCGCCACGTAGCCATTGAAAGGCGTTCCCAGCTCATTATCGGTTTCGGCCTTGGAGAGGGTTTCCTCCTCCTCGTATTTAGCTTCACTGTCGAGCAGGGCCAGACCGCCGACGATATCGGTGTTGGCGCTGAGCTGGGTGATCGCGCCGGGATTGAAAAAACGGATTCGGCGCTTTCACTCATGGCAACCCCGGTATGCCCCATCGCCAACGCCTTTTGCCCCTGCAACGCAACCAGGTAACCACCAGCATAAGCCGGGCTGGCAAGACTTGCGCCCAGCAGAGCAATAACAAACTTTTTCATCTTCAGGTACTATTCTCCCTCCCCGGGTCATTACCTGCTCGGCGCGGAGCGACCAACGGGAGTTTCAGCGCGGGAATTGTACTCATCCTTGTTCACGGAACCTCTGGTTTTTGTTGTTTCCGTGAGTTGACTACAAGATAATAGCTGCTAATCACAGAAAAACACAACCTATATGCATCGGAAAACCTATGTAGCTGCCAGTCTGATTCATGGTAAAGGTCTTTTTGCCAAAACCGCCATCGCTGGCGGTGAAGTTATCGGCTGGCTAAATGGCAAGCCCTGTTCGACCGACGCCGCTCATGTTTTATGGATTAGTGAAAGCCAGGGTATCGAAGTACTTTGCGACCTCAGGTACATCAATCATGCAAATGACCCCAATGCCTGCTACTACGACGATCTGAGCGTGGTTGCGTTACGCGATATCGAAGCGCACGAGGAAATTACGCATAATTATCATATCAACGACTGGTGATTACCCCTGATTAGATGCTATATAATGTATCGTTACTAGCAAACACACGTGCCAGCCTCCATGACCAATGCAGAAACCGCCAGATTCAACATGATCGAGCAACAGATTCGTCCCTGGGAAGTGCTCGACAACCGGGTTTTATCGACGTTTGGCCAGATTGACCGTGAGGATTTTGTCAGGGATGCCTACAAGGGGCTGGCCTATGCGGATTGCCAGATTCCCCTCGGCAACGGTGTCAACATGCTGCCGCCTATCATTGAAGGCAGATTATTACAGGCATTGTTGATCGAAGCCGACGACGAGGTGCTCGAAGTAGGCAGTGGCAGAGGATACCTTACCGCTTGCCTCGCGCATCTCGCACAGCGGGTTCGCAGCATTGACAGTAACGCCGAAATTATTGACTTTGCCAGAACCAATGTCGCCAGTTACGGCTCCGACAATGTCGAGTTCGAACAGTGCGGGCTGGCGCAGATAGATGCCACCGAAGACTACGATGCAATCGCCGTAACCAGGTCGTTAGCGACTGTTCCCGAAAATCTGAAGCAGGCACTTAAGACCGGTGGCAGAATGTTTGTCGTGACAGGTCGTTCACCGGTGATGCAGGCTTTGCTGATTACGCGCATCGGTGCGTCGGAGTGGACCACGCAATCACTGTTCGAAACAGATCTGCCGCGACTGCAGCCCTAACCATTTCCTGATGCACAGAATCAATGTAGCGCAGCTTGCAACGCAACTCGAACAGGAAAAACCGATGTTGCTCGATGTGAGAGAACCCTGGGAATTCGAGACCTGCCATATCGACGGCAGTATTAATATTCCGATGGGTCAGATTCCACAACGACTGGAACAGCTGCCGACGACGCATGAGATAGTCGTCATCTGCCACCATGGAATTCGCAGTCAACAGGTAATCAGCTTCTTGCGCCAACACTCCGATGCGACGCTGATCAACCTGGACGGCGGCGTCGATGCCTGGGCACGCGAGATTGACCCCGCTATGCCTGTATACTAATGAACTGGCAGATTCTTTATAATCCGTGCGAATAAAAATATGAAGCCTCAAATGCAAAAATACTTATCCAAATTCGCTTTAATTGGCCTGCTCGCCTGCTCGCAAACGATATCGGCAGAAGATCTGGTAACCGTGTATGGACTCGCCCTGAAAAATGACGCCGAGTTGCAAATTGCCGAATCTGATTATCTCGCAGCGATCGAGGCGGTTCCCTTCGCCCGCTCCAGCAACAGGCCACAGATATCAGTTGGAGCCAACGCCTCGGCGAGCGAAGTAGATGATTCGGAGCTGGGCGATAGCCCCGACACCAATACCGGCTATGGCGTTAACCTGACCCAGTCCCTGTATGACAATGTCGTCAGCGGGAATATCGATGCCGCCGAAGCCGGTGCCGACGCAGCGCTTGCCCGTTTGCAGGCAGCCCGCCAGAATTTGATCCTGCGCGTCGCGGAAACCTATTTCGGTATTCTCGGCGCGCACGATAATGTCGATTTCGCCAATGCTGAACGCGAAGCCGTCGCGCGTCAACTCGAACAGGCTGAAAAACGCTTTGAAGTCGGCCTCATCGCAATCACCGATGTGCACGAAGCGCAGGCACGCTTCGATACTTCCGAGGCGCAGGTCATCGTGGCGCAAAATATTCTTGAGAATGCCTACCAGGCACTCGTCGTAATTACCGGTGAGGACACGACCAGAAGCCTGTCGCGATTGAGTGACGAACTCAAGCTCGAGGTTCCACAACCGAGCGGCGCAGAGTCATGGGTCAAGCTCGCTCTGGAATATAACCGCGACCTGATTGCCGCACAGCGAAACCTCCAGGCAGCCCGTTTCGAACGTGACAAGAATGCCCGACTCGGTTACCCGACGCTCGACCTTGTTGCCCAATATAGAGATGACGATGTCAATACCGACAACCAGTTTCGGCAAGACGCGGACAGGACAGAATTAAGCGTCTCCCTCCAATTGGATATTCCGATTTACACCGGCGGGCGTATCAGTTCGGAGCAGGCCCGATCCACATCAGAATTTGTTTCCGCCAAGAACACGGTACTACTGCAGAACCGTCTCGCTACCCAGCAGGCGCGCACCGCATATCTTGACGTTATCTCAGGGATCAGTCAGGTCAAGGCTTTCAAGCAGGCGCTGGAGTCGAGCAATATCGCACTCCAGGCCACCCAGGCCGGCTTCGAAGTCGGTACCCGAACTTCAGTGGATGTGTTGATATCGGTGCGTGAAACCTACCGCGCGCAACTCGACTACGCGGCTTCACGCTATGAATTCCTGCTCAACAGCCTCAGACTGAGGCAGGCCGCCGGTATCCTCCAGGAAGATGACCTGTTTGAAATTAATCGTCGACTGATCCAGCAGTAATCAATGGGTAAAAGGAGCTCGGTAAGATTCAAGGCGAGCGATTATTATTCCCCGAAATTCTGGTCCACGTGGTTTGTTCTGGGCCTGTTGCGCCTGATATCCCTGTTGCCTTACCGGGCCGGGCTCTTTGTTGGCCGACTGCTCGGCCGCCTGATTTTCCTGTTTTCCGGTCGGCGCAAACGCATCGTCGATATCAACCTGGCGCATTGCTTTCCGCAGAAAACGCAACGCGAGAGAGACCGCATCAAGGCCCTTTGTTATCAGAATTTAGGTATATCACTGGTCGAAATGGCGATGTGCTGGTGGTGGCAAGACGAGCAACTCGAAGCACTGGTTGAAATCAGGGGACGCGAACATCTCGATGCGGTGCTCGACAGTGGTCGCGGCGCCATCCTGTTGGCCGGACATTTCACCAGTCTCGAGATCAGCGGACGCCTGTTCGCTCTTTTCATGCCTCTTCAGGTCATGTATCGCACGCAGCGCAATGATCTGTTCGACAGCTTTCTTTTCACCAAACGCAGCGGTTACTTCGTCAACACGGTCTCGCGCAAGAATACCCGCCAGTTGATCAGGGGTATCAGAAACAAGGTACCGACCTGGTATGCCCCGGATCAGGATTTCAAGCGCGAACGCAATGTGTTCGCCCCTTTCATGGGCATTGCCACGGCCACGATTACAGCGAGTTCCCGCCTGGCCGGGTCATCCGGAGCGGCGATGCTACCCTTTTATCCGGAGCGCAAGAAGGACGGCACGGGCTATATTCTTCACATCGATGCGCCGTTGCCGGATTTCCCCAGCGACGACGACTTGAAGGATGCCACCGCGGTCAATCAATCGATTGAAAAGTATGTGCACCTGTTTCCTGAAAATTACATCTGGATACATAAGCGCTTCAAGACACGTCCGCCAGGCGAACCACCCTTTTACCGGTGAACACACAGAATATAAGCATAAGTTCACCGGGTCCGGTTTACCGCCTGTTGTCGTATCCGCTGTACCTGTTGTGGACCTTACATGCGTTGAGACACGGTTTCAAACATGGCCTGCCGCGCTACCTGAAACTGCGCATGAGCGGCGCTAGCGGTGACGATCAGCAACGGATCTGGGTGCACGCCTCGTCGGTGGGTGAGGTACGCGCCGTCACGCCGCTGGTACAGGCGTTGCTGCAGGAGGGTGAAAAAATACTGTTCACCAGCTTTACCGCAACCGGCTACCTGGCGATTCAAAACGGTTTTGCCGATTCGGTGTCCAGTAGCGTAATTCCCTTCGAGCACCGCTGGCATTGCCGCAGGTTTTTCCAGCGGCACAGAATCAGGCTTGCCCTGGTAGTGGAAACCGAACTCTGGCCCGAATTACTTTATCAGGCACGCAAACGGGATATAACGCTGGTGCTGGTTAACGCTCGACTATCCGCTAAATCTCTGCAGGCAGGCAGGTATGTAAGGGCGCTGCTGTCGAGAACGCTTGGTTACTTCGAAGGTATCCTGGCGCGCAACAGCAAAGACCGTACCGCGTTGCTCAGCATGGGTGTCAGCGCTGACAGGATTGAGATTGCGGGAAATCTAAAGGCATATGTTACAGCGACGCCACAGCAATCCAGGTTGATCGACCGTGACTACCTGCTCCTGGCGTCCAGTCACAAGGACGAGGAACAACAGTTCCTGCAGGCGTGTCCCGCTGAACTCAAACATTATTTGCTGGTACTTGCTCCCCGACACCCGGATCGCAGCGCCGCGATTCAGTCTCAAATCGAATCCCTGGGGATGAGTTTCGCGGTGCGCAGCAAGGCGCAGACTATCGATCAGGACACCGAGGTATACCTCGCCGACACCCTGGGCGAACTGGATTCATTAATGGCCCATGCGCGGGTAGTAATTATGGGAGGTTCTTTCGATACCACCGGAGGACACAACCTGCTGGAGCCGGCTGCTCTCGGTTGTGCCATTATAACCGGCGCCTCCGACAGCAACATTGTCGAGGATATTGAAATGCTGGGGCTCAATCAGGGTGTCCTGCAGGTTGAATCAATGACTGCCTGCTGGCAGGCGATAACGCGATTGATCAATCACCCGCAGGAAGCTCTGGCGCTCGGCCGTGAGGCCCAATCCCGACTCGAGCAGCAAGCCGGTATCGTGCACGGGTATATGACTGCGGTCAGATCCTGGCTCTAGCACGGCATCATTTTATGACTGGTAACCATCCATCAGCGCTTGCCAGTCGTCGTCATCGAAATGAAGCTTCCTGTTTCTATGTCGCTTTTCGAGCGAGCGCTGAAAGCGATACAGCGGCCGCCACTGCCAGTCACCGATAACGTTCATCACCCGCGCCATATCGAAGTCAACCAGGTAAAAGCGATCGCGGCTGTCGATCAAAATGTTATCGGAAGTAAGATCGCTATGGTGGATGCCCGCAGCATGCATGCGTTTAATCAGTAACCCGATGCGATGCCAGGATCCGGGCTTCAGCACTTCCCGCTCCAGTCGCTGGGTCAACATCTCGGTATCCTGCAGGTAAGCCATAATCAATACAGCGCGATACCACAGGCCGGACCGGCAAATACAGGCTGCGATCGGTTCGGGTACGGGCAGGCCCGCTCTGCGCGCCCGCTCGAGGATTCTCCATTCCCGCCACGGGCGAGACAGAATTTTGCCCATCCACAGGTATTGATCGCTGAGCATTTTGCCCACCGCACCGCCACGGTGATAACGGCGCAGAATAGCGTCTCTGCCGTCCAGTCCGATGCGCACACTACCGCCTCGTCCACTGTTGATTACCTCGAAGCCGGGACGTTGCCGCCAATAATCGGCGTCAAATTGCTCCTTGAGAAACTGGCTCTCGTCATCCCGTTGCTGCAGGATATAACAATTCGACGACTTAACTTCGCGCACCGCGTCGTCCGATTTCAGCGACCGCAACCTGCGGTCGATTTACCTCATTGACCAGCATGGAGCCATCAGCCGAGACCCCGTCGATACTGACTTCGGTAATACTGGCGGCCTCGAGCCCGCGATTCATCGTGGTAATTTTATGATAGTGCGGCGTATATCCGATCCACTGACCCAGTTCGCTATTCACCTGCTGCTCCCATAGCACTTCGGCGCGGGTTCCCTGGTGCCGCGTTAATTCACGTTGCTTCAACTCGGCCGCCAGCGCATGCATTTCGCGACTGCGCTCCTTTTTGATCGACCCATCCAACTGCTCCGGCAACCTCGCCGCCTTGGTGCCAGCGCGCGCTGAGAACGGGAATATGTGCACGTGCCCGAACCCGGTGCTGGCAACAAATTCCATCGTCTGGCGCCATTCCTGATCGCTTTCCCCGGGAAAACCGGTAATCAGGTCTGTCGTCACATTGAACAGCGAGATAGCCTCGCGCGCCTTTTCGACCAGGCGTGCGAATTCGGCAGTCTTGCAACGGCGTGCCATGCGCCGCAGCACCGAGTCGCTGCCGCTCTGGATCGGCAGATGCATATGCGGCATAAGACGCGGATCGTTGAACAATTCAAAAAAGTTATCCGGCAGATCCCAGGGTTCGACCGAGGCCAGCCGTATTCGAGGCATATCGCTATGTTGCAGAATCTCGTTCAGCAGACGGTACAAACTGGAACCGATATCACTGCCGTAACCGCCCACGTGAACGCCGGTCAGGTCGACTTCGCGCACCCCCTGGCGATACAGGAGGTTGATTTCAGCCAGAATTTCGGCCTCGCTGCGGCTGCGCTCAGCCCCCCTGGCAATGGTAACGATGCAATAGGTACAGCGGTATCGACAACCATCCTGTATCTTGATGAAGCCGCGGTGGCGGCCACGTAGTAGCAATGCATTCGGAGATTCGTCAAACACCGGCTCAACATTGCTGCCGTTCGCTGCCTGAGCGGCAAGCAATCCGAGCGTCTGCTCAACCAGGTCGTCTTTCTGCTGGTTGTCTACCACCAGGTCTACACCCAGGTAATTCTTGACCGTGTCAGTATTCAAGCTTGCGTGACATCCCGTGACCACCAGGGCGGCAGCGGGATTTGTGCGCTGCAGGCGACCAATTTGCTGGCGTGATTTCCGATCTGCCTGGGCGGTAACCGCGCAGGAATTGAACACCACGACATCGGCTTCAGCGGTATCGGTAGTCACCTGGTGACCATGCTGCATGAACTGGTTGGCCCAGGTTTCAAGCTCAGCTTCATTGAGCCTGCAGCCTAGCGCCTGGAAATTGATATACACGGTTCGAAGGCTCGCTGAAAAGTTCGCGGATTCTAACAAGAAAATAATCATAGCAGCGGATTTTTTATCCGCATCAGGCCTATGAGTCCCGGCAATAGAACTCTTTTATAATTTCATTCCCGAAAAATCGTAACATCATCCCCGCGCCAGCGCACTGCTGTCCGGAATGAAATATCTCTGCATGAAGACAGGCCTTAAAAAATCAACGCCCTACCGCTGTTTGTTGCCGTATAGACTTAATTTTGGTTAGCATCCCCCGGGGAAACCGGTGAAACCCCACACGCCCCACCGGGTGGCCTTTACGGCGCGCGGGGTTTCACCGGTTTCCCCTAATAGTGAGTGGCTACCTCGGGGATAAATCCGCAAAAGTGTAACGAGGCAGGACGCCGAGTTCCAAGCGATCACACGGATGTGCCAAACGGCGTTTTTTGCCGTTTG